>Ga0307510_10010062_pt1 | contig 11242 bp, 4 predicted proteins | sample 12_EM_MG_FD_207224 | JGI IMG/M metagenome (GOLD analysis project Ga0307510, IMG submission 207224) | Populus trichocarpa ectomycorrhiza microbial communities from riparian zone in the Pacific Northwest, United States - 12_EM | ecosystem: Host-associated > Plants > Roots > Unclassified | place... | reverse complement strand
TTTTTTAGATCTTAAATTGTGATGGGTTTATAGTGAATTGTGTTGCAGAGTTGGTTTTTGAGGCTGAGATATGCATTTATAGAGATCCTTTTGAGGGGATTTGATTTTGCCGTGGAGAACTGAAAGTGGGCTTTTTGTTGTTAGGGAGAATGTGGATAATGTGGAGGCATCTAGCTTGACTCCGTGTGCTTAAAGTGGGTGTAGAGAAAGAGCTTTTTTGTTTTTGCATAGAAATGGCTGATGCAGCTGGGTTAATGGAGGCTGCTGGGGCTAGATTTAGTTCACTGGAGTTGATCGGTAGAGGATCATTCGGTGATGTTTATAAAGCGTAAGTGTTCATTTCTTGTTTAGTGTCACGTGGTTTAAAAAAATTGTATCTAGTGTCGGTTACCTCTGTATTGGGGGAATACTTGCAAGTAAGATTATCCTTTGTTCTGTACTTCTGGAAATAGCGTGTTTCAATATGACAAAAGGTTTTCGATAATTACATAGTGGCTTTAGAAAGTGGATCATTTTTTATGCTTGCAGCAACTAGATAGCAATTATCTTGCTTATAATAGTTTGAAACTCAATGCATTTCGAAGGACATGACTCGTTAGAAATTTGTACAATGCAACTGTAGATTGTGTGGGAACACAAGTTGTCAATTCTGCAGTTGTGTAACCACATTGGAGCATTAAGGTGGTGGGAACCTATTACACCAGGGAAATTCTAGCTCATACTCTGGCATTGTCAAAATCACCTATGAAAATGAAACAAAAAAAGTGTATCAAACACAAAACTCTCTAAAGGATTACGTTATTTTCATAAATGGTTTCTCACAACAAGACATACGAAGTTATCATTAGGTATAATGGAAACTACAGAAATTACGATGATAAATTAAATTCTCAAGTCTTTGCTGACAACAGGAACAATGGATTCTTACATCAAGGTGTTATGGAACATGATCTGTAGAAGAAATAAAATTCCTTTCGTTTGATCCTGTTATTCAGATTTAGCTGAATTATTGAAGAATTTGGCAATAAATCTGTTCTCTGTTTGGGTCATTTTGAATAGATTACATCTTCTTAAGTATGCTTAGTTATGGCATAGAAATTCCTTTACATGATCAAAGTATTGCGCTATCATAAACTAAAACACATTGTTGTTCTTGAAATACATCCATACTTGTGTTATGTCAGAGTTGTATGAATCTTTATCCTTTAGTGGCCATTATTGCATGCTATTTTTATATCCAAAATGAAGCTTTGCCAATTGAATAACCATCTAAAGAGTGTACATGATGTAATCATGGCTGCTGATGCCTTTCTAATTTGCAGGTTTGATAAGGAGCTTAACAAAGAAGTTGCCATCAAAGTTATTGATTTGGAAGAATCGTAAGTACACAGCGATGAATATTTTTCCTTTTTCATTCTGCTCTCTGCTATCAAAATAAAAAATTAATCATATTTGATTTCCAGTCTTTGCCCCAGAGGTTTCTCTCTGTGTGCATGTAAAAAAAATATTTTCCTGGCCTGAGAGAAACTGAAGGACGCCTCAGTTTCCCATTATTCCCTAATTCATGATTTTTCTGTAACTATACTGAAGAGATGTACTTCAATGAACTTGACCAATTCCTCCCAAGTAAGTTCTGGGTTTTAAAGCATTTGAACCTTGATTCACTGTGTTATAAGCAACCATAGACTATGGGTTTGTTTTTGCAAGTAGATCCAAGGTGGTTGTTAACCATGTGCTGATATTAGTGCCACTATTGCTGATATCAATGGTTGGGGAAACTAACACATCTATGATATCAATTGAAATTGAAGGGTTTTTTCAATTTCCCATGTACCATGAAAGGAGACTAGTATTAGCAATAATATTTACAGATAAAAAAAAAAAAGATATTTGTGAATCAACAATGAAACATGCTCTGGTATCTGGCTATCTTCAGTTTTTTTACTACATCTATGACATGCCTTGAGTTAGAAGCTTTTTGTATTGCAAACAGACTGTTATTTTATATATATTTTTCCTCCAAAAATAATTTTAGCATGCAAGCTTTGTAAACAGTATGACACAGCTCTCTATTTTCTAAATCTTGCTTTATTTTGTCTTCTGCAGCGAGGATGAAATTGAAGACATTCAAAAGGTATTACCTTTTATTCAGGGTAATCCATTTCTTATATGTAATGATTTTCTTCCTCATGTATCAACTTTTCTTGCTAGGAAATTTCTGTTTTGCAACAGTGCCGATCTCCATATATCACTGAGTACTATGGATCCTATCTTCACCAGACAAAACTATGGATAATTATGGAGTACATGGCTGGTGGATCTGTTGCTGACCTAGTAGGTTACTTCATTGTTTATTTCCGTGCTGCATGAAACTAGTAATTTTTTCTTTGAAAGATTCCCAATAATGCTTATTTGCAATGTTGAAGCAGTAATAGTCCAATATTATTCATTTATAACTGAACCACATAATTTCCTTAGATAATGATTATTCTTGAAATGCTAATACAATTTTTTATTCTTGCAGCTGCAATCAGGTCCTCCACTGGATGAAATGTCAATTGCTTGCATTTTACGAGACTTGCTGCATGCTATTGAATATTTACACAACGAACAAAAAATTCACAGAGATATTAAAGGTTTTGCAAAATATTTATTCTTGCTTTTAAGTTGTTTCCTTCGTGTTAATTTCATTTACTTCAATGCTTGCTTGAAATTGCTTGTCCACTGACATCCTTTGCACTAAATTTTGGCAGCTGCCAACATTTTGTTGAGCGAGAATGGTGATGTTAAGGTATGTTCTTTTTGCTTGAATAGGCTTATAAAGTCCCCTTGATTATCTGTGAAGTGCGGTGAATTAGAAGAAGATATGCGTAAATATTGGTAGATTTACAGAATTTACTTTTTACCTTTTAGTATTCCAAGTTACCATGGTGACCTTATGACAGGTTGCAGATTTTGGTGTTTCTGCTCAATTAACAAGTACTATATCTAGGAGAAAGGTACTACACCTTATTCGCTAAGCTTTGTTTTTCAACTAGCAAAGAGTGTGTTGCTTACTGGAATATGCCTTGTGGATTTTCTGTTTACCATTTATTGCCGGGTCTCCATTTTAGGACCCATTCCTTGCTAAAGTTGTATGCACATAATTGCCACTGCAAAATAGTGATCCAGAGGAAACTATTTTTGGCTTTCATAGAAAATGATAATAGATAATAATTCATTTGTCAAATTAAAACAATTGGAATCTATGTTCAACTCATAGAAAATGAAAAAAGAAGAAGAAATAATTGAATGAAATCCTTTTTTTGTTAAAAAAAATAAAGTGCTGTTTCTATTGCTTTCTTTGGTGGCCTTCTATTGTAGAACGAGGTAGTAACAATTTAGAAGATGGAGACATCATCATTGTTTCCTGTTTGAATGAGTGGTGTGGTTTCCGTTCTGGTTGTTATTCCAAGTTTTATCTGCAATGGGCATTTTGGGCCACAGACCCGTTGACTGTCTTTTTGATTTTCAAATTTTGTAATTCAAGATGCTATCAGTTTTTGGATGACAGGAATTCATCTTCTGCAGATATTTTATCATTAACCATTTCTTTTCCCATTATTCAATTCAAGTTGGCAGCATTCTTTGGATGACTGGAACTGACTATCTTCTTTCTCATTTAATAATTTTTTGCTTTGTGTTGGCATTCAATTATGAGTGAAAAATTTGTTAAGCAGTGTGCTAATTTGGTTAACAAATACAGACTTTTGTAGGAACACCATTCTGGATGGCTCCGGAGGTGATTCAGAATTCAGAAGGATATGATGCAAAGGTGTTTTTAAAGCAGTTTTTAGCCCTTTTTTTGTGATTTGTTTTGCTGATGTTGTACATGACTCCTGTTTCTCACTGTCTCTCTCTCAACATTTGAGTTTGGCCATGCTGAAGCCCTTGCTTGATGCAGGCAGATATTTGGTCTCTGGGGATAACTGCTATTGAGATGGCAAAAGGGGAACCTCCACTTGCCGATCTTCACCCTATGAGGGTTCTCTTTATCATACCTCGAGATAATCCACCACAGGTTTTGCCGCATTTTTTAATGTCAAACTGGTCATTTTGAGATCCTATAACTATCAAATGTAAATTTAACAGATGGAAGTATTATTCTCAACATTTTGTGTTTCTTGTGCAGCTTGATGAGCACTTTTCCCGTCCTATGAAAGATTTTGTCTCATCTTGTTTAAAGAAAGTTCCTGACGAGGCAAGTATTTATTCCCTCTGCATTTTTTTTCCCTGCTTTTTTTTTTTTTTGTGAGTATTGGAGATATGATGGTTTTTCTATGATCAGTGTACTTAGCTATTTAGGGCTAGGTTGAGCTCAAGTCCAACTTGTCAATGAAATTTCATGACATGCTTGTTGCTTCAAGTTCCCTTATTTTGACACACATGCAATCAATGCACGCATTCTTGCATGAACAAGCAAACATACATTTAGAGAGTGGATCTTGTTCTCTTTGAGTTGTGTAGTGACCCGTGAGGCATAAATATGAAAATGAAAGCCATTTAGTTTTTCCCTGTTTATGCATTTCTTAGAAAGTGGGGTCCATTTATTAATTGAAGAAGCTCTATAAATGTAGCACGCTAGATGGTATAAACAAATCTAGTAACCATACAGTAATTTTAAATAAATGTATCCATGTAGCCTTGTAGAACCTCTGATACTAGTCCCCATAACCGTAACCTTGGAAAGATGAAAATTTGGAGTTTGGATTTGTACTTGATTTGGATTTTTGTACTAAATTCATTTAGCATTGTTCTCAAGAATGAGGTCAATTTTATTCTATTTTTGGATGTTGAATGAACAAGAAAGAAAATTTGGCTGTGTTCTAAATTAACTAATAAGAGCTGCAAAATTTACAACTAAATTTCATAGCTTATGGTCCACTTATTTCATGAGAGACAGGGAAGTTAAAACAAGGGGAGGAGACAGTGGGGCTCTTTTGTGAATGCAGCATGTTTCCTCAAATTCATTTATCAGAAAAAAATGAATATTACAGATATAGCGCGTGCAGTTCAGTTGTTTATTGAGTTTTTGAATCTAATTCGTTGATGTGATCCTGTAAATTGCTTTGCTGGGTTTGTGCTCATATTTTGAGTGGAGATCCTTTGTTCCACTCGGTGCTTTGTTTGAGTGAAGATTTTCTCACCTGCCATCAGAATTTATGCTCCTTGAGGACTGAAAAAGCGAGTTTGTGAGAACACTGAACCAAATTGACTTATCATTGCATCTCTGTCATCTCTAATTGCAGCATTCCTTTCAAAATTATGCTTAATTAGGGGGGGTCACAATTTATTTTTTTCTTTGTTTTCATGGCTCTTGCTGTCTGTTTAGCAGCTCCTTGTTTTTTTGGTGATTACAATGTACCATTCAACTGTTGTCCTATCTGTTTCATTCCATATGATTAGGAGAAGAATTTTGACCATTGTAAATGTTGTTGAAAAGGATCCTGTTTTCACAGCTTTATGCAAGCAAAGCCTTGTAGGGGTAGAATTTCATCCATCAATCAGATAGTCAGCTGAATTATGCTGAATATGAATAATTTCAAAAGTGATGGGACAGTTTAATTTGCATGTGGCTTTATTCAACACAATTTTCTCTGATATAATATTCAACCTGCTGTAGACAGGTTTGTTAGTGTGGACTACCTGGGGTGCCAGGAACTATTTGACTGAAATGGTTATAAGAATTCTTTTGGCCAATTTGATTAAATACCCAGCATAAGTGCTCCGATCAAAACTCTGGTTGTCTGGGAAGTTTTTCTTTATCATGCCATACAGGATTTTTGGATGAAAAATTATGGGTTTGTGCAGTCATACCATTTAGAATTTAGCTAAATTTTGGTGGTTGATGTGCATGGTATGTTTTTGGATGAATCATAGTCCATTCTGTCCTATGACAAGATTTTCTTAGAATCATAATCCACCTGGATGGGTATGAGGATCTGCAAATAAGAATCCTTCCATGATGTCAGATTTCCCGAAGGAATGTTAACTGACTAGAAAGTAGAAATTTATGCCACCTACATGCTGCTTTTCTGTTCTGAGACCTTTTTTTATTTTGACACATTGGTGAAGTATCTATTAGCACTAGTAGATGCTTTTTGTTTGGTGTCCGTGCACTCAATTACCTTGAGATATATAAGGATTGGTTTGCTTGCTTTGTACCCCAACCCAATGAGATGAGTTTTGCTTTTGTTTCTTAATTTTATTAGCATAAAAAGCCTTACTCAATACTCTAATAAATTTGAGAGTTTTGGAAGCAATTTGATGCTATGTTGTGATTAAGATTCTTGTCTTTCATTTTTCCTTTGAAGCTGATGCTTGGCTTTCTTGAGGTAGTATGAATTTTATCTTGTCTTTCTTTTTTCCTTTTTTAATCCATGTTTCTGAATGTTCTGATACACTTTAGTTGATATGGTAATGTGAATTTAATATTTCTGTTGTTGGCTGAACCTTTATTTGCTTTCTTGTATTTTGAATTTCCTTTTATTAAATTTCAGAGGCCAAATGCTAAGGATCTTCTTAAGCACCGGTTTATTAGAAATGCTAGAAAGAGCCCAAGACTTCTGGAAAGAATAAGGTGTGATATTTTGCTTTTGTCCATTACACTCCCACTAAAACTAATTTGGTTTCCAAAGTTTTTCCTTTTTCCTTCTTCTCTCTCCCTGTTTTTTTTTTTTTTAAATTATTTTTCCCTTTACATCGCTATTATAGATATTGAGATGGTGCCCCATTGGTTATATGAGGTTTCACGAGGGATCTTGAAACGTGCTTAATCTTGTCTCGGGCATTGTTCCCTGTAACAGTTCCTGATGTGTTTTTTTTTTTTTTTAATATTGAAAAATGGTAAATGGGATACAACTTTGTTACATAAGTTAGCATAATAATTACATTCTTGTTTTCATCCTGATAGAGAGCGCCCGAAGTACCAAATAAAGGATGCAGAAACCCCCAGCAATGGCCGTAAAGGAATCGGGGAGGGTTCTGATACCGTGAAGGTGGCAAGAGACATAAAGCCTGATGGAACTGTTCGAATCAGGTTGATTTCATTTCTTTATTATTTGTTGTCTTCATAGTGCGTGTTTTTATTCTAATGGACTGGTTTAATTTGCAGTGGTCAGGGAAAACCCTTCAAAAATGCTGGATGGGACTTCAGCATTGGTGGATCACAGGCTACAGGAACTGTTAGAAGTGCTGCAAGACCACCTCAGGTTAGAGAAAAGAAAACAGATATTTCATACAATAAGGATACCCAAAGAAGAGCTTCAGAGAGTGGTAACCATTTGTTATCTGCATCTGGAAATGCACTTCAGGAATCACTAGATTTATCCTTTGGTAAAGATGCTAGGGATTCATATCACGATGATCGTCAAAATAACTCACTTGATGATGTAAGTTTATCTCTCTTATCATAAATTATATCAAGAGTGAAAATTTCACCTGTGTTTTGTGGGCTGAGAATGAAGATATGGTTTTCTAAATCTTTTTTTTTTTAAAAAAAAAATCAATGAAGAAATCAGTAATATTCAAATACTAGCGGCCAACATCAACATGATTGGGAAAATTGATATGCCTAAGCACAAGGCATGGCATTCTTCTGGAATGTTTCCACAAGCCACTCACGCTATAATTTAATAGAAGTAATGCCTACATGTTTTTGTTCCAATCTACTGCTGACTGGGTAGGAATTTAACAGGGTGCTTAATTGCTTGGCAATTATAGCCACAGAAATTCAACTACCTGGAATTCTCTAAATCAAACTTCTAATGTTGGCTGAAGTGCTCAATTTCCAGGATGATTTGTCCGTGAGTGGATCAGGAACTGTTGTCATCCATACTCCTAAAGGATCCCAGTCTTCTGCCATATTTCGAGATCAAAGCAATGCGGTATGATTTCTGTCAAGGTGTTTGGAAATTGAGTTGTATGATGTGTATTTGCTTTCCCTGTGCAACCCTTTTATTTTATCAGATTTTTATATTTTGTGCAGTCTAGTAGCTCATTTGCTTCTTTTGAAGATGCTTCTACCAGTGGAACAGTTGTTTTCTATGGTCAACATGATGAATCTGATTCTCCTCGGACTCCTAAATCCAGATTAGGAATGCAAGAGAGAACTTCACGTGCCTCACTAGAAGACAGTGCTCTAAATCTCGCTGAGGTTATCGCTTTTGAATTGCTAATTTCATTACGCAGCTTTTAATTATCGCCCATTAATCATCAGATCCTTCTGAACTGGTCTTGAATTGTTATTTAGTGTTTTTCTACTGTACTCACTGTCATGCCTGAATCAATCTTAGAACTTCCCATGTTGCTTGTTTTTGTTTTGTTTTATTTTCTCATATAAATTGGATTGTCTGCCCCAACCTGTCTTGAAGATTTTGTCGCTGGATCTTTCCTCAAGCTTTTGCTCAAATCATGTTTTTGCTTTTCATTTTTGACAGATTCTTGACCTTTCCTATTTTTGACCGTCAGAATCTCCACATGAACATGAAACTGTCAAAAGAAGTCAAAAGAAGGAGAGGTCAAGAATTGGAAAAAAAATGATTTGACCAAAATCATGTTCATGTGGAGATTCTGATCTGGAATCTGAGTTTGCTTGTGTTGAGAAGCTTCTTTGATTGACATGTCTATGTAGGCAAGGGCTGCATTTCAAGGAGGGTTGAGGAAAGGAAATGCTAGAGAAAGGTTTGTTCCAAACAAGAATAACAGTGATGGGCTGGAGAGCAGAAGAAGAGAGACATTGACTAACAGCTCTGATTCGTCCAGGTACATTATACTTTAACATGTGGTAATCGTTCTGCCTGCATAAAAAGAAAAAAAGTTTTTTGTAAATTTCTGAAGGTCAACACTTCTACCTCAGAAGTTCTCGTGAATACTCTGCTGTGCCAAAAGCTTTTTCAAGATCACGCCAAGCAAGCGATGATGAAGAAAGTGCTAGAATAGCATCATCGTCAGCACCTTTGTCAGTTTTGCTTATCCCATCCTTAAAAGAGGTGAGCAACCAATTGATTCTATGTATCAGTTTACAGATTTGCATGACATAGGTGATGTAATGTAGTCATTTCGTGAAGTACAATTTAGTTCCCAAGGTGTATAAGTTGATTACAAAGTTCCTTTCTCACAACAAAATGAATTGCAAAGAATGTGGCACTGGCTATGTGGTCAGTATGGGTCTTCAGATCATTTCTTTCAGCCACCAATTATTGTATGAAACATGGAAGAATCTGGTTTGCTTTTCCTCAATTAATTCCGTACAACAAAATTGATCAGCTTGCTTTTCTAGTTCATAAAATGATTTTGTGCCACGAGAATCTGTAGATCGCTCTGGTCTTTTGCATTTGGTAAAAAAATATTTATGTTGTGATTTCCCATGCTTACTAGACTTGTGCTATCATTTTCCCTTTCCTTTCTCTCTTGTTCATTCATGTGCCTTTTAGAAATTGTGGGTTTTTCTTATCTTTTTGGTGTATTGGCATGCTATTGCATACAATTCTTGTATTTTCTAGTGATAAAAGTTTTGAGTGTGCTAGGTGCCTGCTACAGTTCAGAAATCTTTGATTCAAGCTCCACGAACAATCCACATGTTCATTTTTAAGTTTCATTGCTGATTTCAGCTTCATCTGTTTAATTTCTAATAGTGTGAACTGCATGATATAGGCTGTTGCTGATGATTCAGAAGGATCAGTTGTGCATGCAGTAACAAATTCACTTGTAACTATGGAGCGCTTAAAGCCTGGATCTTGTGACGTCTTGGTCAGAAGTTTGCTTCAGCGATTGGCAAGGTTCAAAATTCTCTCCTAAACCCCCAGAGAATACCACTCTTAATGTGTTAGTATTAGTTAACATAGTGGCAATTCTTAGTTCAAATTTGCTGAAGTAAAAGTGATTTCTGCAGCTCGAAAGAATCTTCACTGAAAGATCTGCAGGAGCTTGCAGCTCGCCTCTTAAGCAAGGGGAAGCCAGCCTCAGAAGAAACCCAAAATGCAAATACAGAAGCTGACAACAGGAAAAAGCAACCGACCAAGGAATTTAATTCAAATGCCAATTTAAGCCCGCTTGCGAGGTTTCTGCTCTCAAGGTTGGTTTATTTAATTTTTCCGGTACATGTTTAATGGTTTTTATGGACATGCAGAGTTGTGGATGAACCTTTTTTCATATGCAGATGGCAGGGACAAAGTTCTTGAAAATTTGAAAAGGAAGAGCTTGGAGGGTGGCTGAGTGCATCATCTTTCTTTTTGTAGTGTGTTACCTGTTTACGCATTCTTTCAGATTTGATGTACATATCATTGTAAGAAATTGTGCGTTTATAATAATTTTTTATTATGATTACTTGCCCTTTTCATAGTCTATCAGTTGTAGCAGCATAATTGCTGTCTAATTAGGGGTGGGGTTTGCTTTTGTTAGCAGTGTAATTTAAGAACATTTATTGTATTTATTATTACATTCTGGTATAAATTGTCCCAAATCTTGAGTCCACGGTTTAGTTTTCTATCCTTTTCTCTCTTGCTTGCTTTGGATGCTTAGAGCTTGCACATCTGTCTTTCATTCAAATCATTCTTTCAAGGGATTGATGCTGGATTGTTCAAACATAAATATTCTTTCGAACTGCAGAAATCACTTTTACTTGAGCAAAAGACCAGAGCGATCTACAGATTGCTACAATGAAAATATCACTCGCTTGAACTTTATAGCTTTATAGCTAATAGTTAATAACTTAATATGCTATAGTTTTTGAAGTTCGCAGTTATAGCGAGTTTAATTTTTTTTAATTAATTTTTTTATTATTTCATCTTTAGATGTCGGGTTAATAGGAAATTTAGTTTTATAATTGATTTCATTTTACTTTCTATGGTATTAGGTTGGTGTGTGATTGTGTGATCGTTTAATTTTATTATCAGATAGATAAAAAAAACATAGCTTTGAAAAAAAAAACATTATAATTTCATTGGAGTCCATAACCAGTTCATAGGTTTGGTGCGCTAGCCTTAATTGAATATTATTTTTTTGTCTTTTAATTGTTTTTAATTTATTATTTTTTGATTTCGTCCTTTAATATTGTATTGGTTGGTTGGGAAATATAATGCATGATGTTTTTTTTTTTTTTTTGCTCTTAATAGCTTGATCAATGTCTTAAATAAGTGTTTATTTTTAGGTTGGTGCTAAATTTTGGTTAATATCTATTTTTATTATATAATTAAATAAAAAT
>Ga0307510_10010060_pt1 | contig 11242 bp, 11 predicted proteins | sample 12_EM_MG_FD_207224 | JGI IMG/M metagenome (GOLD analysis project Ga0307510, IMG submission 207224) | Populus trichocarpa ectomycorrhiza microbial communities from riparian zone in the Pacific Northwest, United States - 12_EM | ecosystem: Host-associated > Plants > Roots > Unclassified | place... | reverse complement strand
CGGGGCGAGCCTGACGGCAGCGAAATTTTCGCCGATCATCGCCGCGGGCGTCCGCACCTACTAATTGTAGAAAGGCCGCACCCTTGTTGCCGGCGGCACGATATGGAGGCTGTCCGAACTGATGGTGCAGTCGAAGTGATCGAGTTCGATTACCGACGCACCAGGGTTCGCATGCCCTTTGAAGGTGCACAGCGACGCCAGCGATGGGAGAGGCTGCCCCTCACCCCCGAACGTCAGTTTGAACGTGACGGTCTCGCCTGTTTTCGCCAGACCGACAATGCCGACGAAGGTGTGGAGCACGCCGGACCCGGGCGGGAGTTCCGACACGTCGATAACCGTCATGTCACGATAAATGATCGTTTCCGGTGTTCCAGGTGGTGTGGCGATTGGCGCCAGCAGTAGCATTATCGGAAACAACATGGCTTTTCCTTTTTTTCGGGATCAGCCCGCGTAGCGCGCCTTCAACACCGCCCATGCCGCCCTCAGCCCCAGCGCCTCGCCGCCCTTGGGCCGCCCCGGCTTGGCAGAAGGCCGCCACGCGAACGTATCGAAATGCACCCAGGGCGTATTTTCCGGCACGAAACGCCGCAGGAACAAAGCCGCCGTCACCGCACCGGCATAGCCACCATCGGGCGCGTTGACCAAATCGGCGACGTCGGAGGCGAACATATCGTCATAACCGTCCCACAAGGGCAGCCGCCACAACGGGTCGCCCACTGCCGTGCCGGCCGCGAGCAGTTCCTCGGCCAGGCCGTCGTCATTGGCGAAGGTCGCCGGCAGATCGGGGCCGAGCGCGACGCGCGCCGCGCCGGTCAGTGTGGCGAAGTCGATGATCAGCGCCGGCTTGTCCTCACCCGCCCGGGTGATCGTGTCGCCGAGGATCAGCCTCCCTTCGGCATCGGTATTGGTGTTCTCGACCGTCAGGCCCTTGCGCGTCGCCAGCACGTCGCCGGGGCGGAAGGCGTTGCCGGCGATGCTGTTCTCGACCGCCGGGATGAGCAGGTGCAGCCGCACCTTCAAGCGCCCGGCCATGACCAGCCCGGCCAGCGCCAGCGCGTGCGCCGCGCCGCCCATGTCCTTCTTCATCAGCCGCATGCCCGAGGAGGGCTTGATGTCGAGCCCGCCCGAATCGAAGCACACGCCCTTGCCGATGATCGCTACGCGCGGATGCGCCGGGTTGCCCCATTCGAGCTCGATCAGCCGCGGCTCACGGCCCTTCGCCGCGGCCTGGCCGACCGCGAGGATCATCGGATAGCCCTTGGCCAGCGCGTCGCCCTTGGTCACGCCGAAGATCGCGCCATGCGTCTTGGCCAGCGCGGCGGCTTCCGCCTCCAGTTCGGCCGGGCCGAGATCGGCGGCGGCGGTGTTGACCAGGTCGCGTACCTTGGCGGTGGCCTCGGCGATGCGGGTGATCTCCTCGATCCGCGCCGGTTCACCGGTCAGCAGCACGCGTGGGCCGGTCGGCTTGTCTTCCTTGCGATAGCGTTCGAAACGATATTGCGCGAGCAGCCAGCCGAGCATCGCCGCACCGGGCTCGCCCTCAGCCAGGCGGTAGGTGCCCTCGGGCAACTGGTCGCCGAGCGAGGCGATGCGCCAGGGCGAGCTCGGCGCCTCATTGCAGACCAGCAGCATCGACCATTCATCGGCCTTGTCGCCGGGCAGCACGGCGCGGTTGCCCGCCTTGCCGGTCAGCCGGTGCGCGGCGACGGCGGTGCGCACGCGCGGTGGCTGGGTGCCGAGCCATTTCTCGTACGCGTCCGGATGGACGGCATGGATCAGCCGGGCGGCCTGGCCACGATCGGCTCTGAGCAAACCTGCGAAACGATCCGCCATCAATTGGCCGGCGAGATAAGGAATTGCTCGAACCGGCCATGGTCGCCGGGTTCGAGGAAGGTGCTGAGGATCAAGGTCTTGTCCTTGTAAGCCAGGCGATAGCTGCGCAGCACGAAGCCCCCGCGCAGTCTGACGGGCCCGGCCTGGGTGAAACTCTCCGGCGTGCCGAGCGGTGCGAGGCTCGACTTGAAGTCGGCGATCGCGGTGGGCGTGAAGTAGAAATTGGCGTTATCGGTCAATTCCGCGCGCTCGATCTGGCCGGCGCGCAGCAGGTCGAACAGTGCGCGTGCCCGCGTGCCCGCCGCGAGATCGGCGGCATTGGCCGGCGCCGGCGGCAGCAGCGCCTTGGACAGCTTGGTCGCGATGTCCGAGGCAGCACCGGCCGACCAGGTGTTGGTCAGCACGACGAACGCCGCCTTGTCGTCGGGGAAGACGAGGTTTTCGGAAATGAAGCCAACCGCCTCGCCGCTATGCTCGATCATCTTGCGGCCGTCCTGCGCGCCGATGAACACGCCGAGCCCGTAGCGCGAGTTGCTGCCGTCGGTGAGTTTGATCGGCGTTTCCTGAGCCTGCCAGGCGGCCGGAGGCAGGATCGTGCGGTCGATCCGTGCGATATCCCATTTGGCGAGGTCGCTGGCGCTCATCGACAATTCGCCGGCTGCGAACAACCAGCCATTTGCGGCGGGCGGCTCCACGCGCAGCGGCCCGAGCGCGTGACGGCCATAGCCTTGCGGGAAGTTGGGCCCGATCGCCAGATCCTGATCATAGGCGGTCATGCCGAGCGGCTTGAAGATGCGGTGCTGGAGGAAGGCGAGCAGCGGTTCGCCCGCCACCTTCTCGACGATCATCCCGGCGACGACATAGCCGGTGTTGGAATATTGCCACTGCGTGCCGGGCACGAAGTCGAGCGGCTTCTTCGCCCAGCGATCGACGATGCCCTGCGGCGTCACGGGCGTCGCCATCGCCTTGAAGCTGTAATCCTGCGGCCAGTAATCCTGCAGGCCCGACGTGTGGCTGAGCAACTGGCGGATGGTGATGTGATCGCCTTCGGTGATGCCGGGGATATATTTCGACACCACATCGTCGAGGCTCAACTTGCCGTCCTCGGCGAGCAGCAGCACCGCCGCGCCGGCGAACTGCTTGGAGATCGAGGCGATCTGATAGGGCAAAGTCGGCGAGGCGACCGGCATTGTCTCCGACGCCTTGCCATAAGCCTGCGCGAACACGATCCGCCCGCCGCGCACCACCGCGATCGAGGCGGAGGGCGTGCCGGTGGCGGCGAGTTGGGTGGTGACGATCTTGTCGACCTGCGCCCTTTCGGCGGCGGTCAGGTCTTGCGCGGCGACGGGCGCGGCGAACAACAGGGTGGCGGCAACGGCAAGCGAGCGGAACGGGCGCATCGAAATCCTCAGGCAGCGACGACAAGCCCGCGATCCTTACAGAATGACGCGCGGCGCGCCAGATGTGGCGACGCATGGCTTTTCGCGAGCGACCCGCTAGGCTCGCGTCTCGACAGGGGGCGCGCGACATGACGCAGGCAATCTCGATGCGGAGCGTGCTTATCGCGCTGGCGCTAACGGCGCTCTCGGCGCTGGGCATCGTCGCCCTGCTTTCCGCGCTCGGGCCGAACTGGGCCGTCTATGCGCCCGCCACCTGCACCGCGACGCATTGTTTCTGCGAGATGCCGCGGATCGGCGCGCTGATATTGCAGCCGGCGGACAGTTGGTCGTCCTATGGCTATGCCTTTGTCGGCCTCCTGATGATCGTGCTGGCCAGCCGGCGCGACTGGGCATCGGCGATGCCGCCGCTCGCCGCGCGCACCTTCGGGCTGACTGCGATCATTGTCGGGCTCGGCTCGGTGCTGATGCACGCCACGCTGACGCTGTGGGGCCAGTTCTTCGACGTGCTTGGCATGTATCTGGTCGGCTCGTTCCTGCTGGTGCGTGCGCTGGCGCGGTGGCAGCGCATTCCGGACGGTCGCGCGATCGTGATCTACGCATTGCTGTGCGCCGCCCTGGTCGCGGTGCTGATCCTCTTGCCCGAGGTGCGCCGCTGGTTGTTCGCGGTGTTGCTGATTCTCGCCATCCTGGTCGAGTTGATCTTCGCCCGCCCGTTGCGGCCCGGCGCGCGGATCGGATTCTACCTTGGCGGGATCCTCGCCAAGGCGGTGGCCTTCACGATCTGGATTCTCGACCAGCAAGGCGTGGTCTGCGCGCCGCACAGCCTGTGGCAGGGCCATGCCCTGTGGCATCTGCTCGGCGCGACGTCTCTGTGGCTGTCGTTCAGTTATTATCGCAGCGAGCGGCCATCTGCCTGATCAGCGCGCCGCGGTGGCCAGGCGCCTCGCCGGCGGGCGCAGCGCCAGTTGCGGGCCGTCGCCGCACAGGTTCATCACCCGGTCGATCATCTCGACCAGCCGGTTGCGCGCGCTGCCCAAAGCTTCGGGTGCGGAGCCGGTCTCGCCGGTTTCGAGGTTGATGTAGCGCAGGCCGTGGAGCGAGGCATAGTTGGACAGCGAGCCGTCGGTCGCGGTGACGCGCTCGAACACCATGTTGAAATCCGCCACGCCGAGACGCCGCGCGCAAAAGGCCGATCGCGGGTCGCCATCGCGCGGATAGGGCACCAGCGCCAGCGTGTCGTCGTCGTCGAACGGCCAGGCGCGGCCGACCGAGGCGCGGGGATGGAAACGCGCGGTGCACAGCTTGATCGAGATGTTGCCGCTGCCGCCATAAGAGGGCCGCGGGCAGGAGGAGAGGCTGGCATCGAAGCCGGGTTCGTTGGTGTGCAGCGCGACGATCAGCCGTGGCGCGGCGCCGAGATCGGCGAGGATCGTGCCGGCATAGAGCGGCAGCGCGTCGTAGAAATTGCGGTTCGGGTCGACCGGCGCGGCATAGGCGCTGGGGTTGAAACGCGCGGCATAGCTGTCGGCGACGGGGTCGCTGTCGACGGCCATCACCACGCCGCCCCATGAGCGCACCGCGATCAGCGCCGCGGCGAAGGTCGAATTCTCATTGTCGTGCGGCAGCACCCATAGCGGCCCGTCGCGGCGGCGCTGGTTGGCGATGCGCCACACGCGCCACGTCACCAGCCCTTCGCGAAAGGTGATCCGGCTGATCGACAGGCCGGCCCAGCTTTCCGGGTCGCGGTTGCGGGCGAAATCCTCATCGGCGACGGTCAGCGGGTCGATCGCCTCGATCACCGGCGTTGTATCGTATGGCGGTGGATAAGATTGCGCCGCTGCGGGCGCCGTGATCAGCGCCAGCAACCCGATCGCGAATCCATTACGCCAGCGCATCGTTAACCATTTAAGGCTGATGCGCCGTGGCGCAATGACTTCACGCCGTAACGGGTACCCCGAACAGGTCGTGCTCGTCGGCATCCTCGATCTCGACCGCGACGATATCACCGACCCCGAGATGCCCGGCGTCGCGCAGATGCACCTCGCCGTCGATCTCGGGCGCGTCGGCCTGTGAACGGCCGGTCGCGCCATCCTCGTCGACGACGTCGATGATCACGTCCAGCGTGCGGCCGATCTTGGCCTGGAGCTTTGCGGCGGAGATTGCCGCGGTCTTCTCCATGATGCGCGCGTAACGCTCTTCCTTGATCTCTTCCGGCACATGATCAGGCAAGGCGTTGGCCGCCGCGCCCTCGACGGGTTCGAAGCGGAACGCGCCGACGCGGTCGAGCTGCGCCTCGTCGAGCCAGTCGAGCAGATACTGGAAATCGGCCTCGGTCTCGCCGGGGAAACCCACCACGAAGGTCGAACGGATCGTGATATCCGGGGCGATCTCGCGCCATTTGCGAATCCGTTCGAGCACCTTGGCCTCGTTCGCCGGGCGCTTCATCGCGCGCAGCACATTGGGTGCGGCATGCTGGAACGGGATATCGAGATAGGGCAGCACCAGCCCCTCGGCCATCAGCGGGATGACCTGGTCGACATGCGGATAGGGGTAGACATAGTGCAGCCGCACCCAGGGCGCGATCTTGCCGAGCTCGCGCGACAGGTCGGTCATGTGTGCGCGCACCTCGCCGCCATGCCAGGAGCGCGGCTGGTGGCGGATATCGACACCGTAGGCCGAGGTGTCCTGGCTGATCACCAGCAGTTCCTTGGTGCCCGCCGCGACCAGCTTCTCGGCTTCGCGCAGGATCGCATCGGGGCGCCGGCTGACCAGATCGCCGCGCAGGCTCGGGATGATGCAGAAGGCGCAGCGATGGTTGCAGCCCTCGGAAATCTTCAGATAGCTGTAATGGCGCGGCGTCAGCTTGAGGCCGGCATCGGGCACCAGGTTGAGGAACGCCGAGGGCGGCATCGGTGCCGCTTCGTGCACCGCGCCGACCACTTCCTCATATTGATGCGCACCGGTCACCGCGAGCACGCCCGGGAAACGCGCGCGGATCGTCTCGGCTTCCTTGCCCATGCACCCGGTGACGATGACACGACCATTTTCGGCGATCGCCTCGCCGATCGCTTCGAGGCTCTCTTCCTTGGCGGAATCGAGAAAGCCGCAGGTATTGACCAGCACGACGTCGGCGCCGGCATAGTCGGGCGACATCTGATAGCCGTCGGCGCGCAGCTTGGTCAGGATGCGCTCGCTGTCGACCAGATTCTTGGGACAGCCGAGCGAAACCATGCCGACGCGCGGCGGGGAGGGGAGGACAGTAGCCATGGGAAGCAGCGTACATAGTGCTTTTCGCGCCGCTTGAACAGGGTGGCCTCGCGCGCCTATCCTCGGTAATCCGAGGGGATATGGGGGAGAGCTGAAATGGGAACGCAGATTCACTGGTTGGCGATATTGGTTGCGGCGGTCGCGGGCTTTGCGGTCGGCGGGCTGTGGTACGGGCCGCTGTTGGGCAAGGCCTGGATGGCGGAACGCGGCGTGACGCCGGAGTCGGCGAAGGACGGTTTCAACATGCCGCTCGTCTTCGGCACCACCTTCGTGCTCAATCTGGTGGCCGCCTTCGTGCTCGATCACGTCTTCGGCACCTATGGTCATCCGGCCATGGGTCTCGCGGTGATGATCGCGGGCGGCATCGCACTGGCCTTCATCGCGACCTCGATCGGCGTGAACTACCTGTTCTCGCGCCTGAGCCTGAAGCTCTTCCTGATCGATGCCGGCTATTGGCTGGTCATCTATTGCGTGATGGGCGCGATCCTGGCGGCCCTGTCCTGAGCTTGGCGGGAGGATCGACGTGATCGAATTGTCGCTCCTCCCGCATCCGGATTTTCCGAGCTTGGCCGTTGAGGCGATCCGCGTGACGGCCGAGCGCATCACCGCCGATAGCCTGACGCTGCGCTACGTCGTCACGGGCGCCATCGCCGACATCGCCTGGCCGGTGCCGGCAGTGCGCACTTTCACCGACGAACTGTGGCGCCACAGCTGCCTGGAAGCGTTCGTCGCCCGGGAAGGCGGCATCGGCTATCGGGAGATCAACCTGGCGCCATCCGGCGCCTGGGCGGCCTATGCGTTCGATGGGTATCGCGCCGGGATGCACCGCGCCGATATCGCCACGCCGACGGGATTTGTGTGGCGGGAAGGGGACTATACTGCCGAATTGACCGCCACGCTGGCCATTCCCGCTTTCGCCGACGATTCCCTCTGGCGTCTTGGTCTGACCACCGTGATCGAGGAAAAGTCCGGCGCCAAATCCTATTGGGCACTCGCCCATGCGCCTGGCCAACCCGATTTCCACAACGCGGATTGCTTTACCGCGCGGCTCGCGGCACCTGATCACGCATGAAATTCGGTATCGATCGCCTGCTCGCCGACCCCGATCTGCGCAAACCGCTCGCCGGCAAGCGCGTTGCCTTGCTCGCCCATCCGGCCTCGGTCACGGCCGACCTGACCCATTCGCTCGACGCGTTGATCGCGTGCGGCGACATGAAGGTCAGTGCGGCGTTCGGCCCACAGCATGGGCTGCGCGGCGATCTGCAGGACAATATGATGGAGTCGCCCGACTTCACCGACCCGACCTATGGCATCCCTGTGTTCAGCCTGTACGGCGAGGTGCGCCGCCCGACCGGCCAGTCGATGGGCACCTTCGACACCATCCTGATCGATCTGCAAGATGTCGGCTGCCGCATCTACACCTTTGTCACGACCCTGCTCTACGTGCTCGAAGCCGCTGCCGAACACGGCAAGTCGGTGTGGGTGCTCGATCGTCCCAATCCCGCCGGCCGGCCAATTGAAGGGCTGACGCTGCTGCCCGGCTGGGAGAGTTTCGTCGGCGCGGGGCCAATGCCGATGCGCCACGGCCTGACGCTCGGCGAGCTCGGCCACTGGTTCATTGAGCACTTCAAGCTCGATGTTGACTACCGGGTCATCGCGATGGAGGGCTGGGAACCCGATGCAGCACCCGGCCATGGCTGGCCGACTGAGCGGGTGTGGATCAACCCGAGCCCCAACGCCGCCAATATCAACATGGCGCGGGCCTATGCCGGGACGGTGATGCTCGAAGGCACCAATCTGTCGGAAGGCCGCGGTACGACCCGCCCGCTCGAACTGTTCGGCGCGCCCGATATCGACGCGCGTGCGGTGATCGCCGAAATGCGCCGCATCGCGCCCCAATGGCTCGCGGGCTGCACGCTGCGTGACATCTGGTTCGAGCCGACCTTCCACAAGCACGCCAAAACCCTGTGCAATGGCGTCTTCATCCATGCTGAGGACGGGGCCTATGATCACGCCGTGTTCCGGCCGTGGCGGCTCCAAGCGCTCGGTTTCAAGGCAATCCGTTCGCTTTGTCCGGACTATGATCTGTGGCGCGACTTTCCCTACGAATATGAATTCGACAAGCTCGCCATCGACGTGATCAACGCCGGACCCGGGCTGCGCGCCTGGGTCGATGACGCGGATGCCGAGCCGGCAGATCTCGATGCCGCGACCCTGCCCGACGAGGCCGCCTGGTCCGACGCGCGCCGCGCACACCTCCTGTACTGAGCCAGACAATGACCGCTACGCCGGCTGAAGTGGAATCCTGGGTTCGTCAGGGCGCGGCCGCGCTGCAGGCGGGGCGGTCGGAAGATGCGCGTGCGCTGCTGGAGCGCGTCGTCGCCACCGGCCGCGGCAATATCCAGGTCTGGATGCTGCTCGCCCTGGCCTGCCGACAGTTGGGCGATGGCGCGGCGCACAACCGGGCAGTGGATGAGGCCTTGCGTCTCGACGCGGGCAATATCTTCGCGCTGATCTGGAAGGGCGACAGCCTGGCCGCCGCGCGTGACGAACAAGGTGCCACCAGTTTCTACGAGCGCGCCCTGCGCCTCGCCAATGGTCTGCAGGTGCCGCCTGACCTTGCGGCGGAACTCGATCGCGCCTCCACCGCGATAAAGGCGGCTACCAATCGCTACGGCACGCATCTCGAAAGCTTCCTGACCTCGCACGGCTTGCCGCCGGGCACGCGCAGCGCGCGCTTCCAGGAAGCGATCGATATCCTGTCGGGCGGAAAGCGCATTTTCCATCAACAGCCGAGCGTCTTCTACTTTCCGCAGCTGCCGCAGCGGCAATATTACGAGCGCGAGGAATTCGACTGGATCCCCGCGCTTGAGGCGCAGACTGATGCGATCCGCGCCGAACTGAACGGCCTGCTGGAAACACGCGAGAGCTTCCGTCCCTATCTGGTCAATCCGGCGGGCCGGCCGCGGGTCGAGTTTCACGGGCTCAACGATAATCCCGACTGGAGCACGCTCTATCTGTGGGAAAATGGCGAGCCGGTCAGCCAGCATATCGCACGCTGCCCGATCACCTTCGACGCCATCCGCCACACGCCGTTATGTGACATCGCGCCGCGCGCGCCGACCATCATGTTCTCGCTGCTGCGCGGCGGTGCACGTATCCCGGCGCACACCGGCATGATCAATGCCCGGCTGATCTGCCATCTGCCGCTGATCGTCCCGCCCGGCTGCGGCTTCCGCGTCGGCAACGAGGTGCGCGAATGGGAGGTTGGCAAGCTGGTGATCTTCGACGACACGATCGAGCATGAGGCGTGGAACGACAGCGACGAGGACCGCGTCGTGCTGATCTTCGATGTGTGGCGTCCGGAACTGAGCGAAGCGGATCGCGTCGCGGTGCAGACGGTGTTCGCCGGGATCGACGCCTACGCGGCGAACTCGAGCTAACGCTTCCTTGTCAGCTCGCGCATCGCATCGTCCAGCCCACTGAGCGACAGCGGGTACATGCGGTCGTTCAGCAGCTCGCGGATGATCTTCACCGACTGCGAATAACCCCATTGCTGCTCGGGCACCGGGTTGAGCCACACCGCCGCCGGATAGGTGGTGGTCATGCGGTGCAGCCACACCGCGCCCGATTCCTCGTTGAAATGCTCGACCGACCCGCCGGGATGAGTGATCTCATACGGGCTCATCGAGGCGTCACCGACGAACACCAGCTTATAGTCATGGCCGAACTTGTGCAGCACGTCCCACATCGGCGTGCGCTCGGCGAAGCGGCGGCGATTGTCCTTCCACACGCCTTCATAGGGGCAATTGTGGAAGTAGAAGAATTCGAGATTCTTGAACTCCGTCGTCGCTGCGGAGAACAACTCCTCGCACAGCTTGACGAACGGATCCATCGACCCGCCGACGTCGAGGAACAGCAGCAATTTCACCGCATTGTGCCGCTCGGGCCGCATATGGATGTCGAGCCAGCCCTGCCGTGCGGTGCCTTCGATCGTTGCGTCGAGATCGAGCTCGTCGGCGGCGCCCTCGCGCGCGAAACGGCGGAGCCGGCGCAGCGCAATCTTGATGTTGCGGGTGCCCAATTCCTTGGTGTTGTCGAGATTCTTGAACTCGCGCTGGTCCCACACCTTCAACGCGCGCTTGTGCTTGCTCTCGCCACCGATCCGCACGCCTTCGGGGTTGTAACCGGAATTGCCGTACGGGCTGGTGCCGCCGGTGCCGACCCATTTGTTGCCGCCCTGGTGGCGGCCCTGCTGCTCGTCGAGCCGCTTCTGCAGCGTCTCCATGATCTCTTCCCACGAGCCGAGTGACTTGATCGCCTCCATCTCCTCCGGCGTCAGGAACTTCTCGGCCACGGCGCGCAGCCAGTGGGCGGGCACGTCGGCGCCCTGTGTGCCGAACGTCGTGGCAATGCCCTTGAACACCTTGGCGAACACCTGATCGAACCGGTCGAGCAGGCCCTCGTCCTTCACATAGGTCGCGCGCGCCAGGTAATAGAAATCCTCCGGCGTCCGCTCGATCACCTCGCGGTCCAACGCCTCGAGCAGGATGAGATGCTCCTTGAGACTCGCCGGGATTCCCGCCGCGCGCAGTTCATCGAGGAAGTTCAGGAACATGGCGCGGTCACTTCTTAATCAGGCTCGGCTCAAGACGAGTGTGCTAACGTCTTCTGCTCGCGCTGTCACGGAGAGGCAGGCCCGCAACACTGCCTCGAAGCAATACATTTACCCGCACTTTGTG
>Ga0307510_10010057_pt1 | contig 11243 bp, 8 predicted proteins | sample 12_EM_MG_FD_207224 | JGI IMG/M metagenome (GOLD analysis project Ga0307510, IMG submission 207224) | Populus trichocarpa ectomycorrhiza microbial communities from riparian zone in the Pacific Northwest, United States - 12_EM | ecosystem: Host-associated > Plants > Roots > Unclassified | place... | reverse complement strand
TACCCAGGATCGTAAATCCTTTGGAATGCCAGGCATGGTAGGCTTTTACTACAGCAGGATTCTCGGCACGGCAGGGACCACACCAGCTGGCCCAGAAGTCTATTAATACATACTGGCCCCTGAAAGAAGATAAGGCTACCGGTTTCCCTTTGCTGTCATTTTGGGTGAATTCCGGCGCTGGTCTTCCAACGCCCGTCAATATCGCTGCGTCGAGCATCGCCTTGACGGCCTTACCTGTATAGGAGTTCCGGATGTTCTCATCCAATCCGTTGTACAACCCTTGCAGGGTGTCGGCGTCCGGGTTATAAGAAAAATAGTTAGCCAGCTCGAACACGGCTATATATGAAGAAGGATGTGTCTTTGCATAATCTGAGGCCAGCTGTTGCTTATCGGCTACAGCTTTTTCTTTTTCCTGGTACTGTCTGAATTCTTCCTGCACGGAACCGCCGGTTATCGTAGCGTCTTTCATTGCCTCTTTTGAGGAGAATTGCAGGTCCCCATCCTGCAGAAAAAATTCTACCGGGAACTCTTTCTTACCCATTTGTCCTGGGAACCCCAGCATACAGAACTCCGGAGTTCCGGCTGTTCCGGAAAAGACGAAGGTATTATTGCTGACTCTGGCGGAATCCAACTTTTTTGTCTCTGCATGGAGCAGATAAACCCATGCGGTTGGTACACCCTTTATAGTGCCGGTCAGCGTATAGGAGGAATCTGTGGTTTGGCTGGCGGGGATGTTGGTAAAGGGGAAGAACAGCGCCGCTGCACTGACAATGGATAAGCAATTCATCCTACTAAAGTAGGACTTTTTCAGCCATCCTATCCAACCGGGTCCCTAAAAATTGGGGTAGCCAACAGACCCCATTGCCTTCCTTATCAGTTTCTTATCGGCTTTCCGCCCTTTAGAACACTCTGTATTCGTTCGAGCGTCTTTTTTTCTCCGCAAAGACTCAGAAAGGCTTCTCTTTCCAGGTCAAGAATATATTGTTCGCTGACCAATGCGGGCTCGCTCAGGTCGCCGCCGCACATTACGAACGCCAGCTTTTTGGCCACCACCACATCGTGATCGGTGGCATATTGCCCCCTCCACATCGAATGGATCCCTGAATACAGCATACCCAATGCCAACCGGCCAAGCACTTTTACATCTTTGCGAGGCGTCGGCATGGTATATCCGTCGTTGTATAATTCAATAACCGAGCTCCTGGCCTCAGCGATGCGCCGGCCCTGGTTAATGCTTACGACATCCCTGTCTTTTTTCAGGATACCCAGATCAAAAGCTTCATAGGCCGAAGTGGACACTTTTGCTGTAGCTATCGTAAAGAACCTGTTCTTTAATGTTATTGTCTCCGGCTCGCCGTCGTGCATTTCATCGGCGGCCCTGAGTGCAAACTCCTTTGTGCCTCCGCCGCCGGGGATCAATCCCACACCCAGCTCGACCAGTCCGATGTAGGACTCTGCTGCCGGAACCACCCGGTCTGCATGAAGACTTAGCTCACAGGCGCCGCCCAGCGTCAGCCCATGTGGCGCTACGACAACTGGTACTGCGGAATAACGAGCCCTCATCATTGTATTCTGAAACTGCCGTACCGCCATATCCAGTTCATCATAATCCTGCTCTATCGCCAGCATAAAGATCAATCCCACATTCGCGCCGGCGCTGAAATTTGTGCCGTCGCCGGCAATGACCAGGCCCTTGTATCTCTCTTCAGCGACTCCTATTGATCGCTGGATGCCTTCTAATACTTCGCCCCCGATGGTTCCCATCTTGGTATTCCATTCCAGACCCAGCACTTCATCACCCAGGTGGTAAAGATGGCAGGCGCTATTCTTCCAGACCGTCTGTCCTTCAAAATTTTTCATTACGAGGAAGACTTCTCCGCCAGGCAGCGGCTTATAGGTTTTAGCAGCAACATCATAATACAGACGTTTGCCGTCACTTATCTTATAAAAGGATTTAGCTCCCGAGGCCAGCATCTCCTCTACCCAGGGTGCTACTTTAAACCCGGCCTCTTTCATCCTTTTCACCGTCCCATCTACACCCAGCACATCCCAGCTTTCAAAGGCGCCTATTTCCCAGCCAAAACCTGCCATCATCGCATCATCTACCCGATACAACTCATCGGAGATCTCGGGGATACGAAAGGAGATATAAGAAAAAAGCCCGTAATGGAATTGCCGGAAGAATTCGCCGGCCTTATCTGTACCCTGGACCAGTATTTTTAGCCGCGTCTTTAGATCGTCAACGGCTTTGGCCGCTTCTACGGTAGCGAACTTCGGTCGTTGACGCGGACCATATTCCAATGTCTGAAGGTTCAGGGTCAGGATTTCCTTCTCTCCGCCTGTTCCCTTTGTTTTTTTAAAGAAGCCCTGTCCTGTCTTGTCACCCAGCCAGTTGTTGGCTACGATCTTGTCAAGCCAGGCGGGGATAGTATACACGTCCTTTTGCTCGTCATCCGGACAATTTGCCGATACGCCTTTTGCCACTTTCACCAGCGTGTCGATGCCGACCACATCGGCGGTCCGGAATGTAGCGGACTTTGGCCGGCCGATCACCGGACCTGTCAGCGCCTCAACCTCATCAATTGTTAAACCCAGTTTGTCTACAAGCCGGAAGATAGCCATGATGCTGAACACGCCGATCCGATTAGCGATAAAGGCCGGGGTATCCTTACAAAGCACCGTCGTTTTGCCAAGATAGAGGTCTCCGTAATGCAGGAGGAATGTTGTTACTTCGGGATCAGTGAAAGGGGTGGGGATGATCTCCAGTAACCGCAGGTAGCGGGGAGGATTAAAGAAATGGGTACCGCAGAAATGTTTTTTAAAATCCTCGCTTCGCCCTTCTGCCATCAGATGGATAGGTATCCCGGAAGTGTTGGATGTGATCAATGTCCCCGGTTTCCTGTATTTCTCTACTTCTGTAAACAGCTGTTGCTTGATATCCAGCCTTTCTACTACCACTTCTATGACCCAGTCGCAGGTTGCGATATCTTTTAGATTGTCCGTAAAATTGCCTGTCGTTATCCGCGCGGCGACATCCTTTGTATAAACAGGAGAAGGGTTTGATTTGATTGCCGCGGCCAGCGCATCATTTACTATCCGGTTCTTCACTGCGGGATGATCCAGCGTAAGCTTTTTGGCTGTCTCCGCCTCGTTCAGCGTCGTCGGTGTTATATCCAGTAACAGGGTCTGCACGCCAATGCCTGCAAAATGACAAGCGATTCTCGATCCCATAACCCCACTTCCGAGTACGGCCACTTTCTTTATTATGCGGTTCATATGGTTAAATTAGTTAGTTAAACAACTATTTGTATCGAAGATAACAAAAAAAACTATTGGTGCAAAACCGGATGGATTCCCAAGCGATGGAGAAGTTCTAATACAAAAACTACCAGGCCGACAGCCATAAGCCATCAGCCTGATAGAGCAACACCACTAAATATATTAAAGTATTTTACTCAACCGGTCGATCTCGTAATTGTCAGCCTTGTTCAGCAATTCATAACGCTGTTTCAGCTGCTCCTCCATCAGTTGCCTTGGATAGCTGTCTCCGGTCATATAACTCACTGTCAGGTATACTCCTTTCTCGATGATCAACTTGTTGCCGCAGATATCTATCATATTCAAACGATCCTGCTCTTCTATTGAACCGGGGCATTCATACTTGCTCCGGATGGAATTGAACAAAATGTCGTTGGTCTTTTCCGTGAAGGACAGAAAGCTCAGCTGGGAGTAATAGAAAAACCCGTTGATGAAGTGAAATTGTATCAGCACCTTCTGGCGAAGAAGCTTGGTGCGATAGAAAAGTATTTTGTGATCTTTAAAATCATTGATATCCTTTATCTGGAAAGACGGCATGCCGATCTTCCAGATCACTTTGCGCGGAGAAGCTCCGAACTGGATGTCGTGCGGCGAGATCAGGGTCTTGCTCAGATAGGGATCATAGGCCTCCTGTGAAAGCTGATGATGCGCAAAATCCAGATAATATTGATTAATAAAACTTCTGTAGAAACTTTCTCTTTCCTGGTAAAATGAGCTGTAACGGTTATACGGCAGGATCTTGTATTGAAGGGTTTGTTTCATAGCACGAGCTGGGTTGCTTTTGATATTGATATTAGATTTTTATTGAATACACAGTGTAGCCACAGTGAATGTAAAACATCGGCACAATCCTAAATAGCTGTTTCTTTTGCTTTACATCCTATATAAGGTTTATCAAAGGGATGGATAGTAATCAACAATAATCGTACACACTTCACGTTGCGCCTCATTTTGCGGCAAGCGGCACTTATCTAAACGTCAATAAGTAGTTGTAAGTATTGGGAGATCAATAACTAAGTAATAGCACTTAGATTTGAATCGTTCAGGAAACGATACTTTTTATTTTTCTATTATGCATTGCATGAGAATAACGTTTTGCAGCCTACCTGCGCAGGTACCTCTTATGGTGACACTGTCACCGTTCTTAAAAGAAAGGAACTGGTGATTGTATATGGTGTCGAGGTTACAGTCGACGGCAGACTTCCCCGGCGCCTCGTCTCCAAGCGTGATCATATAATTGCCCGACTCCCTTTTCTGGATCTTTGTTATGCAGCCTCGTACCGAAAGGACTTTATAAAGGTAAAGGCTGTCTGACAGTGCTTCGTTGCTGTCAAAGGACGCGGTCAGGTTGTCCGGGCTGACAAAGACATCGGCCCTGGCCAGTGGAGCGGAATGGGGGTTGAAGCGGCAAAAAAAGCCGTAAATAAGCAGGCCTGATAGCAGGAAGAGGGATAGGAGAATGCCGTATTTAGTGCGACGCTGCATGTGGAATATGCCCTATATACGAAAAAAAGGGGCGGCAGGATTTGCCACCCCTTAAAATATAATCCACTCGGCTCACCCTGGGCTGTGGGCAGATGTCACGCTGCTCAGCTCACTCCAGAGCCCGGCTCGATCTTACCTATCGGGTTGACAAAATGCAGCTTGCCGGTCTTATCCTCTGCCATCAGGATCATTCCATTACTCTCGATCCCCCGCATCTTCCGGGGGGTCAGATTGGCCACCACCACCACTTGCAGACCGACAATCTCCTCTGGTTTGAAGTGCAGTGCGATCCCCGAAACGATGGTCCTTACTTCGCTGCCCAGGTCTACACCAAGCTTTAGCAGCTTGTCGGCTTTTTCGACCTTTTCGGCGGTGACAATAGTGCCTACACGGAGGTCCAGTTTAGCAAAGTCGTCATAGACGATGGATGGCTTTGCCTCCGGTGGGGGAGCCGACATCTCCGCTGCTACGGTTTCCGCCGCTGTCTCCGCCAATTTTTCCGCCGAGGCTGCCTGCAGCTTTTCTATCTGGAACTTTATCTCGTCGTCTTCGATCTTGCGAAACAGCAGCTCCGGCGCCCGCAGGCTATAGCCTACGCTGAGCAGCTTCATCTTTCCTGCATTTTCCCAGTCCAGCATCTTGTCCACTACCTTCATCATGTGCAGCATCTTTTGTGCGGTGAAAGGGAGGAAGGGATTGATTAAAATTGCCAGGTTTGCCGTCAGCTGCAGACAGATATGCAGACAATTGTCTATTAGTTGCTGGTTCTCCGGTGTTGCAACCAGGGTTCTGGCGACGATCCACGGCTCCTTCTTCTGCATATATTTATTGGCCTGGTCCGACAGCATGATCACTTCGAACAGCGCTTCCCGAAACCGGTATTCTTCCAGCAGCTTCTCCACCTTTACCGGCACAGCAGCAATGGCATCGATCATCTCCTTGTCGACCTCATCCATTCTGCTGGTATGCAGGGTAGGCACTTTCCCGTTACAAAGTTTATGCATCAAAACCATGGTCCGGTTGACGAAATTGCCAAATTTGTCTGCCAGTTCGCTGTTGTTGGCGAGCTGGAATCCCTTCCATGTAAATTCACTGTCCTTTGTCTCAGGTGCGATCACCGTGAGGTAATAACGGAGGCTGTCCGCCAGCTGAGTGCCGCCATTGTCCTTTTTGATGAAATCGTCGATATAATCCTGCATATCCAGCTTCCAGTTACGGCTGGTGCTCATCTTGTCTCCTTCCAGGTTCATGAACTCATTGGCCGGGACATTCTCCGGCAGGATATTCCCGTGCAGCTTCAGCATGATGGGGAAGATGATGCAATGGAAGACAATATTGTCTTTGCCGATAAAGTGCACCAGCCTGGTATCCTTATCGTACCAATAAGGCTTCCAGTCTTTTCCTGTATCGATGCCCCACTGACGGGTGGCGCTGATATAACCTATGGGCGCATCGAACCAGACATATAATACTTTCCCTTCAGCTTCCGGTAAAGGCACCTTTATTCCCCAGTCGAGGTCACGGGTGACGGCTCTGGGCTGCAGCCCGCCGTCGATCCAGCTCTTGCACTGACCGACCACGCTTGTCCGCCAGTCGTCCTTATGCTCTTTGAGTATCCATTCCCGTAGAAAGTCCTCATGTCTGTCCAGCGGCAGATACCAGTGTTTCGTGCTTTTTTTTACCGGCGGTTTACCGCTGAGTGTACTATGTGGCTCGATCAGCTGCTCGGGACTCAATGAGGTGCCGCAATTCTCGCACTGGTCACCATAGGCCCTTTTATTCCCGCAAACAGGGCAGGTACCCACGATATACCGGTCAGCCAGAAAGGTTTTAGCTTCCTCATCATAATATTGTTCGCTTTCTTTTACTTCCAGCTCACCACGGTCGTAGAGATAAGTAAAAAATTCCTGGCTTGTCTCATGGTGAATAGGCTCGCTGGTGCGGTGATAGATATCGAAAGAAATCCCCAGATCGGCAAAATTCTGTTTGATCAGCCAGTGGTACTTATCGATAATGGCCCTGGGAGTGGTTCCCTCTTTCATGGCCTGGATAGGAATAGCTGTCCCATGCTCGTCGCTGCCGCAAATAAAGGCAACATCCCGCTTCTGCGCCCGCAGGTAGCGTACATATATATCCGCCGGCAGATAAGCTCCCGCCAGGTGACCGATATGTTTCAATCCATTGGCATAAGGCAGAGCCGCCGTGATCAGGTATCTTTTTGGTTGATTCTCCATAATTGAGCGCAAATTTACGCCCTTTACTGCGCCCTGCAAAACCAGGCCCTCACTCCTGCAACGTAAACTCCACCGAGGCATTCTTCTTATAATCCGTTGAAAGAAAGAGGTTATAGGTTTTTCCATGCACTGTCACCTCCATCAGCGCAGTATTTGGCGGCAGCTTGCCAAGATTCTCGGCAAACAGGACCAGTCTGTTTACCGGCAGGCTTTTATCGATAGGTATCAGCAAGACCTTTGCCTGTGCGGTCAGTTTCACATGCTGGACCAATAATTGATCGTTGACGAACAGGCTGACGGAATCCCCGTCGATCTCGCCATTATCATAAAGCTCGATCCGCACCGTATCAATCCCCTTGACAGGAATACTTGCTGCAACAGTCGATTGCCGGTCATGCAAATTTTGGAGCTGTTTTGTAACCGTGGAGTCTTTTTTGGGATGAGGCGACACTACCAATGGAATGAAGGGAGGGGCTTTTTTCTCCAGCCAGATCTCCAGGTCGCCCGACTTTCCAGTTTGAGGATTGGTAAAGCTCCAATGCCCCTTCAGGAGGTCCCTTCTCCCGGCCGTCCTGCGATAGAACAGGATATAGAACCCCGAGGCCGGCACCTTCTCTGAAGAGACACCTGTATTGCGGAAGGGATCACCTCCCTGCACTGCACTATTGATAGTGCTGTCTTCCTTTATGGTCAGGATGGAATCCTTTCCATAGAACCGTCCGCTGACAATAATATGCCGGATATATTGGGATTCCGGAGAGTACCAGTGAAGCACGCCGCCAAAAGATGAATCTCCCTCTGTAATAGATAGGACCAGGTTTTGCTTTCTATCCGATTTGCTGTCGGTGGCAGTCCCTGTCCATTGCCCGGTCAGATCCTGTGCTCGCAAACCCCGTCCTGCTCCTGCTGACAATAATAACAATAACATCGCCAATAAAGAACGCATGTCCTAAAAGTAGTAATTTTAAGCGGTGACCCTATCCGGACGAAGTCCAGTTGCTGAAACAATATTAATTCAAAAGTAGATGAATCGAAAAAACTTTCTCTCCTCAATCCTGACACTCGGCGCCGCCGGCCCCATGCTCGCAGCCGCCAAAACCAATCCCCCTTCTCCTTTCCCTCTCATCACGCCTCCTTATCTCAAGCCCGGAGACACCATCGGCATCACCTGTCCGGCCGGCAACATAACGCTGAAAGAAATCCAACCTGCCGTATCATTGATCGAAAGCTGGGGCTTCCACATCAAGGTTGGCGATACCGTCGGAAAAAAAGATTTCATTTTTGGTGGCAACGACGGCGAAAGACTGGCCGACTTTTTCAGAATGCTCAATGACCCCGGGATCAGCGCCATCCTCTGCGCGCGCGGAGGATATGGCGCCGTTCACATCATTGACCAGCTGGATTTTGTGCCGCTGATCCAACATCCCAAATGGATCATCGGCTTTAGCGATATTACCGTGCTTCTCTGCCATATTCATACCAATTTCAACGTCGCCTCGATACATTCCAAAATGTGCAACAGTTTTCCTGATGACTGGTCGAAGGCCGAACCTGTCCAGGTCCAGTCCATTTTATCGATCCGTCAGGCTCTTTGCGGAGAAAAAATGGAATATCGTACTACTCCCCATGTCCAAAATCGGGCCGGTCTCGCAGAAGGCCCTCTTGTCGGCGGAAACCTTAAGACCATCGAAACGCTGACCGGCACCAGCTCCGACATTGACACTGCCGGCAAGATCCTTTTCGTAGAGGATACCGGAGAATACCTGTACAGTATCGACCGGATGTTCCGTCATCTCGAGCGAAGCGGCAAGCTGCATCGCCTCGCCGGCCTTGTTGTCGGCGGCTTCAAGGTTAAGCCCGATGATCCCGGTGAAGAATTTGGCCACAGCGTCTATGACATCGTCGCAGAAAGGGTCAAAGCCTATGATTATCCTGTCTGCTTCGACTTCCCTGTAGGCCATCAAAAAGAGAATTATGCACTCAAATACGGCATTCCTCATATTCTTGATACCCGCGACAATCAGGCTAAATTATCCGAAAAAATAGCAACTCCTCAACTCTCGTAACCCGTCAAATCTCCATTACTCATTATGACGCCTCCTCCATATCTTCAGCCCGATGACAGCATCGCCCTTCTCTGTCCCGCGGGCTATATGTCCCGCGAAAAAGCCATCACCTGTATCGAAACGCTGCAATCATGGGGCTATCGGGTACGAGAGGGCAAAACCCTCGGCGGCCCGTCTGAAAACTATTTCTCCGGCACTGACGACCAGCGTCTCGCGGAATTACAGCAAAATCTTGACGACCCGGAGATCAAAGCCATCCTTTGTGGTCGCGGCGGCTATGGCCTTACGCGCATCATCGATCGCATCGACTTCTCGCGGTTTGAAAAAGACCCCAAATGGATCATTGGCTATAGTGATGTCACGGTCCTCCATGCCCATATCTGGTCCAACTATAAGATCGCAACACTGCACGCGCCGATGGCCAGCGCCTTCAATGATGGGGAAGCCGGCAATCCCTACATTCAATCCCTGCGTCAGGCCATTGCCGGTCAGTCAGCAGCCTATAGCTGCCCGGGCCATCCCTTCAACAGGCCGGGTATAGCCAGCGGTCGTCTTATCGGGGGCAATCTTTCCCTGCTGGCGCATCTTACCGGTACTTCATCTGAAATAAAGACCAAAGGGAAGATACTCTTCCTTGAAGACGTTGGAGAATATCGCTACAACATCGACCGGATGCTCTATCAGTTGAAACGAAGCGGAAAATTTGACCAGCTTGCCGGTCTTATCATCGGCGGCTTTACAGACATAAAAGACACTATCCGTCCTTTCGGCGCCTCCGTGGAAGAGATCATCCGGGATGTCGTAAAAGAATATGACTACCCCGTCTGTTTCGGCTTCCCGGTCAGTCACGAAAAGGAGAATTATGCATTAAAAATAGGTGTCAGGCATACTCTCGAAGTTGGCCCGCAAAGCACCAGTTTGCAGGAGTAGCCGGTTGCCGCCACAACTCGCCGTGCGCGATTGCCACCCCCCTATTGCTGATTTGGATCTACGACCTCATAGGAATCCTGCCCATCCTGTGATATAGGCGCATAATAAGTATTGTTATAAACCATCAGGGTTTGACCGTTGGCCTGCTGCTCCGTAGCGCCTACCGGCAGCTGAGTTATCACTGCCCCGAAAGGCGCCGGCACCACCTGGTAGCCCTGGCCATTATTGATGTAAAAGGCGCCTCCGAAGTAATAGTAATAATCATTCCCAACCATGGTGGTCTCATATCCTTCCGGCAGCGAGCTGACCACCGCCCCGACGGGGGCCGGGACTACTGAATATCCGTTGTTGGAAGGAAGGTAATAGCAGCCTGCATCATAATAATAACGCTGGTTGTTCAATGAAAAATAAATAGCATCTGCCGCCAGGGCGGTGAGGAAAAAGCCGAGGGGGTGCCACCGGGGACCCCAGTAATAAGGCCGGTAAGGGTGGTAATAATATGGATGAATGCCCCGGTATCCGCCTGTATGATAAACATTCTCGTGATCATGGATCGTCACAGCCGGCCTTCCTGGCGCTCCGCCCCGCACGTTGACATTCTCATGAACATTCACCGTTTCGTGCACATTTACGGTCCGGTTGAAATCATGATTGCCAAAATTGCGGCTGCCGCCATTGATGGTCTCTGCCGGCCTGGCTTCCGGGGCTGCTGGCCTGGTCTCCTGTGCTGGTCTTGCCTCCTGTCTTACCGGTGCCGCGGGCCGGCTCTCCTGCCGTGGGGCGGGTGTAGCTGCGGGCCTCGAAGGGGGGGCTCCGCCATGGTTTCCGCCTCCAAAACCTGCGTGATTGAATCGTTGAGCCATGATCGATCCGGGAAGGCAGCCCGCCACCATCGTCAGGACGATGATTCCCGTAAATTTATATTGAGAAAAAGCTTTCATGATTGCAAATTAATAATGATCAATTATTTTTTGTTCTTTAAAGGCACCATCCTGACTTGTTTGGATCTGACAGGCGGCGTAAACTGGAATATCGCGTCCGGCAAATTTGGATTCACCTGCCAGTTACTAAGCACGGCTTCATACTGCGGATTCATCTCCTTATTGGTATATACGATCACTATCTTCATCGGCAGATAAAAGGCGTCATTGGAAACCCAGAACTGGAAGCTCTTATCAGCGGCAGTCCCGGCGATGTGAAAGCATTCTTT
>Ga0307510_10010055_pt1 | contig 11244 bp, 12 predicted proteins | sample 12_EM_MG_FD_207224 | JGI IMG/M metagenome (GOLD analysis project Ga0307510, IMG submission 207224) | Populus trichocarpa ectomycorrhiza microbial communities from riparian zone in the Pacific Northwest, United States - 12_EM | ecosystem: Host-associated > Plants > Roots > Unclassified | place... | reverse complement strand
GCCGCTTTCAGGGATCGGGGTGGTGTCGAGCAGAACGAAACGTTTCATGGAAATCTCTACAAGGGGGAAGGCAAGCAGGCCCGTTGGGAGTAGCCTGAGTGCAGACTAGAGGCCAAACGGAGCCCTTGATGAAGCGCACCATTCTAACGGTCATTGCCCTGGCCGTGCTCTCGATTACTGCAGTGCAGGCGCAACAGACCATTCCGGTCAGCCCGGCGCCGCAACCCGGCTCGCCCGGTACCGCAACGCCGACGCCGTATCCGCAGATCACGCCGATCAACATTCCCAAGTCCGGTGCCGGCAGTGGCAGTCCGCCGCTGGTGCCGATCGAAATGCCCAGCCCACCGAGCAAGGATCAACCGGTGCCGGGCATTGAACCGAGCGGCACCAAGGCAAAATCTCCCGGCGGTTAAACCTGTTGCGCCGCCAGTTGGCCGTCGGCCATGCGCAGGCGTTTCGACAGGGAAACGGCGAGGGCGCGGATGATCTTCGCGGCGATTTTCGGCGCGTCGTTGAGCATTTTTTCCAGCGAATCCTTGCCGAGGTTCAGCAACTGGCAGTTGCTCGCGGCAATACAGGTGGCGGAACGTCGCTCACCGTCGAGCACGGCCATTTCGCCGAACGCGCGACCGCTGCGCAAGGTGGCCATGGTGATCACCTGACCATCGGGCCCGGTTTTCTGCACGGCGACCTGGCCGGTGTGGAGGATGCACATGAAACTGCCGGCATCGCCCTCACGGAAAATCGCTTCGCCTTCAGCCACGGTGCTGATGCTGAAGTAGCCGGAAGCGGCCGCAAAGTCGGCCAGCTGCAATTGATCGAACAGGCCGCAGTCCATCAGCCAGTCGCGGATTTCGTTGTTCAGGAAGGTCGGTTCTGACATGTCGTCACGGTCTTTTTGTTTTCACTGTTTCAGGCTTCACACGTCCCTGGTAGGAGCTGCCGAAGGCTGCGATCTGTTGATCTTGCCTTTGAAAAAATCAAAATCAAAAGATCGCAGCCTTCGGCAGCTCCTACAGGGATCTGTGGGGTATCGGCCTCTCGGGTCTGCAATTAAGACCCAAGTGACCGTCGGAGTTCCTCAGGCCAGGCCCAAAACCTTGAAAACAAATGCGTATTCGAGTGCTACGTCACGTAATCCCTGATAGCGCCCGCTCATCCCGCCGTGCCCGGCGCCCAGTTCAGTCTTCAGCAGCAGGACGTTGTCGTCGGTCTTGGTCGCGCGCAGTTTCGCCACCCACTTGGCCGCTTCCCAATACTGCACGCGACTGTCGTTGTAGCCGGCGATTACCAGCGTCGCCGGATAATCCTGCGCGCTGACGTTTTCGTAGGGCGCGTAAGCCTTGATCCGCTCGTAGACTTCCGGCTCCTCGGGATTGCCCCACTCGTCGTACTCAGTGACGGTCAGCGGCAGTTCCGGGTCGAGCATGGTATTGAGCACGTCGACGAACGGCACTTCAGCAATCGCCACGCCGAACAGATCCGGACGCTGGTTGAGCACGGCACCGATGAGCAAACCACCCGCGCTGCCGCCACTGATTGCCAATTTGTCCGCTGTGGTAATGCCGTTGAGGATCAGAAACTCGGCGCAGGCAATGAAGTCGCTGAAGGTGTTGTGCTTGTGCTCCTGCTTGCCGGCGCGATACCAGGCTTCGCCCAACTCGCCGCCACCCCGCACGTGGGCGATGGCGAAGGCCATGCCACGATCCAGAAGGCTCAGGCGCGCATGGGAGAACCACGGATCAAGGCTCGAACCGTAAGCGCCATAGCCATAGAGATAAAGCGGCACCGCTTTGCCGACCATTTCGCGCTTCATCACCAGGCTGATCGGCACTTGCGTACCGTCCGGCGCCGTCGCCCACAGGCGTTGGCTAACGTAGGCATCGGCGTCGAACGGGCCGAGCACCGGGGTTTCTTTCAACACCGTTTGTTCGCCGTTGGCGAGGATCAGTTGGCGCACTTGTGCCGGGCGGTTCAACGCCTCGTAGCGCAGACGAATACGGTCGCTCTCGAACTCCAGGCTGTTTTGCACATAGAGGCTGTAGGCCGCGTCCGGCAATTGCACGCGATAAGGCGTCAGACCGTGTGGGTGAACTTCGATGATCGGCAGGCCACCCTCGCGCAGGCTCAGGGTCATGGCCTCGGTGTTGAGGCTGACGCCATCGAGCATCACCGTATCGCTGTGGGGGATCAGGTTTTGCCAGGCGGCTTCGGTCGGCGCGATGCCAGTGTCCGGGGCCTGATACAAGGCATAGTTGATGCCGTCGCGGTTGGTGCGGATAAACCACGTCCACACGCCATCGAGCAGGCCGTGATCGACATCGTATTCATGGTCTTCGACACGCGGGGCCAGGCAAGTAAACGACAGGTGCGGTTGATTGGCATCCAGCGCCCAGACTTCACTGGTGGTCTTGCTGCCCAGCGAGAGCAGCAGTTGCTGCTCGGAGCTGGAACGGTAGCAATGCAGGAAGAAACGCCCGTCTGCCTCGTGAAAAACTTCTTCGGCAGCAGTGCCATCGAGGCGATAGCGGAACAACTTGTGTGGACGATGGGTGTCGTCGAGCACGCCGAAAAACAGGGTCAGGCTGTCGTTGGCCCAAGTCATGCTGCCGTCGCAGTCTTCGAATTCCAGTTCGCTGACTTTGTCGTTGGCCAGTTCCTTGACGAACAGCGTGTAAATCTCATCGCCCGAAGCGTCGACGCTGTAGGCCAGACGTTGATGATCCGGGCTGATGCTGAACGCGCCCAGCGAGAAGAATCCGCCATTGGCCAGCACATTCGGGTCGAGCAGCAATTGTTCGCGGCTTTCGTCGAGGGTCAGACTGTCGTCTGCCGGGCGTGGGCAGCGGTAGTGCCGGGCATATTCGTCACCGGCGGTAGTGCGCGTGTAATACAGGTACGGGCCCCAGGGCGAGGGCAGGGACAGGTCGGTTTCCAGAATCCGGCCCTTGATCTCCTCGAACAGGCTTTCACGCAGCTCGGCCTGATCGGCGGTTTGCGTTTCCTGCCAGGCGTTTTCGGCCTTGAGGTAATCGAGCACCGCGTCGGTGTCGCGCTCCTGCAGCCAGGCATACGGGTCGGCACCGGGCGCCTTGTGGGCAATCGGAGCACTGATGACGTTGGCGGATTGGGGCATGGAAGGCTCTCGGACAAATTACGGAATGGGGTTTTCGCAGCTTTTGAAATCGTCGCAGGCCCTGTAGGAGTGAGCCTGCTCGCGATAAGGCCGGCACATTCAACATCAATGTTGTCAGGCTGTCCGTCAACGCGAGCAGGCTCACTCCTACAGGTCGCATGTCTATTGGGACAAGCCGCACGGGCGAAAAGTCGTTACTATAAGCGCCTCTTTGCCTGCCTTGCCATGGACACCATGACCGAGAACGACTATCTGATCGCCTGGGGCCTCTACGCCTTTGCCGCTGTGGGCTGCCTGTTGGTATGGATGCGCCTGACCACCTGGATGTGGCGCTGGTTGCGCGAACCGCTGCGTGTGCTGATGGCGGTGTTGCTGTTCAGCCCGACCATCATCGACCCGGTGAAAGCCAAGGTTGCGCCGTCCATTGCCATCACCGCGCTGGACCTGGCCTTCAAGGTCGGCAACAACGCCTGGCGGGCGATCTCCGATCTGTTCATGTACAGCATGATCGCGTTCGGCATCTACCTGATTTTCGTGTTGATCCGCTTGCCGATCGAGCGTGCTTCGCGTGCGCGCCGCGAGCAGGCCGAAGCCGCGAAAGCTGCCGCCCGCGCCGATGACCGCGATGACGATCAACCGTTTGGCGGCGCCGGTGATGACCGCTACGGTCGTCCACCCTTGCCGAACAACCCGCAGCGCATGCGGGTCGAGCCGCGCCTGTAACCCGAGAGTCCGCACATGTGTGAATTACTGGGCATGAGTGCCAACGTGCCGACCGATATCGTGTTCAGCTTCACCGGCCTGATGCAGCGTGGCGGTCGCACCGGCCCGCACCGCGACGGCTGGGGCATTGCCTTCTATGAGGGCCGGGGTTTGCGTCTGTTTCAGGACCCGGCGGCGAGTTGCGAATCGGAAGTCGCCAATCTGGTGCAGCGCTATCCAATCAAAAGCGAAGTGGTCATCGGCCACATCCGCCAGGCCAACGTCGGCAAGGTCTGCCTGTCCAACACCCACCCGTTCGTCCGCGAACTGTGGGGGCGCAACTGGTGTTTCGCGCATAACGGCCAGCTCGCCGATTTCACCCCGATCAAAAGTTTCTACCGCCCGGTCGGCGATACCGACAGCGAAGCGGCGTTCTGCGATTTGCTCAACCGCGTGCGTGCAGCATTCCCGGAACCGGTCGATATAGAAGAGCTGCTGCCCGATCTGGTCGCCGCCTGCGCTGAATATCGCAGCAAAGGCGTGTTCAACTGCCTGCTCAGCGACGGCGACTGGCTGTTCTGCTATTGCTCGACCAAACTCGCACAGATCACCCGTCGCGCCCCGTTCGGCCCGGCGCGCCTGAAGGATGTCGACGTTATCGTCGATTTCCAGGCGGAAACCACGCCCAACGACGTGGTCACGGTGATTGCCACCGAACCTTTGACCGAAAACGAAACCTGGACCCGCTACGAACCGGGCCAATGGAGCCTGTGGCGACGCGGCGAATGCGTCAGTCAGGGCAAGACCGAATAAGGATTGCACCCCATGTTGCTCAGTTATGTACGGCTGGTGTTGTTTGCGGCGGGCCTGTTGATCGGTGTCCAGGTGCCAGGCTTCATCAACGATTACGCGAAACGTGTCGAGGCGCATCTGATCGAAGCGCAGACTGGCTTGCGCGGTTTTCAGGGCACCGCCGAGCAGTTCTTCAAGGGTGATATGCAGGCGCTGGTCGCGCATTATCGCGCCAGTGAAGACCCGGTATTTCGCAGCGATGCTGACAGCCTGAGCACCTTGCTCAGCCGCCAGATCGCGCTGGACAAGCAGTTCCAGGCGATGCAAGGGCCGTGGTACATCCGCTTCCTGCAAGTGGTGTTGGCCGCGGATCCGGATATCCGCAAGGAAACCTGGAACGGTTACAGCTATCAGATCCTGCTGACGCCGGAAGCGATGATCTGGGGCATGAGCGGCGCGTTGCTGCTGTCGTTCGGCATTGAATGCCTGTTCCGCTTGATCGACTGGGTCGTACTCGGTGGCCGACGTCTGCGCCAGAGCCGGCCGATCGAAGACCGCGATGTGCGCGGTCTCTGATGATCGTTCCCACGCTCTGCGTGGGAACGCCTCAACCGACGCTCCGCGTTCGGCTTTCGAGGGACGCGGAGCGTCCCGGGCTGCATTCCCACGCGGAGCGTGGGAATGATCACGGTGTCAGGGCGATATAGTCAGTGCCCATCTTGATCGCATACCCCTCCAGCACCTGCTGACACAACGTCACAATCTCCTCGACCCACTCAACCCCCACCCGCCACGACACCACCACCTGCAGATTCGGTGGCCGTTGATCGATGTTGAGCAAGGTCAATTCGCCCCGCGCCAGCTCCTCCGCAACCAGCACCGGCGGCAGCACACCAATCCCAAATCCATCGCGTAACAAGCGGGTAATCGCCGACACCGAGTTCACGCAATTCAAGCGTGGCGCGAGTACGCCACTGGCTTGCATCAAAGCCAACAGATCCTGATGCGGTCGGGAGTTTTTCGAGTAGGTGATGATCCGTTCCTGCGCCAGTTCGGCAAGGTCGGCATAGTCGCGGTTATAGATCGAATTGCTGGCGACGATCCAGCCGAGCGGATGGCTGGCCAGCTCCAGACTGCGCACGCTTTCATGGCGGATCAGATCGGTTTGCAGAACGATATCGAGAAAGCCTTTTTGCAACTGATCGCAGAGGTTCAACGAAGTATCCGCCACCAGCTCGATTTCCACCCGTGGATACAGGTCCGTCATCTGTGCCACCAACGGGCTGAGCCAGGTGTGAATCACCGTGTCCATCACGCCGATGCGCACGCGGCCGACTTTGCTTGAGCGGGTCTCGATCGACTGTTTCAGCGCCGACATGGTGTCGAGCATCTGCTCGGCGTACTCCAGCACTTTCAACCCTTCGGGCGTCAGGCTGACACCGCGTGAATCGCGCAAAAACAGCTTCACCCCCAGCTCGCCTTCCAGTACCGCAATGCGGCTGGAAATCGACGCCTGGGTGGTGAACAGCTTGTCGGCGGTCAGGCGAAAACTCTTCAGTCGGGCGACCCAGACAAAGGTCTCGAGAAACTTCAGGTTCATGGGCAAGGCTCGGGTGACAAATTTTTCTTATGGCTAAGGCGGGGTTTTATTCGTTGGACGCAGCAGGGCCGCGCGACGAAAAATCGACGCATCCGGTCCCCACGATAGGCGTCGTCGGGGCTACGAACAAGACCAATAAAAAACCTGCGGAGATAAGCCATGCGTGCTCCCGACACCCTAGAAGCATCCACGGCAACGGCGCGCCCCGGGCCGTTCGACTGGTATCGCAACATCAATCAGCAGGAGCGCCGTACGTTCTGGAGCTGCAAGATCGGCTACGGTCTGGACGGCATGGACACGCAAATGCTCAGCTTCGTCGTGCCGACGCTGATTGCGATGTGGGGCATCACCACCGGCGAAGCGGGGCTGATCCACACCAGCACGTTGATCGCTTCGGCCATCGGCGGCTGGGTCGCTGGGATTCTCTCAGACCGCATCGGTCGCGTGCGCACCCTGCAACTCACGGTGTTGTGGTTCGCCTTCTTCACCTTCCTCTGCGGCTTCGCGCAGAACTACGAACAACTGCTGATCGCCCGGACCTTGATGGGCTTCGGTTTCGGCGGCGAATGGACGGCTGGCGCGGTACTGATCGGCGAGGTGATCCGCGCCAAGGATCGCGGCAAAGCGGTGGGCATGGTGCAATCCGGTTGGGCGCTGGGCTGGGGACTGACGGCGATTCTGTATGCGTTGCTGTTTTCCGTGTTGCCACCGGAAGATGCCTGGCGCGCGCTGTTCATCCTCGGCATTGTGCCGGCGATTTTCGTGATTTTCGTCCGTCGTCTGGTCAAGGACCCGGAGATATATCGCGAGGCTAAAGCCCAACAAACGCCGGAGAATCAATCGAAGTTCTACGAGATCTTCGCGCCGGGCATGCTCTTCACCACGTTCCGCGCTTCACTGCTGACCACTGGCGCCCTCGGTGGTTACTACGCGATCACTTCCTGGCTGCCGACCTTTCTGAAAAACGAACGCGGTTTGAGCGTGCTCGGTACGGGCGGTTATCTGGCGATGGTGATTGTCGGCTCCTACGTCGGTTACGTGATCAGCGCTTATCTGACAGACCTGCTCGGGCGGAAAAAGAACTTCATCCTGTTCGCGGTCGGCTCGTTCACCATCGTTCTGCTCTACACGCAACTGCCGGTCAGCAATGTCGTGATGCTGTGGCTGGGCTTCCCGTTGGGCTTCTTTGCTTCAGGGATTTTCAGCGGCATGGGCGCGTTTCTGACTGAATTGTTTCCTACGCGAATTCGCGGTTCGGGGCAGGGCTTTTGCTACAACATCGGTCGGGCACTGGCGGCTTTGTTTCCGCTGCTGATCGGCTTGCTTAGCCAGAAGGTGCCGTTGAGTGTCGGCATTGGCGCGTTTGCGGCGGTGTCTTACGGCGTGGTGATTATCGCGGCATTGAGCCTGCCGGAAACCCGTGGCAAGCAACTCGATGCGCAGTAACTGATAACCTGCTTAGCACAGTCCTACAGATAAAAAGACAAGCACACTACAGGAGTGTTCACCGTGAGCCGCCTGCTATTGAATTGCGACATTGGCGAGAGCTTCGGCAGCTGGACCATGGGTCTGGATGCCGAGGTCATGCCCTTCATCGATTGTGCCAACGTGGCTTGCGGTTTCCATGCCGGCGACCCGAGCATCATGCGCAAGACCGTCAGCCTGGCATTGAGCCACGGCGTGCAGATCGGCGCACACCCGGCTTATCAGGATCTGGTCGGTTTCGGCCGCCGCTCCATGGCGTATTCGGCGCAAGAGCTGCAAGACATCCTGCATTACCAGATCGGCGCGCTCGACGGCATTTGCAAGGCCCAGGGCGGGCGCGTCAGCTACGTCAAACCACACGGCGCGATGTACAACGACATGATGGCCAACCCGGCGCAATTGCGTGCGGTGATTCAGGCAGTGGCCGCTTATGACCGCAGCCTGCCGTTGATGCTGATGGCCACCCGCGACAACTCGGCGGCGCAGCAGATCGGCGATGAATATGGCGTGACATTTTGGTTCGAAGCCTTCGCTGACCGCGCTTACGACAGTGCCGGCAAACTGGTTTCACGACAATTGCCGGGCGCGGTGCATCACGATCCGGAAAAAATCATCGAGCAAGCCCTGACCATTGCCCGTGGCGACAACCTCAGCGCCAGCGACGGCAGCGCCTTGCGCCTGCACGCCAACACCCTTTGCGTGCACGGCGACAACGCCAGTTCGGTAGCGGCCGTGCAGCGCATTCGCGAGGCCCTGAATCAGCAGAGCGCCTTATGAACCCAAGGATTGAAGTGGTGGCACTGGATTGCCTGATGCTGCGTCTGTTCGATGAAATCGCCGAAGCCAACATGCCGTGGATGCTCGCTGCCAGTGAGCGTTTGCATGCGGTATTCGGTGAGCAACTGATCGATCTGGTGCCGTCCTATACGACGCTGATGGTGCATTACGATTTGACTGCACTGAGTCCGAGTCAGGCGCGGGAATTGATCGCCGAAGCGCTGATCGATCTGTCACCGAATGCGCGAACTGGCGGCCAATGTCATGTGTTGCCGGTCTGGTATGACTTGAGTGTCGGCCCTGAGTTGAGTTTGCTGGCCGAGCGCAGCGGTCTGGCGGTGGATGAAGTGATCCGTCGCCACAGCGGACGTGAGTATCAGGTATTCGCCCTTGGTTTCGCGCCGGGTTTCGCGTTTATGGGGTTGGTCGAAGAAGTGCTTGCCGCGCCTCGCCTGAACACACCACGCAAAAAAGTCGCTGCCGGTAGCGTCGGCATTGCCGAACGGCAGACGGCGGCTTACCCCGTGGTCTCTCCCGGCGGCTGGAACCTGATCGGCCGCACCCCGGCCAAGTTGTTCGACCGCAATCGCGACGGCTACAGCCTGATGCAACCGGGCGACACGGTGCGATTCGAAGCGGTCAGTCATGCCGAGTTCGTCAATCTGGGTGGTGATGACACACCACTGGAGGCGCAGACATGAGCCGACTGACGATTGAAGCCAGTACCCCGTTGTGCCTGTTGCAGGACGCGGGACGGTTTGGCGTGCGGCACCTGGGCGTCACCCAGGGCGGTGCGGCGGATTGGTGTTCGATGAGCTGGGCCAACTGGTTGCTCGGCAATAACCTCGATGCAACGGTGATCGAAATCACCCTCGGCGGGTTTGCCGTCGTCGCTGCAGAGGATTGTTTGCTGGCGCTGGCCGGAGCTGATCTTGGCGCACAGATTGATGGTCAACCGCTGGCGCCGTGGCGCAGTTTCAAGTTGGGTAAAGGACAGAAGTTGCTGTTCACGCAACCGCTGCTCGGTGCCCGGGCTTATCTGGCGGCGCCCGGTGGCTTCGAGGCCCCCAAGGTCTTGGGCAGCAGCGCGACGGTGGTGCGTGAAGAGTTCGGTGGGCTGGACGGTATGGGCTTGCCGTTGGCCAAGGGCGCGACGCTGAGTTATCACAGGAAATCGCTATGTGTTCGCGAAGTGCCTTTGGATTTACGACCGGATTTGAAAGCGAATGCACCGCTGGATCTGGTGCTCGGCGCACAGATCGGCCAGTTCAGTGGGCAGAGTTTGTTTGATGCCTTCAACAGTGCCTGGACGCTGGACAGTCGCGCTGATCGCATGGGCATTCGTTTGCTGGGCAAGGCGTTGGAATATCAGGGGCAGCCGATGATTTCCGAAGGCATTCCACTCGGGGCGGTGCAGGTACCGCCGGACGGGCAACCGATCGTGTTGCTCAATGATCGTCAGACCATTGGTGGTTATCCACGCTTGGGGGCGCTGACACCCTTGGCGCTGGCGAGGCTGGCGCAATGTCTCCCGGGTGACAGGGTGCGGTTCACGCCAGTCATGCAAGAGCGTGCATGGCATGACCATATCAACTACCTGAAGTCCTACTTGTAATTGTCCGTACTTCGGACGGAAGACCGAGATTTTTCCTGGCGCATCAGTACGTCGCCCTACATCGCTTGTCGAGCATGTATGGAACTATCGGTCTTCATCTTTTACAAGGAAGTTACAGATGCGTTTTATGACAGTAATGGCCCAATCAAAGGGCGAATGTGCGAACAGTGTCGATGGGCACATTGTCGGTTTTTATGAGGGTGTGGACTGCGTGCCGGTTTATCGGGCGAGCATCGATCGTTTCTACAATGTGCAACGACTGGACGCCGACCGGGCCGGTCATCAGGACATCGTTGCGCGTATCGAGACATTTATGTCCACCGCAACCGTCGACATGATGCGTATGTTTCACTGGAATCACCGCACGGAGGCGAGTGGTAACGCCATGGAGCTGATGACCGTGGAGACCAACGCGGGTGCTGAGGTGAAAAGCGTAAGGTTTCGCTTTCTGGCGCCAGAGGGCGAAATGAAGAGTGAAGTGACCCTGAGTCCTGAAACGGACATTGAAAAAAATCGCAGGGTAGCGCTGGCAAATGGCGGGGCGAAAGTTGTCGCCAGAGGGAAGAAAAAACGCCGCGGGCAAAAAACGACTGCTGTCGGCCCCGCGATTCTGGACACCTCTTTCATGGACCGGCTCTGCAAGTCTTATCTCGCGACAGATTGGTAAATTCGCGAGCCTGAAAGGCAGCCGCTTTCATACGGTCTGCCTTTCAGTATTTACCTTCGCAATCTTACTTGGACAAAAACCGCATCCCTTCCTCAAGCCCGCGCAACGTCAACGGATACATCTGATCCTCGATCAGATCGCGCACGATATTGGTCGACGAGGTATAGCCCCAGGTGTCTTTCGGATACGGATTGATCCAGATGAGTTTCTTGTACTTCTCCATGAAGCGCTGCATCCACACGTAACCCGGCTCTTCGTTCCAGTGCTCGACACTGCCGCCGGCCTGGGTGATTTCATAAGGCGCCATCGCCGCGTCGCCAATGAAAATCACCTTATAGTCAGCGCCGTACTTGTGCAGCAGATCCTGGGTCGAAGTGCGCTCCGAAGTGCGGCGCATGTTGTTCTTCCACACCGATTCGTAAACGAAGTTGTGGAAGTAGAAGTACTCCAGATGCTTGAACTCAGTCTTG
>Ga0307510_10010054_pt1 | contig 11245 bp, 10 predicted proteins | sample 12_EM_MG_FD_207224 | JGI IMG/M metagenome (GOLD analysis project Ga0307510, IMG submission 207224) | Populus trichocarpa ectomycorrhiza microbial communities from riparian zone in the Pacific Northwest, United States - 12_EM | ecosystem: Host-associated > Plants > Roots > Unclassified | place... | reverse complement strand
CGGCCTGGCCGGCGCGCGCGTTGACCGCATCGCGGCCAACGCCGGCGCCAACAAGCGCATGCTGTATTACCACGTCGGCAACAAGGAAGATCTCTACCTCGCGGTGCTCGAAGGCGCCTATGAAAAAATCCGTTCCGAGGAGCGCGGGCTCGATCTCGAACATCTGGATCCACCCGACGCGATCGAACGGCTGATCGACTTCACCTGGAACTACTTCCTGCGTAACCCCGAATTTCTGGCGCTTCTCAACACGGAAAATCTTGCCAAAGCACGCCATCTGAAGCGCTCGACCAAGGTCAAATCGATGCATTCGCCGTTCGTCGAGATGATCCGCACGGTGGTGACGCGCGGCGTCGAAAGCGGCGATTTTCGCGTCGCCGTCGATCCGGTGCAGCTCTACATCTCGATCGCGGCGCTGTGCTTCTTCTACCTCTCCAACTGCGCGACGCTCTCGGTGATCTTCGGCCGCGACCTCCTGAAGAAGGATGCGCGGGACGAGCGCCTCGCCCACATGGTCGCGCTGGTGCTGGCGGCGCTGACGGGGAAATCGACGGCGGATTTCGGCAAGCCGGCACTATCCGGCGCGCGGTCCCCGGCGCATCAGCCGGTGTGATCTGTCGTTCCTGCGAACGCAGGAACCCATACGCTGCGGCCCCCGCGATTTTCAAACGGTAGTCATTGATCCTGCTACGATAATCAGCCTCGGGGTTATCGATCCTGCGTTCGCAGGAACGACAAAATACCGCACGAAAACCCGCTTGCCAGTATTTATCCAACGGGTTAATTTCTCCCCAGAAGACGATCACCTAGGGAGCGGGACGTGGCGGAGCTGAAGCGCGAGAGTGGCGTGTCGAAAGCGCTGAATGCTGCGTGGGTGCGGCCGTTTCTGTTCCTGCTGTTCATCGTGGTGGTCTGGGACCTCACCATCCGCCTGTTCCAGATTCCGGCGTACCAGATCCCGGCCCCCGGCGATGTCGTGGCTGTGCTGTGGACTGATTGGCCGGAGCTCTTGCGGCAGGCCTGGCCGACCACTTACGCCACCATCTGCGGCTTCCTGCTGTCTGCAGTATTCGGCATTCCCGTCGCGATGCTGATCGCGGGATCGAAGACGGTGGAAAGCTACGTCTATCCGTTACTCGTGTTCTCGCAGTCGGTGCCGAAGATCGCGATCGCGCCGCTGTTTGTGGTGTGGTTCGGCTTCGGCATCATTCCGAAGGTGATCTCGGCGTTCCTGCTCGGCTTCTTCCCGGTCGTGGTGTCTGCCGTGCAGGGTTTCAAGTCGGTCGATCCCGACATGGTCGATCTCGCCCGCGCGATGCAGGGCAGCCGCTTCCGGGTATTTTGCGCCGTCAACCTGCCGCATGCGATGCCCGCGATTTTCTCCGGGCTGAAGGTCTCCATCACGCTCGCGGTGGTCGGCGCCGTGGTCGGCGAATTCGTCGGCTCCAATTCCGGCATCGGCTATGTATTGCAGCGCTCGATCGGTACTTTCGACCTGCCGACGATGTTCGCGGCGCTGGTGATCCTGGCGCTGCTCGGCGTGGTCCTGTTCTGGGTCGTCGACCGCATCGAACGCCTCGTGATCCCCTGGCACGTCAGCCAGCGCGACGACATCATTTTTGCTTCGTAAGACAAACCAACAAGCGGCCTATCCAAGGGCTGCACCAACACCAATGGGAGGAAGATAATGATACGAACGATAGCGGCAATTTCCGCCGCCCTGATCTGGACCGCGCTTTCGGTTCTTCCCGCATCGGCCGCCGACAAGGTCGTGCTGATGCTGAACTGGTACGTCTATGGCGAGCACGCGCCGTTCTATTACGGCAAGGCGAAGGGTATCTACGCCGCCGAGGGCATAGACCTCGAGATACAGGAAGGCCGCGGTTCGGCGGCGACCACGCAGGCGGTCGCGGCCAAGACCGCCAATTTCGGCTATGTCGACGTGCCCACCATGATGCGCGCGGCCGTGAAGGGCGCCCCGATCACCGCCACCGGCGTGCTGCTGCAGACCAGCCCGATGTCGGCGATGGGTTTTGTCGAAAAGAACATCAAGAAGCCCGAGGACATCAAGGGCAAGACGGTGGCGATCACGCCGGCCGACTCGATGACGCAGATCTGGCCACTGTTCCTGAAGAAGACCGGCCTGAAGGAAAGCGATTTCCAGACGGTGGCGGGTGACGGCCAGACCAAGCTGAACGCCGTCATAAACGGCCAGGCTGATCTATTGCTCGGCTATGTCATGGACCAGTCGATGAAGATCAAGGACGCTACCGGCAAGGACGTCAACGCGATCAAGTTCGCCGACTACGGCATCAACATGGTCTGCTCGGGCATCGTCGCCAACACCGAGTTCGTCAAGGCCAACGCGGACCTCGTCAAGCGCTTCATGTCAGCCACGACGAAAGCGGTCGAAGCCGCCGAGAAGGACGCCAAGGGCGCGGCGCAGTCGATCCTCGATGCCAACCCGAAGGGCGGCAAGATCGAAACGCTGACGCAAGGCTTTGAGCTGACGATCCCGCTCTACCGGACGCCGGAAACCAAGAACAAGCGGCCTTTCCAGGTCACCGATCAGAACATGACCGATACGGTCAACCTGATGGTCGAATATGGCGGGCTGGATGCCAAGGCCAAGGACAATCCGAAGGCGTTTTACACCAACGACTATCTGCCGCAGGGCGGTTCGTGAGCGGACGGCCCGTGGCACGATCGGGGCTCTCATGGTTCGAGACGCGCGGCTTTGCCGTGTTCCTCACCATGAGGATCTCAGACCTCATCCTGAGGAGGCGCGTAGCGCCGTCTCGAAGGATGAAAGCCCGAGACGGTGCAGACACCTATTCGATGGACTCACCTGAATGACCCCCGCTGCCAAACCAACCGAGCTCAACCAACCGTCCCCGCACCTGCGCCTGGTGTCGGATCGTGCCGGCAGCGCCGCGTCGGGCATCACGCTGTCCGGCGTCTCAAAAACCTATCGCTCGCGCGACGGCGACGTGCCGTCGCTGCGGCCGTTGGATTTTCATATCAACGAGGGCGAGTTCTTTGTCGTGGTCGGCCCGTCTGGCTGCGGCAAGTCCACGTTGTTGAAAATGATCTCCGGGTTGCTCGCGCCTTCGACCGGCGAGATCCTGGTCGAAGGCGAACAGGTGACGAAGCCGCACGGCAATGTCGGCATCGTGTTCCAGAACGCGCTGCTACTGCCTTGGCGCAACATCTTGTCCAACGTGATGTTGCCGATCGACATGAAGAGGCTGCCGCGCGACGAATATCTGCCGCGGGCGAAAGCGCTGTTGAAGCTGGTCGGGCTCGAAGGGTTCGAGAAGAAACTGCCCTGGCAGCTCTCCGGCGGCATGCAGCAACGTGCCTCGATCTGCCGCGCGCTGGTGCACGATCCCAAGATCATGCTGATGGACGAGCCGTTCGGCGCGCTCGACGCCATGACACGCGAGAAGATGAATGTCGAGCTGATGCGCATCCAGCGCGAAACCGGCAAGACCGTGCTCCTGATCACGCATTCGATTCCGGAAGCGGTATTCCTCGCCGACCGCGTGCTGGTCATGACCGAGCGGCCCGGCGCGATCGCGGCGATCTACGATGTACCGCTGCCGCGCCCGCGTCCACTGGATGCGATGGCCGATCCCGCCTTCATCGAACTGGTGCAACGGATTCGCAAACATTTCTTCACCCAAAGCGCGCTGGATTAGAGCATGATCCGGAAAAGTGGGAACCGGTTTTCCGGCCAGATCATGCTCAAGCAAAAGATAGCTTGATGCCGTATCGTTTGGCCGTACGAGACATCTCGTTCTTTGAGCGCCCGGTCACTTTCGCCCGGCCGTTCCGGTTCGGTGCGGTCGTCATCAACGCGACGCCGCAGGCATTTGCGCGTGTCGAGATCGAGGTCGAAGGCAAGGGCAGGGCGACCGGAGCCAGCGCCGAGTTTCTGGTGCCAAAATGGTTCGACAAGCGGCCTCATCTCTCGCCGGAAGAAACGGTCGAGGAATTGCGGCGCTCGCTGCTGATCGCGCGCGAGCTCTATCTGGCGCATTCCGGCTTCGAGACGGCGTTCGGCCTGCATGCCGCCTGTATCGGCGCGCAGATCCAGGCCTGCGCCAGGGAAGACATTCCGCCGCTGGCAGCGGCTTACGGGCCGGCCGAAATCGACAAGGCGATCCTGGATGCTCTGCTGCGCTGCGCCGACGTCGATTTTTTCGACGGCATGGCCGGCAATATCGCCGGCGTCAATGCGCGCCTGTCGCGCGATCTCGACGATGCCGACGTGTCGCGGTTTCTCGCAGGCCGGAAGCGGCTGGAGCGCGTCGCGATCCGGCACACGGTCGGCATGGATGACAGGGTCGAGGGCGACGGAGGTGTTGCCGACCAAAAAGAAAACGCCGGTGCGCGCTATTTCAAGCTCAAGCTCAACGGCGATCCCGCGCACGATACGGATCGCCTGACCCGGATCGGCAATGAACTCCCCACGCTGCCCTATGATTACCGCGTCACGCTCGACGCCAACGAACAATATGCCGATCTTGCAGGCCTGGGCACGCTGGTCGATCGGCTTGATCGTGACGCTGCGCTGCGGCCTATTGCGCAAAAGCTGTTGTACATCGAACAGCCGATGCCGCGCGACATCACCCGGCAATCGCCGCTCGGCGCATTGGCGCGGCGTGATTTCATCGTCGACGAGGCCGACGATTCCTACGACGCGTTCCCGGTGGCACGGGCGCTCGGCTATCGAGGCATTTCCTCGAAATCCTGCAAGGGCGTCTACAAGTCGGTAATCAACGCAACCCGCGCGGCCAAGTGGAGCGCGGGCGGTAAAAAATGCTTCATCGCCGGCGAGGATCTGACCTGCCAGGCGGGACTGGCCGTGCAGCAGGATCTGGCGCTCGGCGCGCTGATCGGTGTTACCCATGCCGAGCGCAACGGCCACCATTATGTCGACGGCTTTGGCGATACGCCCGCCACCGAAGCGGATGCGTTTCTCGAAGCGCATCCCGGCCTCTATGTCCGCGATGCCGGCAAGGTCCGGCTCGCGATCCACGACGGCGATCTCCTGACGGAATCGCTGACGGCACCCGGCTTCGCCACTTCAGTTCATCCGGACTGGTCCACGATGCAGCCGCTTATGCGGCCCACAGCAAAAATTCCCCTGGAGAAAGCAGTATGACGACCAAACGCCTCGGCCTGATCATGAACGGTGTGACCGGCCGCATGGGGCTCAACCAGCATTTGATCCGGTCCATTGTCGCGATCCGTGACCAGGGCGGAGTGGTCCTCTCGAACGGTGATCGCATGCTGCCCGATCCGATCCTGATCGGCCGCGATGCGGAGAAAGTGGAGCGGCTCGCCAAGCGCTTCAACGTCGAGCGTTGGTCGACCGACCTCGACAAGGCGCTGGCCGCGAAGGACGATACGATCTTCTTCGATGCCGCAACTACGCAGGCGCGCCCCACGCTGCTGACCAAGGCGATCAACGCCGGCAAACACGTCTATTGCGAAAAGCCGATCGCGACCAATCTGGATGAGGCGGTCGCGGTGCTGCGGCTCGCCAATGCCAAGGGGGTCAAGCACGGCACTGTGCAGGACAAACTGTTTTTGCCGGGCCTGAAGAAGCTCGCCTTCCTGCGCGACTCCGGCTTCTTCGGCCGCATGCTGTCGGTGCGCGGCGAGTTCGGTTATTGGGTGTTCGAGGGCGGCTGGCAGGAGGCGCAGCGGCCGTCGTGGAATTACCGCAGCGAGGACGGCGGCGGCATCATCCTCGACATGGTCTGCCACTGGCGCTACGTGCTCGACAATCTCTTCGGCGAAGTCGAAAGCATCTCCTGCCTCGGCACGACAGATATTCCCGAGCGCTTCGACGAGAAGGGCAAGAAGTACACGGCGACCGCCGATGACTCCGCCTACGCCACCTTCCGCCTCAAGGGCGGCGTGATCGCGCATATCAACATGAGCTGGGTGACGCGGGTCTACCGCGACGATCTCGTCACCTTCCAGGTCGACGGCACCCACGGCTCCGCAGTGGCGGGCCTGACCGATTGCGTGATCCAGGCCCGGCAGGCGACGCCACGTCCGGTCTGGAATCCGGACGAAAAGCGTACCCACGATTTCTACGCCGACTGGCAGAAGGTTCCCGAAAACGTCGTGTACGACAACGGCTTCAAGGAGCAGTGGGAGATGTTCATTCGCCACGTCTGCGAGGATGCGCCCTATAAATACACGTTGCTGGAAGGCGCCAAGGGCGTGCAGCTTGCCGAATGCGCGCTGCAGAGCTGGCGCGAGCGGCGCTGGATCGACGTTGCCCCGATCAAGGTGTGAGGAGGCCCAACCATGAACAAGCCCGTGCTGCCGATGTCTTCGCTGTCACTCAAATTGCCGACGGCGAACCGTTCCATCGAAACCTATCGCCTGGCGGCGTCGCGGACGTTTCCAGCGAAGCTTGAAGGCACGCTCAATCGCGTGGCTTTCTCGGCCGCGCATGTGGTCGCTGATCCACTTGCTGATAACGACCCGTGGCTGTCATCGGCGATCGACTGGGACCGCACCATTGCGTTCCGCGAACATGTCTGGGATCTCGGCCTCGGCGTTGCCGAGGCGATGGACACCGCGCAGCGCGGCATGGGGCTGGACTGGCCAACTTCGCTGGAGCTTATTCAGCGTTCGGTGAAGGCCGCCAAGGCAAAGGGTAATGCGCTGGTGTTTTCCGGCGCCGGCACCGATCACCTCGCGGTTGAAGATGCAAAGTCCATCGACGACGTGATCCGCGCCTATGAGGAGCAGATCGCGGCGGTGGAAAAGGCTGGCGGCCGTATCATCCTGATGGCCTCGCGGGCGCTGGCAAAGCTCGGCCGCAGCGCTGACGATTATGCAAAAGTCTATAACCGCGTGCTCGGCCAGGTCCGCGAGCCCGTGATCATCCATTGGCTCGGCGACATGTTCGACCCGGCACTGGCGGGCTATTGGGGCACGGCCGATCTCGATAAGGCGATGGACACGGCGGTTGCCATCATCAACGCCAACGCCGCCAAGGTCGATGGCGTCAAAGTCTCGCTGCTCGACAAGCAGCGCGAGATCGATATGCGTCGGCGGCTCGACAAGAACGTCAAGATGTATACCGGCGACGATTTCAACTATGCCGAACTGATCGCCGGCGACGACAAGGGCTTTTCGCACGCGTTGCTCGGCATCTTCGACGCCATTGCGCCGGCGGCGTCCTATGCGCTGTCGCGGCTCGCGGCGGGGGACGAGGCCGGCTTCCACGACGTGCTGGGGCCGACCGTGCCGTTGTCGCGCCATATCTTCCAGGCGCCGACGCGGTTCTACAAGACTGGCATCGTGTTCATGGCCTGGCTCAACGGCCATCAGGACCATTTCACCATGGTCGGCGGGCAGGAGAGCACGCGCTCGACGCTGCATCTGGCCGAACTGTTTCGCTTGGCCGACAAGGCCGGGCTTCTCTCCAACCCTGAACTGGCGACGCGGCGCATGAAGACAATGCTGGCAACGCGCGGCATCGAGTCCTGATGCGCGATTTTTCTGCCGATCATCGCTGGCTGTCGCTGAATACGGCGACGGTCCGCAAGCAGGGCGATCTCACGGCCATCATCGAGGCCTGCGCGCGGCATGGCATCCGCGCCATCGATCCCTGGCGCGACCAGGTCGCTTCCGTCGGGCTCGACCGCGCCGTGCGCGCGGTGCGCGACGCCGGGCTCGAACTGTCGGGTTACTGCCGCGGCGGCATGTTCGCCGCGGACACGGCACATCGCATCGAGGCGCGTGACGACAACCGCCGCGCCGTCGACGAAGCCAAGGCGCTGGGCGCGCCGTGCATCGTGCTGGTCGTGGGTGGCCTGCCGCAATATTCGCGGCCGGGAAGTGCTGCTTCGAAAGACATCGCGGCCGCGCGCACGCAGGTTCATGACGCCATTGTCGAGATGCTGGAATATGCGAGAGAGGCGAACATGCCGCTGGCGATCGAGCCCTTGCATCCGGCCTATGCCGCCGACCGCGCCTGCGTGAATACGACGAAGCAGGCGCTGGATATTTGCGACCAGCTCGATCCGCAGCGCACCGGCGCGCTCGGCGTGGCGCTCGACGTCTTTCACATCTGGTGGGATCCGGAATTGATGCCGCAGATCGCGCGTGCAGGGAAAGATCGTCTGCTCGCGTTCCACGTCTGCGACTGGCTGGTGCCTACAAAAGACATCCTCAACGACCGCGGCATGATGGGCGACGGCGTCATCGACATCACATCTGTGCGAGCGGCGGTCGAGGCGCAGGGCTTTGCCGGCTATTCCGAGATCGAAATCTTCTCCAACGACTGGTGGAGCAAGCCGATGGACGAGGTTTTGCGGACGTGCATCGAGCGGCACCGGACTGCGATCTAGTAGACTCCGGCCGAAGTCGCGCGTGGGTTGTGCCAACAACGGACGATGTTGTCTCGTCGCTGAACTGGCGCGCGTTGGTTGTCGAACAGCGTAGCAGAAAGCGACAGAATCCGGGTTCCAGATTTAACATTTGTCCACGCTATTTAGCTTAACAAAGGGTTACCGTTGCGCCCGCGCGAGCTCCGGCGCTAGCTACACCGCACGGAGAACGTCTCCAAAAAGCGATGAGCGGCAACATGAAAATCCTTTACGCAATTGCGACCCTCGCCCTGCTGTCGACATCGGCACAGGCATGGCAGATCGTGGAACGCTGCACCCACAGCAAGTTCTATGGCCGGGTGTGCACGACGTCTTATCTGGATGATCCGGTGCGCAACGCGACGCAGGATCAGGAAGACGAAAAGGCAAGGCGCGCCAGCATCGAGAAGTGGGAAGCGTTCTGCAAGCCGAAGCGCACCTATGACGATGAAGGCGTCGTCCGCCTGGTTTACGCGCGCAAGGGCTGCGAGTTCGGCCGCAGCGAATAACGCGCTTTCGCTCCTCGCGACCGGCGAGGAGCATGCCGGGCACGCTGGCTCGATGAATTCAGGCGCCTTGCCGCGTCCGAAAGATCGCTAAATCTTTATCGACCAAATTGCGATGCGGTTAGTCACGCCGCTTTACGCCGCCTCAATGCTTGTCGGGCACTCCTTACGTTCGGCATTCATTTCAAGAGGCAGTGTCCATGCGCGTCTTCATCGCAATCTCGATTGTCGTCGCTTCGGTATCGTCCGCGTCCGCGCAATTCGCGATGGACCACGGCCACGCCGCGGATGCCGCCCGGGCCGCCCGCGCGGCGCAGGCTGCAGCGGATGCCAAGGCCGCAGCCATCGCTTCCGGTGCGCCACTGTCTCCCAGCCAGCAAACCAATTTCTACGTCGGCAGCGGCGGCACCGTGAAGATCGCGCCCCGGACAGCGGAAGAGCTGAAGGCCGATGAAGCCGCCCAGGCCGCCTGGAAAGAACGCTGCCGGCCGACCGTAGTCGAAGACCGCGACGGCCTGCGTCGCGTGAAATATGCCGAACGGGATTGCGATCTTTCCCGCTTCAACACCGCCGGGAATTAGACCTCCCGCGCATTAGGCCGGAATCGGGCGGAAGGCCGCGACCCGGCAACCCGGTTTCGGCTAGGCCCTCCCAGGTCGAAATGCTAGAGCTTCCCCAACTACCGTTGGGGCGGCATGACTTTCACTTCCTGGCAGTTCGGTGTCTTCGCAGCGATCGTATTCGCGGCCTATTACCTGCCGGCCCTGCGAGGGTTTCAGGTTCAGCTGCTGGTCTTCGCCAGCCTGTTCTTTTACGGGTATGGCCAGCCGGAACTGCTGGCGCTGCTGGCCGTCGCGGTTTTCGGAACCTACCTCTTCCTGGTCCTGGCATTGCGAAACCGGCAGGTCTGGCTTCCGGTCGGCATCGCCTTCAACCTCGCGCTGCTCGCATTCTTCAAATACAAGCTGCTGTTCATCGATCCGGCGTCTCCCAGCCTGGTGGACTTCGCGCCGCTTGATTTCCTGCTGAAGCTGCCGCTGCCCATCGGCATTTCATTTTTTGTCTTCCACAACATCAGCCTGCTGGTCGATCTGACCCGGCAGAAGGCGGCGCCGCCGCCGCTGACCGGCGTCTTCCTCTACATCATCTTCTTTCCGCAACTTGTGTCGGGTCCGATCACGCGCGCGGAAATGTTCATGCCGCAGATCAAGCCGAAATATTTCGCGGATGTTCCGTTCGTCGAGGCCGCGAAATGGATCCTGATCGGGTTCTTCTTCAAGCTGTACGTCGCCAATAACCTCAATGAAATGACGTCTTATATGAGCTTCCCGCTCTACGAGACGCTGCAGACCCAGGATCGCTGGTTACTCGTTTTCCTCTACAGCTATCAGATCTATGCGGACTTCTTCGGCTATTCGGCGATTGCGATCGGGCTTGGTCTCCTGTTCGGCTATCGGCTGCCGGTCAACTTCAATCTTCCCTACATCTCGACTTCGTTCTCCGAGTTCTGGACGCGCTGGCATATCTCGTTGTCGACCTGGCTGCGAACCTATCTTTACGTTCCGCTCGGCGGCAATCGCCATGGCTTGTGGCGGACCTATTTGAACCTGATGATCGTGATGGGACTAGGTGGCCTCTGGCACGGCGCCGGCCTCAGCTACCTGATGTGGGGGCTGTTGCACGGCCTGCTGCTGGTGCTCGAACGCCCCTTTTTGTCGCGACTGGCGTCGATCGACTTTGCGGCGTTTCGAGCGGCGCGGATAACCGTGGTCTTTGTCTGCGTCACCATGCTCTGGATTTTCTTCAAGCTGCCGAACTTTGATCACGCGGTCGGCTACCTCACGGGCATGTTTATGCCAAGCACGAATCCCAACCCGACCAAACTGTTCTACAGCCTGGCGCTGCTCTACTCGCTGCCGGTCATGATTCAGCACCTTGGTGGCCGTTCGCTGTTCGAGGGAAAACTTCGCTGGGCGGAGCCGTATCTCTACGGCTCGATGGCCGCGCTGATGTATCTGGAGGCTGGCCCTGAAACGTCGTTCATCTACTTCCAGTTCTAGGAACGAGGAAAAAATGTCGGCCGTTCGGTGGTTGATAAAATGCGGTGTTGGTGCGGCGATTGTCTTGATCGCCTGCGGCTTCGCTACCGTGCGCTTCGGCAGCGGGCTGCAAATGCCGGCGACGACGACGCGGGACGGTACGCTGATCACGCTGAGCCGTTACCTGCGCGAGCCGGTGCCTGAGATTGTGCTGGTGGGCAGCTCGATCACGTTCCGCCTCAAGGAGGAATATTTTGCAACGCGTGGCTTGCGGAATCTAGCGCTTGCGGGAGGC
>Ga0307510_10010053_pt1 | contig 11245 bp, 6 predicted proteins | sample 12_EM_MG_FD_207224 | JGI IMG/M metagenome (GOLD analysis project Ga0307510, IMG submission 207224) | Populus trichocarpa ectomycorrhiza microbial communities from riparian zone in the Pacific Northwest, United States - 12_EM | ecosystem: Host-associated > Plants > Roots > Unclassified | place... | reverse complement strand
CAGATGTAAATTTTCTAGGAGGGTTTGCGTGATAAGGGATATTGATAACAGAAGGGATTTTGGAAATTCTTCCCAAATCTATTGCACTGGAAGTAGAAGAGTCTTTTGAGAATCTGGAACTTGTAGAATGTCGATGGAAAGACAATTTGACTTTGCCATCTGTGTATTGGGTAATGTTTTTAATTTGGACATTGGGTTGTGGTGGTTGGGGTAATTCTGGTGGTGCTGCACCTTCGAGGATCCAATCTTCTGGAAGAGATATATCTTTTCATTGGATTGCTTTTGGAACAATAGTGTTTGAGCGGGATAAATCTGTTTGTAGAAGGAGTGTTTCTCCTTTTTGAGATTGGAATGAAAGAGAGAAATTTTTGTTTTGGAAACAACTAAACCATTTTGTTTTGCAGTATGAAAGAATGTATGCAGATGTTTGAAATGTTGATCTATGGAATGTGAAAAAATAAGTACATCGTCAATGTAAACAATGCAGAATTTTGAAGTGGACTGGGTTCTTTTGTATTTGTTTTTCCAATCTGGTAAGCTGTTTACCTATGGTATTGAGGTTGGTATTTGTGAAATTATTTTGTTGGATGATATGTTTGGTATTTGTGAGGGTTTCCTCTCCGGGTAATTTGTATAGAGCTGCATCAATTGTTTGGTCTTTGTGAGTAACTTGTATGTTGCGCAAAGGTGGATGGTCAGACTCAACTGTAGGTCCGCTGGTGAGGTTCCATGTAGGAGTTTTGGAATGGGTTGTAATTGGACATGCATGTTTAATGGATGCAAATGGATATGTAATATGCTGTGCTGGTGCATAATGAAATTCAAACCAATCAAAGAATAAAATTTGTATCTTATGGGTTTCAATGTAAGCATAAAATTGTTTTTGGATATCATTTCTCTATTGAAAGAAGTGTTGCAAAAACCAAGATCGTTTTTTAAAATTATGGTCACCATAAAAATCTCTTCTGAAAAGAGTTTTGTTTATGACAAAGTGCTTTTTTGAAGTCAAAACATTCAGCTCGTTTTGGATGTTTTCGGTAATAGCTAAAAAGGTTGGTGAAGTTGGAGGAGATGGTTGCTCAAGGTCTGTATAAACAGGTTTTGGTATATCCTTAGAAGACAGACTATCATCTTTTTCTCAGAAGATTTTACTTTCCTCTATAACCCATATCCATTCTCCTCTGTAACCAATATCTCCTGTATTGATTTACATTACAAATTTAAGTAAGATTCTATTTTCATTATTTACATTCTTGCTATATTTCATATTTCTGTACATTTAAGTATGCTTTATGTTTGATCAAGGATCCTGACATTGTTGGTTTTGCCTTGTTCATTCGCATCATAAATCTGTTTATATTTTTGCTTGCGTTTATTTCTTTGTTCTTTTCACAAAATTAGTATATCGGCTGGAAACCTATGATCCGATCTAGAAGATCAGAAAAAATTAGCGTAATTCTAATCAAATATTTTTTAGAAGATATTTGTATTAATACATTCAGGAAATCATCTGGAATATGCTCAATATTAGTAAGGGCACGAGTTAATGCATGAGATTCAATGATTTATATATATATAATGTTAAAAATTAACTTAGAATTCTACTAGTGACATAGTATGTGATAAAACTAGTAATAATTATTACAGCTATCATCAAGCCTTTCATTGAAGATATTTTCACACAAAATTGATATTATATTTTCCTTGTAATTTTCTACCATGGTGAAATATAATTATAAAAAAAAACTTCACACTAAAATTGTAAACTGTTCATGGTAAAAATTTAGGAAGCTGCTTGGCTTATGAGTTTATTAAAAGGCCAAATTTAAAAGGGGTTGTCAAAATTTTTTTGAATACAACAATTCAAACACACAAATATGTTTAAAATTTAATTGAGAAACAATTTAATGTAATCACACAAAGGCTAATTTTAAAATACAATGAAATAAGAAAAATATGCCCATAAAATTATAAAAAATGACATTTGTTGGATTGATTCATTTATTTTTATTAGCAAATGGTGTTTAACTTATCGTGTAAGGAAGCAAAAGAGGCCAAATAACTCGTCATAGACTGGCAATAGCCATAGTTTCAACTTTCAAACATGTAAACCACCCCATAGTCAAGAAATGGAAATAAGAAAGAAGGATATATATATATATATATATATAAACACGAAAGCAAGAAAGAACAAGCACAGCATGTAGTGAACAGGAGTAGTATTTTTATATAAAGAGTAACAAAGGGAGAGATGAGAGATGGGAGGACCCACGTTAACAGTTTAATTCGGCCGCCCGCTTTGTCGTCTCTTTCGTCTCCGTGCACCTCCGTCGCTCTTTTAGTTTTGCTTGTCCCTTTGACCCTCTCTCCCGAGAAGAAGATATACGTCTCCCCCGCTCTCTCTCTTACACAAAGTCAGTCTCTTTGTTCCCTAATATAAGCTGCAGCTGTATATATATAGTAACAATAAGAGGAATGAGAGAGAGAGAGAGAGAGAGAGAGAGAGAGAGAGAGAGACAGAAGAATTCAAGTGTTTCTAGTGAAAGAAATGAAACAATGAAGAGTTTGGTTTCTTTCAAGTGTTTTTAGCTTCTGGGTTTTATCGTCTTGATATCTTTTCACTTCATTCCCTCATGGCTGGTAGCAATGAAGTCAACCTAAATGAATCCAAGGTGCTCTCTTCATTTCTTCACCATTCCTTTTCCTTTTCCCTTCTTTCTTTCATTTAAATCACCTTCTTTTCAGTATTTATCATTGCTCTAATGAAGATTTTTGGAGCTTAAATTAATGATTCTTCTCCTTCTTCTTCATGGTTTATTTTGATTTTCAAATTGGAAGATGAAGAATTTGACTTCGGTTGGAGTCATTTTAAGAGCTAATTTTGCTGCTGCTGCAATTTCTTCCCATCTGATTCAGTAGTTCATCAAGTTCTTAATTTTCAGCATTAATTATTTCGACGGTGTCTTTTGACAAAAGTTTAATTTTGAAGATTCTTGGAAAAAACTTTCATTTAAGCTCTAATCTGTCTAGTTTCCTTCACATGATTTATTTACCATCACCAGTATTCAACTACTTCTACCTGTAAGAAAAACCTGACGCGTTCTCTAATATCTAAGATGTACATATATGACTGGCTTGGCTCTCAATCAATCCAAGGTCAAAGATCGTGTAAACCTTTAGTTTTTCTATATAAGAAAACGTCTAATTCCTTAAAATCCTATTTTCTTCTTGCTTCTTGCAGAGGGTTGTTCCGCTAAACACATGGGTCCTCATTTCCAATTTCAAGCTTGCATATAATCTCCTTCGCCGCCCGGATGGGACCTTTAACCGCGAATTGGCAGAGTTCCTTGAACGAAAGGTCCAGGCCAACACCATCCCAGTTGATGGGGTTTTCTCCTTTGATCATGTTGACAGAACCACGGGCCTCCTTAACCGGGTTTACCAACCTGCCCCTGAAAGTGAGGCGCAATGGGGCATTGTAGAACTTGAAAAGCCCTTGAACACTACGGAGGTTGTTCCAGTCATAATCTTCTTCCACGGTGGAAGCTTTACTCATTCCTCTGCTAATAGTGCTATTTATGACACCTTTTGTCGCCGCCTTGTCAGCGCTTGCAAGGCTGTTGTGGTGTCTGTTAATTATCGTCGATCACCTGAGTATCGATACCCTTGCGCGTATGATGATGGCTGGACGGCTCTTAAGTGGGTTAAATCTAGAACTTGGCTTCAAAGTGGAAAGGATTCTAAGGTTCATGTCTATTTGGCTGGCGATAGTTCAGGTGGTAATATAGCTCACCATGTTGCCGCGAGAGCGGCGGAGGAAGAAATCGATGTGTTGGGTAATATTCTTCTTCACCCAATGTTTGGTGGTCAACAGAGAACAGAATCAGAGAAGATATTAGATGGCAAGTACTTTGTTACAATTCAAGACCGCGACTGGTATTGGAGAGCATATCTACCTGAAGGAGAAGATAGGGACCATCCAGCATGTAATATATTTGGTCCAAGGGGGAAAAAGCTTGAAGGACTGGAGTTCCCTAAAAGTCTAGTTGTTGTGGCTGGTTTCGATCTCGTTCAAGACTGGCAATTGGCATATGTTGAAGGACTCCAGAGAGCTGGCCATGAAGTGAAACTTCTCTATCTAAAACAGGCCACAATAGGGTTCTACTTCCTGCCAAATAATGATCACTTCTATTGTCTCATGGAGGAGATAAAAAAGTTTGTGAATTCTAACTGTTAATAGACTTCGTAACCTTACCTGCAGGCAGCCATACATAACAGAACCTTGACTTTTCGCTTGGGTTGTATCTTTTTTACCCCTTCTTCCATTGATGGCGTGTAGTCATAAGAATATTGTGTAGCATTACTCCTTATCATGTTACCACTTGGTGGTGGTGACATGAGTTCTGTATCTTCGTGAACCAGTTGCCCTTGGTCTGGAGAGAGTACTGCTTATGTCTTCTATCTGGATGCATAAAAGCAAGGTATTCAAGAGGGCCAGTTTCGGCGGTTTAGAGGATTTGAACTTTGTTTACATGAATCAGCTGAACCACCGAATTCTAAACTTACCCCGATCAGCTTCCAGCCACAGTACTAGGGGAGGTAGAAGCAAGCATGGGGGTAATGTTTGGTGGTTGATGAAATTGTTTTAGCAATTTATTATATCATATAAGCACTAATTTCTGAACATAGACTTGAACATATCCATCTTGTTAAGAACTTGTATGTTACGCACGTCTTCTAGAATTATATATTTTACAAAATGTCTGCTTGCATTTTATTTTTTACCTATCTATCAATCTTGTTGCTCATCCTTGCTTTCGTTACTCGAACGTCCAGCCTTGGCAATTTGTTGAACATATGAGAATAGAACAACTTAGATCCGATGTCAGTGCAGATTTTGTAGGGACCTTTGCTAATTATCATTGTTGTCAAAAAAATAGAAGAAAATAAATCACCATTGACCAACGCAAATCAACCTCCACTTTCTTTGATCCCATCAAGGATTTTAATCCACAATTTTACTTGTCACAGCGAGAAAAAGAAATCTGCTCCCTCAACCAAATCACCTTGAAAAATTGGCAAACAAGGGCGTGTGGCAATGGCGTGGCACAAAACCCCGTCCACCAAAAAGGGTATCGAAATTTTGGGCAAATGCAGTGATTGGACATAAGGTCTAAATCATGGATATTGGATATCGCAACTTTTCGACGTCAAAACTTGATTATTTCTTGTCAGCTCCTGATGGCACATTGTGGTTGGGCTTCGTTTGGAACTTGGGATAGTAAGCCAGAAAAAAACAGGAATTTAGCTTTCGTTTGACAGGAGGAAACTCATCTACCAGTGGTTGGAAATTTTGGATGTATTACGAGGGACCACTTCCAACAATGTATTAAAAAAAAAAGAGGAAAGAGAGAAAGAAAGAGAAAACACCACTCTCGAAGCCCTCTTTGGTCTTTACACTCATTTCTCTTGAAAATAATAATAATAATAAAAATTCAGCTGCTGCGGACTGCTTTAAAATTTCAATGGTAGAAACAAGCTAAAGCTTGGATAAGGACACAGAACCCTGTCTTTAATTGACTTTCTGTGCCTTTGCTTTGAAAATATAATAAGCTCATAGTTGCTTCTGTCAATCCCACCAAAATTTCCCCGCATATATATATTTTTTCCGCTTTAGTTGCTCAGATTAGCATTGGTTGTCCATTGTCTTTTTATGGACTGTCCATTATAAATTAGCTGTTTATGTTTGAAATTATTCTCTAATACGACAAGGCAGAGACATTGACATCAACTTGGGTTTTGTTTAATCATGATTATGGACAAAATCCTTAATTTGTTTTGGTCGGTTGGGCATTAGTCTATAATAATCTATTGTTGGTGAGTGGTGAGTCATTGGTTGCGGTTTGCGCGTCCACCATTGCCTTGACCCCCCCTTTTTATTTATTTTCATACTCTATTCATATCAACTACTATCACTTCAATTTAATGATGTAAATCAAAGCATGCTTTTGTGTGTGTGTGTGTGTGTATCCTGTGTGCTTGCTTTTCCACCCAAGGCCACATTCAGACCACGATAGAGCGACTGTGCAAGTCAATAATTATGCTCATGCAGATCACTACTTGGGTTTTATTATTTGTTACTATTATGACCGAATCAAGTGAGGCTCCTAATTAACTTCTATTTATTCTCATGCGAATTCGGCCAAGTGTGAAGATTCATCTAATTCGTCGGCGAGTTATGAGATGGATTGTTGAATTATACCACAAGAAAATACTACCCCACTCTTTGTTTATAATTTCATTTGTCTCCATGCCCAGCAAGAACTGGGCGCCAATAAATTCTTCTAAAAATTATGTTCTTTCCAAAATTGTTGTGGTTTGGAAAGCGTAAAAGGTTGAGCTTGGATAACCGGGGCACCTACTAATCAAGTTCCTTTAAAGGGTTGGGAATCTTCCGATGCCCAAATCAGTTTAGGTAAGAGATGAAAGCCTTGTGAGGTTGTGTATATGCATGTTTGGTTGCAGAGAATATTCAAATTTAAGTAAGAAGAAAAAAATAAAGTCTTTTATTTTGGAGTTCAAGACTATTTATATAGCTATTTATATAGCTTTTTGAACTCATGTGGATGTGTCTATTGATGCAATAGTATGATGATCAATGAACTTGCCATGTATACTATGTACTACTTGGAGATAAAAGTTTAAAGTGACAATGGATCACTACAAAATCTATCATAGTTATATATTTTATAGGTTATAAATTGCTAATGATAATAATTTGACCAACCTCTAGGAATACATAATCAAAGAGCGTATCCTCGTTTAATACATGTACATATTTTTTTTTATTGTGGTTGGTGGAGAGTAAAAACCATGTTTGACTAAAGGATTGTGCATTCAAGTGTAGTAATCAGTCTTGGGTGTATTAGCCTTGTCTAGAGTTCGGTTAGTCCATGAGATCTTAATAAGCCTTTTATTTGGGGGGTGTTGTCATGTTAGGTTCTATGAACACATCGAGTCTAATTTAAAAGTGGGTGCTTTGGACTTTGTTGGGCCATCAAGGTTTCTAGAAGCCTAAATCAATGATCCTTATTTTAAAAGAGCCATGTGCTATACTAGGTTTTGAATAAAAAACCATATGAATATGAGTTTTATTTGTTTATTGGATATTTAGGTAAGCTTTGAGGCCTATAATGGTTTTGAGTTTGTTTCTCCTCTGAATGTAATTTCAAGTATAGGGACATGAGTTATGTCCATAGAGTATGAATTCCATACTGATCAATATATACATACATGCTCTCTCTCTCTCTCTCTCTACACACACACACACACACACACACACACACACACCTTATAAGAAAACCATGTAAAGATGGATAACAACTTTACATCATCCAAAAATAAAATAAAATGAAAAGGATAATGATTTCTAATAGAAAAGTAAAAATTTGGTTTTTGTATTGTATTTTTAAGATTTTAGTTTTTCTTATTGATGAAGTCGAAAATACTTTAACTGAATTTAGGCCTTTTGATGGCTATTTAATATGCTCAATTTTTTTTTTAAAGAGTTGAGATGGGTTGTGCTTCGTATTTTCTTGCAAAACAAGTCCTCTATATAGAATAAAAGATTTTTTGATACCCAAGTTAGTAAAGCATGGTAGAAAAATAATGTATGGAGAAGAAAAAAAAAAGAGAATGTGTGTTGTGTCATTACATGAGCTATATGTCTGGATCTATTATCTTGTGTCCGATACCTGATTGATATTTATATACCCTTGGATCACATGAATTTACCTTGTGGTGAGTTGGATTGTAAATATCCTATGCATCATACTCATAGAATAATCATAAAGAATAATTGCTTTATCATGAATAACCAAACAATTAACCTGTAAAAGAATTTATTCATGGAGGTGCCCATCTTGTGAGACAAGACATTTAGGTAGGTGCCACATTGATAATTTATAAAGAAGGAAATTCAAGCATACACCATACTAATAACTTATATAAAGAACAATTCAGGATGGTGGTGGTGTATTGGACATGCCTTGAACCTCATTTGACATATCACATCTAATTTGAGAGTTGCTAATACGAAAATGATTAATGTACTTGCTAGTTTGGGTTAACCACCTTTTCTCTATGTCTCTTTGTTTTTTCTTATGCTCCCCTTCTCATCTTGATGGGCATGACTAGGACAAGATTATTGGTCCAGATTGGGCCATCTTCTTTCTTTTTCTTTTCCCTTTTCTTCCTCTCCTCAGTTGGGCCCTTATTAGGCTTAATGAAGATGTTCCTCTCTCTCTCTCTCTCTCTCTCTCTCTCTTCTTTTGTTTTATTTAATTTAATTATTTTCTTTTATCCTAAGTTGAGCCTTTATTAGGTCACATTTGGGGAATGAGTTGGTGAGTGTACAACAGGTGCTGATGCGTGCATAAGCCCATCGTCTTCTAACCAAGTGGTGGTCGCTTCTAGCACCCAATGATGGTCTTTCTGTGTTGGCTTTGTCTAGGTATCCAACCTTCTTGTATGGCGTATATTATTGTTAAATACATGATGGAGCTTTGACACCTCATTTCTTTTTTCTTTTCTTTCTCTCATTCTCTTCTTTAATTTTTGCGCCACCTCTCCTTCCTTTTCTCTTCCTTTTCTTTTCTTTTCTTCTTTTCTGCCTAGTTAGGCCTTTCTCTTTTCTTCACTTTTGCTAGACCTAATTGGGCCAAATACATTAGGCTTGGTTGGGCGTCCTCCTCTTCTTTCTCTTTCTCTACTTATCTTTTCCTCTCTTTTTTCCCTTTTTAGCTTGGTTGGTCGAGTTAGGCCTATTCGAGCCTCTCTTTTCTCTTCCTTCTTTTATTTTCTTTCTTCTTCTCCTTGATTTTCATGCTTTTCCTTCCTTTTATCCCTATTTTCTTTTCCTTCTTCTTTGCTACATAGTGGTCTCTCCCTCTCTTTCTCTACACACACACACACACGCTTAATTAGGTATTTTCTTACCTTCATCACTTAGGCTCAGTATTTTGGCATGTCAGGGCCATCACTTTGCCAAAAAAAATAATAATTAATTGATCTAAAATTTTAGTATTAAATTTGTGAGGAGTGTGTGAATAATATCAAGTGTTCCTTTTGCTTGTAATTTTTTTTAAATGATGCTACATGAAAAAAGAAATGATGGATTAATTATATAGTTAAATTATCGAGAAAGTTTAAGATAAATATACTAATATATTAATTAATAAAAGACATCATAATTAAAACATCAACATCTGGAAAAATTTATGATGATTCCTAATATTTTAGTTTCTAGAAGTGCAAATTTTTAATATCTAGCATTTTTATTGATTTCTTCATTCTAATTGATAAATAACTTTAAGAAATTAATTTCAATCAACAAAAACATTTGAATTAGGTAGGTGTTATTAAAAAATGCTTTTGGGATAAATGGAATGAGTTTTCAAACAAATTTAAAATTTGGATCTTAAAATGGATTTATATTAAACAACAAATGTATTTCATAAATAATGCTTCTAAATGTCATCTTTATTTTGTTGGCATTTTATCATAACTTAATTTTAGGTTTCCCTCAAAATCATCCTTTTACTTTTAAATAAAAAAATGAAAAATAAAAGAGGACCAGTAACTTGATTGGCAAAGACAGGCTAAAGAGGGATTTAAAAGTGAAATTGAAAGATCAATTGCATCCTTGAAAGACCTAAATGTGAAAAACAATGACTTTAGTGAATATCGAATGAATTTGCATAAAAATTAAGTGTGAAGACTTAATTAGATTTTTAATAGGCTAATTTAATTTAATCACAAGCCTAATCAAATGTTTAATTAAGTTTAAGAATTAATTTAGGCCAAATTAAAAAAATTAATTAAGTACAAGGACCAAAAAACTTATTAAGTCTAATCCAGGCTTAATTGAGAAGATCAAAATTTTTGAGGACCAAATTTATTTTTTAAAAACTCAATTGGATGAAATCAAGGGTAAAATTGCAAGAAAATAAGAGTTTGAGGGTCAATTAAGGGTTAAATTGAAGAAATTTAAGACCAATAACCTTTCACTACAAGATTTAACAGTTTTACCAACGAAAATATTCCGTCAGTAAGTGATTAAGCTTTCATCGGTAATTTATTTGCCGACGTCATCACCGACGGAATATGTCTGTTGGCTTTCCTTTCGTCGGTAATACCATATTTCGTCGCTATATCGGTCGGAAAAATAAAAACCAATTTGCCGATGGTTTTACAGACGGAAATTGCGTGAAAAAAAGTTTCCCGCTTGAAATATACCGACGGATTTTAGCCCGTCAGTGATAGTGTGACATATCGATGGTTTAAAACCGTCGGTAAAATTGTCGGTGAATGTTTGGAATACCGACCGAAGATATCCGTCTGTAAATTCGTCGGTCGTTGTGGCACGCACTGTAAAATACTGACGGATTAAGTCCGTCGGTAAAGTTGTTGGTGAGTCTTTAATACCGAACGAATATATCCTTCTGTAAATTCATCGGTGACTGTGGCAGCAACTATCAAATGCCGACGGATATATTCCGTCGGTAAAACCCTCTGTGATTATTTTTAAATATGTTTTTTAAAAAATATTTAGAATACATAATATAAAATTATATAAATTAATGGTAATAAAAAACCAATTATGCAAATAAAATTTTTATTAAACATAAAAAACAAAAGAAATAAAATTAAATAATATTCATTACAAACTGAATGTGTTTTAAAAATTTTTTAAATTAACTATTAAAGTTAAATAATATTCATTACAAATTAACATAATGGTGGAGCTGGAGGAGGAGGAGGAGGCTGGTTGTTATACGGCCAAAAAGAAGTAGGCGCACATGTATCACCACTCTGTGATGCCATGTTCATGACAAATTCACGAAGCTGGTCATGCTCCGCTTTTTGTTGTGCATAACGTTGTGCATGCTCCGCTTTGAGTTGTGCATACCGTTGTGCATCCTCCGCTTTTTGTTGTGCATGCTCCGCTTTGAGTTGTGCATACCGTTGTGCATCCGTTGTGCATCCTCCGCTTTTTGTTGTGCATGCTCCGCTTTGAGTTGTGCATACCGTTGTGCATCCTCCGCTTTTTGTTGTGCATGCTCCACTTTGAGTTGTGCATGCTCCGCTGATAGGTGGTCGTATTTTTCGGTGAGCTGAGCCGTGTGTTGCTGCAAGGCCACAAACTCCTTAGATTGGGTGCTCGATACTGATTAGGAGCTCCCAA
>Ga0307510_10010052_pt1 | contig 11245 bp, 13 predicted proteins | sample 12_EM_MG_FD_207224 | JGI IMG/M metagenome (GOLD analysis project Ga0307510, IMG submission 207224) | Populus trichocarpa ectomycorrhiza microbial communities from riparian zone in the Pacific Northwest, United States - 12_EM | ecosystem: Host-associated > Plants > Roots > Unclassified | place... | reverse complement strand
TTAGAATAGCATTGTTGAAATTAGCACCAGACCAACAAAGGAGTGCATACGAGTGACAATTAGGAACAATAAATGTGTATACCTATTACGAACTCGTAAATGGGGGTGTGAAACACGCTGCTGTCTACGCCGTGCCGCATAAACTGCTGCGGAGTCCATAGAAAAACTTGCTAAAGGGGGAAAATGTGTCTCTGACATTGGGGGCTGACTGGCAGGAGAGTCTTCCAGACCCCAGCACCGAGCGAAGAGTGACTTTGTTGGCACTCTCGAGAAGTGGTAAGTTCAATTGACATAGCGTCACCCCGCACAGCAGTTCAGTGCTAGAGGGGGGTTTCGAATTTCAAATTTTGACCCGCGAAATGATCACGCCCGCGGAACCCTGGAATAGAATACCGTAGGCAACTACTCTCAGGTATCGCACAGCCCCTCTCAACAATCCAATCGTCTATTCAATCCAATCGCCTATTTGCAAAAAGGGGTTTCTCCTTGAAATACTAGGGCAACATACTAAAGATTGTTCGTCATTAAGTCTCACCAATTCACTACTGACCTGTGTCGTTGCGCGAAGCGGTATTGATGTGGGTCTCTAAGGCAATGACATAAGCAACAACCGGGTCCTTTTCGAAGGCACTACAATATTAGGTCAAAAAATTAACGTGCCTCACAAAGGCTCTGGACTCATCAACAAGGCCAAGTCCCTATTCTGGAAACCCCACAAAACCTCATTGACCTTGGGCAAAGGGGACCTGGCCCAAGTACGTGAAGCCTGTCCCGCTCATTTATGGTGTTTCATGAGCAGATACCACCCATTGTTTTGTAGCAAACCGGTACGGACATCCAGTTGATGCTGCCACCAGTTCCTGCAGAAAAGGCCCCTAGGTTCATTGAAGTATAATAGAAGGCACAAAATACACTTTTTCGCTATATAGGATGGCCTCGCCTAGAACTAATTTCTCTAAAGAAGCGTGCACAAAATATTATGCCTCCGATGTTACTGCCAACTCGATCATTGGCAAACCAAAAGTATACTTGGATAATTTCAACCTCTTCACTTGCACTCTCGACGCCATAGTTTGCCTTCCACCGCCGTCTAGAAGAACTATGACGAAAGGTGAAAAAAAAAACCTCGTTAAACCACCAACGGTGTGCGTTACATGCAAAACAAGAGGTGAAATGTTCACCTGAGGCCTTGTTAGATAGTGTACAAGTAACGGCGAGAGGTACATCGACCACAAACTAGATCTCTGTGCCGGTATCAGTATACCACCGCCCCTTATTGAGGCTGAAGCAACCGCACTTGCACTAGCATCCCCGGTGTAGAAGACAAAATTCCCCCTACAAGGTGCTTACAGAAGTGAAGTGGGACCCTTTTGCTGCACCAAGACCCACGACCCCGGTTCAGCTCTGAGGCCAAAGCAGAGAGTGATGGTGTAGATGCAGGAACCGGAGCAAATAAGTTTGTGGCATTGAGCAACCGGCCAACCAAGGCCCCGGGCCCCAAACTCTAGACACGTAGGTGAGCCTCCAGTTCTGCACGATGCGTTGGAGAGATAGAAGGGGTGGGTGTATGGTATTGCGACTAGGAGACACACGTTAAAGTCCCATCTCTACTGGCTCTATTTAAAACAATATTATTGACAATGATCATATATCTATCTCATCTGCCCTCCACATAAATCATCTACTATCGGAGAAACCCCGGACATCGAAATCGAGAGCTCAAGAGACCAAAACAGAAGCATTGCCACCACAACTCCTGGTCCATTCCAATCCCAATCCCAATCCCAATTCCAATTCTCTCAAATCCAGCTTACCCCACACACGCCACACTTCTCGTTTTCAAATCACTTTCTTATCTTATTACAATATATCTACAGTCATTATGGGTACAAATAGCCCCACCTCGGCCAATTCTGCCGCTGGCAACGAAAATATAGTGGACTTCACTACGTTCAAGCAGGGGATAGAGAGAGCAACCGGAGGACAACATACCCCCACGCCAACGAGTTCTAATCCTATACTCATCCAACAAGGGAAAAAAAGATCTCTATTGGAATCCGATGATGAGGGTTACGAACCAGATAGCGAGTCAGAAGTGCGAGCAAGGAAAACAGATTCCCGAAGTATTTCGTACCAGCTCAAAAGACATTTATCCGAAGAATCCTTGTTCGAAGAACGCCCCGCGAAGAGAATGCGAAGGATTGTGAATGTGATAAGTGTTTTTGATAGACGATTCGCGGGTTGCCCACATTCGGGTACCACGAGCATTAGTGTCGGTAACGGTAGTGGTCCCTGTGAGAGTAAGAGCAGAAATACCAGCACGAGCACACCTTCCAGAAGGATGAGCAAAAGCAGACGCAGACGCAGAAGCAGAAGCAGAATCATGAGCAGATACATAAACAGAAGCATGAGTGGAAGCACAGGGACAGCAGGGACAGGCACCCTCTCCAACGAGTCTCCCATCTGTGGTTACCCCCTGGGCCGGTACCTGAGCGAATCGCCTAAGGATGGCGGCCCAATCCTTCCTAGAATGAACGACAAGGAAGGGCAAGCGCTCCAGCAGGTCAGGAAAAACGGTCCACCAGGTATGCTTTTTTTTGTCTTTCTTTTTTGTCCTTTTTTTCACTCTTACCCAAGTTGTGGGCCTATGGGATTACTATCCTCTTCTCATTCGACCATCCTAGCGGTATTGTGCATCCTACATTTTGCGGACCCTAATGCGACAGTGTCTTAGTTTCACCGGATGAAGCCGGTACCGGTATTGCGTCTGAGGGGAAGGAAGAGAGAATGGTCTGACGCTCTCCCCCGAGGGCGTTCAATGAGGTTGCGAACCTGTTGATTTGCCAGATGTGAGACCTCCGTAAGTGCAACCACCCTTGATCTCCTGTTTGCCTGCCTGCCTTCATAGGCAACGCATTCTAGAGTCCTCCTCAAGCACGGCCCTGCTCTGTACTGACGGAAGTCGATACGATAGGTCCTTTTACAACAGGGTTGGAATGGTTGCTAGGGAAGGTATTCGCCCATGCTCCATGAATCGGCTCAATCAGGTACGTTTCCACCATCGCGGTCGCCTTTATCCCTGCGTTTCCATCCGACTGACTCTGAAGCTCTAATAGCCCGTACCCGAAGGAATGACAACATCAGGCTCGGGTCAGGTCGATGCAGAATGATGAGTACACGAAAAAGAAAAAAGGGGGGGGGGATATTCCACCTCCCCCCATCTCGTACCGGTAGCGTACTCGAGTATCATTACAGGCAGATCAGGTGGCCTTGGAATCATCCGATGGCCGGATGGGGGGGTTAGGGAAAATCTTATTCGATAGAGGCCTTCTCTGCAGGTCGATTACCGTCCTCGTAGATAACGACAAAAGGTTTCCTCTGCTCTCACTTCTTATTTTCTTTTGTCTTCGGTCAGTCAGTCAGCCCAAACTCGGGATTTCATTGGATTGTGTTCAATAAAGTTAGATGAATAAGAAATGCACGGTGCAGCCACTTTTCCGGTTTTGAGCTCGGCTTTCGTTTTGTCCCTTCAAAATATGAAAAGAGATGTGAGGGCATGCCACCCATTGACGGAACATGCATGCATCCGGTAATGATATCTTGCCGCTGTGCTACGAGTAGAAGTGTACACTCATGTCCGCAAAGTTCTCGTAACGTCTGATGTATCGCGAAGTCTTGACAGCCTTAAACTGGGGGATTGCAGAAGCTGTTTAAGGGGAAAAAAAATCTGAATATTCTCTACGGAATATGCCATTTCTGGATTAAAAAATATCTCTCGAAAAAGAGTTGTCCCTTTCTTGTTATCAAGGTCCGTATTTCTAGGAGTACCGAAGGTGTTACGAGAACTTTGCGGATGCGAGTGTACGGTACTATGAGCGCTCGAGTATTCGCACGCCAAAGAACCGATGCAAGTCGTGCTATGCATCATGCACCATGCACCATTGACAGCGTTCCTGAGGGAAGCCACCCTGCTATGGTATGGTACTCGAGAAGAGAAAATGGCAGTGGAAGGGGTTTGATGGTTGGATTATCGTGTACCGGCAATAGTGCTAGAAAGATGCTGACGCACCTGTGACACTTGGGTAAAATGACCTTGCTGGTATTCCTCCCAAGGGATTTTCGTAAAGAGAACCTAAACCTTTGACGTACATTCTTTTCCTCTGCCGTGCATGCATCATTACAGCACCCAAAAGCCTCCATCACTGCCATTTCCATCTCCACCACCATCACGATTATCGTGCCCACCCACCCTTCATCTCCACACTCCATCACTCCACACCCCCGTTATTGTCTACCTTAATCTTTCCCCTGAAGGGTTTCACACACGTGGCAGGTTTTTTTCCTGTCCCCATGACATGATTTTCGAGGTCACCTGAGTGAGGCTGGTCCTCTTGATGGGTATAATTAACACCGTCAGCCTCCTACCACACATCGAAATGGAATCTTTTACGACCCTTTCGAGTCTCACAGTAATCAAACTCAAGGTTTTTATTTTGCTTTCGTTATCCTACCCACACAAACAAAATGATGGGGAACATGACGGGAGAACGAATACTAATTAAAAACTTTGGAATTAAATAGGAAAAGTGTCGAGAGCTCGGCCTTGGGGTTGGCGGCCGCAAAAGGGATTTAATATCGGTTCGACAGTCCCTTCTCTTTTTCTTTTTCTTCTCTCTATCTGCCTTCCCCCCCTTTTCCTTCCCTTTTATCTTAGAGAACTTGGTTCGCAGAGACTATCAACCCGATTGGCGCCAACAGCCCAGCGCAATGATATATCTGGTGGACCCCCACCCCAGCTCGAGCTGTCTCCTGTTACACTCCGTAAGAGGAAACCGGCAGAAGAAAACACCATCACCACCAACTCTTCGCTCTCCTCCTCTGATATCATCAAGACTAAAAAAACTAAGGTCATCGTTCACAATCAAAGCGACAGAACAGTACTTCAAACCCGCCCCCTAATAGCTTTTCTTTTTCCTTATTTCTAGCACGGGTTAGTTCGGAAAGGGCTAACCCATAATGTGAAGGTCGCGTTGGATGCTTCGCTGAGCTGTTCGCCTACTTCATTAACCCTGGAGGCACACCAGTCTGGCCACAACACACCCGCAGGCAATGTAGGTCACCAGACAACAATACAAGTACCGGTACCGTTTAGTAGGGCGGCATCAGCAACACCACCACAACCGCAAGAATTGTCAATACTACCGTTCTTGCCCCCTGGAAACAGGGGCGAGATTCCTACACTTGATCCAGAGATTATCGTTAGACTCGCCTGTGATCTGGGCAGGGGTGTAGTACAGGCGCAACAGACGGACACTGCCCCTCTTCGCTCCTCCGCGGGCAGTATCAAGCAAGGTTTATTGCTAGGTGCAAATCAAGGGTGAGGTATAAACCTATAGCATTTGCTGTGAAGCGGCCCAAGATCATCGCCAATTTATCGGGGGCACCAGAATTTCACCTGGCAACCCCGCCCCGCCCCAGCTTCAACCACAGGTGGGTCCGGTTGTGACAATGTGGTTATCGATACCAGAATCGATAGCGACACGCGAACTTTCCCAGGGCTGTCCACAAGGTTGACTGGGGCTGAAGAGCGAGTGCAACGCACGTTGTCCTGCACAATTAGGGAGGTTTTGCTACGACGATCGCAGATTGAACTGTTCTTATTTTGTGGCGGATTACGTATGTTGCAACAATATCAGAAAACCGACATTTTGCTAAGAACAGCACCAAACTTGGTATGGGTTGAAAAATTTTCCCCCAGCGTTGGTGCAAACCGCAGTAAACAAAAGGGTAAACACAACCCTCCCTATTCGACGGTTCAAACCGCTCAAAGTGCATCAAAATTCTGAGAACAAGAGCACGGGAGCGAGCGAAAGCTCCGAGGGAAAGCAATTTGAGAGCTCTCTAGGCAGGGCAAAGGTGGCTAGACCCATATCCTCCTTAGGGATATTGTTTTTTACTTTTTCCTACCTCTTTTTTTCGTCTCTGCTCTACTTTCCTCTTTCACTCCTCCACGTTTCCATGAAAGCTCATGAGTTCCGTAGGACATACAGACACCCCACTATCCAACAATGGATGACGATGTCACACCTTTAATCATTGAGAATCCACCACGTATCTCGCTTCGTCGAAAGGTTGAAAAGTTGGCGGAAACTCTGACCTTGGTTGCCTTCAATGCGTTTGGTGATAGCCCGGGGAAATTCTTGATGGCATTCTCTGTGTTGTCCCAGACATGTCGTTATGCATCGACACTTGCAACTTGCATTTACTCACTTGGTACTACTCGAATTCGCCGGCGCCCGGACTACGCTGTGGCTAAAGGTGAAGGGCGTAGACATTGAAGTGGTAGACTTGAGGGCCTGGTACTGGCATATAGCCTCCGAGAGAGAACACAACATTTGCAGGCTTAGAAGATCGTGGATGGACCGAGTTTCTTGCGCGGAAGGATGGTTGCCTTGCGAACGATGATTTATTGTTCTTCGAAGGCATCAACAGCCACCTTCTCGCTGACCCAGATATCACGTACTCCACGGCGAGTCGAAACACACGGTGACACAAAACAACCGGTTACCGATACACTAGTAGAGAGCATAAACCGGTTTTCCGAATACCACTCTAGTCTATAACTTATGTTTGTCTCGTGTCACCGTGTGTTTCGACTCGCCGTAGGATACGTTCCAGGGTTAATTGGATGTAGCCATAAGACTTTGGATCCATAGATTTTACGGGCTGATAAGCTTCCATAATAGGGGTGGGTATCCTCGGCTCTTGGCGGACTTAAAAGTGGGAAAAGTGCATCAGGTGGGTTTCTCAGGTCACGGGCCATCTGGAAAGTGAAAATTGAGAAAGGCAAGTCTCTTTTTGTGGCCGGTGCAACCGGCGAGGCTGCCGAGCCCCAACCAGTGGCTATAGCCGACGCGGGGATCCAAAGTGCTGTGGTTGGTGCCGCCAAGCCAGCCCTCGGATGTAAGGAAGAGGCAAACGCACCCGTGCATGGCGGCAGTGTGGTTGACGATTTGGGCTTGCTGCTGCTCCTCCCCAACCTTTGCCTACCAGCACTTTGCGCGAAAATTCTCTTCATCATCCTCTCCCCTAGTTTGCTGTCCCGGAAGGCAGCATTCACAGGTCGATCACATTTCACCACCACCACCGGGCGCTAGCCGAAAGGTGGGTACGAGTCCTATCAGATATGGACGCCGATGAAATCGCGCGTGGTTTTTCATTGGATTTGCACCCAGGCGTTCTTGTCGAAAGTGTCAGGTGTTCTGGAGAAAAGTGGAATTCCAGCATGAAGGGTGTCCTAGCCTCCGGCGTTGGTTTCGCGCAAAGCTCCGAGACTGGGTAGTTCGTCTTGGAAGAAACTGGCCAGGTATGTATTCTGGGTGAGAGAAATAGCTGCCACCGTGCCACACCAAGCAAGATAGAGAGAAGACTTATTGTGCGCAGAATATTGCACAGGAAGACTATGGCATTCAAGGTCTTTGGGCTACAATCCTGGGTGTGCGCGGAGATGGAACTGTGCTATGTGATGCTGAGCTCGGTGGATTGGAACCCATGTTTTCGGTAGGTTCCGTACACTAGCAGACATTCAATATAATTTATGGAGCTCAGGAACGAGCGGGGGCTCAGCGCGACTCTTCAAGGGCTGTAGCAAACTTGAATTTATATTTATGATACCCATCAACCATTCCCACCCTAATAGCTCATGCTAGTATATTTCCACTAGACTCACCGCACACCGATCCCCATGTTTTAGAGCATGAGAGATGTGATGACCACAGGATGGTCCGCGAATGCGCAGGATCGGTGCGCGCCCGAGGGGTCCATCGTCAGAAAAACCAGATGCTCCACGGAATATAAGTATCGAGCGAGGCCTAATGATGACAGCTCTGGAAACAAAAGAACTCCCGGTAAAGTTTGTGCCACGATAGATGATAGTGGCCCCTTCCACCATGTGTCTACCAAGCAACTTATCTGAGGGCATACAGTACCGAAAAACAGACTATGGTATCATACAGTGGAAAATTGAAAGCTCAGCGGGGACCAGCGAAAGACAATAGGCAGCGCCCGAAATTTCCCCTGCAATTTATTTCTTCACTATTATGCCTTCCTCGAGCACGAGGCGGCGATTTCTGGGACAGATAGCTCTCATCCATTGCCTTGATGGCAGGGTGGCGTGCAGTATCCGCTAAGTCTGTAGCATTAAGTTTATGTTCTTATTACATTATTCCCATCTCCCTTTTCTGACAGACGGGCGCTCGGAAGGAAGTTATCTACGGATTCAGTCGCTCGATCCATATCTCTGTTGAACCGAATAGCAGTACCGTAAAACCTCGAAACCCACTATCCCCATCAGCCCTATAATCACCGGATCCTTCCAAAGACAAGAACTCCTGCTAGGGATTGGCGCTCCCCTGGCACAGTATAAGTTCAGCCCTCAGGGCATGCTAGATCTCATCAACCGGTATTCGCAATTAGACAGTGTTAACTTGTCAAATCAAACCCATCTTACGATCTGATAGTGGATTTCAAGAGATTTTGCGGTATTATAGCTCAACCTCCAACTGTAGTACTTGTCTTGACCCTATTCATAGTAACTGGATGACCGCAACCTCACGGCACAGCTTTACTGTTGCAAGGGACCCGATCCGTGCTGCAGTAACAACACTAGATGCATCTCTCTCCGGACCGCTGACAACGCACCAGTGCCGGTACGAATGCCGTGAGAACTCGAATAACCTTCATGTGCTAGAATTGAGTGTTGGAGTTACCTGGGTGTGTTTTTTCCCCTTTCTTTTATCTGTCTCGGACAACGAGAGTAGGTTTTTAGTGTTTTTCGTCCCTTATTCAGGAGAAAATTTCGCCCGGCAGCAAAAACTGCACCCTTTGCACTTTTTGCTTCTTTTTTTGCGCTTAGTAATACAATGCACTTTTGTGTGAATTTGTCTGTGTGTTACGTTCACTTTTTTTTTCCAAAATATCCCCCCCCTTTACGGGATCTCGGCCAATATCGGCTTTATCGAAAGGCAGGGTCCATAGGATTGGGGGGGCGATTTCGGGCCGCTCCACACAGAGCTTTTTCTCTAAAATCCCTGTGGTTGCTGCTGTTCATTGTTGGATCCCACCGTGGTGATGGTAGTAGGCAGGAAGCACGAGTACTGCGCACGAACATGGGGATTAAAAATTTGTGTGGCACCATAGATCATCTGTGCTCATCTGAGTGCCCGTAGCATAACTGAATTCAGACTCGGAATCATGACTTATTTTCCGCCTGCGGTTTTAGTCGTATTCATAATTTTCTGACGTTCGTGAGAACCAGCCGACACTTTTACGTTGAAATAAGAAGCGATTGCGTCAAAATTAGAGTTCCGAAAGCCTTAGTCTTGGCCAAAGAGAACCAGCCTATGGCGTCGACCGCGACTTCGAGACAAAACTAGGGTAAAAATCTTATTTGAACGTGCTAGCGCTAAACGGTTTCTTACCAATTTACAGCGTGGGTAAGGTCTGGGCGACGAAACCGGGCGAGTGACAAGCAGGGATTGATAAACGAGTAATTTTTTATAATTACCCTACCGGGGACTTTAACTATTAGTCTATTACTCCTCCCCCCTGTCGATCTGGTGCGGCATCGGTACCCTGAAGACATTGTGGGGAGCTCAAAGTATTCTAGTGCTTCATGCTGGATACTCGAGATACTTGTCAAAGAGCACCCGCAGAATGTTGTGCTAGCAGTGCAGGGCGGAAATTCCGTGCGTATTTGAGCGCGCCATACAAATCGGTGATCCCTGTTTTTGGATACTTCTTGCCTGCTACCGGTAAGATACTCTCCATTGTAATCTAAAGTGTACCGTACTAGTGTAGGTTTCTAGTGATGCCTATTATATTTGCTGCCCTTTCTCTCTCACCGAAATTTTGGCTTGGCGGGAACCATTCTCGCTCAGGCAGTGCAGGGTCTCGACCCCGGGGAGAGACCGCGGTCGATGACAAAGTAGGATTTTATGCACTAAGCTATGTATCGCATTCCTATAGACTCGCAAATGATTCTGCTAGGCCTCCTCCCACTCCCCTTCCTCTCTATTCGTCCTCTGGTTTTCACCCTTCTTTTTTTTCTTTTTTCCCTTCGGTGATTCCTTGCCTCACTTTCGTTGGGTAATCTAGAGGTTTATCACTTTTCATTTCTCATTTTTTCCCCCCTCGATCCCAATATTATGGCGATAGAAGATTTTTGAAACACGGGTATCAGGGTTGATAGCATTGAGAGGGTTGTTGAGTGGGACGTTTGGAGAAGCCTGGGAATATCGAATATCCGACTAGGGGGCTTTGTCGGCAGCCGTATCACCAGAGTGAGTTTTCGTGAACTTTGCTTTTGTCAAGGTGGAGGGCCAAACAACCATGAATGCCCCAGAAGCCAGTGAAATACGGGGTCGACACGGAACGCGGCTGTAACGACCTAGCATTATCCCGGAGCGGGTTCTAGTCTAATACCAAACATCCTAAAACAAACTCCACCTCCACGATGGCCTTCCTACAAAAAAGCGAGCCTGGACCTCCTATCATGCGGCATCCGCCGCAAGCATCGATCCACACAACGCGTCTACCGGCGAACTGACAGCGAGAGACCCTGCGATCCTCTCTCGTGGCATGAGCGTGGGGGTATTAGATACTACCCGTAGTGATAAGGACTTTTACATCGGCGATGCAAGGATGTTCTAGATTGTTTTTATTAAGATCGGGAGTGCTCGGTATTGTCCGTCCAAGCAGCGTGCTGTTGGCGTGGGAGTGAGGGATGACGAGTTTGATGAAACCTTTGAGGGAATGGCAAGGGGAAGGAAGACTGCCGGTATTGGAACTGTAGTCGCTTGGACTCCTGATCTGATGGTTAAGATGGGAGCTCGGCCATGATTGGCTGAACAGATGAGGAAGGTGATAGGACTTGTCTTGAATACTTCCTTTTTTTTTGCCTACTCCCCCCCCCTCTCTTCTTTTCTTCTTTTCATTTCAGTTTTATCAAGTTACTACAGGGTGGGGCTAGTCTGAATTAATTTTTTAGAAGGGCCCAGATGCTGATGAGGAAATGCTGGTTGACTGGGTGGCAAATTCTTCAGCAATGGTTTGACTCAGAACACCGGGCCGGAGATTTATGTCAGATGTTGATAGGTTGTAATGAATGAATAGGTGCGTAAAGAGGAAGCCTGGATCTCTGATATAGGGATTAAGAAATAGCAAAGTCAGAAGACAGCTGGCAACG
>Ga0307510_10010051_pt1 | contig 11246 bp, 8 predicted proteins | sample 12_EM_MG_FD_207224 | JGI IMG/M metagenome (GOLD analysis project Ga0307510, IMG submission 207224) | Populus trichocarpa ectomycorrhiza microbial communities from riparian zone in the Pacific Northwest, United States - 12_EM | ecosystem: Host-associated > Plants > Roots > Unclassified | place... | reverse complement strand
ACGTGATGGTGATGGACCCGAACAGCGAGTTCTTCAAGGCGATGCGCGGCAGTTCGAACGCGGCGCCTGTCGCTGCCCCGCCTGCGGCGAAGCGGTAGGCCGTTCGTGGGCACCTCGCCCCCGGAGCTATCCGACCTGCTGCTCGGCGCGTTCGCGCTGATGCTGGTGATCGAGGGCTTGCTGCCTTTCATCAGCCCGCCGCAATGGCGCAGTGTGTTCGAGCGCGCGATGAAACTGACCGACGGACAGATCCGTTTCATCGGTCTGGGCAGCATGCTCGCCGGCCTGGCGATGCTGTACTTCTTCGTGTCCTGAAGGCCGCGATCGCGCCGGTACAATCTCGTTTTTAACCCCCCGGCGTTTTTTATGTCTTCTGCTTGGCTGCTGCCCGAGCACATTGCCGATGTGCTGCCCGCGCAGGCACGACACATCGAAGAACTGCGTCGCGGGCTGACCGACGTGGCCCGCGGCTACGGCTGCGAACTGGTGATGCCGCCGCTGCTCGAGCACATCGAGTCGCTGCTGACAGGGGCCAGCCGGTCCCTCGATCTGAAGACCTTCAAGCTCGTCGACCAGCTCAGTGGCCGCACCTTGGGCGTGCGCGCCGACAGCACGCCACAGGTCGCGCGCATCGACGCGCACCTGCTGAATCGTGTCGGCGTGACCCGGTTGTGCTATTGCGGCCCGGTGCTGCATGCGTTGCCCTCGGGGCTGCACTCGACGCGCGAGCCGCTGCAGTTCGGTGCCGAGATCTACGGCCATGGCGGCCTCGAGGCCGACCTGGAAGTGCAAGACCTGGCGCTCGACTGCCTGCGCGCGGCCGGCCTGTCGCGCGTCACGCTGGACCTCGGCGACGCACGCATCGTGCGTGGCGTGCTCGCCGGCGTGATGGTCGATGCGGAGCAACTGGTCGCGGTCTATGCGGCGCTTGCGGCCAAGGACTCGGCGGCCTTGCGCGAGCTGTCGCGCGGCTACCCAAACGAGACCCGCCAAGCGCTGATGTCGCTGTTGACGCTGTACGGCGGCGCCGACGTCCTCGAGGTCGCGCGTCGCGTCTTGCCGGCGCGTCCGCTGGTGCTGGCCGCGCTCGACGACCTGCAATGGCTGGCGAATCACGTCGAGCAATCGCACGCCGACGTGAAGGTCGGCTTCGACCTCGCCGACATCGGCGCGAACGACTACTACACCGGCGCGCGCTTTGCCGCCTACGTCGCCGGCTCGCCGGATGCGGTGGCGCGTGGCGGCCGTTACGACGAGGTGGGTGCCGTGTTCGGGCGCAGCCGCCCGGCGGTGGGCTTCAGCCTCGACCTGAAGGTGCTGGCCGCCTGTGCGCCGGCGACGGCGCTGCACGCGGCGATCCGTGCACCCTGGGCCGAGGACGACGCGCTGCGTGCCAGCGTGCGCCAGTTGCGCGAACAGGGCGAGACCGTGGTGCGCGTGCTGCCCGGCCACGAGCACGAAGCGCAGGAATACGACTGCGACCGCGAGCTCGTGCGCGTCGGCAGCGAATGGACGGTGCGCGCGCTCTGAGCGCCGCACCCAAGAATTTCAGTATCGGATCACTCTGACATGCAACAAACCCACACTACCGCGGCCGCGAAGACCGCAGGGCACAACGTCGTCGTCGTCGGCACCCAGTGGGGCGACGAAGGCAAGGGCAAGGTCGTCGACTGGCTGACCGACCACGCGCAGGCGGTGGTGCGCTTCCAGGGCGGGCACAACGCCGGCCACACGCTGGTCATCAAGGGCGTGAAGACGGCGCTGCAGCTGATCCCGTCGGGCATCATGCGCGACGGCGTGGCCTGCTACATCGGCAACGGCGTGGTCGTCGACCCGACGCACCTGCTGGCCGAGATCGAGCGCCTGGAAGCGATCGGCGTCGAGGTGCGTTCGCGGCTGTTCGTCAGCGAATCGTGCCCGCTGATCTTGCCGTTCCATGTGGAGGTCGACAAGGCGCGCGAAGCGCTGCGCGAGAGCAGCGGCGCCGGCAAGATCGGCACCACCGGCAAGGGCATCGGCCCGGCCTACGAAGACAAGGTCGCGCGCCGCGCGCTGCGCGTGCAGGACCTGAAGCACCCGGACCGCTTCGCGAAGAAGCTGCGCGAATTGCTGGAGCTGCACAACTTCGCGCTGAGCGGCTACCTGAAGAGCAAGCCGCTCGAGTTCCAGCCCATCTTCGACCTGGCGATGAAGGTCGCCGAGCAGATCAAGCCGATGCTGGCCGACGTCGGCTACATCCTGCACAACGTGAACCGCAACGGCGCCAACATCCTGTTCGAAGGCGCGCAGGGCACGCTGCTCGACATCGACCACGGCACCTACCCGTACGTGACCTCGAGCAACTGCGTGGCCGGCAACGCGGCGGCCGGCGCGGGCGTGGGCCCGGACCTGCTGCACTACATCCTGGGCATCACCAAGGCCTACACGACGCGGGTGGGCAGCGGGCCGTTCCCGACCGAGCTCGACATGGACACCCCGGGCACGGTGGGTCACCACCTGTCGACGGTGGGCCAGGAGCGCGGCACCGTCACCGGCCGCCCGCGCCGCTGCGGCTGGCTCGACGCGGCGCTGCTGAAGCGCTCGATGATCATCAACGGCATCTCGGGCCTGTGCATCACCAAGCTCGACGTGCTCGACAGCCTGCCCGAGATCAAGGTCTGCGTCGGGTACGAGCTGCACGGCAAGCGCATCGACATCCTGCCGCTGGACGCCGACGACATCGCCGCCTGCATACCGATCTACGACACCTTCCCAGGCTGGACCGAATCGACCTTCGGCGTGACCGAGTGGGACAAGCTGCCGCTGAACGCGCGCCGCTACCTGGAGCGTGTGCAGGACTTCATCGGCCGGCCCATCGACATGGTCTCGACCGGCCCGGACCGCGACCACACGATTCTGTTGCGTCACCCGTACAAGGGCTGAATAACGGACGCTCGCGCGGATATGCTTCTGAACGCAACACACATCAACTTTCCGATCCCCGAGGGCCGAGCATGCTGACCGACGATGGCAAACACCTGTATGTGAGCTGGGACGAATACCACATGCTGATCGAACGCTTGGCGCTCAAGATCGCCGGTTCGGCCTGGCAGTTCGATCAGATCCTGTGCCTCGCACGCGGCGGCATGCGGCCGGGTGATGTGCTGTCGCGGGTCTTCGACAAGCCATTGGCGATCATGTCGACGAGTTCGTACCGCGCCGAGGCCGGCACCATCCAGGGCCGCCTGGACCTGGCGAAATACATCACGATGCCCAAGGGCGAACTGGCGGGGCGTGTGCTGCTGGTCGACGACCTGGCCGATTCGGGCGTCACGTTGCGCGCGGTGGTCGACCGCCTGCGCGGCATGCCGTCGATCAGCGAGTTGCGTTCGGCGGTGATCTGGACCAAGGGCATCTCGGCCTACACGCCCGACTACTTCGTCGAGCTGTTGCCGACCAGCCCGTGGATTCATCAGCCGTTCGAAGAGTACGACGACATGCGGCCCGATGCGCTCGCGAAGAAGTTCGTCATCTAGTGCGTGATTCTTGATTCGTGATTTGAGCGGCATCACAAAACAACCCGCACAACGGAAAAAGGCCAGCACTTTCATGCTGGCCTTTGCCGATTTCTTGTCTCTTGAATGGTGCCCAGGAAGGGACTCGAACCCCCACGGAGTTACCCGCTAGTACCTGAAACTAGTGCGTCTACCAATTCCGCCACCTGGGCATTTCAGGAAGTCTTGGACTATATCATCAAAACAAACACATTGAAAACAAACAACCCCGTCGGCGCTGAATTGATGGCCGAAGTCGAGGGCACGGTGCAAGGGCATCGTGACGGTCATGGCTTCGTCGTTCGCGACGATCGACAGGCTGACCTCTACCTGTCGCAACAGGAAATGCGCGCGGTGCTGCACCGCGACCGTGTCAAGGCGCGCATCGTGCGCTACGACCGCAAGGGCCGGCCCGAAGGCCGCGTGCTCGAGATCCTCGAGCGCAAAAAGTCACCCATCATCGGCCGGCTGCTGCACGAGAGCGGCGTCTGGCTCGTCGCGCCCGAAGACAAGCGTTATGGCCAGGACATCCTGATCCCGAAGAACGCGATCGCGAACGCGAGCGCGGGGCAGGTCGTCGCGATCGAGCTGACCGAGTCGCCGTCGATGTACTCGCAGCCCGTCGGTCGCGTGACCGAGGTGCTCGGCGAGATCGACGACCCGGGCATGGAGATCGAGATCGCGGTCCGCAAGTACGAGGTGCCGCACCAGTTCTCGCCCGAGACGCTGGCGCAGGCCGCGACGCTGCCCGACAAGATCCGCCCGATCGACCGCAAGAACCGCATCGACCTGACCGACGTGGCCCTTGTCACGATCGACGGCGAGGATGCGCGCGACTTCGACGACGCGGTCTACTGCGAGCCCGCGAAGATCGGCCGCGTGAAGGCGCCGAACGGCTGGCGGCTGATCGTCGCGATCGCCGACGTGAGCCACTACGTGAAGCCGGGCGAGCCGATCGATGACGACGCGTACGAGCGCGCGACCTCGGTGTACTTCCCGCGGCGCGTGATCCCGATGCTGCCGGAGAAGCTCTCCAACGGCCTGTGCTCGCTCAACCCGTACGAAGACCGGCTCGCGATGGCATGCGACATGCTCATCACCAAGGACGGCGAGATTCACGCGTACCAGTTCTTCCCGGCGATCATCTGCTCGCACGCGCGCTTCACCTACAACGAGGTCGCGGCCATCTTGGGCAACACGCGCGGGCCCGAGGCGGCCAAGCGCAAGGAACTGGTCCCCGACCTGCTGAACCTGCACGAGGTCTACCGGGCCCTTCTGAAAGAGCGCAACAAGCGCGGTGCGATCGACTTCGAGACCACCGAGACGCAGATCGTCTGCGACGAGAACGGCCGCATCGAGAAGATCGTGCCCCGCACCCGCACCGAGGCTCACAAGCTGATCGAAGAGGCGATGCTCGCCGCCAACGTCTGCTCGGCCGATTTCATCGCGCGGGCCAAGCACGCATCGCTGTACCGCGTGCACGAGGGGCCGACGCCCGAGAAGAAGACGCTGCTGCAGAACTACCTGCGCGCGCTGGGGCTGGGCTTGAGCATCAGCGACGACCCGAAGCCGGGCGAGTTCGCGGCCATCGCCGCGGCCACCAAGGACCGGGCGGACGCGATGCAGATCCACACGATGCTGCTGCGATCGATGCAGCAGGCGATCTACACCGCGACCAACTCGGGCCACTTCGGTCTGGCCTACGAGGCCTACACCCACTTCACGAGCCCGATCCGGCGCTACCCGGACCTGCTCGTGCACCGCGTGATCAAGGCCTTGCTGACCGGCAAGCGCTACCACCTGCTGACGGGCCCGAGCAACCCGGCACCGTCGAACCGCAAGTCGGCCAAGCCGGTCAAGTCGGCCAACGCCGAAGACGAGAAGTGGGAGATCGCCGGCGTGCACTGCAGCGTCAACGAGCGGCGTGCCGACGAAGCCTCGCGCGATGTCGAGGCCTGGCTCAAGTGCCGCTACATGCGCGAGCGCCTCGGCGAGGAATACAGCGGTACCGTCAGCGCGGTCACGAGCTTCGGTCTCTTCGTGCAGCTCGACGGCCTTTATGTCGAAGGCCTGGTGCACATCACCGAACTCGGCGGCGAGTACTACCGCTTCGACGAGATCCGCCAGGAACTGCGCGGCGAGCGCAGCGGCGTGCGCTACGTGGTCGGTTCGCGGGTGCGCGTGCAGGTCAGTCGGGTCGACCTGGACGGTCGCAAGATCGACTTCCGCATGGTGCGCGAAGGCGAGGACGACGCGGGCCAGATGCGGGCACGGCGCGAGAAGCCGACCACCGCGGGTGGCGAACTGGCGGCGGTCAAGGAAGCCGACCGCGCCGTCAAGGCCGGGACCAAGGCGGCCAAGGCACGCGGCGCGGCGCACCCGGTGCGGGCTGCGAAATCGGCGGCGCGCAAGTCGGGTGGACGCCCCGCGGGCAAGGCTTCCGGCAAGTCGTCCGGCCGGCGTTGAGATTTTTCAATAGTCACTGGAACCAGCAGCAAATGACGATTCGATTCGACGGCCGCGTGGCCATCGTGACCGGGGCCGGTGGCGGCCTCGGCCGGCAACATGCACTGGCGCTCGCGGCGCGCGGGGCGAAGGTGGTGGTGAACGATCTCGGCGGCACGCTGGACGGCAATGGCGGCACACCGCTGGCCGCGCAGAAGGTGGTCGACGAGATCACGGCCGCCGGCGGCACGGCGATGGCCAGCGGCGCCTCGGTGACCGACGCGGCGGCGGTGCAGGCGATGGTCGATGCCGCGATGGCGGCCTGGGGTCGCGTCGACATCCTTGTCAACAACGCCGGCATCCTTCGCGACAAGAGCTTCGCGAAGATGGGGCTGGACGACTTTCGCCTCGTCATTGAGGTGCATCTGATGGGCGCGGTCAACTGCACGAAAGCCGTGTGGGACGTGATGCGTGCGCAAAACTACGGCCGCATTGTGATGACGACCTCGTCCAGCGGACTGTATGGCAACTTCGGCCAGTCCAACTACGGTGCGGCCAAGATGGCGCTGGTCGGGCTGATGCAGACGCTGTCCATCGAGGGCGCGAAGAACGACATCCGCGTCAACTGCCTGGCGCCGACCGCGGCAACGCGCATGACCGAGAACCTGATGCCCGAAGCGGTGCTGAAGCTGCTGCAGCCCGAGACCGTGACGCCGGGCCTGCTCGCGCTGGTGGCCGAGGACGCGCCGACGCGCGCCATCCTCTGTGCCGGTGCCGGCGCGTTCGAGCGCGCGCACATCACGCTGACGCCGGGCATCTTTGTCGGCCTGCCCGACGATGCGGCCGAGCAGGTGGCGATGAACTTCGACGCGCTGTCCGATCGGCAGGACGAGATCGTTCCCGAGAGCGGCAGCGCCCAGGGCACGAGCGAGATCGGCAAGGCGATGCGCGCGCTGGGCTGAGCCCGCGTCAGCGCGCGTGCAGGCGCGCGATCAGATCGTTGGCGAGCAGGGCACCGGGCGGCGGCGGTTCGGCCGCCGCACCGTGCTCGGCCACCGCCTGAACCACGACGGCGAAGGCCGTGGCCGCATCGTTCGATTCGAGTTGCGCCCAGCGCCCGCCCAGCCAGCCGGCGAGCACGTCGCCGGTGCCGGCGGTGGCCAGCGACGCGTTGCCGGTGCTGTTGATGCGCGGGGTGGCGTGTGGGGCGGCGATCACGCTGCCCGAGCCCTTCAACACGACGATGGCCTCGCAGTGGTCAGCCAGCGCCTGTGCCGCGCGCAAGCGGTCGGCCTGCACTTCGGCGGTCGTGCAAGCCAGCAGGCGCGCCGCTTCGAGCGGGTGGGGCGTCAGCACCGTGGCGAGGCCGCGGCCTGCACGGGCGCGCAGGAGCGGCATGAGTGCCGCCGCATCGCTTGCCATCGCGTTCAGCGCATCGGCATCGAGCACGAGCTTGCCGGCGAGGCTGAGCAGGCGTGGCAGTGGCGCGCGCACGGCGTCGCCGCCGCCGCACCCGCACACGACGCTGCTGCGGCTCAGCACCTCGTTCGCACTGTGCGTGGTCCAACGGGCGCGGAACATCAGCTCGGGGCGCAGCGGGTCCAGCGTCAGCCCGCTGCGATCGAGCAGCTCGACGAAGACGCGTCCGGCGCCGGCTGCGTGCGCCGCGCGTGCGGCCAGCAGTGCCGCACCGCTCATGCCCGGGCCGCCGCCGACCACTGCGACGTCGCCGAAGCTGCCCTTGTGCTGGACGTGTCGACGTGCCTGCCGTGCCGTTGCGCCGCACAGCCAGGCTGTTGGTGGGTCGGTCGGCGTATCGACTCCCAACGTGTCGAGCCAGACCGAGCCCGCGTGGTCGCGCCCCGACGCGGTGAACAGCCCGGGTTTCAGCGTCAGCATCGTCAACGTGTGCGTCGCCGTCACGCACGCGGCCCCCAGGGACTGGCCGGTGTCGGCATGCAGGCCCGAGGGCAGGTCGATGGCGAGGACCGGGCAGGGCACGGCGTTCAACTGGCGGATCGCCGCGTCGATCGCGCCTTGCGGTGCGCGCGTCGCGCCGATGCCCAGCAAGGCATCGATGGCCAGCCCGGGCGACGCCGGGGCCTCGGTGGCCGTGCGCACGCCGGCGGCCTGCGCCCGGGCGAAGGCGGCTCTCGCGTCCGTGGGCAGCGCGGCCGCGTCACCGGTCAGCGTGACCGCGACCGACTTGCCCCAGCCTTGCAGATGACGCGCGGCTTCGAGGCCGTCACCGCCGTTGTTGCCCGGCCCGACCGCGACCCAGATGTGCTGCGCGTGCGGCGCGATGGCCAGCGCCAGGCGCGCGGTGGCCTCGCCGGCACGCGCCATCAGCGTGTAGGGTGGCAGCGTCGCGGCGGCGCGCTGCTCCAGCGCACGCGTCTGGGCGATATCGAACAGCGCATGCTCTGAGCGGAGCGGCAGGATGCGCTGCATCGTGTTCAGACGCCCAGGCGCTCGACGCCCAGGCCTTCGGTGTCGATGGTTGCAGGTCTGCCGACGAGCGCATCGGCGAGCAAGCGTGCCGAGCCGCAGGACAGCGCCCAGCCGCTGGACCCGTGCCCCAGGTTCAGCCACACGCCGGCAAGGCCGCTGCGGCCCAGCACCGGCGGTCCGTCGGGCAGCATGGGCCGGGCGCCTTTCCAGCGCTGTGCCTGGCTCATGTGCGCGCTGCCCGGGAACCAGTCGTGCAGCACCTTGTAGAGCGTGTCCAGCGCGCCGGGGTGATGGCGGGTTGCCGAGCCGCCGATCTCGGCACTGCCGGCCACGCGCACGCGAGAGCCGAGCCGGCTGATCGCGACCTTGTAGCGCTCGTCCATCAGGGCAGAGCGCGGACCGTGGTCGGCGCGGCCCTCGTGGTGGCGCAGCGGCGCGGTGATGGAGTAGCCGTGCACGGCCTGCAGCGGCAGATTCAGGCCGAGGGGCTTTAGCAGCACGGCGGAGTCGAGCGCGGCACAGACGACGACGGCGTCGAAGTCTTCGGTCACCGCCCGCGCTTCCATCGGCTGCGTATCCTGCGCGTCCCACGCGTCGGCGCTTGCAACCAACGTGCTGTGCTCGTGCGGCGGCGCCGACAAGTGCACCAGTTGCGGCGAGGTGCCCGGCACGATGCGCTGGACGGTGGTGTGGAAGCGAAAGCGCGCGCCCAGGCGCTGCGCCTCGGCACGCAGCAGGTGGCTGAACTGGCGGCAGTTGCCGACCTCGTCGTTGGGCAGGTGGATGCCGGCGTGCAGCGGCGTCTCGGCGTTCAGCCCGGGCTCGACGACGCGGCACTGGGCCGCGTCCAGCGTGTCGAATCGCGTGTTCAGTGCGGTGAGCGAGGCCAGGCCCGACTGCACCATCGCCAGGTCCTTGGGCGCGCGCAGCAGCACGAGGTAGCCGTCGCTGCGCTCGTAGTCGAGCTTCAGCTTGGCCGTCAATTCGTGCAGCCGCTCGCGACTGAAGTGGGCGAGACGCTGCATGCGCAAGCGGTTGGCCTGGTAGGTGCGCAGCCGACAGGCGCGCCACCAGCGCCACAGCCAGGGCAGCGCGCTGACGGGCAGGCCGCGCACGCGCACCGGGGCGTGCCGGCTCAGCAGCTGGCCCAGCACCTTCATCGGCATGCCGGGCGCGGCCCAGGGGGTGACGTAGCCTGGGGCGATGACCCCGGCGTTGGCGAAGCTGGTCTCGGCCGCCACACTGCCGCGGCGCTCGAACACCGTGACCTCGTGGCCGTCGGCGCTGAGCTCGTACGCCGTCGTCACGCCGATGATGCCGGCTCCGATCACGGCGATCTTCATGCGCGCAATACCGATTCGATGGCCAGCGACACGTCGAGCACGGCGTCGTCCTGCAGCGCGCCGCCCCACACCATCAGGCCGACCGGCATCTCGCCCTCGGCGTGGCACGGCAGCGAGAGCGCACAGCCGTCGAGCAGGTTCACGGTCGACGGGTTGCGCAGCAGCAGCGCGTTGGTCGCGAAGAAGGCCGCGTCGTCGCCGATCAGCGGCGCGAGCGGCGGCGCGACGATGGGCACGGTGGGGCTGAGCATCGCGTCGAAGCCTCGCATGGCCGCGGCCATGTCGGCGATCCATTGCCGGCGTGTGTGCTGCAGGTCGATGTAGTCCGCGGCACTCATCGAGGCACCGCGGCGGATGCGCTGGGCGACGCGCGGGTCGTACTCGGCTTCGTGCTCGGCGAGCAGCGCGCGGTGCCAGGCCCAGGCTTCGGCCGGTGAAAAGCCGCCGGTGGCGTTGATGCGCGCCACGTCGGCCAGCGGCGCGAGCGCGATCTCTTCAATCTGGGCCCCGGCTGTGCGCAGCGCAGCGAGGCTGCGCTCGAACGCCGAGGCGACGGTGGCGTCCAGCCCATCGAGCAGCCAGCCGGTGGGCACCGCCAGGCGCAGGTCGGCGATCGGGCGCCCGGCGAGCGCCACGCGGCGATCCGCCAGGATCTCGTGCAGCAACACCGCGTCGCGCACCGAACGCGTGATCGCGCAAGCGGTGTCCAGCGTCGTCGACAACGGGATCGCGCCTTCGGTGGGCGTGAGTCGCGTGGTGTTCTTGAAGCCCACCAGGCCTTGCAGCGCGGCCGGGATGCGGATCGAGCCGCCCGTGTCGGAGCCGAGTGCCGCCCAGGCAGCGCCACTGGCGACCGAGACCGCGCCGCCCGAGGTCGAACCGCCGGGGATGCGGGGCTGCGCATCGAGTGCGGCGGTGGCGGGATTGGCTGGCGTCCCGAAGTGCGGGTTGATGCCGACGCCAGAGAACGCGAACTCCGACATGTTGGTGCGGGCGATGAAGGCTGCACCGGCCCGGCGCAATCTGGCCACGGCGGGGCAATCGGCGGCAGCCGGCGCACGGTTCGCCAGCACGGTCGACCCGGCGGTGGTCACGACGCCTTGCATGTCGAACAGATCCTTCACGCTGACCGCCAGCCCGGCGAGCGGCGGCAGCGGCTGGCCCGCGGCACGGCGCGTGTCGATGTCGCGCGCCGTCGCAGCCGCGGTGTCGAATGAGGTACTGGTGAAGGTGTGCTGGTTGGCGCTCGTTCGCGCCGCGGCGATGCAGGCGTCGAGCAGGGCGCTCGCCGAGGGATGCTCGCGCAGGCCGGTCAGGTCAGGTGTCATGGGAATGCTATAATCGATTGGCTTGGCTGATGGGGCGCTGTGCGCCATCACGAGCAAATCGCGAACCGGCTGTTGAAAGGTGTTGCGAGAGATGTGAACAAGCGTCACTCGCGATTCGAGCCGGATTCTAGAACCAACCTTTGGAG
>Ga0307510_10010049_pt1 | contig 11246 bp, 8 predicted proteins | sample 12_EM_MG_FD_207224 | JGI IMG/M metagenome (GOLD analysis project Ga0307510, IMG submission 207224) | Populus trichocarpa ectomycorrhiza microbial communities from riparian zone in the Pacific Northwest, United States - 12_EM | ecosystem: Host-associated > Plants > Roots > Unclassified | place... | reverse complement strand
GTACCATTTCGAAAACGAGAACGGATGACGCTGAGATTTCGATCAGTCGGCGGCTTGCAACGCTTCGTATCGATCTTTTCAGCAATCAGAAATCTTTTCGTCCCGGCGCACCAGAAACGCTCAGCCCTCGCCACCCACATTCATCGCATCCGCGCAATGGCGCATTGGAAAGCCGTGACCGGCGCAACTGCGTAAGTTCATCGACAAACACCTTGACGGGGATTAAGCGAACAACGTGACATCGCCCCTCCAGCCATTATCGCGAGCTGCGCGCCGCTGCAATGGACCTATGGGTTAAAATCGCCCGGGCATGACAGACCGCAAAAACCCGTCATCCGCTTTTGTCTGGTGACGCTTAAGTACGATACCATTTGACAACCTACTGGCGATAAGCTTTAAATATTTTGTTATTCTAATTAATTGACTGCCTTCCGTATTCGGGCCTCCGGAGAATTCTATCGTGGTCGGTCCCGACGGAAACTTATGAAAAGACACGGATACGAGTGGTCCAAACTGGACCGGCCGCACGGTGGTGATGTGAAGCGTGTATAGCCGCAACGAGAGTTATCAGGATTGCAGCGACAGGGTCAGCGATGGACGTCTATCCTCTTGGCTTCGCCGAAATCACTTTATTCAAAGCTCTGGACAAGCAAGCTCGGCGGGCGCTTGAATGCCAGTGCAGATGGCGGCGCTACCGCGCCAATGAGGCGATTATAGATGACCAAGATGAGGGCAACGATCTCTTTCTTGTTGTCCGGGGACAACTTCGCGCCAGCGTTTGCATAGCCGGACAAGAGACTATCATGCGCGATATTCGCGCCGGCGAATATTTTGGAGAAATTGCCGCCATCGACAATCGTCCCCGCTCCGCCCACATCCGCTGCCTCACTGATTCTATTGTTGCACAGATGCCGGCTCACGTGTTCTGGCAGGCAATTCAACAGTATCCGGAGGTCGGCAGGCAGGTACTCGTCTCGCTTGCTGCCCTCATTCGTTCGTTGACAGACCGCGTCAACGAAACCTCAGCACTCAGCATGAAGCACAGGCTCTTGGCAGAATTACTGCGCCTCTCGCGATCAGTGAGCGGCGCCACGGAATCATATATCATCTCGCCTCCGCCAACCCATGCCGAACTTGCTGCCCGAATAGGAAGTCACAGAGAGGCAGTCACACGAGAACTCAACAGCCTCACACGGCTCGGGCTGATTACCCGTCATCGCGGGGCAATCTCGTTGCAGGATCGGAACCGTCTCCAGCAAACCCTCGACAAAGCATTGCAGGGTTAATCATCGTGCCGATCATTGGCTTCGGCGGACGATGAAAGATTTCAACACAATTGAATCTATCGCGTGAATCCATCGTGCGGTGCCCCTGCGTTTTCAGTGCCATGATCTCCCGTTTGGTCTGTGGCATTTCGCACATCGTGAAGAGGTCGCGATCTCTACCGTGAGGCTGTCTTCAGGGGGAGGATCGCTCATCTCTCCCTCGCGAAAGACAGTTAGCCCTCAACAGAAAAGCGAGGAAATCCGTCATGTCAACTCTTCTGACCATCAACGTTGTCAACAATCAAGCGGTCAACAACTCCTTCTTCTTTTTCCAGCAGCCGGCAGTCTATACCGGCGGTGCAACTGTCTACTCCAACAGCCTTTTCAGTCAACTCCTTGCCCCGTCGAGTAGCGGATCGTCGCTGACATTCCAGTCGAATGTCCAATATTACGCCGGCGTTCAGCAAACCAACAACGCAGTGCCTATTCCCGGCCAGCTCAATGGTTTTGCCTCTGCCATTCAGCCTATTGATCTAACGCCGATCAACGGCTCTGCCAACAATTCGACGATCATGGCTCCGGTGCCGCTTAGTCTGACGCCGGCAAGTCCTACCTCCGGCGTGCAGCAGGGTGCATTCCGTATCGCGACCGGTCTCTACCAGCCGCCGGCGCAGCAGTTTTATGCAGGCTCAGCCGTGAAGGCGAACGGCCAAGTTATCCTGTCGAACTTCGTTCTTGCCCAGCCACAGCAGAATATCGATTGCCAACCGGTTCTGAAATTCTATGTCGGCACCGGCACCTATACAGCGGGCGTGAACATGAACTTCACCCAATCGTCGGGGCAGTCGGCTCTATGCGATTTCACCGGAGGCTACTCGGTCGCGAACGTCGCCTATAATTCGGACGGAAGCTGGACCGTCACCATGAGCTAAAGCGATTGGCTCCTGGGACGGGCTTCGGGTCCAGACCGCAGTGTCGGATATCCGGATTGCTTCGTCATTGAGGATTCAACGGTAGGGTGGTGACCAAGCAAACATGGCAAATGTCCATGAGAGCGAAGGGCTATCCTGATCATCAATGAGCCTACGCCCGGAGCCAATCAATTTCACGCGGGAATATCGGTTGCCAAGCCCTGCTTGGGTTTCGTCTCTTCCCGCAAATGATGAGTACAATGTTCAACAACAGGAGCTAAAAATGACAGTTGTCAATATACCACCAGATGGACAAATATATGGGCTGGGACAAGTGCCCGGAACTTTGCACATATACAATCGGGGTCCAAATGCAGCGACCTACAATCTGACGATAGTTGGCGTCAACTACTGGCCAAATGTTAATACTCCAGTAGGATACACGGACTCTTATCCCGCGAACGGCAATGCAACATACGTTCAGAATATGAATGGTGGTGGAACTCTCCAATGCCTATGGGTCGCGCCAGGAGATGAACTTACGCCCCAAAAGGCTGGTCTGGAGACGGCTGAGAGTATGCCCAGTGTTTAAAGGTAGCATTTGACCGCATCGACTGGAGGTGGCCATGGTTTCCGAACCATGGCCACCTCCACCGGCCGGACATCTGCCTTCCCCTTAGCCCCGATTATGGCTTCCGTTTCTCGGAAAGAGAATAGGTTGCTCGGCTGTTGACAATAATCCTGACGAGGCTTTCGCCAGGATTACCCGCGAGCGGGACGCAAGAGCATTTCAAACGCGCCCGGTCTCGTCGCTTTCAATATTGATGCCGCAAGCTTAATTAAGGGAAAGACGCAATAGAAAATCCGAACTTCTCACGTCAAGGTCTGATTGGACGCAACAATGGCGCAGGCATTTAAAATAATCATTAAAAATGATGGCTCGCAAGACAACTATTTTTCGTTGGTCCAGGTCGTTTCAACGTTCAGCGGCGCAGCCGCGGTCTTTTCCAGCTGCCTTGATTGCCAATTCCTACGGCGGTACAGCGAAGCTGGTACAACCTTGTCTATTCCTTTGGACCAACAGATCTACGCAGGCGCCCAGGAAATCATGCCGTCGAAAACCGGTAAGATCGCAATGGACACTACGTTGCTCGCGCCGTCGCTGGCGGCATTGGCAAAATCGCAAACATCGTCAGTCCAGAAGGTAACGCTCACGCCTAAAAACGGCGGCAACGTCAACAATTATACCAATATGCTGGTAGACCCGGTCGGGCTGACGCCTGCCATTTTCAATGCGGGTGTGCCATCCGGCGCTTTCTGCATTAGCGTACCACCATATACCCCGCCTGTTCCGTCCTATACCGTCGGCAACTCAATTATCAATGAGGATGGATCTGTCATCCTTTCGAGTTTTATCTCGGCACCGCCTAACGTCAACGTGCAGATTGGTGTGTTGCAGATCTATTATATTACCGCAGCGCAGTATTCAGTGGGGAGTGCAATGACTTACGACACCTACAGTAAAGTGATTGCGACAGCCGCGAAGTGTGATTTTACGACGGGATACACGACATGTAACGTCACCTATAATGCTGATGGCACCTTTAAAGTTACTCAAGCCTACTAGGTGTGGACTCCATTCTAGCCTTCAATGCTGATAGCAGGGGTAGCCCCCAGCGCTCGCCGGCTTCCAGCTGTACCTTCAGTTTCGCCAACTCATCCTCGGGAAGGGCGCCGTTGCAGGCAAAAGCCAAAACAAGGCGGAATGTCGGGCACATAAACTGAAATCCTCGGGCCTGTAGATCATCGTGCCCTTTGTTAAAGATCAAGAGGCCACCAGCCGCATCACCGCGTGACGCGATGAGAATACCCTCAATCATACGTGCGAAACATTGCCAAAAGACCAGTTGTCGTTCCTGGGCAATTGTCGACAATCTGTCATGTAGAACAGCGAGTTCTTCCCATTCTCCCCGTAGCCCAGTGGGTAGAGCGGCTCCAAAGCACAGAGTATGGCATAGTGTATGGACGTGGCGGCTAGCGTCGGCTGCGGCGATAGCGCGACGCCGCGCCTGCTGGGCATAGTCGTTGTCATCATCGAAAGCCGCTATAGCGGCGATGCAGCACAAGACAGTAACATAGTTGTCCGTCGCACCGAAACGACGCAGCGCATCGAGATGCTCCTCCGGCCTGTATTTGTTGAGAAAGCTGTGAAGATGGATTTTGGCCGCTTCAAGCTCACCACGAAACATATGGGTCGATCCCAGCATTCGGTGGATCATTAGTTCATGTGAGCTCTCGCCCTCTGGGCCGAAAGCACCGGCTACACCGAAGGTAAAGCCGTGCGCCGTGTCGATGTCGCCTTGTGCCAGCATCTCGAGCCAACGAAGGAAAAAGGAGGAGAGGAGGCGCTCAGGCCCCCCAAGACGTGGGATAAGCTCTTCGAGGCGCGTCGTCACATCCGCGTTTGCAGCCACGTAGCCATTGACGCCAACCAAGGCGGGATAGAGAGCGAGCAAAGTATCCGCCTCGAATTGGAGGTTCCATTCGGCGCTTGTGTTTTCCAAGCGATGTGCCAGCGTCAGGGCTCTACTATAGAGGGAGACAGCCTCGGCATCCGCGGACTGCGCCGAGGCAAGATGGCCTGCCTGCGCATAAAGATCTGCGGCCTCTCGCAAACGCTCAGCTCGCTCAGAGTGCTCGGCACGCATGAGGGGAGGGACGGCAATGCCATCCACTACACGCTGTTCAAGTACATCAGCAATCCTGCCATGCATGGCGATCCGATCCCGTTTCAGGATCATTTCGTAGGCGCATTCCAAGATAAGTTGATGGCGGCAAACGAGCATGTTTTCCTGCTCGCTCCCTTGGGCTAGTTGTAGTTCGGCAAGGCCGGCGGAGGTTATTTCTTCCAACGCAACTTCAATCTGTTCCTCGGAGAGCCATAGGCTTCTGAGGAGTGACAGAGAAACCCTGCGCCCAAAGCAGGATTGCAACCGCATAAGTTGGTTGGCGACGGTAAGGCGGCCGATACGTGCCTGTAAACTCTGCTGCAGGCTCGACGGAATGCCCTTGAGCGGATCCATTCTCTGGCCGGAGTCAGTGCTCTCGCGGACACCCAGCGCCAGTTCTTCCGCAAACAACGGCACCCCCTCCGACCGGTCGGCCAACATTTCAAAAAGCGTTCGGTCTGCGTCGATGTTCGACATCAGATGCGCGATAATCTGCTTCGTTTCGTTCGTTGCCAGTGGTTCCAGCTGGAATACGGTGAACCCCTCCCGGAGTTCGGCACCTTGCTCCATACCGATCGGCCAATGACGCCCGCTGATGACGATCAGGACACCTTTCGATCGCACCTTCACTAACCTGGAAATCACTTCCGCGCTCGACAGGTCCGCCCAATGTATGTCATCGCACCAGATAATCCGCGGAGGCTTGCCGTCGGAAAAATGGCTCACCAAAGCATCGATGAACTCTGCTCGCCTCTCGCGCCGTTCCATCTGACTGCCACTACCAATCGTTTTGAGCAGCTCGAGAAGACTGGCGGCTCCAGGCTCGTGTTGATGAGCCTCCAGTTTCAACGCGTCCACAAACGCATGGAAAGGAATATCCCGACTATGAGGTTGGAAAAAAATCCGCCGTACGGTAAGGCCGCGATTCTCGAGCGAATTCATAAAATGCGATGCCAAACGGGATTTTCCGATGCCCGGTTCACCGGTTAGCAGGACCCTTTCGAAGGCTCCGCTTTCGACCTGCAGCCAGATGTGTGAAAGGCTGGCTATTTCTTCGGTCCGCCCAACAAAGGGAGCGCGAACCTGTTGAGCCGTTACTGCTACTGCGAGATCGCCTGTCTGCTCGCCGCGTATTTCGAAGACGGCGCATGGTTTTTCCACACCCTTCAATGAGTGGATTCCGAGCGGATGCAGTTGAACGTGGTGTTTCACAAGCGCAGCGGTCGATTCTGATACAACTACTTTCCCGGGCTGTGCCACAGACTGAAGCCGCGCGGCCATATTGACGGTCGCGCCGAAGGCTTGCCCAATCTCGCCCTGGTGCCCGGCCTCGCTCAATCCGTCCATCAAGACAGGCCCGCTCGTGACACCCGCTCTTGCCGCTAGACGGATTCCGGCGGTATTTGGGAGCTTATCCACTTGTTCTACCGCGTGGGAAGCGCCGAGTACGCCGCGCAAGGCTGCGTCTTCCAAAGTGTTGGGGTAGCCGAAATATACTAGGACCCCATCACCGTGGTATTGCGCAACATATCCACCGAGCGGTATGACGGCCTCCCTTACAGCAGCATAATAGCTCGCCAGCAAATCCCAAAACGCTTCTGCGCCCAGAAGCTCTGCCCATTGGGTAGAACCCACCAGATCACAAAACAATACTGTTATATATCGCAGCTCGGCCCGAGGATTGGCTGGGTTGTGACTTACGCGCTCAGAAAGGTGCGTGAGGATTTTTCGCCTGTGACCAAGTGAGTAAACCCCAATCTCCTTGAGATCCGACTCATTCAAATGAGCCAATATCTCCAGGTCGATATTAGCCGCTTCGAAGCATTGGGCGTAGTGTCCCAGATCTATGTTCGCGAGCCAGGCATTAATCGTTGAAAAATTGCCACTTTCTCGCTTCCGGTTCACCATGGCATCTCGTAGACAATCGGGTCGTCCATTCCAAGAGAGCTGACGATTTGCTCCGGCTCTTCGAGCAGCTTGATACTTTGAGGATAAGAAAAGACATCGGCCGGATCATATTTGGTCTTGATGCCACGCAAGAGGGGATAGAGATCGCCCCAGTAGTGTGCGCCGAAATCTGGATCGACTGGACTTGGATAGTTTTGGTAGACAAAACCGCTCCAATATGGCTCGATCAGTGCGCGCCATCCCTCGATGTACCCTCCCATGACTTTTTGTTCGCGGGCGTTCAGCCAGAAGACATCAAAGAAAAGGTCGCAATAGACATGGCGGTGAATAAAAGCGTTGCCCGATGTACCAAAGCGCTCGATCGCGCCTCCATAGATCTCCATGGCGACGGTCGTGTAAGGGCTTGGGCTGTGCAGAAAATACTGGATGAGCTTGAGCCAATCCTCCGAACCGAGCTCTCTCGATAGATAACGGCTGAGCTTCGCTTCCGGTGGCGGCATGGGCGTCATATCTGGCGGAAAGTCCGGCACGTCATACGGCTTGCTCAAGAGCGTCTTGTTGAGCGCCGAATAAGGCTGGCGTTCATAGAGGGCTTGGAGGCTTGCCCCCGGCAGACCCAGAACAGGCTCGAGGATCTTCGCCAGATCCTCCTTGGATCCACGATACATGCCACGCATCAGCAGATAAGGCTGCTTACCACCCGTTTCGGGGCCTTCGAAGGCCCAAATCATTTGGTAACCTAAGTCGGCAGGTGCGTTTTCGCGCATGAAGTTCTTTTGCAGCCATGCCAGCGCCTGAGCTGCGTATTGCGCGCCGTCATCGGACGAGATGGACCAGCATACCGAGAACCCCGAAAAATCCTTACCCTCATAAAGGCGATATTTTACCCCGAGCAAAACGCCGAAATTGCTTCCTGTTCCACCGCGAATGGCCCAGAATAAATCCCGGTTCTGCGTGGCATCCGCGTAAACCATTCGGCCGTCCGCCAGCATGACACGCACGGCTTCCACCTGGTCGCAGTTCATTCCGAATATGCGCGCGGTAAAGCCATAGCCGCCGCCCTGCATATAGCCGCCAATGCATACGTCAGGGCAGGCACCTCCTGGCGTATGCAAATCAAATGCCTCGATCTTGGCATTGAACTTGCGGAAATCGGTTCCTGGGCCGGCCCAGCTTGTTCGGGACAAGGGATCAACAACAACGTCGTTGAGCCTGCTTACATCGATCAGAAATCCGTCCTGGGCCGAAAATCCGCCAGTGCTATGCCCGCCAGAACGGACAACGACGGGCAAATGCCGCTGGCGAGCCCAAAGCAGGCAGGTCGATACATCTGACTCGACCTCACAATAGACAATGATTGCTGGAAAGGCCGAGAACCTTGGATTGGACAGCATTCGGGCCTTGTTATAGTCAGGGTCGCCGGGAAGGACGACTTGACCGACGATAGCATCCTGCAAGCTCTTTGCATCGGTGATTTCAAGAGCCTGCGTGCCGACATCTTTGCCCTTGAGCAGATCCCATTTTGAAAATTTCAAGCGTAAATGCTTTGCGCGGCTATCGTACCAAAGCAATGGCGTCTCCTCATATGATGCAGAATTTTTACCCGGAATATCATGCAAAGGTGCGACCCCGACTATCTCACGGGTGCGCGAATTTTTAATGCACATAATATTATAATGTTTGCATATAGATAACAAATGGAGAATGATCGCGAAGTGGGCTTCGCTTCCGTTGGAGCCGCGATGGGCTAAAACAATACGGATGCCCGTGAAACGCAGCTGATCAGGCAATGTACGCGAATGATATCCGATCTTTGCCCATTTGATTCTGATACGGGGCGATCGTGACCAAGGATGCCAGTTATGGTTCCATAATAAACCTTATGTAACTTCACATTGTAAGGGCTATTTAGTAATGCGACAGTTGGGCCAGTTAGAGATGCGACACTCTCGCCCCTCTAGGCACTGGTCAAAGCCAACGTTGGGAGCAAGGATGACGATCTTCAGCCTGGTCGAGACCATGAGCGGTCGGAGTCGTCATGTCCTTTATGATCACCATGTCGCAGAAAGAATTGCATCGCCTCGAACTTATCCAGAAGATCCGTGACGGACGCCTGAGCGTTGTCCAAGCTGCCGAACAGCTCGGCCTTAGTCGAAGTCAGGTTCATCGGTTGCTGCAGGCCTATGACCAGGATGGCACGGTCGGCCTTGTTTCCAAGAAACGATCACAGCCGAGCAACCGGCGCCATAGCGAGGAATTTCGCAATGCGGCGCTGGATTTGATCCGCGAACGCTATCTGGATTTCGGTCCTACCCTGGCGCGTGAGAAGCTGATCGAGCTGCATCGGATTTCGGTCGCCAAGGAGACGCTGCGGCAATGGATGACCGAGGCCGGAATCTGGGTCTCGCGCCGGGAACGCAAGAAACGGGTTTTCCAGCCCCGCGGCCGACGGGATTGTTTTGGCGAACTGGTGCAGATCGATGGTTCGCATCACTGGTGGTTCGAGAACCGCGGCCCCAAATGCGCCCTGCTTGTCTATATCGACGATGCCACCGGCAAGCTTCTGCATCTACGCTTTGCCGGATCGGAGAACACGTTCGACTATCTGCATGCTACGAAGGCCTATCTACAGCAATGGGGCAAGCCGCTGGCCTTCTACAGCGACAAGCACGGCGTTTTCCGCTCGTTGCATGCGTCGAAGAAGGACCGCACCAGCGGACTGACGCAGTTTGGCCGGGCCCTTTATGAGCTAAACATCGACATCATTTGTGCCAACACCCCGCAGGCCAAAGGCCGGGTGGAGCGTGCCAATCAGACGCTGCAGGATCGGTTGGTGAAAGAGATGCGGCTTCGCGGCATCGACACGATTGAGGGAGCCAATGCCTATGCGCCTGAGTTCATTGCGGATTTCAACATACGCTTCGGCAAGCTGCCACGCAATCCGAAGGACATGCACCGGCCGCTTGCTGACCATGAGAACCTCGATGGCGCCATGTGCCGCAAGGAGGTGCGCACGCTGTCGCAATCCCTGACACTACGCTATGACAAAGTATTGTTCATTCTCGATCCCACCGAGATTTCGAGGCCTTTGGCGGGCCATAAGGTGATCGTGTGCGATTATCCGGACGGCCGGCTCGAGATCATGCACGAGAGCTTTGCCCTGCCCTACAGGACCTTCGATACGTTACGCTCGGTGCATCGTTCGGAGGTCGTCGACAACAAGCGGCTGGACGATATGCTGTCGATCGTCGCCGAGTTGCAGGCAGGCAGAGAACAGCAACGCAGCAAGAGTGGCCCCCGACGCACTGGACAGAAGGATCATATGTTCGGCATTCGCGACGGCAGCACGGCGAACGGCTATCAGAAGCGTGGCCGCAAGCCGGGACGACGCACGGGTTTCATGAATGATCCGGATGTGATTGCGAAGCGAGAGAAGGTGTTGATGAGGCAGCCAGCGGCAGAGTAACGATCTCAATGCATGCCGATGTCGCTTTGCGTATCCGACTCCAGTTGCAGGCACTTTGGCCAAAGTGGCGTCTTGTGGAAGGATCCATCCTGGAGGAGCGTAAGCCCCTCTCGTGCCTCGTAGAGCAGGCCCAGCCAGCACAAGCGTCGAAAGACACCGTACTGAAGATCGGATTTCAGTTCCCAGGCTTCCAGGGTCATTTCGGTCTCAGACAGGGGCGCGAAGTCTGGATTGAGGATTTTTACAATCTGCAATGGCGTGCACCCTTCTCTGGCCTTGATATTGAGAAGATTGAGGAGCATGCGCCACCAGCGTAACCGTGCTCGGACCTCCTCTTCCCGTTCGGTATCGTGGACATAGGAATAGAGATAATCCGTGGCAATCAGATCAAAGAAGGCGTTCGGGTCCAGCAGAAACTCCCGGCCGCGTTTGGTTGGCAGCAGCACATTCTTTTTCCGGCGAAGGAGTTTTAGATGACGGGTCATGTCGCGCACGACCCAGAGCGGCGGCATGTCGCTTTCATTCAGCACTTTGTTCATGCTGTAGAGGTCTTCAGCCGTAAACCCTGGCCAGAGGAAGTGCACGGCGGCCCAATGCACGAACTTGCGGTTCATGGCGCCGGTCGCTGTCAATCCTATGCCACCTTCGCCGTCAGCATAGGCGACGGACAAAAGCATGCCGCGAAGAAGAGGTGACAGCGCGGCAATATCGACGTCACCGTGCAACTTGATTTCCGGAAGCATCATGCCGCTTTGATCCCTACCCGCCCGATGCAGGTGCAAAACGATTATCAGCTGGCGACGAGATAATTGCTACTGAGGAAGCTAAAGCCGAAGGGGTGTTCCATCACCCGCCCCCTCCCTACCCTTGCAACCCGGGCCAGCCGGTCCGGTCGGGGGCTGATCCGTATCGCCAGTGTCGCATTTCTAACGGGCCAATGGCGTCGCATCTCTAATCAGCTTTGACA
>Ga0307510_10010048_pt1 | contig 11246 bp, 15 predicted proteins | sample 12_EM_MG_FD_207224 | JGI IMG/M metagenome (GOLD analysis project Ga0307510, IMG submission 207224) | Populus trichocarpa ectomycorrhiza microbial communities from riparian zone in the Pacific Northwest, United States - 12_EM | ecosystem: Host-associated > Plants > Roots > Unclassified | place... | reverse complement strand
TCGCCGCTTCCTGTCCGCTCGCACCATCCTGCGTAGTGCTCACCGTCGAGCTCCGTGAGCGCGAGCCAACGGGCATCCCAGCTTGCCACTGCGCACGTTCTGCGGCAGCCCGCTGTGCCGCCTGGACAGCCACTTCTCCTAACAAGGCTGCGTGCGGCGACGAACCGGCCGAGCCGTTGCTCTCTAGCGATGCCCGCGGGAGTAAAGAGGACGTCTTGCCGCGATGGACATTCGTCTCTACGAACGTCGAAGTGGACGAATCGACGCTGCCCTTGGACGACAGGACCGACGCGCCGTCCAGTTCGTGCAGGATCCGGCCGGCGGTGACGACAGCTTCTGGCATGCCCGTGACTTGCCCATCCACGGCCGCCATATTGACCTCGACCGCGGGCTTTGCCCACGCTGAGGGTGGCGCAGCGTTGTTGACCATGCGAGAAACGGAGGCGATCGCCGACGATTGTGTGCCCTGCGAACCCTCCACAGGTACCTTATGTCGCAGCACCTCCCTCAGTGACAGCAGCGCCGTCGGATCGCGCGGGTGTTCCTTGCGGGTGACCACTGCAGAATACGCCTCAGGCTCGTGCCACACCGCGTCCTCCCGGTCCGGATCAGGCTTGTGCGATGAACCGAAGAGTTTGAAGGATGACGTGCTACTGGAGGCAGAGGATCGGCCAAGCGTCGACATCGTGTTCTGGCGTGACGCTGTGGGTGGGACGGGCGACGTCGGGACAGACTGCCCCTGCGGTGTGCGGGGGTGCGTCATGCTTGCGAGCTCGCGCTGATAGTCAAAAGAACTGATAGATGGCGAATCAGTCCAATCTCTGCCTGACGCAAATACAAGAGAGGAGACATACCCGAGCGTGAATGCGATGATACTGCCCCAGTCCTCCTCCTGCACAATCACGTTCCCACCAGGGACGGCGTGATACCCAGAATGCCACCACCGAGGCTCTTGGATAGCTTCGCGGTCAGCTGCAAGGCGCGGGCGGGCGTCTTTTGACACGTGCTTGACTTCCCACGCGGCAAGCCGCCTGCTCGCTCCTTGTGCCGCCGAATGAAACTCCCTTCGTGCGTTGTTCAGCGCAGGGTGGGGCGTGTCGCGTAATTGTGCGTACAACGCCTGCTCCACACGTTGGAAAGCAAAGCGCATGTTCGTCAGAAGGCGAAGGGGAGAGACGTCATCGCTGATGTCATCCCAGGAGCTATTGGATCCGGAGGAGGGTTCCGAGCCAGACTGCGTAGGTCTTATTGTGGCTGCCGAAGAGGAGGAGGAGGATTGGGCCGAGTGGATTGGTGTCGGAGTCGGAGGAAGGGACACGGGCAGGAGACCTTTGGGTGTAAGCCCTTCCTCCGGTGGGTCTTCCTCAGTGTCATCAGAGGAGGGCAGACGTGGCAGGCTCTTCAGATAAGGTGTTGCTGTGTCGAACACTACCTCCTGCGAGGAGATTCAGATACAAGAGTATGGAAATGAAAAGAAGGACGGACCACTTTGTCCAGGTGCTCCGCAATAGCTTGCCACCAGTTCCTGATCTCTTGCCTCAACTCCTTTCTGTCCACTTCATCCGTCGTGGTATTTGGAGTCGTCGCAGGCGGCGTTTTCTCCAACCACCCGCTTTTCGTAAATTGCAGCCTTGGAATTCGGAGATCAAAGATGTCGTCGACGGAAGAAAGTATGAAGGAAACGCGAAGTGACTTGTATGAAAAGTGACGTATGATGTTGAACCGCGATGCTGGAAGTGATGCCTTGGGAGATGACGAAGAGGATGTGTGCGTGCAGAGTGTGTGAGAGAGGGTACAAATGGCCGGTGAATATAATAACAATTCGAGAAACTTTGCGAATGAGAATAAACTGGGCAAAAAAGGTGGTCATCGTCGTGACACCTCGTAGTGGTCGAAGAGTTGCAACTTACTAGGTGCCATCAGACATCTTACATCGTTCCGTTGACTTTTGACAAATCTTACAACTTTGCCACATGTCAATATCTTCTGAGTGTACGCCAGGCGACGATGACGGGTCGCGTGCCTCCGTCTGCGCTATCACGCGAACCCCGCCGTGAATCCATCTTTGCTCGTGATTCCGTCGCAGGGACTTGCAACCCGGCTGCGTGCACGGTTCGTCAGCCCGCATACACATCGATGTGATCGTGTCGCCAAGGCTCCGGTCGTGGTTGTTATTTGCATAGTACATATACGTGACCCACTGCACACGGGTCCCACAGTGGATATGTGTGGGCGGTTGGGGCGCCCCTTCTACGGGCTTGTTTAAGGTACCGTCCGCCGACAACTGAGAAGTGCGGTCGGGAACGTGGACGTGTTCGGAGTAGAGGAGCGAAAGCTGTTGCTGCCGCAAGAAGCCAGCCATCCCAGTCATGTTGCCGCGTCCTGCGGCTTTCTTCCCCTCCCATCCAAGAATACTCGTCAAGCCAGTTCGCTCTTCACCGGTCAGACGGCGGGCAGGTTTTGCCTTTTCCGACTCGGCAAGGCGCACGAGGAGTTGAGGTGGATGAAAGATGAGGCCAGGGGAGGCGGACAGCAAGCCCTTACGTTCCTCCATGTGCCGCAGCGCACATTGAAAGGGTCGATCAGGTGAGGGCTCGATCGGTGTAACAGGCGAAGACGGGGGAGCGCGATTATCTCCGAAGATCGAGAAGCGGCGTTGTCGTGAGGCTGTCGGAGAGGGGATATCCAGCGAGGCGCGAGGCGTCTTCTGCACATCCGGTTCATGGTCGGGGAAGTCAAACGATAAGCCACGAGAATCTGAGGTGTTGACGGTGGGAGAGCGACTTAGACGCTTCTGGAACAGAGACCAAATGCCTTGACGTAGCAGGTCGCGCTTTCGCTGCTTCCCTTCTACTTGTATATCCGGGGATGAGTTTCTGTGAGAAAGCGTGCCCGTCGGCGAAGGAAGTGACATTGAGGGTGATATTGGCTTGGGCTTGGGGTAGTGGAGTTCAACGGAGGAGCTCGAGAGAAAGTGCTGTTCCAGTAATAGAGACAGGAGGATATATGTAGATATTCGGAGGACCCGCACTAAAGACGCATGCTCATCAGCTGTGTGCACTCTAGTCAGTGAGAATGTGCCGCCAATGATTTCAATGTCATCACGAGTCTCCAGAAATTTCACTTTGGGAAAGTCAATTAACGATGCCGAAGAGAAGAGAAGATGCACGCACCGTCCCAGTCCTCGAACCCATAGAGAGTGCTGTTCACCACAGCCTGACAGTTATCATCCGGGTCTTCCCCAAACAAATCCGGAGCTGGTAGAGCGTAGACACCGGATGTGAAGGTGCACATCTGCGTCATAGCGCCACCTGCAAGCACAGAGGAAGGTGGCGGAGGCGCATCGTACGGGGAAACCGTTAGTAGCAGATGATGCAGACGCTTGGAGTCGCCAGAAGGTGGTGGACGTGTATTGGCGAGATTTCGAAGCTGCTGCAACGCACACAGGTTGCGGTTAGCTGCGTCGGGGGCGGGCTTGCGGGCATGCGGGGCTTCGGTCTTGACCTCGGGGACCGCGGGATCTGCCTCTTTCGTCGCCGACTTTGTCGATTCGGCGCTCGCAGGTATGCGACTCTTAGTCTTATTCCGTGCCTCCGCGTCTTTCTCCTTCGCGATGCGCTCCTGCTCCTGTACCCTAATCTCCGCTGCGGCCTGCTCTTTGCGCTTCCGTTGGACGGACCTCGCGCGTCGTATCCCTGCCAACCAGGCGCCGGAGTTCACCGCCCTCGCGAGGTCGTACAGGGCACTTTCGATGCCGCTGACCCATGCATCCTTGTCGGTATCACGAAAGATGGTTTCCTCCTCGAGCGTATGGCTAACGAGCTGACGCAAGTGGTGGATGCTTTCGATGGTGAGGATCCTGTGTGAAGATCTGGACACGGGAATAGCAGGTTGAGGTTTGTCTGGATCATGGCGCGGGGCCGCCATGACGGTGCGGGATGAAACTGAAGGCTCTCCTTGGGGGCTGTGAGGGAGTGCCCGACCATGCCAGAGCAGAGAGGTGGAACCCCAAATCGCATTGGAGGGATGTGCCAAAATAGAGTTATCTTCCCACGTTTATCTCATGATAACGAGTCTAGCCCGGTCTCTTCCTCATTCCCTTTCTCAATCCATATTTTGCGCAGCAACTGACGATCTTGACTATGCCCGAGTTGAACCCACGCTTGCTGACTGAGAAGGATAAACAAGCACGGTATGACGCACTGACAACAGACTCTATATAAAATGTGAACATCGCTCCTCGGTTGCACCACACTTTGTCATCTACTATGTCGATTCGTCCCCTCTTTGTTGTCGCGGGTGTGGGGAACTCCTCAGGTACCGGTGGTGCCACGGCGTACGTTTTACCCCTCCACCATCATAACGTTTTCACGCTTAAACCAAACCACCAGACGCCTCTTTGCCAAAGCTGGATACAATATTGCGCTCATCTCACGGGAGAGCCCAAATCTCCACAAGTTCGCTGCTGAGCTCAAGTCGACAGGGGACACCGACGTGCGTAATACTACATAATCCAACCCCTTTTCCCTTCGAGTCAACGGGCGCCTCCTATACCTATACCGTTCGTTCGTTCGTTCGTAGGCGGCGGCGTTCCCAATATCCGACTACAACTACAAAGAAGTCCAAACCGCCTTTCGCGCCGCGCGCGCGCACTGGCCAAACGCCGACGTCCGCGTCGCGCTCTTTAATGCGGGCTTCGCCGTCTGGAAGCCGTTCCTCGAGATAACAGAGGACGAGGTCGACCGCGTGGCGGACACGAACGTCAAGGCGGCCTTTGCGTTCGCGCGCGAGGCGATCACCGCGTTCCGTGGCCAGGCCGTCGTCGACGAGGGGCACGGGGGCGGCGGGAAGCGCGGCACGCTCCTCTTCACCGGCGCCACCGCTTCCTTGCGCGGCAATACGACCACCTCGGCGTTTTCGGCGGCCAAGTTTGCGCTCCGCTCGCTTTCGCAGAGCTTGAACAAGGAGTTTGGAAAGGAAAACATTCATGTATGCGCGCGCCTTCCTCGTGTTGCCATTAAAACTCTCAACTGATCCATCTTTCCCAGGTGGCGCACGTATGTCCCCATCCTTCGATCCCCCTTTCTTTCACCTTACAATTGTTGATGGTTTCTCGCACGCACTCATAGGTGATCATCGACGGAAGTACGTCCATCTTTTATGACACTTCGTGAGAACTCGTAAGAATCCGCGGCAACCTAGACATAGCCACAGACGCGACCAAAGCCCAAAAGGGTGAGGTATGGGCTGCTAACCGAGAGCTCTCCGTTTCGCCCGAGAGTATCGCCAAGGTTGGCACCTGGGCCTGTTTTACTGACGCCGTTCTCATACTCTCTTCCTAGTCGTACCTATACCTTGCGGATCAGGACCGTTCTGCCTGGACCTGGGAACTTGATCGTAAGCCTAATCGATCAATGCTTCTGCTCGGATGAGCACTGAGCACTGACGATCCCATCCTAGTTCGTCCTGCTCACGAGAAGTGGTAAGGGAAGGTGTGTCAGGGAAATCAATGAGATATGTATGATATTGTCCTTGTGGCTGGAGTCCAAAGAGCATTCTTGTCGATACTTGTGCTGAGTACGGTATGACCAAGTGATTTGCTACAGATCAATGTATCACATCGCAATCATGTTATAATTTCTGCTTCTCCCGAAGAGGTCAGCCATCATAATGCGGCATAACGGGAACAGAAATTCGAATCAAGTGTCGGAGGTCAGACGTGGTTGACTTTCAATAGATATGAAAGTGCGGGGATCTACGTAGATAGCATAGCATACAGAAGTACAGACATGTTCGCAAAGCCAATCATGATGCCTGCTCCGCGTAAATCTAATAAAAAACAAGAAACAAGAATTTTAGCAGGCGTCATCATCTGACACAACTTCCCGCGTACCTTAATCGTCTTGTCTGCGCCACCCGTAATCAGGCGCGTCCCTGTCATGTCGAACGTCGAACAGAATAAACCGGCCTCCGCGTCGAGCGAACCTGGTTGTGGTATGTCTTCCATATTTTGGAACGGCGTCCCAGTCGCATAGTCCCAGAACGTCATGGAACCATTATCGGCTGTTGTCCAAGGTCTTCGTTCAGCAAGGCATCCGGACCACGCGTGCAAAACAAAGGAGATGCGTACCGCCCGAGAAAAAGACCCCCTCAGAGTTGACCGACAATGTGTTGATGATGGCATTATGTCCGCCAAAGTTGAAGACGAAGGCACCCTCGGGGCATTTCCACTTCTTGATGTTGTTACCACCCGCCGAACCCGTAGCGAAGGAATATTCCGTCGGGTGGATGGTGATCGCGCGCACCGACTTTTTATGGTGAGTCAGCGTCACCATCGTTTTGCCCGCCGCCAAGTCCCATAACCTATAAAGTGCGACGTCAGACCGCCTCACCAACGGAACGAATCACCGTGTGCTTTCACTCACCGCACAGTGGAATCCATGCTGCCAGTGATGATCTGAGGGTCCGATTCCTGGCATTTGACATCCGCGATGGTCCCTGTGTGTCCTGAAAGAACGTGTATCTGCGCCTTGGTCCGCATATCCCAGACGCGCGCTGACGCGTCACGGCCCGATGTGACAAGAACGTCGAGAGTTGGATGAAGACTGAGGGCGTAGACGCCAGAAAGGTGGCCATGATAGTGCCGGATGACTTTGTTGGCTTCGAGATCCCAACATTTTACCATCTAAAGCCGGGCGGGTCAAAGGGTTGGATAGCCTTCAGGGAACTTTGAAAAAAGGTGCGCACCTTGTCTTCACCACACGAGAAGAGATACGGATGGCGGGGCGACACCGCAAGCCCACGTACGGTGGAGATGTGACCGGTGAGCGACAGGCGCAGCTCGCCCGACGCGAGGTTCCAGATTTTGATGACGCGGTCTCCCGCGCCGGTTGCGAACCACTTGTTGCCCGGCTCGACGGCGACGCTGCGTACCCAACCCAAGTGCCCCGAAATGACACGCACGAGCTTCCACGGCGCATGATACGTCGGTTTGACGGTACGTGTCGTTTTGTGGAGCGTGAGCGCTTGCGAGAGCTTCGACGCGTTGGTGAATGTCGACACCCGCTGCTCGGGCGTCGTATCGATAGAAGCTATCATCCGGGTCGTCTCGGAAGACGGCCCAGCCGTGATGGCTTTGCGCGCCTCCTTTGGGCGCGCTGGCCCGACAGGGACTTGCTGGCCTAGGAGGGCGGCGGGGAGTTGTTTGTAATGTTTGTATTCGTCGTTCATTTTCACCGCCAGACGTAAACGTGCACTGTTGGGGGCGTCATTGGAAAAGCTCGGAGGAACAGGATACTGACACGCACCTATTTTCTTCCTCTCTTAACCCAGCATCCGGATCAGAAGAAAAAACCGAGTAAGTCCGTTTCGCGTTTGCCTTGAATAACGGGTCTAATGGAGGTAATCCGCTCGTTGATGCCATTTTCGAGGTTACACTCAAGGATCCTTGCTGGGTTTGAGTGACCAAAGACTCGACGACGCCGACGAGCGATGGACCAAATGTCACATGACTCACAGTCACGTGCCACATAAGCTTCGATGCTTCCAAATCATCGCCGACACGTCTGGGAAAGTACCCACTCCAGTCGACTTTCATGTCGACATCACTAGATAATGCAGAGCGTCAGCCTCTGCTTTCACCACAACAACGGAGCGTTGATGACTCTCAGACTATTGAATATGTCACCGCGACGGTCACCCCAGACTCTGACGACTCGCCAACCGATGCTAATGTCACCAAGCCAGACCTCGAGGTCAAGACGTATTTATGGACGCTTCTCTGGTATTTTATCTTGGTAGTGGCGGGGATTTTTGTCCTCGTATTTTTTATTAAAGGTTTCATCGATGCTGGTGATGTGGATGTGAGTCTGTTTCTCTCCCACTTGACAAAAGTTTGACATTCTTGAGCAGTTCGATTTCAAGAAAGCTTTCAAGCGCGCCCTTGGAGGGGGGCTAAGTGGCGCTGCGGGTAATACTAGCGCTTTTTTTATATCATCTTGAGTCTCATTTACAATGTTAGCGATGGTGCTTCAAGTCCTCACCCTTATGGTCTGCCATCTTCTCGAGTATACGTGCATCGTTATTGACCGAAAGTAGCCGCTTCGAACGGTCATGAACTATCAATACCGATACGGAACCTCCACTACGCAAGCCATCGGTACCCTCTACGCAGACGGTGGTTTTCCCCGGTACTATCAAGGTCTCTCTGCAGCCCTTGTGCAGGGCCCTGTCTCTCGGTTCGGTGACACGGCCGCCAACGCCGGCATCCTTGCGCTCCTAGAAAGTAATACCTTCATGCGCACACTCCCAAAGTTTATCCAAACTGCCTTTGCTTCTCTTGCCGCTGCCCTCTTTCGAATGGTCCTCACCCCAGTTGATACGTTGAAAACGACATTGCAAACGCAAGGGAAGCGTGGATGGAGCATCCTTGGGAGGAGGGTGTGTATCAGAGTCTTTGATCGTGTGCTTCAGGGACACGTCTAATGTCGTCACAGATCAAAACTTATGGAATAGGAACCCTATGGTACGGGGCGTGGGCAACGGCTGCAGCGACTTTCGTTGGGCATTACCCTGTGAGCACACTACATTACATCTGTCAACCTGCTGATGGTGACGTTTTGCAGTGGTTTGGAACTTACAATCAACTGGATAAATCCCTTCCGCCACCAGCAACTTTTGGCCAACAGATCTTAAGACAAGCCTTCATCGGCTTTGTCGCATCTATCATCTCTGACACGATCTCGAACTCGTTGCGTGTGGTCAAGACGTATCGACAGGTAAATGAGACCCGTATTGGGTACTTTGATGCCGCCCGTGCTGTTGTCGCGACGGATGGGACACGAGGCCTGTTTGGTAGGGGATTGAAGACGAGGATCATCGCAAATGGCGCGCAGGGCTTGATGTTCAGTGTATTGTGGAAGCTATTCATGAACATGTGAGCCCCAAACATACTCCCATGAGTTATACAATTGATGATCTACCTGCGCAGTTGGGACGATAAGACCCGCAAATGAATACTTCCTTATCTGGACGCGGTGTTTATATATGCTCTCTTCTATCAATTAGCAGCCGAGAGTATGCCATGTCGGCTCTCGCCACCCACTGTGGCGCTAAGTGTTGTGATGCAAGTGGCTCGCTATTTGTAAGGGAGAACGTCCTTCGCGACTGTTGGAGGAACTCACGAGAACGGATAAACAGAGTGAAATCAGTGCACTACCGGTTCTGAATACGCTCTAAGGACGATCATCCTTCCGAGTGCTTCTGGAAGACACCCCGAGTGGGTGTCTTGTTCTTCCATGCCACGCTGGCACATTGTTGCAGCTGCTACACTTCTGACAGCGACTACTTCTGCGTTATGTAAAGGTCCGTTCTCAGCTGCGGACCCTATCGAACGCCCTTAGCGAGCATAAAGTGGATGGTATGTATTCTATGTGGGGCCTCGCGCGAACGCTATTCCTCCGATATCGAAATGCTAACCCTCCTCGATCTCTCTACGGAGCTCCTCATCCATATTTTTTCAGATCTAGCTATCTCAGATTTTGGTTCGTGCTTGCTAACATGTCACAGAATAAAGGACGTTATCCGGGGTTCACTGCTCCTCCAATACCTCATTCGCACCGCGCTCGCTGGTGTCAACGACCCACTCCTTTCCTCTGGCCCGCCTCTTCCCCACCGCCTCGAGTCACTTAAGCGCTGGTCGGACGCGTGGCGTCAACCTGGCGCTTTTATGTGCGCCCCGTCGCGTACCCTCACTCACGCGTCCAACGACAAGGTAGAATTCCTCCTGCGTGACGATTTCCTGGTTGCTCTGGACTTTGGTGGGATACTCGGGAACCGGCATGTCGCGGGCTACGACTGGATCGACCTGAGAAACCCGAGCGAAGAGTGGACGAGAATACGCTTTGAACAGAGTGTTGTGCCCCTCGCATTCACGCTCGACACAGCTCAACAGAAGTTGTTGGCTGTCTTGTTGGGGTAAGCCCGGTGCGTCCCAAAGCGTCGAGTTGAGCTCCTCATCGTTATGGTGGAAGGTGCCCAGAGTCTTCTACCTTTCAATTACGGCTACTGGAGTTTCGAGAGGGTTGGTCTCACCCGTTGGCGTCACGACCATCGTTAGAGATCCCTGTTCCCACAAAGGAGACGCACTATATTGGACTCAAGGCGCACATGTCGATGATGGGGCGTTATATCGTCGTTGCGGTAGGACTACCTCCCGAAGCTACAGGCATAGACATACTCCTTCTCGTTGATTGGCAGAAAGGGCATGTCACAACAGTTAGTAACAGTATTTTGTTCCAATACAATCTCATTGACGTTATTCGTTATTCTCAAGCTTCGCAGCATCTTGACGAGAACCTATCTCACGGACTTCCTCGTCCTTTCCGACGACATCCTAGCTCTCATCCAGGGCACAGGCAACGCCATCGAACTCTGTCAAATTCGCGGCGTTTCGACAGCATCCCTGAAAACCATTCGCCTTCTGGAGCTTCCTCCCCTTGTGCCATATGCGCGACTCGCCACCTCCACCGTGAAGACCGAGAACAACAACCCGGGCGCTTCCAAATTAGCCACGTATCGACCGCCGCCACGATATTCGTTCGGCCCCTCGCCGTCCGACGCCCTCGTTCTCCTCACCTTGACCGCTAAGATAACCGGCTCGGCGTTCATGTACAAGCGAATATACTCCCTCGCCGTGCATGCACGAACGCTCCTGTCCCATGCCGCGTCCTCACTCCCGCACGTTTCCAACGTCGCAGTGCCGTGGGACGCCTGGGGCCCGCCCGTCACGCGCTGCTTCGCTGGGATTCCTGGCCCGTCGTCGGTGGTCGCGGGACAACGCTGGTTCGAACGCGGGATCATCCGAGACTTCTGCCCGCACCGCGTGCGTGCCACGGGTGCTGGTGGCACCGCGCAGCGAAGTACGTTGCTAGCTGGCCGCGTATTCGCGCGCGACGTCGAGAGCACGTTACCCTATAGCGAGATCTCGCTTGCGGAATATGATGGCATTCTGATGGAGGATGTACTGATCGATAGCGAGAGGATAGTATTCTTTGTGAATGGGACCAGCAGCGTAAGTGACTCTTAGACGCCATTCGGCCCTACGATGACCCGATGTTACGCCCTGCAGCCCCGTCGTGATCACGAATTCATTATTCACATGCACACGATGGGATAGAAGCCCGATCTATTACTGTGGTCAGCCAGCTGACTCTCGAAATTGTGCGTAAATGTACTGTTGTGAATTA
>Ga0307510_10010047_pt1 | contig 11246 bp, 13 predicted proteins | sample 12_EM_MG_FD_207224 | JGI IMG/M metagenome (GOLD analysis project Ga0307510, IMG submission 207224) | Populus trichocarpa ectomycorrhiza microbial communities from riparian zone in the Pacific Northwest, United States - 12_EM | ecosystem: Host-associated > Plants > Roots > Unclassified | place... | reverse complement strand
GTCGTGGCCGGCGGCTACGGGCTCAGTGACAACCAGAAGGCCGACATGATCCTTGCGCATGAGCTGCGCGGCATCCACCACACTCGCGGGCGCGGCAATGGTGACCCTATTTCGATTGCAGATGTCCCCTACTTCCACGACTGCATTCCTCGCTGCTGTTCAACCTGATGGTCACCAATAGTATGGGCGCCGCGAATTGTCCGGGAATCCGGAGTTGTACGTAGCCCATAACCTGCCGGCGACCCGTAACATCCCGGACATGAACGGGCCGGCGTATGAGAACACCCTTCTCGAAGTATCAGGCGCCAGTCCGGACTTCGCCCATTCGCGCAACACGCGCTCCACGCACACATAAGTACATTCCCGAATCGCGATCCGGACCGCACTGATGGATCCTTGTGATGTGACATACCACGCACATCGAAGGAGACAATCATGAGCCTCGTACGTTGGGACCCGTTTGCCGAGATGGACCGTTTTTTCAATCGCACGATGCCCGCCAGCTTCGCCCGTTGGCCGCAGCTGTCATCCGACAACGGCAAGACCGAGTGGGCACCGAGCGCCGACATCAGCGAGACCGACCAGGAATACGTCATTCGCGCATCGCTTCCTGCTGTCAAAAAGGAAGACGTCAATGTGACTGTCGATGGTGGAATGATCACCATCAAGGGCGAGCGCAAGCAGCAGAAGGAAGACAAGACCGAGAAGTTTCATCGGGTCGAGAGCTTCTACGGCTCGTTCGAACGCAGCTTCAGCCTGCCGGAGAATGTCAATTCGGATGCAATCCGGTGCGAGAGCAAGGACGGCATCCTGACCGTACACATTCCGAAGACCGAGCCGCAGAAGTCAAAACCCAAGCAGATCAGCGTGCAATAGCGGCGCCTGCCACGCACGCACATCGGAGATACCCATGAGATCGGATACCGATATCAAGAAGGACGTCGAGGCGGAGCTGCGCTGGAGCCCCGACGTGGATGACACCGACATCGCCGTGAAGGTCAATGGTGGCGAAGTCACGTTGAGCGGCTTTGCGGACAGCTATCTGTCAAAGTATCACGCGGAGATTGCAACACGACGCATCAAAGGCGTGACGGCCGTGGCCAACGATATCAGCGTCAAGCCACTGTCTGGCATTCCAACGGATCCGGAAATCGCCCGCGTCGCGGTAGAAACCTTGAAGATGGAGTTGCCGATCGCCTGGGAGCAGATCAAACCCGTAGTCAAGGACAGCCATGTGAGCCTGGAGGGCACGGTGGAATGGCACTATCAGCGGGAAAGAGCCGAGAGTGCCGTGCGGAAGCTGGCCGGCGTAGTCAGTGTTCGCAACTCGATCAAGATCCGCCCATCGCTCGAGCCGGACAACATCAAACACCGTATCGAAGAGGCGTTTCGGCGCCTTGCGCAGGTAGATGCGGATCGAATCGTGGTCGATACCTCCGGCTCCGAGGTGTTCCTGCGCGGCGAAGTCCGATCGTGGTCTGAACGCGATCAGGCGCAACGCTCGGCGTGGTCGGCGCCGGGTGTTACGCACGTCAAGAACGAGCTGACCGTCAGAAGTTGAGGCACCCGCCAGGGCGATGGCACCCCCATCGCTCTGGATCTTTTGCCGGGAGGCTACAGGATGAAGACCATTTTTGTCCCGGTCAGCGGCACTTCAACGGATGCCGCCGTTTTCGCAACTGCGTTGACGCTGGGGCGGTCGCTTCCGGGTGCTCACCTGGAGTTCTGCCATTTGCGTCTCGACCCCTGCGAATCCGCACTGCGCGACCCCCACGCGCATTTTTGCATCGGACCGGCCATTGGCGCGACCTTGTCACATCTGGAGGCACGCGATCGAGCGCTTGCGACCGAGTCGGCTCGTCACATCCAGGATTTCTGCGAAGCTCACGAAATCCCCATTCTCGAACGGCCGGCTGTCGGAACGCCACTGTCAGCCTCCTGGCTGGAGGAAACAAACTTCCCGGCAGAGCGACTGTTATTCCATGCGCTGCACAGCGATGTCACCATCCTGGGTCGCAAACATACCCTGGATCTCATGCCGGATGACATGATCGGGGAACTGTTGGGCAATTCGGGGCGACCCGTCGTGGTAGCACCCGATGCCCCGCCTGCGGGTCCGATCCACACCGTGCTCGTCGGCTGGAAGGAAACGGCCGAATGCGCTCGCGCGTTGACCGCCGCGATGCCGCTTCTAACGGGGGCGCAGCGCGTAATCCTGCTGACCGTAACGAAAGAGATGGACCGCAGTCGTGTAAAGCTGTCGCACCTGGCCAGACAGTTGAGTTGGAATGGCGTCACCGCAGAGGTCACCACGCTTGCAGAATCTTCCAAGTCCGTTGCGCAGCATCTCAACGAGACTGCCGCTGCAGAGCACGCGGACCTGTTGGTCGTCGGCGGTTACGGACACAACGCGCTTCGCGAACACTACTTCGGCGGAGTTACCCGGGACCTGCTGGGTGCCGCCAGCCTGCCGATATTTCTCATGCATTGATCAAGGAAACGATTCATGACTACCGACACTGAAATCGAGCACTCAGTCCGATCCGAGCTGCACTGGAGCCCGCATCTGGGAACCGGCGACGTCGCCGTCAGGGTCCAGGATGGAGTGGTTACCTTGACGGGCTTTGCACGCGATGGGTGCGAGAGCGAGGAAATTGAAGACATCACCAAGCGGGTAACGGGCGTGTCAGCGGTCGCGAACGATCTGGAAGTTCGCCGGCCGGGCATGGCTGTCTATTCTGACACCGACATTGCAACCGAAATAGTCCGATCGTTGCGGCAGGATCTGCCGACGCTCATCGCGAGCGTGAAGGCACTCGTGAATGGAGGGCACGTCACGTTGGAGGGAAGCACGGAGCACCGTTTCCTGCGTGATCAGGCAGAAAACCTCGTCCGCCGTGTAAAGGGTGTTTCGAGTGTATACAACAATATCGTGGTGAAATTGCGAGCCGATGCCGATGAGATCAAAATGCGGATTGAGACGGCGTTCCGAAGGATCGTTGAAGTCGATTGCCATGCTGTCAAAGTCGAGGCGCGCGGCTGCATCGTCACGCTGTCAGGCGAAGTACGCTCAGAGATCGAAAAGCAGGAAGCAGAGCGCGCCGCGGCAGAAACTCCCGGCGTCACCGAAGTCAGGAATCACATCGCCGTAAGGGTCTGACAGGCCGTCGCCGGTCCTGATAGTTGGCTTCGAGGCCATGGGGACACTGGGTCGCGAGCTGGTCGACGGGGCCACGAGTGTCCGGCTGTTCGGCGAGAATGTGCCGGTGCGTGCGCGGATCGCAACCCTCAGCGGATTCTCCGCGCATGCCGATCAATCCGCTCTGCTTCGCGCGCCGGGCTTGCCGCCACAATCAAGAGCCGCTTGGGCTGGGACGCCGGATTCCGGCGGACCGAGAGTGCGTAGAGATATAGATACGTAGGTGGTTTCCCGGACTGTGCACGAGAGGGACTAGGGGCATCATGGCCGCAGCAAATCAAGAGAGCCGCATGCGCCCCATTCGCCGAATTCTGGTTGCCGTCAAGGATCCGACCCAAAAAGCGCTTCCCGCCGTGGACAAGGCTGCGCAATTGGCTCGGGCCTTCAGCGCTCGCCTGGAGCTCTTTCACGCAATATCGACTCCCCTGTATGTGGATGCATACTCGCCGCAGCTGTCCATCCCGCAGATTGAGCGTGTCAAGCGCGACGGGTGCATCGGGCAATTGGAGAAGATCGCAAAACGTCTGCGTGCCCAAGGTCTGGATGTGGACGTATCGGCAACCTGGGACTTTCCCATATACGAGGCGATCGTGCGTCGCGCCGCCCATCAGGGCGCGGATCTGATTGTTGCCGAGCGGCACGCCAAGCCGCATGTAGCGCCCGGGTTATTGCAATTGACCGACTGGGAGCTGCTTCGAACCAGCACGCTGCCCGTACTGTTGGTTAAGACGACAAAGGCCTATCAACGGCCGGTTGTGTTGGCAGCGGTTGATCCCGAACATGCGTTTTCCAAGCCCGAGATATTGGACCGCGAGATTCTGGGTATTGCAAAGACCCTCTCCACGGCCTTGCACGGCCCCCTGCACGCGGTCAACGCCTACGTTACCTTCCCATCGCAATCGCCGCCCCGCCATCCGTTGAACGATGCCGCCATGCACCGGTTGGCGGCGAACACGCGAAAGGTTGCAAAGCGGGCATTCCAGCGTGCGGTGTCAACAACACGCATTCCAAAAACTCAATGTCATCTCGTCGCGCACCATCCCATCGATGCGATCGAGCTGACCGCACGCAAAACTCGCAGCAGCATCGTGGTGATGGGCGCGATTGCCAGATCCGGCGTGCGCCGCTTCTTCTTCGGTAACACCGCGGAGGCTCTGTTGGATTCGCTCGACTGCGACATGTTGATTGTCAAACCCCCGGGGTTTGACCCACGGGTGCAAAAGCGTGCGCGGGGGGTGCGATTCGCAGCGCTCCCATTTCTGCCAGGAATGTAATCCAAATCAGGAGACTCGAGTCATGATCGTCAGCAACAAACTTCGGCCGGCAATGCTGGCCTGCTTCATTGCCCTGGCGGGCGCAGGTGCCACCATCGCCGCCGCGACCATCCAGCGCGAATGTCCCAACCCTTCGAAAGAAGACAGGCAGAAGATGGCCGCCGCGCACGAACAGATGGCGGCGTGCCTGCGTTCCGACAAGTCAGTTGTCGAATGCCGCACGGATCTGGCGAAGAGTCAGCGTCAGATGATGCAGATGATGGGTTGCCCCGGCGGGAAAATGCATCCGCACCAGGGGCCGAAGTCTCAAACCAACCCCTCAGAAAAGGGCTGATACCATGTACAAGAAGATACTCGTTCCCATCGACGGCAGCGAAACAGCGGCGCGCGGACTGCAGGAGGCGATCCGCTTCGCCGCCGATCAGCAGGCTCAGATCCGAATCGTCCATGTCGTGGATGAGTTTGTAATGGTCTCGCCGTACTCCGTGGTCGCGGAAAACGTCATTGAAGCCCTGTGCACGGCAGGCAAGTCAGTTCTGGCTGACGCTCAGGAGACGGTGCGGACACTCGGCGGGACCGCAGACACTCAGCTGATCGAGGCTTTCGGCACGGCGGCAGGCGAGCACATCGTGAAGGCAGCGAAGGATTGGGCAGCGGACATCATTGTCTGCGGTACCCATGGTCGGCGCGGCTTGCGCCGGATCGTCCTCGGTAGCGACGCGGAATACCTGGTGCGGCATGCACCGGTACCGATTCTCCTGGTTCGGGCGGTCGGCGCGCGCACGTGAATGTGGATCGCGATCGCCTGAGGCGCCGCGATCCGATCAGCCTCCGCGCTTGAGCACTCTTTGGGCGATGAGACGCCCATGTTGAGCCGCGAGGCTGACTCCGCCAAAACTTCCGAGCCGCGCCTTTGTTGACGCAGGACGCGGATTCCGGCCCAGCGCCTCGGCAACCCGCTTCGGTGTACCCGCTCTCATGTCACTTCCCCGCGCCGGCGGCCGCATTGGGCGCCGTGAGGGGCGGCTCGAATCCGCTCCCTTCCAACATGCCGGTCGACCATTTCTGAACCTGATGCGCCTCGAGCATCAGCCGCCCCATTCTGCGACCCAACTCGTTGGCGAATTCGGTCTCCCGACGGTAGGTCGACTCCACCAGAACCCGCTCGCCGAGGGCAAGTTCCTCCATCAATGCTGCGTGGAGCGCCGAGCGCGCGCTTTCCGCCTCATCCGCCTTCGCGCTCGCGAGACTCTGCGCCGAGTATGCATGGCCCGAGTGGCAGCGGAAGCGCAGCATGTTCTTCTCAGGTAGCTCGCAAAGCGCACCATGGCATTCAGGACAACTCAGCCCGCTGAATCGGCCCGCGCTGATCAACATCTGCCAATCTGAAGGAGTGAACTTACCCTCGGCAAAGCGATCCTCAATTTCCAACAGGGATCTGGCTTCGCGGGATGCCACTGTCGGAGGATCATCGTTCGCGAGTCGCACCATCAGCGCCGCGATTTCCTCCAGCTTGCCGCAATGGTCCACATCGAGTACGTGAGTGAGCGCGCTCGTCGGCATGGATGGAGCACTTGCCTCTGAAGGGTCCTGCACCACGATGGTACCGCCGCGCGCTTTTACCGCGACCGCGCCGGCAGTCCCGTCGTCGAGATAGCCGGTGAGCACCACTCCAACCAGCGCAGCTCCGTAAGCAAGGGCTGCTGAGCGAAACAGAGGATCCACTGCCGGTCGCGAGTGATTCTCGCGCGGGCCACGCGACAGCCATACGTACTTCGGTCGGATCAGCATGTGATGATCCGGGGGCGCGACGTAAATATAGCCGGGCCGGATGAACTCGCCGGGTCTGGGATGAAGTGCCGGCAAGGGTCCAGCCGCGGAAAGCAGCTCGGGCAGCCGGCTATGGCGCTCACGGCCCGTGTGCTGAACGACGAAAACAGGTGCTGGAAAATTCGCAGGCAGTTTAGCGACCAGTGAGCACAGCGCCTGCAAACCACTTTCGGATGCACCGATCACGAATATCCGTGTAGACATAGCCGACTCCAGTTGTGCGATGAGGCTGGATTTTGAGTCCGCGATGCAGTCCGGCGCGATGCGGAAAAGTACCTACCGGGTGTGCGAGTGCCCTTCGGACGCGACCTGCTGATCGAGTGCCAGTTGTGGCCTGTGAGTGCTTGCATCAGGCGTCCGCAGCGACGGAAACCTGCGACTCGAGCTTGCGCGAGCCTCGCAGCGAGTTAGCTATCAGACAGCCCCGTTCCGCGCGCTCCAAAAGCTCGCGTGCTCTGCCTTCGTCAGCGCTTGCGGGGATCTGCAGTTTCACGAATGTAGTAAAGCGAGTGAACTGCGAGGTCTGATCTACACGCTCCAGCACGCCTTCGACGCGACAAGTGAGCCCTATCCATTCAAACCGCGCTGCACGGGCGATGGCCCGGAAAGTCAGAATGAAACGGTCAGCGATCGAACCGCACAGCAAGGTCTCCGGAGACCACACGCCGCCAGGTCCATCGAACTCGGGCGGAGGCGCTGAATCGAAACCTCCCCATTGTGGGGAGGTCACGCTGACCAGGCCGTTGGGTGCTCCTGCCACTGATTCGACGTAGGTGTGGGGGTACGGATGCATATTTCTTACCTGCAATTCAGCGCGGCGGAAATGTCTTCAGCACGGCGCCCACCGCCGCACGAATCGGCGCCTCGGAATGCTCGATGTCGGATTGGGTAAGCTCCTTCTTTGCCCACCCGTGCCAGACCGGTCGGTGAGTCCGTGCGTCAAAGATGTCGATTGATAAAGTGCCTTCCTTATACTTGCGCACATCAACCTGGTTGCCCCAGTACGGCTCCCACCAGCCCCTGGCGTCCCACCACCCGTAAGAGACATAAGCCGCGGGAAACTCCGTAACATCCATACGATCCCGCGCGCCAATTGTGAAATCAACGACACAATCCACTTGCTCGGCGGTAGCGACCACCGTAAGTCCTTTACGTGTCAACTCAGCCTCGATGGCGTCTCGAGCTCGCTGGACCACCAACGGGTTGTTGGATCCGTGGTGCTCGCGCTCCATCAGGACATAGGAGTGATACCGAGAGAAGTCGGCTGTGTGATCAAAATCGTTGCCCACCTGCAACGTCGAGCAGGCCGGCAGCCCGAAGACGGCGAGCAACGTGACCATGAGCCAGGAGGCCGTCCGGAACCCTGTAGCGCCCTTCATTTTCAGCAAACTCCGTCTTGACCGGTCCTCAGTATGTCCACGAGGGATTGCCCGGTGCATCCGTATTCCTGCGTACGGCGCGCAACGCATGCCCACTGGCAACATGTGGAAAACCCGAATGGTCCGAGCTGACGAGAGATCCTAGTCTGTCGGCCATGAATTCCTCGGTGCAGACGTTCGCGAATCGCACGATGGCCGGCGTTGAGCTCGGCCACGCGATTCGACAGCGCGGCCTGGAAGCTCCGGCAATTGTGTTGGGACTGCCTCGGGGCGGAGTGCCGGTTGCCTTTGAGATTGCCCGTATCATCGGCGCTACTCTCGATGTACTGCCGGTTCGCAAGATCGGATTGCCGGACAACCCCGAGCTCGCGGTGGGCGCCATTGCCGGCAGAACCATTGTGCGCGAGCGCAATGGTGCCCTCGAAGTCCCGACCCGGATATTCGCTGACATGGCGCGGGTCCAGCGAGCGGAGCTTCGACGTCGTGAGCGGGCCTATCGTGCAGGGCTCCCCCCACTGAATCTGAAGGGGCAGGAGGTGCTCCTGGTAGATGACGGGCTCGCAACAGGTTGTACGATGTTGGCCGCTGTTCGCGAAGCCGACCGGTTGGGAGCCACACGCATTCTCGTCGCTGTACCCATTGCCTCAGACGGGGGCCACGCACTCGTGCGGGCCGAGGCCAACGAGGTGATTGCTCTCAGGATCGAGCCTCACCTGTCATCCGTCGGAGAGTGGTACGAGGACTTCAGCCAAGTCGAAGACTCCGCAGTATGTGAATTGTTGACACGGTCCAGGGGCGCATACGGAAGGGTTCACCTTGAGATCAGACCCGATACTCGTAGCTGACATCGGAGGAACCCATGCGCGCTTCGCAATCGGTCCGGCACTGCGGGGAGCCGCATCCGCCAGTTCCGAGGCATGGGGTGAATAGTCGCGTGCGGGCGCTCGACCACTTCGAAGATCTGCAGGAGGCCGTCCGATCGGAGGTCACGAAGAACACCCGACGGTGTGTGAAGCTGCTCACGGACAGCGGATCCAACTACCTGACAGACAGTGCCGTGCATGAAATCCGCGTTCGAATAAAGAAAAACCGGGCGCTGCTGAGACTCCTGCGTACCGACCTGGGCGAAGACCGGTATGCAAGAGTGAAGCGGCATTTGCAACAGACCAGCGGTTCGCTGGCGAGCGCGCGCGATGCGAAAGTGACACTCACTACCGGGGAGCACTTGTTGCAGCATCTCGATCCCACCGATCGCGCCGTCTTTTGCGTGACATTGCGCAACAGATTGTCAGCGGCTCGGCGAAGGCTGTCCCCCGCGGCGCGACGCACCCTGGCAGGGAGGCTGGCCACTGTTCAGCAACTGGTGGCTCACTGGCCGGCATGCAGTGCCGGTTGGAAAGCGTTGGCACGGGGGTTGCGACACGAGTATGCCAGCGGGTGCGATGCATTTGAGTCCGCACGGGCCGCTCCGAGCGAAGCACGTGTGCACGAGCTGAGGAAGCGATCCAAGACCCTGCTTTACATGTGTGACTTTCTCAGAAAAATGAGCCCCTATGCGAGCTCCAAGTTGACGCAACTGAACCGATTCGCAGCGTGCCTGGGCACAGACCATGATCTGTCGATCCTGAAGCGGACAGTCTCATCGAGACATCTCGGGCGCATGGCCCACCGAAAACAAGTCGCGCTGCGCAAAAGAGCCTGGCAGCTCGGGGCGTGCATCTACGGCGAATCCCCTGCGCACTTCACGAGACACGTCCACCGGGATTGGAAGCAACACCGCCGAGCCCCAGGCCTTTGAAGTGGAAGATACGTACAGATTGCCGACGCACGCCAGAACAATATTGTGCCGAATTTATGAAAGACGCCCCCCTTCCCATGAGCGGAGTCAATTCTTCCCTGGAATTGCAGGCACTGCTGGATGCCGCGGTCGATGGCATCGTGGTCATCGACCACCTGGGCGAAATCCAGACATTCAACCGGGCCGCGGAGCGGATCTTCGGGTACGAGGCACGCGAAGTCGTCGGCGCGAATATCAGTGTTCTGATGGCGGAAGAAGATCGGCAAACACATGACCGCCACATGAAGCGATACCTGGCGACCTGCGTCCCGCACATCATGGGTACCGGGCGTGAAGTCGATGCGAAGCGCAAAGATGGAAAAGTATTTCCCGCCTTCCTCGCAGTAGGTGCAATCCCCGGCTCGCATCCTCCGCGTTTCGTTGGCTTCATTCATGACAACACCGCACAACATGCGGCCGAGGCTGATGCTCATCGGCTGCAGGAGCGGTTGATGCATGTTTCGCGCCTTGCCACAGTCGGTGAAATGGCTTCGGGCATCGCTCATGAGCTGAACCAGCCGCTCGCCGCAATCGCGACCTACGCTCACGCGTGCGACAGGCTGCTCGGATTCCCTGATTCGGATATCGAAGAGGTCAGGGATGCCTTGAGGCAAATTGCCGAGCAGGCAGTGCGGGCGGGGGACATCATCCGCAAGTTGCGCGGGCTCGCAAAGAGCGAACGCCCCAACCCCGTCTCTTCCGACGTAAATACGGTTGTCGGCGAGCTGGGTGAGCTGATCGAGGCTGATGCCAGAGCTCACGGGGTCGACTACCGATGCGATCTGCAAATGAATCTGCCCAAAGTCGTTCTGGACCGGTCGCAGATGCAGCAGGTGATCATGAACCTGGTTCACAACGCGCTGGATTCGCTGGCTTTGGCTCAAATTGAGGCCAAGGATCTGCTCATCAGCACGCGCGGCACTGCGGGGGGCGATGTTGAAATTTCCGTAGCCGACAACGGTGGCGGGGTTCAGGATTCGGTCGTGAACCGGATGTTCGACCCTTTCTGCTCAACGAAATCGACCGGTACGGGACTCGGCCTGCCGATCAGCCGTACGATCGTGCGTGCTCACAATGGCGTTCTCGAATACCTGCCGAACGAGCCGCGAGGCGCCTGCTTCAGGGTGCAACTGCCCGCACTGCGGGCCGAGCCGGTTTCGGCCTGATCCGGGCTCGAGATCAAACCTGCAGTCGCGAATGCCAGGCGCGTTTCACAGCCTGCAACGCAAACATCAACACGAGGGCCACTGCAGCCAGCACGGCCAGGTCATCCGAATGCAGCGGACCCAGCGTCAGGAAATCGCGCAGGCGGGCTACAGACAGCATCAATGCGAGCACTCCGATAGTCGCGGCCAGGCCCCACCACATTGTTGGGTTTGGCTCCGCGAGTACGGTCTCCATTGACGTGCTGAATGAGCGGTTGGTCAGCACCAGCACCATGATTGCCAGAATCAGACTCACGAGAGTCACGGTGCGCACCTCGGCAAAAACCATCCCGCTGTTACTCGTAACGAGGAAGACGGCGGACACCATCGCCAGTGCCATCAGCCCTTGCACGAGACTCCAACCAATTACCGATGAAGACAACAATCGGCTGGCAGGATCCCGCGGTGGCCGTTTCATGACATCGGATTCCTCTCGTTGCGCCTCCAGCACGACCGAGCAGGTCGGATCGATGATGAGCTCCAGCAAGGCAATGAGCATGGGTGTGAGTAGCAGCTCGTGCC
>Ga0307510_10010046_pt1 | contig 11247 bp, 8 predicted proteins | sample 12_EM_MG_FD_207224 | JGI IMG/M metagenome (GOLD analysis project Ga0307510, IMG submission 207224) | Populus trichocarpa ectomycorrhiza microbial communities from riparian zone in the Pacific Northwest, United States - 12_EM | ecosystem: Host-associated > Plants > Roots > Unclassified | place... | reverse complement strand
GCGGCGATCGCGCGCAGGATTCCGTGCTCGCTCTCCGACATGCGCGGACAGGTGGGGCAATGAACCTCGATGGCCGTATGTGCCGTGCAGGCAAAGATCTCGATGATGGATTCCAGCGACGGCACGGCATCGCCGACGCGAAAATGGTCGTAGACCTGCTGGATGTCGGCCGCGGTCGGAACGGCGCCTCCGCTGCGCGCCTTTGCCCGGAATCCCCAGATGAAGAGCCGCTCCGCCGCGCTCAGTGCGAGGAGGTCGAGGGGCTTACCGTATGTTGATTGATGCATTGAGCCTCTGGCCTTTGGCTGCGCTCACGCCGCTTCGGGCGTTGAATATCTGCGCCGATCGTTCTGCCAGAGCCTTCCGCAAGTCAACGTGTGGAGAAGCGATATCGAGGTCTTCTAGATTTGGCAGCCGCGTGAATGTCGACGAATTCTAAAGTGCAACGACAAGGCTACGCAAAATCGAGCCATCGACCGGCCCGCGTATTTTTGCGGAGCTTTGGGGAGCCCGAATGCTTAAAGCTTTGCTAACGGAGACGGGATAAACTGGCATATCAGCCCCGCCATTTCTTGCGAGCACCGATGTTTTTTTCCCGTATCAGTTTCAAGCTGGTCCTGATCGTTGGCATCAGCCTCCTCGGCATGATCGCGCTGGCGCCGATCGCGCTTTCGACCCTGCGCGCCCAGATGATCGCCGACCGCCAGGCCAAGACGCAGCACATGGTCGATGTCGGCTACGGCATCCTGGCGCACTATCAGAAGCTGGAGAGCGAAGGAAAACTGCCGCGCGAGCAAGCCCAGGCCGCGGCGACGGCGCAGATCAAGAGCCTTCGCTACGACAAGGTCGAGTATTTCTGGCTCAACGACATGGCCGCGAAGATGATCATGCATCCGATCAAGCCCGAGCTTGACGGCAAGGATCTCTCCGACATGAAGGACCCGACCGGCAACCGGCTGTTCTCGGGGTTCGTTGACGTCGTCAACAAGCAGGGCGCAGGTTTCTATAGCTACCTCTGGCCGAAGCCGGGCTTCGACCAGCCGGTCGGGAAAATCTCCTATGTGAAGGGCTTTGCGCCCTGGGGCTGGATCATCGGCACCGGCATCTATCTGGACGATGTCGATGCCGTGTTCCGCCAGGATGCGATGACCTTCGCGCTGGTGTGCCTCGTGGTGTTGGTGCTCGTGCTCGGTGCCTCCTTCGTGATCGGCCGAAGCGTGACCCGGCCGCTGGCAAAGATCACCGCGCTGACCGAACGCCTCGCCGCGGGCGACAGCGCCTTCGAGGTGCCCTACACCAGTCTCAGCAACGAGGTCGGCGGGCTCGCCAAGGCGCTTGCCGTGTTCAAGGACAATGCGTCGACCGTGGGCCGGATGCATGCCGAGCAGCAGGAGGCGAAGCAGCGGGCCGACGGCGAGAAGCGCAAGGCGATGACCGATCTCGCCGGCAAGTTCGAGGCGAGCGTCCAGGCCGTGGTCCGCGAGGTCTTCAACGAGGCGCGCGAGATGCAGCAGGCCGCCCAGGGCATGTCGGAGACCGCGAACACGGCGACCGACCGCGCCAGCCTTGTCGCGACCGCCTGCCAACAGGCTTCGAGCAACGTGCAGACGGTCGCCTCGGCCGCCGGCCAGCTGTCGTCATCGATCACCGAGATCAGCCAGCGCGTCGCGCAGGCCGCGACGGTCGCCGACAAGGCTGCCGCCGACGGCCAGCGCACCAACGACACCGTGCAGGGGCTTGCCGCCGCCGCGCACAAGATCGGCGAGGTCATCGACCTCATCAACCAGATCGCCTCGCAGACCAACCTGCTCGCGCTCAACGCCACCATCGAGGCGGCGCGTGCGGGCGAATCCGGCAGGGGATTTGCCGTGGTCGCAAGCGAAGTCAAATCGCTGGCGAGCCAGACCGCGAAGGCCACCGAAGAAATCGGCGCGCAGATCACCGCGATCCAGGCCGAGACCAACCAGGTCGTCGGCAACATCGAGAGCATCCGCGCCACCATCATGGAGGTCAACGAGATCTCCTCGTCGATCGCAGCGGCCGTCGAGGAGCAGGGCGCCGCGACCGCCGCCATCGCCCACAGCGTGCAGGAAGCGGCCTCCGGCACGGACCAGGTCTCGCAAAACATCTCCGGCGTCACCGATGCGACCGCCGAGACCGGCCAGGCCGCCGGCCTCGTGCTGCAATCGAGCGGCCGGCTGACCCAGAAGCTGCAATCGCTCCAGGACGAGGTCAGCACCTTCGTTGCGGGCGTGCGGGCGGCCTAGCGCAAGGAAATATTAGCAGCTTCGCGAAAAATGCGCCGCGATGTCGGCGCGTGTCGCGACCCAGACGCGGCCGTCGAGCCGCGCAAGCTCGGCGAGAATGGCTTTTACTGCGCGAAAGCGTGCAGGCCGGCCACAAATGCGCAGATGAAAGCCGACCGACAGCATCGAGGATCGGCCGCGTTCGGCCTCCTCGACCAGCGTGGCGAGCGCGGCGCTGACATAGCCCGAAAAATCCTCCGGCTGCACAAATCCGTTCGGGTGGAAGAACTTCATGTCGTTGGTGTCGAAGCCGTAGGGCAGGATCAGCATCGATCCCGTTGCTGACCGGCTCCAATAGGGCAGGTCGTCGTCGAGCGCATTGCTGTCGTAGGCGAAGCCGAGGTCGATCAGCAGATCACGCGTCCAGGCGCTCTGGCTCCCACGCGTCATGAAGCCGACCGGTGTAGCGCCGGTCGCACGCGCAATGATGTCGTGCGTCTTTTCGATGTCGCGCCGCTCGGTCTCGGCGTCGCCATAGAGTACGTGCGGCAGCCAGCGCCAGCCATGTACCGCCGGCTCGTGTCCGGCCTCGACCACGGCGCGGGCAAGGTCCGGCACGCGCTCGACCGCACGGCCGCACATCATGAAGGTCGAACGAACTTCGGCATCAGTGAAGGCGTCGAGGAAACGCCACAGGCCGGCGCGCATGCCGTAGTCGAACACCTGCTCCTGCACGAGATCGCGGACGCCCGGCGGCGATGTCGAGGCGACCTCGCCATAGCGCTCGGTCTCGGCATCGCCCTGCTCGACCGCGAGTTCGGCGCCTTCCTCGAAATTCACCACCAGCGACACCGCGACGCGGGCGCCGTTGGGCCAGACGATATCCGGGCGTACCCTTCCATATCCGCGAAGGTCGCGTTCGATCGGCATGGTCAGCGGCTTCCGATCTGGCGGCTGACGCCGCCGAAGATTTCGGCGCAGACGAGTCCGGCCAGCGTCACGAGTACGATCACGCCGGAGACGGCGGCGACGCGGACGTCGAGGCTGCCTTCGAGGATCGCCCAGAGCTTGATCGGGAGCACCTCGGTGCGCGCATCCGCCAGGAACAGCGAGACCGGAACATTGTCGAACGAAGTCAGGAACGCCACAAAGCAGCTTGCGACGATGCCGCGGCGGATCAGCGGCAGCGTGATCCGGCGGAAAGTGTACCAATGGCTGGCGCCAAGGCTGAGCGAGCAGGTGATCAGCACCGGATTGAGCTGCTGCACCGACGCACCGACCATCCGGATCACGAAGGGCACGCAGATGATGGTGTGGCCGAGCACCAGCGTCGTCGCCGACAGGCGGATGCCGAGCAGGTTGAAGACCAGCAGCAGCGACAATCCGAACGCCATCGCGGGCAACACCATCGGCGACATGAACAGCGCATCCAATGCGCGCGCGATCTTCAGCCGGCTCCGCGCCAGCCCCAGCGCCGCCGCGCCGCCGAGCACGGCGGAGAGGATCGTCGCCGCTGCGGCTACCTTCAGGCTGGTCAACGCCGGCTCGACGATCTCCTGCGACTGCAGCAGCTCGACATACCAGCGCAGCGACCAGCTCGGCGGCGGAAACTTTAGCGTGATGCCGCCGGTGAAGGAAATGATGACGACGACCAGCGTCGGCGCCAGCAGCAGCAACATGCCGAAGCCGGTGATCGTTCCGACGACGGCGGAATAGGCGCGGTCAACGAGGCTACGCTGCATCGACGCCTCGCACGAAGCGGCGGGAGAGCGCGCCGATGGCAAGGACGATGCCGGTCACGGCCAGCGTGAAGATCAGCGATAGCGCGGCCGAGAACGGCCAGTCCTGCACGCCGACCGCCTGCTGGTAGATATAGGAGGGCATCAGGATGATGCGTCCGCCACCGACCAGCGTCTGGGTGATGAAGGCGGTCGCAGCCGCGGCGAAGACGAGCAGCCAGCCGGCGATGGCGCCGGGCAGTGTCAGCGGCAGGATGACGGTAAGGAAGATGCGGGCGCGGCTCGCACCTAACCCTTCCGCCGCCCGTGTCAGATTGCCGTCGAGCCGCAGCAGGCTGTTGATGACAGGCAGCGCCATCAGCGGAAGCTGGATCTGGGTCAACGCCAGAACCATGCCTTCCCAGGTGTAGAGCAGCCGTGCCGGCGCCTGCCAAAACCCGAGCGACAGCATCGCCGAGTTGATGATGCCGTCGCGGCCGAGGATGACGATCCAGGCAAAGGTGCGCACCACCGTGCTGGTCAGGAGCGGCAGCATGATCAGGAAGGTGATCAGGGTGCGCATGAACGGGCCGCTCGCGACGTAGACCAGCGCGAGCGGATAGGCGAGGATCAGCGTCGCCAGCGCGACCTCGGCCCCCAGCCACAGCGTGTCCGACAGCACCTTGAGGCTGAACGGGTCGGACAGGAATCGCAGATATTGCACCGGCGACAGGCCCGAGAATTGTGGATCGCGGAACAGGCTGACCAGCACGAGCGCGGCCAGCGGCAGCACGAAGGCCGCGAAGAACAGCGCCGCCAGCGGGACCACCGGCAGCAACTGTCTCGATGCGTTCGTGCTGGCCGGCGCCATCTAGATCTTCACTTCCTTGCTGAAGCGGGTGATCCATTCGCCGCGCATCGCCTGGAACTTGGTCCAGTCGAGCAGGACATTGTTGGCGACGAGGTCGTCGACGCTCTTGGCGACGGTGAGGTTGGCGCCGGTGAGAGCCACCTTGCTGTTGGTCGGCATCATCACCCAGGGCGCAGCTTCGAGCCCCTTCTGCGTCCCGACCGACATCACGGTGTCGAGATAGTCGAGCACCAGCTTCGGGTCCTGGTTGTTCTTCACGATCTGCGCGCTGGTGCGGATCACGACGGCGCCGGACTTCGGCTTGGCGAAGGCGATGTCGACGCCCTTGGCCGCGAGCAGCGCCACGTTGTTCCAGAAGTTGAAGGCGATATCGATCTCGCCCTGCTGGAACAGCGCCGCCAGCGCGCCGGGCGAGGCGGCGATCGCGCCGACATTCGGCAGCAGCTTCTTGATGGCCTCGAAGGCTGGCTCGATGTTGGTTTCGGAGCCGCCGTTCAGCTTTGCGATCTCGACCATGAAGGCCGTACCGAGGCTCGATCCGAGCCCGGTGATGCCGACGCGGCCTTTGTATTCTGGCTTCCACAAATCCTCCCACGAGGTCGGCGGCGTCGTGATCTTTTTCGGATTGTAGGCGATGCCGATCAACTGACAGGTGATCACGGGGGCGTAGCCGTCGGGGTGTCGGAACACGCTCGGAATGTCGGCGTAGGACTTCGACTGCTCGGCCGGGAATTTTTCCAGCACGCCGCTCGCAATCGCCGGGATCAGCGGCCCTTCGTCGAACAGCACGACGTCGAAGGGCGGTGCGTTGCGCGAGGCTTGGATCTTGCCGATCTGGTCGACACCGAGCAGTGGCGTAAAGGTGACGCTGCTGTCACTGGCCTTTTTGAAGGCGGGCCCGACCACCGAGCGGAAGGCTTCGTCAAAGCTGCCGGGATAGGTCGTCGCCACGATCGAGGAGGCTGCGCGCGACGATGTCGGCCATCCCAGGCTTGCCGCCGCAAGGGCGGCGGAGCCTGATGTGAGCAGTGATCTCCGGGATAGGCTCATGTCAAACACTCCTTTGCTGATGCTTTGAAAAATCGTCGACCGGCGTGCTGAAAATGCTGACGCATGAGGTGTCCGAGATCGCGAGCCAGGCCGTTTCGCCCGCCTGCGCCTTCGCAGTCGTCGCGGCGCGGGCCTGACTGATCTTCACGGCCTCGCCACTCGCGGTGACGCCCTCGGTGACGCTGACGGCGCCGAGCGGCACGGTGGCGCGGATCGTGACGGGAATGGCGCCGGGTTGTTCCGCTGCGCCGAACGCGATGTTCTCGGGCCGCACCGAGAGCCAGAAGCGGCTCAAGCCGGGGGCGAAGCTCGGCGAGGACAAGCTCGCGGCGGCGTTCGGCACCACGCGGATTCACATCCGTCAGGCGCTGGCCCATCTCGCCTCGCGCAAGGTCGTGATGCAGATCCCCAATCGCGGCGCGTTCGTGTACCGGCCGAGCTGGGAGGAAGCCCAGGACATTTTCGTCGCGCGCCGCCTCATCGAGACCGCCACCGTCGCCGCGGCGATCGATCGGCTGGACAAATCCGGCAAGGCCGCGTTGAAGGCGCATATGGAGCTCGAGGCGCGCCACGATCGCAATGACCGCTGGGCCTCCTTGTCGCTCACGGCTGAATTCCACATCCTGGTTGCCAAGCTCGCGGGCAACCGCGTGCTGCTGGACATGTCGCGTGAGCTGATGCTGCGGACCTCGCTGGCGATCGCGACGTTCGAGCAGCCGGGCGAGCCGGATTGCTCACCCGATGCGCACCCCGACATCGGTGCGTTGATCCTCGCCCGCGACAAGGTCGGCGCGATCCACGCTATGCGTCACCACATCGAGGAGATGGAGCAGCGCATCAGGCCGAGGGAGGGCGAGGACGAGGTGGACGAGCTCACCGCGATCTTCCAGGAGATCGGCGCGCGTGCGCGGGCGGGCGGATAGCATGCCCGGCCGCCGCATCCTTCTGGTCAACCCGAACAGTAACGAGACGACGACCGCGATGATGGTCGCCATCGCGAAATCTGCGGCCGCTGACGGCTTCGACATTGTCGGCGCAACGGCCACGCGTGCGCCGACGATGATCGTGTCGGCAGAAGCGCTGGATGCGGCTGCGGCTGACGTCGAGGAGATTGCGCGTGCGCGTCGGAGTTCCTGCGACGGTATCATCGTGTCAGCGTTCGGCGATCCCGGTCTTGCCGGGATCAGGGCGGCATTGAGCTTGCCCGCGGCCGGCATCGGCGAGTCGTCGATGCTGGAAGCCGCGGCGAATGGCCGCCGCTTCGGCGTGGCGACGACAACGCCGCAACTCAAGTCGAAGATCGACGCGCTGCCGGAAGCATTGGGTTTGCGATCCCGCTACACCGGCACGCGCTTTGCGGACGGCGATCCGCAGGAGCTGATGCGTGATCCGGCGCGGCTGTGCGACGCGCTTGCCGGCGCGGTCGAGGCCTGCATCAAGCAAGACGGCGCGGAGGCCGTCATCATCGGCGGCGGACCGCTGGGCGAGGCCGCGCGCGAGCTTCAGCCGATGTTCGCTGTCCCCGTTATCGCGCCGATCCCGTCTGCCGTGGCGCGGATTATTCGCCTCATCGCGGTGCGCACAGGCACTTGATATTCCGGCCCGCGGGACCGGTCGCGCGATTGGCTTTCCCGCCCTTGACGGCTGCGGCTAAAGTGAAGAAGCAGGATCATCGAACCTGCCGACCCGCGCCAGGGCCTCGCGGGCATGGAGACGCCGCATGTCGTTCAAGAAGCTCCTGATCGCCAACCGCGGCGAGATCGCCATCCGGATCGCGCGCGCGGCGGCCGACGCCGGCATCGCGACGGTCGCGATCCATCCCGCGGATGATGCGCTCTCGCTGCATGTGCGCCTTGCCGATGACGCCGTCGAAATTCCGGGTCGTGGCGCGCGGGCCTATCTCGATATCGAGGCCGTGGTGAAAGCGGCGAAGAGTGCCGGCTGCGATGCCGTGCATCCCGGCTATGGCTTTCTCAGTGAGAACGCGGCGTTCGCGAAGGCCTGCGCTGATGCGGGCATCAGCTTCGTCGGACCAAAGGTGACAGCGCTCGAACTGTTCGGCGACAAGGTTGCTGCACGACAATTGGCAAAACGCTGCGGCGTGCCGATCATCGCCGGCACCAGCGGGCCGTCGAGCCTCGAGGAGATCACGGCGTTCTTCACCTCGCTCGGCGGCAATGCGGCGATCGTGATCAAGGCCATGGCCGGCGGCGGCGGCCGCGGTATGCGCGTCGTGGAGAACGCCGCTGATCTCGCGGAAGCCTATGCGCGCTGCCAGTCCGAGGCCAAGGCCGCGTTCGGCTTCGACGGCGTCTATGCCGAGCGGCTGATCCGGCAGGCGCGCCACATCGAGGTGCAGATCATCGGCGACCGCCATGGCGCGATCTCCCATCTCTGGGAGCGCGAATGCACCATCCAGCGCCGGCATCAGAAGCTGATCGAGGTGGCGCCGAGCCCGTCGCTGAGCGACGGCTTGCGCGGTCGCATCATCGAGGCTGCGAGGCAGCTCGCGACGGCTGCGGCTTACGACAATCTCGGCACGTTCGAGTTCCTGGTCGACGGCACGGCCGAGGACAGCTTTGCGTTCATCGAAGCCAATCCGCGGCTCCAGGTCGAGCACACCGTCACCGAGGAGGTGCTCGGGCTCGATCTCGTCCGTGCCCAGCTCGCGGTAGCAGCGGGTAGCTCGCTCTCCTCCCTTGGCCTAGCGCAGGGATCGATCCCGAAGCCGCGCGGTTACGCCATGCAGCTTCGCGTCAACATGGAAACGCTCGACGAGCTAGGAGCGACGCATCCGACCGGCGGCGTGCTGGCCGTGTTCGAGCCGCCATCGGGGCCTGGCGTGCGCGTCGATAGTTTTGGTTATGCCGGCTACAAGGCCAGTGCTGCCTTCGACTCATTGCTGGCAAAGGTCATCGTGCATACGCCGGGTGAGGCCTGGCACGACGTGGTCGCCAAGGCTTCGCGTGCCTTGCGCGAATTCCGGATCGACGGCGTCGTCACCAACATCGCGTTTCTTCAGGCGGTGCTGGCGCATTCCGATTTCAGGGCCAACCGCATCGCGACCGATTTCATCGATCGCAACATCGCAAAGCTCGTCGAGGCGGCCGATGGTGCTGCAAAACCGCTCTATTTTGCGGCGACCGAGCGAAGCGGCGGTCACGGCACCGAGGCGCATGTCGCGCAAGCCGTGCCTGAAGGCACGGTGATGGTCGCAGCGCCCTTGCAGGGAACCATCGTCACCATCCAGGTAAAGGAAGGCGAGATCGTGCGCCCTGGCCAGCAGCTCGCCGTGATCGAGTCCATGAAAATGGAGCATCTGGTCATGGCCGAGCAGGGCGGGCGCGTGACAAAGCTCCTCGCCGGCGACGGCGTTACGCTAATGCATGGCGAGCCGATCATGTATCTCGAACCGCTCGACGTCGCAGCCGATGCCTCGGCGGCGGAAGCCGACATCGATCTCGACCATATCCGTCCTGACCTGGCCGAGCTGATCGCGCGTCAGGCCAACACACTTGACGAAAATCGCCCGGCTTCAGTCGAGCGCCGCCGCAACACCAACCAGCGCACGGCGCGCGAGAACGTCGCGCAGCTCGTCGATGACGGCTCGTTCATGGAGTATGGCAGCCTCGCGATCGCGGCGCAGCGCCGCCGGCGCAAGCTCGACGATCTCGTCAAGAACACACCGGCCGACGGCCTCGTCATGGGCGTCGCCACGGTGAATGCCGAGAAGTTCGGCCCGGAAGGCGGCCGCTGCATCGTCGTCGCCTATGACTACACCGTGCTCGCGGGCACGCAGGGCCACATGAACCACAAGAAGATCGACCGCATGTTGTCACTGGCGGAAGACTGGCGCGTGCCGCTGGTGTTTTATGCCGAAGGCGGCGGCGGCCGGCCCGGCGACACCGATCGGCTCGGCATGACCGGCCTGGACGGTCCGTCCTTCGTGCAGTTCGCAAGACTCTCCGGCTTGGTGCCGGTGATCGGTGTCGTCTCCGGCTATTGCTTCGCCGGCAACGCCGCGATGCTCGGCTGCTGCGATGTCATCATTGCCACCAAGAATGCCTCGATCGGCATGGGCGGCCCGGCGATGATCGAAGGCGGTGGTCTCGGCGTCTATCATCCGGCCGAGGTCGGCCCGGTCTCGTTCCAGTCGCCGAACGGCGTCATCGACATCCTGGTCGAGGACGAGGAGGAGGCGACACGCGTCGCGCAAAAATACCTGTCTTACTTCCAGGGAGCGGTGACGCCTTGGGAGGCTGCCGATCAACGCCTGCTCCGCCGCGCCATCCCCGAGAACCGCCTGCGCGTCTACGACATCCGCAGCGTGATCGACCTCGTCGCGGACAAGGACAGCGTGCTGGAGCTGCGCCGCGACTACGGCGTCGGCATGATCACCGCGCTGATCCGCATCGAAGGAAAACCGTTCGGCCTGATCGCCAACAATCCGCGTCATCTTGGCGGCGCGATCGATGCCGATGCCGGCGACAAGGCCGCGCGTTTCCTCCAGCTTTGTGATGCCTACGATCTGCCGATCGTCTCGCTCTGCGACACGCCCGGCTTCATGGTCGGCCCCGAGGCCGAGAAGACCGCGATCGTGCGCCACGTCTCGCGCATGTTCGTGACCGGTGCGAGCCTCACCGTGCCGCTGTTCGGTATCGTCCTGCGCAAGGGCTATGGTCTCGGCGCGCAGTCGATGATCGGCGGCGGCTTCCACGCCTCGTTCTTCACCGCGGCCTGGCCGACCGGCGAGTTCGGCGGCATGGGCCTGGAAGGCTATGTCCGCCTCGGCTTCCGCAAGGAGATGGAGGCGATCGCCGATCCCGAAGAGCGCGAGACCTATTACCGCAACAAGGTCGCCGAGCTCTACGCCAACGGCAAGGCGGTCTCGATCGCCTCGGTGTTCGAGATCGACAACGTTATCGACCCCGCGGAGACGCGGCGCTGGATCATGGCGGGGCTGCGCTCGGTGCCGAAGCCGCCCGCAAGGACGGCGAAGAAGCGGCCGTGTATCGATACGTGGTGAGGGCGGTGCAGCAATAGCTGCGTCCCGGTTCCCGATTGACATCCCCGCCTGTGGTGCCAGACTTTGCACAATAATACAGGGTGGAGACGTCCGCGATGGCCAGCCTTTCGGCCTCGAACCATGTCGCCCGTGTCTTGTCCGTCGCCAATCACGTGGCCGACGTCGATGCCTCGTCGCGGATCGCCAATTCCTGGCGTCGATGCGTCATCAGCCACAAGCTCGATCCCGCCCGCCAGGGCCCGCCGCAGACGCTCACCGAGGCCGAGATCCGGCATGTCGCCGAGCCCATGGAGGAGACCATCCGGCTCGCGATGCCTGAGCTCGACGACCTCGCCC
>Ga0307510_10010045_pt1 | contig 11247 bp, 6 predicted proteins | sample 12_EM_MG_FD_207224 | JGI IMG/M metagenome (GOLD analysis project Ga0307510, IMG submission 207224) | Populus trichocarpa ectomycorrhiza microbial communities from riparian zone in the Pacific Northwest, United States - 12_EM | ecosystem: Host-associated > Plants > Roots > Unclassified | place... | reverse complement strand
ATCTATTTGATGAACATACAATTTATAAATTGATGCTAATGCAAATAAAACTCTAATTGATGTAATTCTTGCCACTGGAGAATAAGTGTCAAAATAATCAACACCCTCTTTTTGAGTAAAATCTTTGGCAACCAATCTTGCCTTGAAGGTTTGAATAGAACCATCGGTATTGTATTTTCTTTTGAACACCCAGTTACATCCTATTGGCTTAGAACCTGGAGGTAAATCTACTAGGACCCAAGTATTGTTAGATAATATTGAATCCATTTCATCATTTACCGCTTCTTTCCAAAAAGCAACATCCCTAGAAGACATAGCTTGACCGAATGTCTTTGGATCATCTTCTATATTTAGGATCATATGTGTCTTTTTTAATATTGTATTTCTATCACCTTCCACTAAAAATACAATTAAATCAATAGAAATAAAATCTGTATCTATGTGTTTTTCCTTTCTAACTCTTTGACTTCTTCTAGGTTCACTTGAACCTATTACTTCTAGGTTTTTATGTTTTTCACTTAACGTTGAGCTATGAGTCATTACTTTTAGATTTGGTTCTTGCACATTTGAATCACTTATGAATTTATATTCGATAAATTCAACATGTATAGATTCAACAATCACATTAGTTTCTAAATCCAAAAGTCTATAAGTCTTTGAATTTTGTGCATAACCAACAAAAACACTCTTAATACCTCTGGGTCCTAATTTTTTTATTTGAGGATCAGAACTTTTATAAAAAGCTAAACACCCCCACACTTTAAAATAATTCAGATTTGGTTTTTTACCGTTCCATGCTTCGTAGGGAGAAATATTTGATTTTTTAGATAATACTCTATTATGAATGTAACATGCAGTAAGTAAGGTTTCACCCCATAAATTATTTGGTAATTTAGCATTCAAAAGCATGGCATTGACCATATCCACTAAGGTCCTATTTTTCCTTTAAGCAAGTCCATTATGTTGTGGTGTATAGGGTGCTGTCATTTGATGGATTATTCCGTTTTCCTCACAAAATGTAGAAAACTCCTTAGAAAAGTATTTTCCACCTCTATCACTTCTGAGAACTTTAATTTGCCTTTCCTTTTGATTTTCTACCATTTTCTTAAATTCCTTGAATTTTCCAAATGCTTTATCTTTAGTTCTTAACAAGTAAACATAGGTAAAATGAGAACAATCATCAATGAAAGTTATGAAATATCTTTTCCTACCCCTGGTTAACATACCATTTTTTCACATATATCAGAATGGACCAACTTAAGTAATTGAGAACTCCTTTCTACTTTAGAAAAAGGCTTCTTTGTCATCTTTGCTTGAATACATAATTCACATTTGTTTTTATTATTATGTTGATATGAAATATAACCATGCTTACACATATATTTCAAATATCTATAATTTAGATGTTCTAATCTAGCATGCCAAAGAAGAGAAGTAGATTCAACCATATGAGCAGAAATAACATTGATTTCATTAATACTGAACTTAAACATGCCATTACAGGAATAACCCTTTCCCACAAACATCGCACTCTTAGTTACAATAACCTTATCAGACTCCAAAAACAATCTTGAACATTTTCTTGCTAAAAAGACTAGCATATACAAGGTTTTTCCTGATTTCAGGAACATGAAACACATTGAGTAAAGACAATTTTTGTCTAGAAGTAAAGTACAACTTAATAGTTTCTTTTCCCAGAAATTTGGCAGAATTATGGTTGCCCATCAAGACCTCTTCATGTTTTTTCAATTCTTCATAAGTCTTGAACCATGCTTTGTTATTGCAAACATGAATTGTTGCACTAGAATCCAGCCACCAATCTGAAGTCTTTACAACATTAGTTGCCATATTTAATTCGGTAATCATTCTAATTTGAATGTTTGAAACCATGGCAACTAACTCCCTGACTTTGTCTTTTTCAACCATATTCACTTTGAAAGAACCACCTTTCTTATTGAAATTCTTGAATCTGCACTCTTTTATATAGTGCCCTTTATTTCCATAATGGAAACAAACTCTATGCTTCTTATTAGCATTTTGTTTCTTCTTGAATTTGTTTCCTTTCTTTTGCACTTTCAGATTGTTTTGAGTCATTGTCAAACAAGTTTCAGTAACTAAATTCACTTTAGAATTTGTTGCTTGCAATTCACGCATATGAGATTGAACCTTAATTTGCAAGTGTGTTTGAAACTGTTCAAAGGTATAATTGTCTGTAGAATGCAACATCTTCTTCCTATATGCATTCCAGGATGGAGGAAGTTTTGATAAAACAGCCCCCACTTGAAGTGAATCAGGAACTTTGATATCCAAATCACTAAGTTTTGATATCAGCATTTGAATTTCATGGACTTGATCCATGTATTGTCAGTAATCTCATACTAAAAAAATTTTAAAGCAAGAAAACGATCAGAACCTGATTTTTCCTGCTTATAGTGTGTCTTCAAGGCAACCCAAATTTCTTTTGGCGACTTTAATTTGGAGAAGATGTCATAAAATTGACTGGTCAGAGTATTCAGTATATGCCTTCGACAAAGCACTTCATCTTCTTCACGTTTTACTCTTGCAGTCTTAATAATGGCAGATTCATCTTCTTGTGGTTCAGGTAGTGTAGATAGATTCGGATTAAGAATGTACTAAATTTTTAATGAAGTAAGCAGGAATATCATCTTGTCCATCCATATTGTGTAATTCGTACCATCAAAATGATCTAGTTGAATTTTGATATCCTTAGCAACTTTGACGCTAGAATTCATATTTGTCTTCATCAAAATAAACACATTAAAATTGTTAGAAATGTTTAGGATGGAAACAAATATGGAGTTGGCTTAGAGGCGTGAAACCACTATCTTTAAGGTGTTTATTTGTCCCACACAAAGACAACACCTCTAGGATACAACGAAACCCTCTAAACCTCTAAAAGAATGAGAAGATAAGACCAAGAAAATAATGTATGTTTTTTTATTGTTTTTCTTTTCTGTATAGTAACATACTTTTATAGACTTGAAACATAATGATGAAACAATATGACTGTTGATGAAACACTATGGTTGTTGATGAAATAATATGATTGTTGATGAAATAATACGATTGTTCATCAAACAATATGACTATTCATGAAACAATATGACTGTTCATATTAAGTTCCAAGTTCCAAGTTTCAAATGCTATCTTTTGATATTATAAATATCCATATAATAACATTAGGAAGCCAAATATGAGAGTTTGTCCACTATGGCTTAATTTACTACACAATAGAAACCCACACTTAGAAACATTAGGGGGAGTGTTTCTTTTCAATGTGAGATAAACATATTTTCTTTATTCATTTACAAACTACATCAATAGAAATTGTTAACGACTGAGATCATAGCGGTCGCGCTGGTATGTGACCAAGCTGTTGTTGCTGGAGCAAAATAAGTAACCAGTGACTAGGAGAGAAAAGTGAATTTTGTTTCTATATTGCTCTTTGGGTTTCTGCCTTTTTTTTCTTCATGTTTTTCCTTTCTTCCGTGTGTGTGCTGGTGAGAAAGTGTTTAGGCGTGCGTGTGATTTTTTCTTCCTCTAACTAATTCTCTCATCTAATTACTTTCCTAAATTTCTACCTTTTTTTATATGTAACCACTATCTATTTATAGATAAAAAAAAGTTTGTTATTTTTAATTACTTGATCCTAAAACAAACTTTGTGACCATGCAACCTAAAAAACAAATTGGTTTCTCAACTTCTTTCTTTTCATAATTGGTATCTTGCAAATTTTGATTTTTCTATTTTTTTTGTTTTTTTTTTTGAAAAAGAGTAACTTCAGCATCGACTTAAAAAACACGTTAAGAAATGAAAGCATAGAAAAAAACATTGTAAGTGACGCAAAGATGCCAAAAACATATTTTTTGGGTTTTTGTTGTTTTTTTTTTTGAAAATTTATCAAAAATTGAGTAAAAAATTGGGTAGCAACAGATGGGTTCTTTACAATGTTTATGAAGTAAAACCTTATCAATGTTTTGTATAGTAAGTTGGAAAGAAAAAATATATATACTCAGCTTGCTAAGTGATCCACTCATCCAAAGACTTTGCTTTCTAAAAGAAAATGATCTCATTATCTTGGGTGACCTGCCCCTTTTGAAGTTAAAAAACTAGTCTATTTTCACGAGCGACTTGCCCATTTGAAATTCAAACACTGATCTATTTTCACGGGCAACCTGCCTATACACTGTTACCCTTGTCTATTTTCACAGGCGACCTGTCCATTTTAAAAATCAAAAGAACTTCAGCAAGCGTCCTTACTCCCCTGAAATTGGTCTCATTATCCCAGACGAACTGCCCATTTTGAAATCCAAACACTGATCTATTTTCACGGGCGACTTGCCCATTTAAATTCCAATACTTATAAAAAAGTTTATTAATCAATAAAAATAAAGTAATCCCCACTTTACCTTTGAATATGTTAGTTGAAACTCTACATGATAGAATTACTTTTAATCTACTTTGGATTTTATTGGCTTTTTTAGTGGAACAACTTTTTCTTAATGAAAAATAGGTAATAACTAGAAAAAAATAGAATCTAAAAATAATAAAATTAGATTAAAATCCAGCAGATGATTAAATTAGATAAAAGTTTGTTATTATATGCCATCTTTGAATCCTTTAAACAAAAGAAATAAAAAAATAGTAAACTTTTTGAAAAATTCCATTAATAAAAAAATCATTTAAATGAAAGGATTTAGAGAAACTTCACTAAACATCATGTTGAATTTCCCAAAATATATAAACGTAGCAAAAACAATATTTTAAAAAATCTTTAGGAGTCTCAAGATCTCGTTATGCTATCTAGTATTGTTTAGAGTTTGAGTAAAGATTACTAGAAAAACAATTTTTTTTAGATTTGATCAACTTTTTAAGGTTTGTTTATCACAAACCATAAGCCATTTAATTTTCCAGCATTTAATTGTAATTTACAGGAACCACCAAATAAAAAATCTCTTAAAACCTAAGAGAAAGATTGTTATGCCTTGAGTGATGGCTCTTTTTTGTTTCTCTCTACTTTATCTATCTATATAGGAGTATCTGTGTAATGAGTGTCTATCTAATCACTTATAAGATCATCAAGTTATAAGAAAAATATAAGGCATAACATTCTATTTATAAGAAAAACTTGATAATCTATTAATGGTAAAATATCAATTTTTCCCTATATAATATCACATATATTATTTCAGAAAAATTTTAAAAATATATGTAATCAAGTCTCTACGTAATTCTTTTAGGTTTAGAATTATGATTCCTATATAAATTACATTATAGTCCTTACTTTTTAAAACTTATTTACAATCAAGTCACATTTGATTAATCATCACATTTTAATTTTTCACTAACAATTCTTAATATGTGTGACCCATTCCTCTAATATGTTGGTTTAAATATAAATCACAATCCTAATTAAATTAGAAATAAATAAGTTCAATAGTATAACTTATATCAATTTAAAAATTAATTGATTTATATTTGAAGATAAAGTGCAACATCTAGTAACGTGTCACGAACCTTCAAATAGTAGAAAAATCATAAGTGATTTAACTTAACCTTTCGATGATCAATTTTTAATGTAATTATTATCTCTTCACCAAAAATATTCTGATTTGAAGATTTGAGCATAAAGTTTGTCTGCTCTGTCAAGTCATATTTATTTTCAACATCATAGTTATTGATTATTTGAATAAGATTTGAAACTCTCGTCAAATATCATTTCACCTTATTAAATAATTTCACAATCAATACTATTTGACAATATGTTATATATTTTTTTATAATTCATCTAGGGTGATGAATCCTCTTTTAATCACTCAAATATTTTGATATAATTCATGTTATATCCAATATCTACTCGTTTATTATCCTTGATTAAGACAACATATAGTTAGGATCAAATCATAACTTTTTCTATATAAGATAACTTAGTGATCTCAAGTCTAAGGATCACTTTTACAACTTTCACGCAAGTTTCCATAGGTACATATGATCTCTCCATATAGAATCCTCATATCAGTCAGCTAAGGGTACATGTAATTTGACAAGCACCTACATATTAGTTTTTGATATCCTTCATACCTCAACTTATGAGAACAAATGCTTCATTTCATAAAGGAAAAAATATAATATGTATTGGTCTCAATAATTTTAATTAATATTAAGTCTTAATAGAGCATCGACTAGGAACATATAGGAACAATATTTTGATACAATAAGAATCTCATAATTATAATCACTTTATAATTTCATTTGAAAAACAATCTTGTTCCAAGAACTTGATCTTTACTCTAGATTTATTAATAAAATATAAATGAATATCAAAGATAAAAAAACATTTACTAATAATAAATATGTTTTTACATGAATAAAGTTAATGTCAATTATAACCAAGTTGGCTACGAGACAAGAATAATGATAATATTGATTGTATCTCTAATAATGCTTTTATAAGATTCCTATAAGTGAATTTGTATTTCTACATTATTGTCATTATATTCCTAATTGAAACACAATACAATTAAAAATTATTTTAATCAAAGTTTATCTAAAATCATTAAAATTCTTAAACTTTAAAAATGCTTGGATAAAAAAGTAAATTATTTATTTGTAAATAATTTAAAATTATTTTTTATACATAAAATGTATTAAATAATTTATTAATACACATGTGGAGCATAAGTAACAAAGTCTATTTTATATAAAATATTTGATAGAATTTGAAAAATAAGATTGTATCACTAATTACTATCAATTATTATTTTTTTACTATTAGGCCTGATATTTTTTATACTACCTTTCATGCATTAAACTAAGAATGGTCTTCTTGAGGTCTAGTAAAAAATCAGAATTGAGAACCCTGAGGAATGTAACTTAACTGATCAGGTCTTATGTTTGCTCTCAAGAAATCACTGCTTCGAGTCTCACAAAGACCACTGGAGGCTTATATGGTCGTTAACTTCAGGGTCCGTGAAATTAGTCGAGGTATGCATAAACTGACCCGGACACCCATATTAATAATAATAAAAAAAAATCAGAAATGAGAGATTTATTAATTTTTTTTATATTTGATTTAATATTTAAGTTAAATTATAAAAAATCCGTTTAAAGTGTCATAAAATTATAGTGACCATCCAAAGATTTTGAAGTATTATAAGAACCCCCTTAAAATTTAAGTAAATATTACAAAAACCTCCTTTTTACCTAGAATACTCCTCATATTTTTGCATCATCCCCTTAGTATTAAAGATGTTTTGGATATAAAAGAGAGATTTTATAATATTTCAAACTTTTAAATGGTTATTGTAATTTTATAACACCTCAGAGGACTCATTATAATTTACCTTAAGATTTAAATCCTAAAATTAAAGAAATAGGACTTTCTCAAAGTCTTCCAATGACCCTGCAAATGGTGGTAGGTGCACCAAAGATTTTTCAGCTATCAATTCCCACGTGACGCGCGAGGCATAATTGCTTAAGAGCATTGATATTTTCTCAAACTCTATTCTTCTTGTAAAATTGAATTATATCAGATTGAGATCCTCTTGTCTACTAGAACAATGTAATGGGTTTTCGACCCCCACTCAAAAATCTTAAATCAGACTTTTAAGAGTATTGAGATATTTTCTTTTAAAATTATATAAGACATTGTTATAAAACCTAATTTGAGATCGATCTGATATAAAATTCAAGTCACAAATTAAATGATTTAACTTAAATTATTTATTTTTTTAAAATATCAAAACAATATCATTTTAATTTTTTTAATAAATTAAATCAGATTTTTACAATGTCAATTGAATTATGAGTTGATCCATCTAGTTCATCGAGTCAAATTAGATTTTTTTTTCACCTAACCCAAATTAAAAGACAAGTTGGGTGGATCCTGAATTGACCTGGCTGCTCAGCCGGGTTTAAAACAGCAATGCAACATCACCGTCCAATAACAGGAAAATCAAGGGTAGAATCCAAACCTTATCCTGCCAGAATGCACCGATCAAATGGACACGCATAAGAAATGTCATAAAAAGAAATAAAGGAAATGATCACGTGATAAAACTGCACCACCGCACAAATTGAAATAGTGAAATAGCAGATTACATGTAAATAATTTTTAAAAGAGAACCAAACGAAAACCATGAGCAGCGCACTGACAGTGGCAGGCAAAGGCAAATTGGCCATGGACAAATGGGTGGTGCGTAGTAGCATTTTCCTTCTCTTCATTGCCATGTCCTTAGCCTTTCGATTTTCTCTAAACCCAAATGTGAAACACTTTGATTCTCTTCTAACATGCCAAAATAATAATAATGATAATATCTCTTCTTCTTCATATTTGAAAGAGCGGATAGTTGAGTTGGCTAATGATCCACACACGGTTGACTGGATGAAGAAGATTAGGAGACAAATTCATGAGAACCCTGAACTTGCTTTTGAAGAGTTTGAGACAAGCAAGTTGATTAGGCAACAACTTGATCAAATGGGTATTGCTTATCGGTGGCCTGTGGCAAGAACTGGTGTAGTGGCCACACTCGGGTCTGGTTCTTCACCCTTTGTTGCTTTGAGAGCTGATATGGATGCTTTGCCTATTCAGGTATTATGTTTTGTTCCTGTCAGACACACACACACACACACACACACACACACACACATATTGGTTGATTTAATGGGATTTCTTTAGCAAAATTCTATAAACCATGCTTTTTATTCAGACATGGTAGGATTTGATTCTGTCCTAAATATAGATTTAGACATCGCTTGATTTTTCCATGATATGTACATGTTTTTCTGTGCTGTCCAAGCATAACTTAGGCATTTTAACAGAATTTGCTAACTTGGGACTAGGAAAAGAAATTTATAACTTGGACTATAAATGCTGTCTCTCAATAGGAAATGGTTGAGTGGGAGCACAAGAGTAAAGTAGATGGCAAAATGCATGCCTGCGGCCACGATGCGCATGCTGCAATGCTCCTCGGTGCTGCAAGGATCTTGAAACAATTGCAAGATACGTTGCAGGTAAAGCGTGATTTTGTGGCAAACTAGTTGATTTATATTGATGTTACTGTTAACCGCGGAATTAAGAACTACAAATGCAGGGAACTGTCGTGCTTATATTTCAACCAGCTGAAGAACAAGGGCAAGGCGGTAAAGACATGATTGCAGAAGGGGTTCTTGACAATGTAGATGCCATTTTTGGGTTGCACACTGTGCATAGGTATCCTACTGGAGTGGTTGCTTCTCGGCCTGGAGAATTCCTTGCTGGATGTGGGAGTTTCAAAGCAAAGATAATTGGAAAAGGTGGTCATGCTGCAATTCCCCAAGACTCCATTGATCCAATTTTGGCAGCATCAACAGCAGTGATTAGTTTGCAGAATATAGTTTCTAGGGAGATTGACCCTTTAGATTCCCAGGTACTATAACCATGCCTGGGAGCAAGCTACATTTCTTCAGTTTAGTTTATGATTCTAAGGTGCAGCAGATTCTAATTCCTTGTCGAAACTTGGATATTACAGGTGGTTTCTGTAGCTATGATCCATGGAGGTACTGCATTTAATGTCATACCAGACTCTGCTACAATAGAAGGAACGTTCAGGGCTTTCAGCAAGAAGAGCTTCAATGCACTCAGGGAAAGAATAAAAGAGGTAATTTTAACTGCTGACCTTAGAAATGAAACCTCTTCACGATTTTTAGATAAAGGCCACATACGAGTTGTGTGATATCTAGAACAACAAGCATTGTAAGGTTTTCGTAATGATACCAAAGAAAAGAAACAAGGGTCTGAGTTCTTGCCACAGCAAGTCTCTTGATAAATCAACAGATCAGTTGTAGTCATACTGAAAGTGTTAAAACTGGACAAGGAAAAGGAGCAAGCATTTCATAGAATCCTCTTATTGAAGAAACTTGCACTTCATCTCTCTTTTTTTAAGCGCGTTAATGTCTTGTGCCAGGTTATTGAAGGGCAGGCAGCTGTACATAGGTGCACTTGTGAGGTAAATTTCACAGGCACAGAACATCCCATAATCCCTCCAACAGTAAATGATGCCAGAATTTACGAACATGTTCGGCGTGTTTCAATTGATATCGTAGGAGAAGGAAACGTTGAGCTAGCTCCTATCTTCATGGGGAGTGAAGATTTTGCTTTCTACCTCGATAAAGTACCTGGATCCTTTTTATTTCTAGGCATGAGAAATGAGAAGATTGGGAGTATATATCTTCCACATAGCCCATACTATACCATTGATGAGGATGTGTTCCCTATCGGAGCATCAATATATGCGGTCTTTGCACATTCATACCTTTCAAATTCAACAAGAAACTTGAATTCTTATGACTAAATTTTTTTTCTTTTTCTGTTGTAATCGTCTGTCTATGATTTTTTAAGAAGGGAAAATAGAGTTTACCCAATATAGTGACTTTAAAAGGGGAGACGCTAGAATAAAACTCATGTTCAGTGCAAAACTCGAGCATCCAAATCTTTGTATGCTGTAAACTTGATTATTAAATATAGTAAATTAGTGAGTGTGTCTTTTTTTTTTTTTTTTGGTAACCCGGGGTGTCCGGGTCAGCTTACGCGCACCACAACTAATCCCTGGATCCACTGAACACCCTGCAAGCCCAGTAGGCAGATAAGACACCGCGGGGGTGACAGACGTGCACGCTGAGGCTCGAACCCAGGTGACAGAGGTAAGAAAACCTTGCATCTGCCGCTGGGCCACAAGCCTCGGTGAGTGTGTCTTGTTCATTATAAGTGCATGCTATTCAAATTAGTTGTCCACACACGAAAAGAATAGTGTTTATACATAATAAAACTATAACCATGCAAATATATATTAAATGCCAAGTAAACTTGCAATCAAAATTAAAAACTATCATGTATTCTAAGCAGTATCTAAATTTATAATTAATATTAAAACAAAGTCTTGGAATGCATTTTAAGAATATAAAATATTAAAAATTTAATTGAAACAAAGTAAAGTGCATGTTAAAGCTTTTAGAATCTGATTAAGTTGAATGTAGTTGTTGTCATCGATTGATTTTTTATTTTTAAAGCTTTATTGTTTCGCACTTAATACAAATAAGATATTTGTAAAAAGTTATCCAAAATTCCAACAACACTACCTTATTTAGATACATTTCTAAACAAGATCCACAAACACAAAGAAATTAACTCGAGTACTTATTTATAAAAACCGTATCTAAGCTCTAGATTGAAAAGAAAAACATAGCTTA
>Ga0307510_10010044_pt1 | contig 11248 bp, 6 predicted proteins | sample 12_EM_MG_FD_207224 | JGI IMG/M metagenome (GOLD analysis project Ga0307510, IMG submission 207224) | Populus trichocarpa ectomycorrhiza microbial communities from riparian zone in the Pacific Northwest, United States - 12_EM | ecosystem: Host-associated > Plants > Roots > Unclassified | place... | reverse complement strand
TCAGGGTTTTAGCTTGAAAGAAGAAAAAAAATGGAGTCCATTGCTAAACAACCCCTTAATCTCTCTCTCAATCCCCACCGTCCATCATTTCCAAACCCCATCGTTTCCCTCACCTTCAAAACCCCACCTCCCTCGTCATCACCCTTCAAACTCTCCACCTCTATCAGAGCCTCATCCTCCTCCCGCATCACCCCACTCAATCAATCCCTCACCACCATCATCAAAACGACTTCCATCACTCTCACCGCCGCTGCCGTATTATTCTTCACGCGCTTCAACTCCAAACCCGCAATCGCCTCTCCGGTCGCCGCGTCGTCATCCACTGCAGACCCCACAAAAGAATCATCCAAAGAAAATGTTTCGTTTGAAGAACAAGAAAGAGCTCTTCAAGATCATCTGGCTCAAAACCCCAGTGATGTCGAAGCTTTACGGTCTCTCATGGAGGTGAGGATCAAATCAAAGAAACTTCAAGAGGCAATTGAAGTTGTTGACCGATTAATCGAGCTGGAACCAAATGAAGATGAATGGCCATTGTTGAAATCGCAAATTTATACTTACAGTGGAGATTTTGAGTCTGCTAAAGATGGGTTTGAAGCAGTTTTGCAAAAAGACCCACTTCGGGTCGAGGCTTATCATGGCCTTGTAATGGCGAATTCGGAATCCGGTGGTTCGTTGGAAGTTGTGTTGAAAAGAATTGAGAGTGCAATGAATAAATGTAAGAAAGAAAAGAAGAACTCGGATTTGAGGGATTTTAAGTTATTGATTGCGCAAGTTAGAGTAATGGAGGAGAAGTATTTTGATGCGTTGAAGGTTTATGAGGAGTTGGTGAAAGAGGAACCGAGGGATTTTAGGCCGTATTTGTGTCAAGGGATGATTTATACTTTATTGAGGAAGAAAGATGAAGCAGAAAAGAAGTTTGAGCAGTTTAAAAAGCTTGTTCCGAAGAATCATCCTTATAGGGAGTATTTGGTTGAAAATATGTTTGCTACTAACTTCTTTTCGGAGAAGGTAGAGAGATAGAGGAGTTGAGGGGTGTGGCTGAATGCATTGAGGTTAAGGGTAATAACAAGGTTGTAACTTTTTTCTTTTTTCTTGTATTGTCATTTTGATTTTCGTTTTCGTTTTGATAAATGCCTTGGATAGAAGTTAGTTAGTTAGTGTTTTAATTTCCATGCTGGTTAGAGGAAGTGTTCGTGAATGACTATCAGTCTCTCTATTTTTCTAGTTAGAAATGAAAATGGTAATGGATGTGCTAGTTATTTGGGGGAGAATTTTATTTATTTATTTGTTATGGCATTGCATATATTTATGGCTCTGGTAAAGCTGCATCTACTTAGAGCTCAAATGATTATTGCATGGAGATAAAAGTCTTTAGCTATATCTTATAAGCAAGTTTCTTGGGGGGAATGCGAGATTCTGAATTTGTGGCTTTGTAGAAATGACCATTGTTCAGTTGAAATTTTATCGTCTAACTTGTTGAGTCTTGGTATTGACCGTTGATGTTGTTGTATGTCCTGCTAAGGCTATGAATTTGCAAAATCATTTAGTTCTCTTCTACTTGGTTGGGAAGGAGGGTAAAATACTCTGTGTTGTGTGCATTTTGAACTTCATTAGCAAGACAAAGGTGCCTTTTCACCCCTGTACTGGGTGACCCAATTAGGCTTGTTCATGGATGCTAGTTTTTATTTTATCTGAACCCGGGTGCTTCCAACACTCAGAACAATAGCCATGTTAATCATCAGAAACCAGCTTCGCATTTCACTTTGGTTGGTTTTCTGCATGATCGTGAAGTGCTAAATTCATCCATGTGACCTTTTATTCCTAGTTATCCCTTAGCCAAATCTGAAAGAAAAAAACTTCATAATTATGACATGACATTCGCTTCTAAACTTGCCAAGTAGAAGAAAGTGAATGCAAATGCTATTCCTCATGATAAAGATTCTAGAATACAACCATGTTGGCCTTGTTGCTTTTCTTTTCCTCCGCCCCAGTAAATCCTAGTCATGCTATTGTCAACGAATATTAAGTTACTCTTTGGTGAGAATGTGAAGTGGATTCCAACACCTTTTCTGCTCTTTCTGGATGAGTACTTTCGGTGGGCTAGTGTCTGTTAGCTCCACATAACAATTATTAATCGCTAATTCAGAAGTCTGTTAGCCCTTGTGATACTTTGGAAATGGGCATCAAAAGTGCTATTTAAGAGATGTGAATATCTCGCATTAGAGGCTATATTTTGCTTGCAGGCTATTTATTGTCTTTAAATTATTCTTCACAAAGATGTGTGCTATTTTAGTTTCACTCTGTAACTTGTTAATTAGGACTGAAAAAGCCATTTCTTGAATACAGAAGTTGGCCGCAGGAGGAATTTATAGATGGCGTTGTGCCATGTGCATCTTCTTTGATTGTTGAAAATGCATGTAAGGCTTATACTAAGGTGTTGAAGAGATCCACCATCTCTGCAAATGCTTTGCATGACGAGGCCGAGTGAGTTCGACTTTGTACCAGATAGGAGGCAAATGCTGGAGTTTGCATTATGGTGTCTTTACTGTAATTTGGCAAATTTGGGGTGATCAGGCTTGGCCATGACGGTTCATATTGTGTTTTCTACCATATATTTTCTCATTGAAATTTCAGATTATTACAGGTATCATTTAGCGAGAATATTTTAGCTGGTTAAACTCAAGCTAAAATGTCATGTTAATCCAATGATTGTAGATAATATGTGACCGTAAAGAATTCAGGTTTGGAGCCTGTGATTCGGTTCCAGTTCCATGTGCTACTGCCTTTTTGGACGGTTGAATTGGTAGTCTTTAAGCTTGTGCTGTTAATGGCTAGTTGTCGTGATGAAATGTTCATGCAGTGTAAGATTATGATTTAATATCCATTAATTTTGCATGTCTATTTAACTCATACCAAATGATTCACAAGTAACTCAAATTTTCTGTAGCAGTGCGTTGTCATGTTAGATGCTATTCCTTGCGTGCATAAAATTCTGTACAAAACAGAGGAATTTACTTCTCGTTGCCCTTTCCTGTGCAGAGAGGCTGTGGAATATGAAATGAAGTTTTGATTTTCTCACGTGATTTATCTCCCGGTCCATGTAGGGAATATTTGATCAATAACATGCTTGCAACTAGGTTCTTTTCGTAGAAAGTAGAGGCAAGAAATTCAGTCCTGAAGTTTAGAGTCATCGTTGAATGAATTGAGGCTAAGGGTCGCAACAATGTTGTCATTCTTTTTGTCTTCTATTTTGGGTTTTCGTGGTTTGGTTCCGGTAAATCCCTTGGATAGAAGTTCTAATGATCTTGTGAGTGTCATGGTAGTCGGAGGGAGTTTCAAGGGGTGGCGGTGTCTCTGAGTTTTTCTAGTTCCATGTGGGAATGGTACTGGATATGTCTACATGACATTGGACCTGCCAACAACAAGAAAATGAAAACATTGTATATCACTCTGCAAATGTAGGATATGCTTTATTGAAAATCCACACTGCCTAGCATTGACCCTAAATATTGAGCAGTCATCTAACATGGTTTAAGAATTGTTTGTCTCGGCTGCAGTGGGATTGAGGATTGTTAGGCGCTCGATCAACTTGCTATTAACTCGGGATGTTGAATGAAACTGGAAAATGTGATTCATTTTGACCAACTCTCAATTATCTTGCATTATGTATGTTAGAATTTTGTGCATCGCTTTATTTTCAGCATGTTTCTTTTTTCTGGTGGAGTTTTGGCCAAGTCCCAAAGCTTTTCTGTAGCATCATATTTTTTGCTGGTAAGTGCTTACTGGGTGACATTTTGAAGTATCTGTTTTTGACATGAGAGCTTGTTTCGGGAAATTTCTTATCACGTAACGCCGCCGGGGGATCATAGCGGTGCTATTAAGATTGAACTCCACCGTGCTGAGAATCCAGAGTGAATTCCAATTTCCTTCACTTTCTGCATTATTTCTGGATGAGGATTTGGGTGAGCTAGTGTTTGTTAGCTTAGCATAGCAATTGTTACTTGTTATTCCCACAACCCTCAGTCTTCGTAGTTTTGGCCAACGGTTGCTGCAAGTGTTTTTTAGGAGACGCCATAAATATGTTGCATTTGAGAAACTCATCTATCATAAATTGTTAGCGTTTCGTCGCTTGGAAGCATTACATTTTAGCCCCGTTTGCAACACTTTAGAAATAAATTGTGGAATTTTAAAAAAAAATTATTAAATTATTTTATTTTTTACATCGTTTTGTATGTGATATTAAAAATAATTTTTTAGATGCAATTTCTACGGTATTAAGTTAGCACTAGTATGAACTTTTAGATGTCATTGCGGCAATGTCCTACTCCTTGGATTGTTGAACTTGCAGCTGGAGGCCATATGGGGTTGTCAAAAGCATCTCTGCAGATGCCTGTAAAAAGTCTTGGACTCGGCCTTGGTCTATCTACAGGCTGAAATTTTCTGGACACCCGATGATAAATCTTGATATTGAGGTTTTGTTTTACAGTTCTTTGACTTGGTGAAGAGCCCAGCACTAGAGCTCGCAGTACAGTCTCTTTTGTTCTTGTGCAAAGCTTAGATGATCAAGCTTGTCGGGGCTAATCTTCCTTGTGTTTCCATCTAGCGCTCCCACTGGACACTATAAAATGTAATTTCTCAGTGTAACTGCAAGTTGTTGCAGGCGTTATTTAGTTCGCACATATTGTAGCTGGATAAACAGCAGCTTATCCAATTTGATTTTGTTGAGAGCATTGGCTGAGTCGGTCAGTTCCCTTTTCAGATGAGGACAGATAAGGCATTGCAATATATTTTCACTTTTTACCGTCCATATAATCTTGTTAGATTCACATGTTTTCATCAATCAATCTGGGAACCAAGACACTGTTAATTATGGAATCTCAGATTGTCCACTCCATTTGTCTAAGGTGATGGTGAATCTGTTGTCTCTGGGTCACCCACGATGCAATGTCTTGCGTGAGCTAGAAGCAGCCCGAGTTTATTATGTGCTTGGAGCCCAAGACGTGAGCAGTCTTTCTTTGCGGTTTGAACACTTGATGGAGACTTTGCTACGTGGGCCTACAAAATAGTGTGTAAAAACACCAAATGAATTTACCTCCCCATCTTTTGCTCTAGATTGCTCATCACTGAGATGGTGCAGATGCATGTCCATGAGTTTCAAAACAAAGCAAGCCCGCACCACTTCCCAGAGGCACTGTATAGCAGGTCAAATCACTGCAGAAACATTTAGAATCCCAGTTCCACTTGGGCGCCGCCTCCATGCATAGCCACAAAGGTCGCTATTGTTCATAATCATGGTGAGGACTGAAGAGGATGATGCCACTGTTTACTCTTCTCGTCCTATTCAAGTTGAGGCACCCATCACCGCGGCGTTTGTTTTACCGTCTATAATAGCTGTGCACGCATGTCTCCTTGAAGGATACCATAACCCGGGATACTTGGTCTTTTTTATAGAAAAAAACCCCATTTGATTCTTTTCTTTAGTTCTCGTGATGGGAGAAAGGTTCGGTGCGAGTCACTCCCGCTCTTAACGGAGATTCTCTTACCCCTGTATTGTCTTGGATAGGGTCCTAGTTAGTTTTAGATGGCTACACTGTAATCTCTGAACAGGTCTTGTAGGTCTTCTTGAATCCATCTCAGTGCTGTTAGAAACGCGCCGGAGACATCAGTAACCAAACACAGCTCTAAAGATGACAACGCTCTTAGCTCATCCTCTCAAATTTGAATCTACAAATTTTTTAAGAGCACAATATTATATTATTTGTTATGACAAGCACAGGGATTTTTATCATTGTAGTTTCTCCTACTTTTCTCGTCTTGTATGGATCTTATAATACACTAAATAATCTATATTTTAAAGTAAAAATTATGTCTTATTTGGCCTAGACGCATAGCTTCTAACAGTCCTGAGCGCTTGCAGCTCTAGACTGGGTCTATCTCGTTCATTCACCTCCCTCACTCTAGATATGCAAAGGCTGTTGAATTTAACACCCTGTTCAGTCTTTTTTATTTTTGTTATAGATTAAGGACCTGTTAGCGTTGCTTGTTACGGAGCCCCACAAAACTATTTTTTAAAAAAAATTATTTTTTAAAATTTATATTTTAATATTTTTAGATTATTTTAATGTATTAATAACAAAAATAAATTTGATATATTTTCAAACAAAATATATTCTAAAAAATAATCTTAATCGTAATATTAAATAAACTAAAAATGTCAATTTCTGCTTGTTATCAATTTTCATATTTAATACTATTCTGTTTTGACTCGTGGATGCTTGTTTACATTCTAGATATATACAAACATACAATCTTACCTAAGATGTTGACGAATTTATGGAAGCATTTTAGGGTTTATTTGGGATTGTAGTAGCGTTGGCGGTTCAAAGTACTTTTTACTTAAAATTGTATTAAAATAAAAATTTTTTATTTTTAAAAATTATTTTTGACATTCACATATCAAAACGATGTGAAAATTTATATAAAAAAATTTATTTTAAACAAAAAAAATTCAAAACTTTTAAAAACACATAATTTACATCGTGTTTCCAAATACATCTTTAATTTTACGAGTTCAATCTCCAAAAGAGAAATTAAAACAAGTATGTGTGTATGGTTTGCTGCTCTCGGGACTTTTCGTATAGTTAAGACTAGGCTATTGTGTTTTTAAAAAAATTTAAAATTTTTTTGTGTTTTTTTATTGTTTTGATATTTAATAATAAATTTTAAAAAATAATATTTTAATATATTTTCAAATAAATAATATTTTAATAAATAATATCCTTAAAAACTCTAAACCAAAGTTCGCAAATTGTAACAAGGATGAAAACCAATATCCCTGCAGCAGGTGTCGTCTTAATCAAGATTTGTGCTTCTAAAGATGGCAGATAATTACGGACATTCAAAAGCTATGATTGTTGATTTGGACCTTCAACAGAATTTCTTTTCTTTAGCATGGCTTTTTTGATTTCCCTTTCTTCTTTTTGACTCTCTCTCTTTCCTTGCACAGATGTAATTGCCCATTGATTTGATGAAGAGACTCTATCACAAGTCCATGCTCGGTGCCTTGGCTGTCTCTTGTTTGAGAAACTTCTAATCTAGGAGAAATGTCCAGTCCCTTTTCCCTTGTCGAGGAGTTCCAAATCTTTCATAATTTAGCCACTTCAGATTTGCAACTCTTTTTTGTTTTTGGTTAGCAGCTGCTAAACCTCTAATATAAAGAGGGGGGGAAATAAGGACGAAAAGACTCGAAGAATTTGATCATTAAAAGTAAGGTATTGTATCAGAAAAAAATCATCGAAAACGTTGATATTCTATTTTTTTGTCGATTAAAGTTATAACTCATGAGGTTGAAAGGATGAACAATGAATGCAAAAACGTCAAAACAAATGATCGGTGATAAATATATAGATGAGCAGGGATGGATACTCCCGAGCTTTAATGGACCGCTGGTGGTGGGGCTCTTAAGCTTCAACTTTCGCATGCTTCTATGAGTAAACCTTTGGATTCCATCGAAAAAGCATCGGGAAGAACTATACAGGAATGGAAGATGAGCTACCTAGCTAGCTTTAACCTACTTTTATCTTAGGGATTGGAGACAGCAATGATGTGCCTGTTATGATGTCTCTTGCTTCGGTCTCTTGTACACTGAAATAAAGGTTCCCAGACAAATCATGCGTTGTAGGGGAATGGTTGGTGTTTCACATCATATGGTTGAATCATGGACGAAGTTGCCTGCGGATGTTCAGGCACAGGCATATGGTAAATGGTCACCTTCTCGGCTTCTCCTGTACTGGAAATACTGTTTTAGATGCCCCCTTTTGACTTCTATTTTACATTAGGTAGAAGATATTATGCTGCAGAACCATGAATACTGGGAGGATGATAATAATTGTTGTTTTTTAGAAATATATCAAAATGATATTTTTAAAAAATTATATCAAAAAATCCAAAAATTTTCTTGGAATTTTCATGAAATTAATGATGTTCGGAAGGCAACCTTAACGCTGTGAAAACTCCTTCTGGGAACAAGACAGTGGAGGGGAGCCGTTGTCTGCTACATATGGGGTGAGCTTAAGCAAATTAATTATGGAGAAAGAACATGCCTAGCAAAATAAATCCCTTAATTATGATATTCTATAGCTTGCTTCTTTTACAAACATCCACAAAATCACGTATGAAGCAGGGTTTTGATTGCAGGTATGAGGAGGTTTCAACTGGATCTGTTGCATGAGAGATTGCTTGCTTATTCAAAGTTGTAATTAACTTCATTCAATGCTCCTGGACCTCATGTCTGCTTGAGCACTGGGATTAAGCCCTGGCAGTAATTTATAATTCTTAATTGTCCTCGGCTTGTTCACGCCGATGCCTTGACGTCATGGAATCTGCTCGAAGGTCAATGCCGCCGCTTATATATATGAAGAGCTTCGAGTAGCCTGGTTGGTACTATAATTAGTTTAGAAATCCTTGGTTATGTGACCAAGAGGCCGGAGCTCTAACCATTGTTAGGTGGTGGAGTTTTGCACTGTAGTACAACTGTAATTTAATTATTTTTTTTAATTTAAAATATTATTTTTTATATTATTTTGATGTGTTAATATCAAAAATAAATTTTAAAAAATAAAAAAAATATTATTTTAATTTATTTTTAAATAAAAAATAATTTAAAAATAATATTTACTACATTTTCAAACCCTCGCAACAAAACACTAGCATACGGTGGGAAAGTGAGATAGGTGAGTGAATTTTTTTGGCTACTACAACCTTACATATTTAAATTCTTAATGGTTGGAAATTGTATTAAAACAGGGTTAACGAACCCTTTGAAGTTAAATTAAAAGTGATGTCTATTTATTTTTTGAGTTAAAAACCTTGTTAAAATTTATTTTTCAATACAAGCTACTTAACATAGAACATTAATATATTTAAAATAAATTACAAGTGAATAAAAAATAAATTTCAGAGAACTATTAATTGACATATTTTAAAAAAATTCAACACCCTCTAAAACCTGTCTCACATGTAAAAGAAACAAGTTTTCCTTATTATTTATATACTAGGAAGGTGAGAAGTTAAAATTGAGCTAAAAAAACACTCGGACTTTTAGAGATGAGAGGTCCTAAGCATCAAGTTTATTTTAGTTTTGTGATGAGTAATTAAAGCTGATAATAACGGGAATTAATTCTTATTATTTTTTCTAAAATCCTTTACGGCGTATTCTCTTTCTTTTAAATTATGTTTTAAGCTTTGTTTTTCTCTTGATTTAGAATTTAGATTCGATCTTTGTAAAGAGATAAACAAGACAATTATTTTAGATTCGTGTTAAAAGTGCATCTAAATAATATAATGTTGTTGGAATAATGGGTTATTTATTGCAAACATTTTAGTTGTGCAAAATGAATAGAAATAAAACTTTAAAGACAGAGTATTAATCATTGACAACAACAAAGTTTAATTATATTTTTAAATATTTCAAAACGTATCAATTTCTTTGTTATAGTTTATATTTTAATATATTACATGATTAATATGCATGTTAGTATCTCTTATGCAAGTTTGAATATATACTTTGTTATAGTTTTTATTGTAAAATTGTATTTTTATAAATTAAACATTATATGCGACTTACTTGTCTAATCATGTAAGAGCATCTCCCATTCTAGTGGTTTGAATTTTCATCACCGTGAATCATACAGTTTTTTTTTTTCAAAAAAAAAAAAAAGACAACTGGGGATCCTTGAAGTTCTAAATTACAGTTTCCAGTAAAAATTATATCAAAATCTTAACCAATTAGTATACAACATACATTCTGCATAAAATTACATTATAATTTTATATTTATTGGAAAGTTTTAATTATTCTCTTTGAAACCACATAAATTAATGTTGCAAAATCTCGTTAGGTATTATGGGGAGATATAATTGAAATTACGTTTTGTTTCATCCATGATTTTGAAATTGTATGGTTAATCAATATAAATTATAGTTTTGCATGAATTTTATTAAAAAAAAATTCTTAAAACATTATTTACGAGAAAGTTATAACTTGTAATTTTTTTTAAATTTACCTTTTCAAACCGCAATTACAAAATTATCACAATATCAAACACGCATCATTGTTATTTAAGTATTTATAATGCGGTTTTACCTAATTTTTAAATTGTTTTTTTGCTTGAAATATATATTAAATTTATAAAAAAATCATGAGCAGCATTACTAAAAACAGTGATATATAACCCAATAGCTTAAGCTGTTAGGTGAGATTCCAGGATATGATTTATATTATTCTCTAACACACCCCCCTCAAGTTAAAGTCTTTTGGGTTTGAAACTTGCACAGACCCACATTACCTTGTACTTAATTTTTTATCAAATAAATGAGAATGGTGAGATTTGAACTCGTGACCGCTTGGTCATCAAGGTTCCGGTACCATGTCAAATAACCATATCAACCCAATAACTTAAGCTGTTAGGTGAGGTTCTAGAATATGATTTATATTATTCTCTAACATCTAGTTAACATCTAGTCGTTAACTTCAGAATCTCGGGAGATATATAAAAATTAACCCGGATATCCACAATTAAAAAAAAAAAACAGTGATACATGCGTGCCTATGTGGTAAGGTTAATTTGACATAGAATGAATTTTTATTATTATTGTAATTCTATCGAAATGCAATAACTGAAAGGTAAATGTACGAGCTTGTTTGATTAAAAAGTGAACGACACAAATCCTATGGACAAAGTAATTTCCCCCCAAACAAAACAAAGAAGCTGTCAAGGGTCAAGTCTGTCACCTTCACTGACAAAAACAGAACAAAAAACAAAGATTTTGCCAGTACCAGCCTAGTCGCTACCCTCCATAGCTGTGGCAGCTCCTTGCTTCAAAATCAAGATCCCCAAATCCCCTCTCCTGTTCATGGGTTCAAATCAATTGTCCTTGTCTTTAATTTCTTTTCTGATGGGATTTTCGTCGCCATCTCAATTTTTAAAAAAAAATCCAAAGAATCCAAGAAATGCAGTTTGTTCACTTCCAAACGTAACATAAAAAAAATTTATAATCAGTGTTTTAAAGATCAATGATTACAAGAACCTCAATCATCCAAGACAAGGACAGTAAAAAAAAAATCAGAATAATGCCAGCCCATGGACATGATATTACATACATTTGGAAGTGCTTTCTTTGCTGTTAAAACTATGTTTTGTGATTTTTTTGAAATAAATTATTTTAATATTTTATTATTATTTTGATGT
>Ga0307510_10010043_pt1 | contig 11248 bp, 2 predicted proteins | sample 12_EM_MG_FD_207224 | JGI IMG/M metagenome (GOLD analysis project Ga0307510, IMG submission 207224) | Populus trichocarpa ectomycorrhiza microbial communities from riparian zone in the Pacific Northwest, United States - 12_EM | ecosystem: Host-associated > Plants > Roots > Unclassified | place... | reverse complement strand
ATAAATATATATATATATATATATATATATATATATATATATATATATATATATATAATACAATTTTGTTCTACTATAACGCCTGCACTGTGCCTTTTTTTTCTCTTTTATAATTAGGTTTTTTCTTATTCCATCCTCTGGTTGTGGTGTTTGTTTTAGGTGATTGTCTCTTATATTTACATGTTCTTGATAATTAAAGGTTTTTATAATATTTTCAAACTTTATTTGATGGGGAAAATGTTTGAATTGGTGGGATAAAGACGCAATTAAAAGAAAAAAAAAACCAAACTGAAAACCAAAACAAAATAATAAAATAACATGATTTTTCTAGAATTTGAGGGCAAAACTTCACTTTTGTCTACATATTCTTTGTTCACTTCTCTTATGCTCCCTTTATTTTGGAATAAAAACTTCACTTTGTTAATGTTTCTATACCTGATTTTAAAAGAGCAAATAAAAAGTCATCGGCAAATGAGATAAAAAAGAGAAAATAGTCGGTCGGTTATATCCTAACAACAAAAAAAGTTATTTTTTAGTGTTAATAAATTTTATTTAATAAAAGGAGTTTCATTAAAGTGTTTTTTTACCCTTCATATTATCATAAAAAAAAAATAGATTGAGGCAAGAGAATGTTTTGAATTGGGGTAATTTTTTTATTTTTTTGGCCTAGTAAATGTTGGTTTAAGGTTATATATAGGTTTATTGAGATTGATGGGGGTGTTTTCTAGGTGTTGTCACATGAAAAAAAGAGTTGAAAACTAGATTTTTAAGTTAAAAAAAATCGGGGCTGACTTTTTGGCCACCTTAGATAACCAGAGTCATACCAATAGATGGCATTTCTCTTACTTTCTTTTTTTATCCCAAAACAATTGTGTTATCTACTCAGACGTACAAGCCTGGCCTTGTATACTCATGCATGCCTAACCTTTTTATGGGCCAGGTTTGCTAGCTCACGCAGTCTTAGATAGAAGTGAGCAAAAAAACCGGAAAACCGATTAAACCGAGAAAACCAGAAAAAAAAATAACCGAAAAAATCGAACCGAAAAAAAAACCAATTAAACCGATTAAATTTTTGAAAAAATCGGCCGGTTCGGTTCGGTTTCGGTTTTATAAACAAAAAACCGAAAAAACCGAACCGAACCGAAACCGACAAAAAACTGGAAAAAAACCCGAGCAAAACCGAGTCAAACCGAAAAAACCGAGCCAAAACCGGAAAAAACCGAGCCAAAACCGAGAAAACCGAGCCAAACCGGTTTGAACTGTTTTTTGCCCTAAAAAAACCGAACCGAACCGAAACCGGTCGGTTTGACCCGGTTTCAGTTTTTTTTTTCAAAAAAAAAATTCAATTTGGTTACTTTTTTTGATAAAAACCGAACCGAACCGAAAATGATCACCCCTAGTCTTAGGCGTCTAGCATGACTTTGCCATTCATGTTTTCTCATTAAAAAATTAATTTAAAATATTTTTTAGATATTATCTGATTAAATATCGTTGAATTTTACTTTATTTTTAAATAAAATTATAGAATTTATGAGTTTTTTTAAAAAAAAAACATTACTTGGTCATTTTCATGTGCATATCTATTTTTATTATCGTATTATTAAATAAAAAATAGATTCTAAAAAAGGTTATTAAACTCAACCAAGTCTATGACACAAGTTGTGGGTTTGACGAGTTACTCAGGTTGACAAGGGTCAATCCAAAACGACATTGTCTTCAATTTTTTAGATTGAATTGACTTTTTATCCAGTTGCATTTGGATCCAAAATAAAAGGTGACACGTTAACAAGAAGAAGAGTTCTCATTAGAGATAATCATTTTTTATCCTTAAATTTGTTCAATTTTTTTTATATTTTTCTTAATGTGTTTCTTAATGTGTTTCTATTTTTATTGAATAAAGAACATATAATAAAAAAAAAATTGTATTTTTTGTGAGAAAAAAAGAAGGCTGGATAAGAAAAGGAGAAATTATGATAGAAAATTATTTTGTTTTAATATAATTAAAATTGCTACTTTTAAAAAAAATTATTGATATATAATTAAATAAATAAAATATTGAATGGCTCCTCCCGATATCAAATTTTTTAATCTATATCTCAACTTCCTGATTTAGAGTGTGTTTTGAATAAAAAAAAAAATAGTGAAATGTGGTTTGCTCTTTTCTATGGCATCCATTCAAAAAGAAAGAAAAACTTGTTTTTGATGATAATTTTTTTATACATTAAATAAGTTGTATATTAAAAAAAATTCATTGATGCTTAAATGAACACATTGGTTTTTGAGTTCACAATTAAAAGTTTTCTTGATATTAAAAAAATATTGACAATAATTATATTGTTTTTAAAATAAAATTTTGATTACTTAGTGAAAATGTGAGTAACAGCTTATTTAGAAGTGTGATAAATATTTTTTTAAAAGTGTTTTTTTAATACATCAAAATAATATTTTTTAAATTTTTAATATTAACACCTTAAGAAAATAATAAAACATTAATTTAAAACTTTTTTAAAAAAATAAAAATTTTAGAAAGCATTGTTTGACCACAATGTTAAAAGTTTCTAAGTTAGCTAAGTATTTATTATAACATTTGATTTATTTATTTATTTATTTTAAAAAAAATCTGATTACGCCAAGCGATTAGTCGCCTTGTCGGTCATAAATTATACTACTCATATAGCCCCACCACCGTAAAGCAAAGCAAAAATACTTTCCATTTCTTACTCTCGTCTCCAACGCCTAATCTCAATTCTTGAATCTGTCAATTTGTGTGCATGTAATTTTATTTTTTTCCTCTTTCCGATGGAGCATTTCAGATCTAAATCGTGCAGGGAAGGGAGGATAGAGATGGAGGGATACGATGAAGACAAAGCAGCACCGACAAACATGCAAGATTTGAGGTCTTATAGTGTCAGCTACGCGGTTTCTGTACAGCCAAATCAATCGGGAAAAGAAGGGAAGATGAAGAAAGGGAAAAGTAATCTTGAGTCATCTTCAAAAAGCTGGAGTTTCAATGATCCCGAGCTACAAAGGAAAAGAAGGGTTGCTAACTACAAGGTCTATGCGATAGAGGGCAAGATGAAAGGGTCCTTAAGGAAGAGCTTTAGATGGATCAAGGACACTTGCACCCAGGTGGTCTATGGATGGAGGTGATGGGTGACTACTTCTCCCTCCCTCCCTTCTCTCTCATAAGCCTTTCTGAAGAAATTGTTTCAGTGTGTGAGCTGTTTTATTTTGAATGATGAGAGATGAACATAAACATATTTATTGTATTTTCTCTTTTGAGAATCTTAAATGCCATTATTTTTCGTAAGTAGTATACTTTCTTCTTTTTGCTCGAAGGAAGCCAAATCTATGGATTGAGTTTTATGTGTATGCCTTTGCTTGAATTCCATTGGCACTTTATGTGCAAGATCTAAACAGAGTGGACTGTTTGTGGTTGATTGATTATCCTACATCTTTGCAATTACAGATTTGCTTGTTTCCTAGTTCAAACCAGAAGCTAATCCGTTTAGTGGGACAAAAAGATGCCGATTCTTGTTATTAGATGGGCGATGAACTTGATTTCTGGTTGCACGTGGAAGGAGGAGTCATCTCTCTTTCATTAGTCATTAGTTAGTGTATTCGACACAGGACAATGTATCATCAGCCCTATTTGCCCAGAAAACAAAAGGGTTAACTGATCTTTCAAGAACAAGATCCTCTCATGTTCTGTTCTTTCCTTTCATGTTTGGTCTGGTCATGTTTTATTTCTCCAGGGGCAGAAACAATGAAGAGAACCAGAATTTCTTTCTCCTGTTATTTATGTCATTTGACGCGTGAAGAAGGGATATTTTAATTTGGATTCTCATTTAAACTTATACCTAGAATAAATCACAAATTGAAATCCTCAATAAGACCTCTAAATTAACTTACTGCTTACCACTACCAAATGGGAGCTGCCTTGCTGCTGAACATGATTTGTTCCATTAAAATTAAAAAACAACAACTAATGGGGTGGTGGTACAGACAGAACACATTGCTCCCCTTTTTCTTTTCTCATAACACATGTCGGCCTATTCTTGGTTTCAGCCATCAAATTTCTGTTTTTAATTAAAATTTGAGATTGATGAATTGTTTTTATTTATTTTTTATATAGTTATTGCTTTTCCGGAGGTTGGTGCTTGATTTTATATAAAAAATAAAATAATCAATTACATTGTCTACAAGAGATTGAAAATGAAAGACCAAAATTCAAACCAAAAAAAATAAAACTGTTGTCACCTCTACTACTTTTACAGAAAAAAATTCAACCCCATATAATTTAATTTGAAAACCATTGACTAGCTAAGCCTACTTTTGAGTTAATAATTTACTTACATATGGAAAACCTGCTTGGTAACGCCACTCTTTTTTCTTTTTTTTTTCTAGATGAAATTTTTTTGATCCAATAACTATAAGCAAAGTTATGAATGATTCACAGATAACAGAGGGCAGCAGATTCCTGTTTGCTATTTCGTTTCAAAAACATTTTAAAAAAAAATTTAAATTTATTTTTACTTTAAATTAATATATTTTTTATATTTTCTGATGTAAAAAATAAATTTAAAAAAATAAAAAAAAAATATTATTTTAATGTATTTTAAAATAAAAAAACACTTTAAAAAACAACCGCAACCACATTACCAATCATGTCTCACACGATTATAGAGCAGAAAAGCATAGTTTATGCCAACGATTATTTGGTGCTCTAATTTTATGAACACATCAATTACAAACGAGCGGAGGAAAATATATTTTAGATCCACAAACTTTTGATATCTTCCACATTGGAGATATATTTTTTTTTTACCAAAAATAGAACTGTCCCCATGCACTGCACAGGTTAGCAAGACAAAACACATCACTCAATATGCAACAACAGTATCCGATTATAAATTTACAGCAGGAAGCATTTGTAATTGACATCGGTTAATGATGTAACCTTCCTTCTATATTGACGTGCAAACTCTCAATGCCCTTAAGAGTCGACTCCAAAGTCTTTATGTTGGTATTTCTACCAGAAGACGAATGCTTCTGCTCTGAAGATAAAGCAGCTGAACTTCTTTGCCCATTCTGAAGCACTGCAAAGCTTGCATCTGTTGTGCGAGGACGAGAAGGATCAGAATCGTTCCCAAAGGCTGCACCACGACTACTGGAGACAACAGGATTCCTTGATGATACAATAGATCGCAAAAAATTTGAGCTGGACAACTGCACAGGCCCAAGCGCGCACTAAATCAACTATCAAATAACAGACCATCAAAACACTGGAAAAGTTTCTAAACAGTAAGCAGAACAGTTGTTTGTTCAAACATGGTGGAAATGATTCGACAAGTATGGCACATCTGAAAACCCACACATCTGGCAACATGCAGCAATCATGCATTTTGACAGAATTGAGTTACCAACCACAGAATGTATTCAATTGAAAAGAAAAAAGGTTCAAATGAACTCTTTCCAGAATAATCAATGCCTGGCATTTATGTCCATACTCATCTAAAGAACAATCTTGATCCAGAAATTATAGAAGAAAAACATGCAGGCTGAGGGCAATACTGGCAATTTCATTTGAAGATTTATTCATCTACCTACAATAGAATGGCATTTGCATTTGATTAATACAGGCCATCATGAGCAGATGCAATGCAGAACATACCGTGGCATCTTTTGATAAAGATAGATCATTTGTAACAGGGCTCTTTTGTTTTGATAAATTTCCAGAATTCACAATAGGTCCAGAGTTTCGCCTTCGAGCATGATCTATTGAAGGCCAACCAGGTCCACCTTCTTCCCCACCTGTGGTTAAGTGAAAACCCAAAATGACATTTTCCTATGCATTCGAATGCACAAAATTAAAATCATAAGGAAAAGCTTTGAATGAAAAAGTAAGGATGGGATGTAAGAAATTGAGCGAGGAGAAGACGAGGAAGAGAAAACAGAGGACAATCAAACCAACAATAAAAAAGAAAAGATGGGGAGAAATTAATTAAATATCCAATTTCAAAACTCTACTCCCATAAAACACATGATAGGTTCTCCCACATAGTCACCAAATATACTAAGAAAACCTAGAAATGAAAAAAAAAAAAAATACAAGTAGAAACCAAACTCAACTATACTGAGTATGAATAAAACATGATCCCAATTAAAACTATATAAAAAAGCCAAGTGGGAAAACATCTAATACCTATAACACCCCCACCTAAAAAAATAAAAAAATAAAAATATCAAACAATCCCCAATGAAAGAGTCATATGATAAATCCAAAATCTTCAGTTTGTTCGCCATCAAGCAGCAACACGTCTACCTGACTGCCTATCAGCATTATTAGCACCAGGAGGAGGAATGCCAGAGCTTGGTCCAGCACCAGGGCCCTGTAGATGAATAAATACACCAGTCAAACAAAAAAGCAGGATTATACAGATGATCAGTCAAAGGCTCTAAGCCAAGAGAACAATAACAACAATGCTGTCACTTACATGTGCACGAGTAGTAGGATTAGCAATCTGTGATTGCTGATATTTCAAAATCGTCCAATCAAAAACATAGTCAAACTGGAAACCTAAAGCAAGAAAAAAAATCTCTAATTAGGAAAATCGTAAGATGGTTTCAAAAAATTATTTGTATTACCATTGTAGTTCTTGGGTCTATACAATATTTTAAAGTAAACATTGAACAGAAAAATTCAAACCTTCACGAATAAAAAGATCGCGAAAGAGTCGTTTCAGGTAAGCGTAATCTGGTTTATCATCAAAACGAAGTGACCGACAGTAATGGAAATAGGATGCAAATTCCGTAGGATAACCCCGACACAAGGCCTGATGAGAATTCAGTCTCCTTTCAAACCAGTTACATATGATGAATGTTTACAATACAAATCAACACATTATCATGAAACATCTGCATACCTCAATAGAAGTTGAAACTTTCTTTTCACTGATTTTTTCATATTTTTGCTTCTTTGTACCAGCTTTTAGTCCCTGCCATGGAAGACTATAACCACATGGGGTCGGGTCACAACAAAATCATATATACAACAAGGGTGAAGTGAGATAATATTGGGGGACAGGATTGTTCACCTTCCCCTTAAGAAATACATAAGAACATATCCAAGAGATTCTAAATCATCCCTGCGGCTTTGCTCTAGAAAAAAAAAAAAACACAAGTAAAGCAATCAGGAAACATTAATTTTATAACTGGCATCGATCAAGTTAACATCTTAAACACAAAGGGGGTGAGGAATTGAAATGTTGTCATAATCTTTACCAATGCCAAGGTGAGTGTTCATGCTAGCATATCTTGCAGTTCCAGTCAAATTTTTATTCTCTCTGCAATTTACAAAAACTTGAAATATAAATTAATGACTATTTGTGTAAAATTTGATTTCCAGCACCATACACCAGAAAGTGCCCCCCTAAACCATCCGATATAAAAAACCATAGAAACTAGGTCAAACAGATGAAGAACAACAACTTACACCTTTTGCAGTGCTAAATAAATTGATAATATGCACTAAAATAATCTACTTGAAGTTGCAAATGATTAACCTGTAAGGAATGTGTTGATGTGTTGAAGTGTCTCTATACTTCTTGGCTAGACCAAAGTCGATGGCATAGACCTAAACACAACTAAATATTAAATATCAGGGTCAAGCATAGAACAACCACCAAGAAAAAGAACTCCACATAAGAACAGGTGCCAACCCAAGACCTGATTAGCACGCCTCCCTAATCCCATCAGAAAGTTGTCTGGTTTGATGTCTCGATGAAGAAAGGATTTGGAATGAACAAATTCAACTCTATTAATCTGACAGGAAAATCAAAACTCTCAGTACAAATGACCGACGTAGAGCACAGGATACCAAAGAAGAAGAAGCGAAATAAAATCCTACCATCTGATCTGCAAGCATGAGTACAGTCTTCAGAGACAGTTTCCTACTGCAAAAGTTGAACAGATCCTCAAGACTAGGTCCCAGTAAATCCATGACAAGGACATTATAGTCGCCTTCAACACCAAACCATTTAACATTCGGTATTCCAGCTGCAAAAGTTACAATTAAGTAGCTAAATATCAAAAATCAAAAGAAACACTAGGCACAGCAACAAGAAACCCTTAATCCAAGCAGTTGGGGTCGGCTATACGCGCTCTTTGCGCCAATTTAATCTTTTTTTTATTTAAAAAAGAAAGAAATGGATACATAAGAGGAAGAGGTCGGTCCTTACTTCCTCCCTGCAGCATTTTGTACAACTTGGATTCATACAGCAATTGAGGATGCCTTGTCTTGACATTTTCCTATGTATGAGTAAAACGTAATTAATAATCAGAACTAAAAATATCAAATCCACAAATTTCTCAAAACTGATTAATGAATTTACCATCATCAATTAATCTTACAAAAACCCACACTGATTGAAATAATTAAAAAAAAAGGCCAAATTTAATTAAAAAATAAAACTCACAAGCTTGATTGCAACCTCTTCGTTGGTCTGAATATTAGCACCTGTAAAACAAAAACAATCAATACAAAATAATAGATGATTTACAAAAAAGAAAAACAGAATTAATAGAAGTATTTAAAAAAAAACAAGAAGAAGAAGAAGAAAAATATATACCGAGATAGATCTCTCCAAAGGATCCGCTACCGATCTTGCGACCGAGACGAAACTTGTTGCCGACACGTGGCTCCATGTTCAAATTCTCTATAATCTCTTATTGTTGTTAACAATAAAAGTTATTGAAACCCTAATCCTCCTTAATTTTAATTAAACAAAGAAACAAATTAAGAGAGAGAGACAGTGACGGTGATGGTAAGGAAAATCTAATAGAACATCGGGGGGGAATAAAAAAGGAAAATTTCTTCTTTTTTTTTTTTAATTTTTTTCTCTCCTTAATTTTGTTTTGAGAGAGGGAGAGAAAGACGGAGAGGGAGAGAGAGGAGGCATTCTCTTTTCTTCTTGTTTTTTCTTGTTATTGTTGTTGATCACTAGTTGTTTTCAAGTAATGTAGTATGATAATGCTAGTTCTGGTGTGACCACCGCTGCTCTTTATATTTAAAGCAAAACTTATTATTATTCTAGGTAGTCGAGGGTATATAGTATTATACTAATAATTATTTTTTAAATTTTTTTAAAAAAATATTAGTATATTAAATTTTTATTTTTAAAAATTTATTTTTAATATTAGTACATCGAAATTATTTAAAATTAAAAAAAATTAAATTTTGATAAACACGCAGTCAATTGCATTGTCAAAAGAGTTCGTAGTCCGTTAACTATACACATATACTAGATTGTTGACCAATGCTAACTGTTGTACAACCCATTTTTTTCCTACATAAAAAAATATTAAAATGAAGCACGCATTCCTAAAAAACCAAAAAGAAATTGACTCATGTCATTGACTTGACTAGATTTAATAAGTTTAATTAATTTAATAATAAAAATAAAAATTACAATGAAAATTAAAAAAAATTGACAAAAACAGAATTTTTTGCTAAACCAGGGTAATCTTGGTGAAAGCAAATTGAATAAAACTATAAAGCTTAATCACCAAACAACTTAATATTGGAGGGCGAGATAATCAGAATCATTTTCAAAATCAGTAAAAAATTCAATAGAAAGCAAATAAAAAAAACATAGCCCAATCTAAAATCAAATAAACATTGGAAAAAAAAAACATAAGCTTAAAAAAAAAAGAAAAAAACAAGCAAACTCGAATGAATATTCTAAACCTAAGTTAATCTCTCAAACTCGCAATCCATTAAATCTCAGACCTAGACTCACCTATTCGATTTAGGAGACTAATTTATTCCCAACCAATTTAATGTTGAAAGATGAAACCAAAAAAAAATTCAAATATATAAACTTATCAAAGTAAAAAAAAAATAGCAATTAAAAAAATAAAGCTCAAATTTGATAGGAAAAAAATTGTGGGAGGATGAAAAAAATTCAATTCTAAAAACTATCCCAAACAAAATAAATAGCAATAATAAGAATAAGGCTAATTGGTGGGTTACACATGATATTATATTATTTATGTAAATATATATTAATTATTAATAAAGAGTTAATTTATTTTTAATATTCATATAATATTAGATTAATGAATCTAATATTTGATTTATGAATCTAGAGTAAAGATAAAGTTCATGGGACAAAAATATTTTGCAAAGAAAATTATAAAGTTGTTATAATTATGAGATTCTTATTGCATCAAAGCATTATTCCTAAAATGTTCATAGTCGATGTTCTCTTAAATACTGAACATTTATTATAGTCGTAGAGACAAGCACATATTATGTTATTTCCTTTATAAAAGAAAGCAAATGTTCTTATAATCTGAGGTATAAGGGATACCTAAAAATAATATGTATGTGCTTGTCATAGGACATACACATTGAACCGACGCGCATGGGAATTTCATATAGAGAGAGCACCTATATCTATGAAAGGCTCATGTGACGATTGTGTAAGTGATCCTTAGACTTGAGATCACTAAGTTATCTTATATAGAGAATGTATGCTTTTGATTTTGTTATATGTTATCTTAATTGAGATAACAAATGAGCAAACATTAGGTATAACATAAACTATATGTAAATACTTGAGTGATAAAGAGAGGATTCATCACTTTATGCCTTGTTTGTTTCAAGGAAACCAAATTCCAGGAATTCATTTTCCTCATTTTCTCATGTTTGGCAACCATCCGGAAAGTTAATCAAAGAAAAGTTAATTACGGTCAACAAAAAAACTGCCTTTACCTGCAGGAAAGTGTTTTACTTTCCTTGTCAAAAGGAAAACACTTTCCTTTACTGATAAAACACATATTTCCCCTCTCTGTGTCTCTTTTCGAAAACAGTTGAAAAGCAAAGAAGATCTGGAGAATCACACTTACATTTCAGATATTTTTTCCCTCAAATTTCTCTATTATTTCTCTTTATGTTTTTATCTTCTTCGTATTTTTTAGATCTATAAGAATTATAGCAAAAAATCCTTGATCTTGTTTAATTTGTTGTCTGTTCCGAAAAAAACTATTTCTCTGTATTTGTATTTGCTGTGCAAACAATCCATCATGGTTGGGGAAGCTGCCTGTCAATTTTTTTCCCATACCCAGTTTTCTTCTTCATCTCCTCGTCACATTCAAACAAGCTCACAGAAAAACCCAACCAAATTCATCACAAGCAAGCCATAAAAAACACAATTTTTCTTGCACATTCGGCAGCTTCCCCAAC
>Ga0307510_10010042_pt1 | contig 11248 bp, 21 predicted proteins | sample 12_EM_MG_FD_207224 | JGI IMG/M metagenome (GOLD analysis project Ga0307510, IMG submission 207224) | Populus trichocarpa ectomycorrhiza microbial communities from riparian zone in the Pacific Northwest, United States - 12_EM | ecosystem: Host-associated > Plants > Roots > Unclassified | place... | reverse complement strand
GCCGCCGCAGTTGATGGCGACGGAGCCGCCGCAGTCGTTGCCGTCGGTGACGCAGGCGTTGCGGAGGATGGCGAAGCGGGCGATGCCGCTACGCTCGAAGCTGCTTGCGCCGCATTTGCCGGAACGCCGAAGATCGCGTGCTTGATCTTGTCGAAAATTCCCATGATAGGCTTCCTTCCTTTTTGAGCCATCGCAGCGACGCCCGTAACCGGAGGTCTGCCTCCCCACCGGCGCCATTAAAACTATCTGGACCAGCCGCGGGCATTGCCAATAGGCAAAGGCCTGAATGATAGATAAAAGTTGTGAGAGCGGGCAAAAACACGGAATAAGTTTACCCTGTCCGGGCGAGCATCCTATGGATCTACAACCGGCGCAAAGGCGCGGATTTCAGGCCTTCAGGCTTTTCTACGGACAGGCAGGCACGGTCTTGGCGCACTTTGCGCCATTTTGATTCCACCGATCGCATTTTTCGCTTGCGCTCCCAAACCCAAAATACTAATGCCATCAAGCCGTTTCGGCAGGTCGGGGCGTAGCGCAGCCCGGTAGCGCACTTGACTGGGGGTCAAGGGGTCGCAGGTTCAAATCCTGTCGCCCCGACCAATAAATCAATCACTTAGCCCCAGATAAGTGATTAGTCGGTTTACAGTCTTCGGACTGGTTTACAGCTCTTGTTCTTGCTTCGATCTTTTCGACGGCTGCACTCGAGACCAGATAGTGCTTTCGGATGATCGTTTCTGCATCCTTTTCGGAGTGCCCAGATACCTCGGCAATCTCCTTGATCGACGCCCCGTTTCGGTAGGCAAGCGTCACAAACGTTCCCCTCAAATCATGAAACGTCCGATCCTCAATCCCCGCTTTCTCGACGGCTTTCCTCCATGAGGACTTGAAGCCCGTCTTCCACGGCTGATCTTGGCCGTTGGTGAGGATCATCACCGAATCCCCCCGCCTCACATTATCCAGGCACGCCTTCAAATCGGCCGAGACCTTCACGCGGACATGCGCGCCGGTCTTGCTCTGGCGCAGCGCTATCGATTGGCCGTCGTATGCCTTCCATGTCAGTTTAAGCAAATCCCCTTGGCGTTGCCCAGTCCAGAGGGCGAGCATCATGGCCCTGACCAATGGCTCTGTCGCCGGCTTGATCTCCCACTTCTTTCCGTCTTCCGTCTTGCGGCCGTTCTTGAATAGGTCGATTTCGTCATCTTTCCAGATGATATCGCGGCGCGTTCCGTCGTTGACCTTCTCGACCTTTTCAAGCGGATGGCGAGAGATCATCTCGCGATCGAGGCCAAACCAGAGGATACGCTGCAGCACACTCATGAATAGATCGGCCTTGCGCGGGTGAGTTTTAGCGATCTCGTCTCGCCATTCCAAAAAGGTAGTTCGGGATCCTGGAGCCGAGATTTTCACTGCGGAATAATCGAAGAATGTTCCCTCGATATTCCTTATGGCGATGTCGTATCCTTCCTTGGTGGTATCCTTCAGGCCCGTATAGGCTGGCGATTTCAGGTAGGCACGGATAATTTCAGCCAAGCAGCCCTGATAGGGAGCATCTGGCCTCTCCCGCATAAGTCGAACATACTCAGCGGCGAAATCAAATTCTTTGCCTGGATCGGTTTCCATGCGTGGGCCACCACGCCATGCGTAGTGGTAAACACGCTCTGTCACGCCGTCAGCGAGCTTTTTTGTGACCCGGTGTATGCCCACGAGGTTTACCTTCATGTCTTGCCCTCCACTCGGCTAGGCTATTGCCTCCGAATGAAATGGCTGGGTCAACGTCATCTTGCTTGTGAATATCGGGGATATCGGGGCAAACCCGGATAATTTTCCCATTGACTTCGATCTCGACGCGCACTCCCTCGCTCTTGGCGATCTGGGCCATGCGTTTCAGATCCGATTGCTTGACGAGGGCTGAGGCTGTCATCCGCCCTCCTTGCCGATGTTGGCTATTTGTTCTGGCAAAGGATTGTGGGAGGATTCCGAGAGTGCGCGGATGGCATCAATAAAATCCTGCCTCGACGCAAGACGCCAATCAGTATTGCCGCGATGGTTGGTGTATGTGATGCCTGGATGCTCTCTGATTGCCTTCTCGGCCTCTTTGAGAGCTTGCCGTCTCGCTTCCTTCGTCATCTCGTCGCACATGGCCTTGGCTGCATCGCGTTCGGCTTCGAGATCGGACAGGGCAACGAGAGGGATGTCACACTCTGTCCGGTTCTTCCGCGCAGCGCTGTCGAACTGAGCTGCGCTCCAAAGAGCATTCGGCCTTGTGCTGCAGGCATATGCCACGATATCAACCATCGTTCCGCCTCTCCAGTTCCTCTGTGGTGCGGAGGGCGGCACGAAGGAACTTTCCAGCCTTTTCAGGGCCGCAATGATCGATCTGTTTGACGGCATCCTCGAATGGGATGACCCATGCATCTGGCTTGCAGGCCCAGGTATATCCGTGGCCGCCGATCCGCCAGACGCCGTTTTCGGTCTCGATATGGACCATGACGCCAGACCACGAACGAACTCGTTTGCTGCCGGGGTATTGGCGCAAGTATTTCTGGGTGATAAAGTCGGGGCCGAATAGACGGCTCATCACTTCGCCTCCTCTTGCTCAGGGGCGACGGCGTCAGGCTCATTCTCATAGGGTACGCGCGACGAAAACGCCTCAAGAGCCTTGTCGAGGGCGTTCCATTCATCGCTAGCCCATTCTGGGGCCTCAAAAACCTCGCGTGCTGCGATGACGAGATTAATCACGTCCTGCGGTAGCGCGACTATCTCGGGTGCGGGGTCGCTTTGGGAGGTGGATAGAGCGGAGCGGATGCGCTGTTCGTAATCGATCTGCGCTTCGTCCCGGCAATATTGCTCCGATCCTTCGCGAGAAATGGGGAATGTTGCTTCTTCGTCTTCTGGCTTCGTGAGGCCAAAAACGCCGCTTCTAATGCAGACAACATTATATGTGCCGACTTCGCTGAAGGCTCGGCCAAAATCATCCCACTCCAGCGGCTTGACCTTCACGACCACCGGCTCTTGCACCGCTGCGGGTGGGGGTGGGGCGGATAGATGAGCTTCGAATATGCGACGCAAGCCGTCTAGTTCACCGCTCAACGGATCGCCATCCCACTCACTGGGCATATTGGAACGAAATTCCTTGTCTGCTTCTAGAACCGCAGCAATGGCGATTTCGAGCATATTCGATTTCGGTGACCTCTCATGCCGTTCAGCATCGGAGGTAGAGGCGGCGTAGACCGGGAACGGATCGGAGCCATCAACGGATGTGTCGCCAGGGCGAGCTACCTCGTAGTAGTCTTCGACATCGTCCGGGGCGCGGCGGCCCTGAAGCCAAACTAGGTGAGCTATCGGTTCATTCGGCATTGTTCTTCTCCTGAGCTAAGGCGCGGAAGGTGATGACGAGTCCGAAGCAGGGGATAGGGAAAACGTAGAGCTTTCGTTTGGCCTGATCCCAGAAGGCTCCGATCCAAAGGTCATACCAAGCGAATATGGGGCGAATTTTCACGTGTTCTTCTCCTGAGAGAGCTTGGCGCGGAGGGTGGCGATGAGGAGGGCGAGCGCGGCAGTCGGTGCGTGCGAGCATTTGGCTGATTGACGGTCGAAGAATTTGAGCCGTCGTTGCACGAGGTCACACATCCATGGGCCTTGATCACGAAGGATTTCGGCGTCCCATTCACAGAGATTTTCGATGCGCCAGTCAGGCAACACGCGCTCAACCAGGGAAACGGCCGCGTCGATGGATGAGGTAAAGGGCGAAGCTTGGACGCTAAGCGCGGCACCCTTCCTCATCAGCCATTCGTGAAACTGCTGATGGTCAGGCCAAAGATCGCCATGCATCCAAGAAGGGCTGTCATTTTTGAGGTTGGGGTGCTTGATCCATCCAGAGAATTCCGGGATCACGGAAAGCGTGATGTCTGCGTCCAGTTCCCGGCTCGGCCCCACAGATTTCTCCAGTGCGGCTATCAGCTCTTCAATGGTCATTGCTGATTACCTTTCTGCTGCCGAAGAACAGACGGAGACAAGATCAAGCCATTTCCGGCGCGATAGGTCAGCGATCCGTTTTCGTGATTGAATGTGCCGTCTAGGAACAATCCGGACCCTTCGGCCATGAAACGCTCGATATGTTCCGGATTGGCGGCGAGGACAGAAACAATCTGGCCTGCCAATTCCATCGCCGGCTCATTCGCCTGCCAGCCGACTGCTCTGGCGACCTGAGCGATCTTGGCAATCAGCTCTTCAAGCTTTTGCATGAGATGCCTCCAGCTTGGAGCGATCGACTAGCGACACGATGGCCTCGACGCCGCACCAATATGCAAGCGGGTCTTCGTCGGCTTTCCAGTTGGTGACGGACTTGCGACCCCGTCCCCTGCTGACCTTTTCTTTCCCCATGGCGATCTGGATGATGCGCCCGGCTGTGGCATAGATTTGAGCATCCGTCATGACCGCGCCTCCATGCGGGCATCTTCGGCCCGAGCTTCAGCCGCGCACTCGCGGACGTATTCCTCGGTTTCAGCAGCCTCCGAGAGGAGCCAAGCATAGAAGGCGTCGCCCTCAGTAAGGCGATTGAAAAGCCAGACGGGCATTGATCGTTCGTCTGTGGATGCTTTGCCTTCCCTGATTTCGAAGAAATGAACCTCGATCACTTCGGCGATCGGCTCTTCTGGGGGATCGATCTCTGTAGCCTTGGAGCCGGGATGGACCGTGAAATTCACGACCATATTCAGCTCGATCTCGGTACCGCAATCAAAGCCGCTGATGCAGACGATCTGTTCGGCGCGATACTTTTGGCTCATTGTCCGTCACCTTTCGCAATTTGATTGAGAACTGAACGGGCGAGCTGACGGACTTCTGCGGGCGTCGTCTCCCAACGCTCAGGCGCTCCCCATGCCGGCACGTTGGCGATCTGCTCCATCACCTTCACGGCCTCGGAAAGCTTGGGCCGGAGGAATTTTACTTCCTCGTTCAATTGCCGGATCGTCTCGTCCTTGCTCTCGATAAGCACTGAAAACCGACGGTTTTCACCGATAAGCTTGGCTTCAGCGCTGTACCTTGCGTTCTTGTGCTCGACGCGTTCGGCCTCAGTCTGGCTATACGTCACGTCGGCTTGCTCAAGAGCCCTGTCGTACAGGCTTATATCGTCGGCGGGGCCGCTTTCAGACTGCGGCAACTCGAGGTGGCCGCACACCACGCGCAGGATTTCCTCATAGGTTTCTCGCTGCACTTCCGCCTTCCGCGCCCTCTCTTCCTCATCAGCTGCAATCGTGACCTGTAGGTCACGGCTTGCCTTGATGTTCGCAATTTGCTGCTCAAGCTCGGCTATGCGGGAGTCGGCAGATAGTTGGATGTCGTTGGTGGCGTTCATCTGGTGACGACCTCCCCTGTTCGCGTGTCAACGACATCGCCATTCATTTTGCGTTTGAAGCGCTGGGAGAACCCGCTCTTCGGCTTGTCGATCCCAAGGTGCTTTTTCTTCACCCGCGCGATCTTAGATTTGACGGCCATCTCGGTCGCGGTCTTGCGGCGGTGCGGATCGACCAGCGCCGGGAACAGGTTCGTCTCCCGATGCTCTCCTCCAAGAATGAGCGGGATGCGGTGATCAAGGTCCCATTTGTCGCCGGGCTTGATCTTGGCGCCGGTCAGATGGCATAGGCCGTTCTCGCGTTCGAAGACGCGAAGCCTGACGCGCGGCGGGACTTTGGTGTCATCGGTTTTCCCGATCCATTCCTCAATACTTCTGCTCACGACAGAAAGTCCTCCATATCGAGTTGCGGAGATTTTCGACGGCGGGTGAGGGCGGCATTCTTGGCATGATGCGCTGCATCCCATGTCAGATGACATTTTTGACAAAGTGCGCGGCAACGCTCCGGATCGGCGTGGCTCTCGTCGTGATCCATATGAGCGATAGTCAGAACGACCTTGCTGCCTGTGACCGGGTGAAGGCCGCCGTTCTCGGCTCGGCAGTCTGGAAACTGCGGCGTGCCTTCGCAGCGGTTGTCGGCACGCTCGATCAGCGATGACCTAAACGCCTTCCATTCCTTCGAATGCGTGCCGCCGCCTGGATAGAGTTTCATGCGCTCTTTGCTGATTGGCATCACGCATCCTCCAGCATATATTTCTGGACGCGCTTGATGGTCTTGCCCTTCACCCGAATGACGCGGATTACTCGCGCCCGGTCGCAGGCGAAGGAAAAACCTTCCGATTTGGCGTCTGGGTCTTCCTGAAGCGCGCCGATGGGCTCGACCTCGTAGACCTTGCCGTGTCCAGATGGATGCATGCAGGCGTAGAGCAGAGCACCTTCCTGTAAGGTGCAGACATAGACCTTCGAGCGGTCGCAAACTGCGTGGCCGCCAAAGCGGGCGAGTGATGGGACTTTTGTCTGGATGGGTGGCAACACCAAGTCGCCAACCTTCAACTGTCCGTAGCCGCCGTGGAAATAGGTCATCCCCGCCTCCAATTCCAAGGCAGGAACCGCTCAATCAGAGACTTGCGGCTCGCGCGCTTCTTGGCCTCGATCTCTCGATTCAGCCGCTCGATTACTCCAGCTTGCTTCTCTCTGAAGGCGATAGTGGTTGACCGGGCAAAGGGCTTGTCGCGGAGGTATTCTTCGGTGGTCCTCATGCCGCGTTCCTTTCCGCGCCAATCAGGTTCACACACCAATCCAGAACTTTCTCCTTGCTCTCGGCAAAGGTCTTCTTGTCCATGGACCGGTAATCCTGGCTGATGGCGTGATAGACGGTGACGATGGAATCCTTGACCACGACGAGCTGATAACTGTCGTAAGGCTTGATCACGGTTGCCAGGCGCTCGGCCTCGGCCGCAGACTTGCAGGCATGCTGCGTCATCGTGTGGTATCCGGTACGGATGAGCGCGTACTTCCGCATGTGCTCTTCCGTGGGGAACTGCTCGGCAAGCCGCTCCGGCAGGCTCTGCCAGATATCGTGCAGCATCGCGAAATAGTGCCCATGGGTTGCACTGGATCGGCTATGGATCTCGTCTAGGGTATAAGATTGGCCGACAACGAAACGCTCATCGCATTTGCGAGCCCAATGACGGTTGACAGGTTCAAAAACCTCTCCTGTCCAGACGAATGGTAGGGGCTGGGTCATGATCAACCCGCCATCAGCAACGACGCGGTGTCATCGACCGTCGTCGGCTCGTACCGGCGACGCAATTCCACGACTTTCCCGCGCACTTCGTTTAGGAAGGAAATAACCTCGCGCTCAAGTTCGGCGATCATGGCGTCATCACGCTGGACGCGCTGGCAAAAGAACCGCATGGATTCCGGCATGCGAGGATCGTAGCTGACAAAATCAACCCATTGGCGACCGGTACATGCCATTTGCCACATCATCTGCGTGACATACTTGCCGGGGACTGATCCGCCGAGAAGCGTTTCGAGGTGCGTCGCAGTCGTTGGGCACTTTATTTCCAACAGCCCGTCATCACCGACTAGGCCATCAGGTGATGCGCCGCTGTCGCCAATGGTCGGATGCAGTACGAATGCTACCTCGACCACGGTCTCCGCCCGATTGAACTCGTAGGCGGCGCGTGCTTCCGGCTCGGTTTCAGTTCCCCACTGCATGGCAGCGTTGGTGAAACCTTCGGTTGGCAAGCCAGTCAGGCGCTCCGTGATTAGCTGTGCGGCATAGTTGGCGCGTGTGGCGGCATAGCCGGTCTTCGTCTTGGCGACGACGTCGGCTACCTTGGAGGCCGTGACCTTGCCGAGGCGAAGAGCATGCCATTCCGGAGTTCCCTGAACGATATCATGCATCTGCGCTCTCCTTCTTTTTGGCAATTACCGCGATACGGCGGTGTAGCGAGGCAACAACTTCCTTGAAGTTCGCGGGTGGGATCTCGGCTAGCGCATTGATCTTCCAAAGCTCGCAGGCTTTGTCGATTTCGAATTCTGCCTTGTTCAAGAGGCCGCGTATCTCGGCTACTTGGTCAGCAGTGATCGTTCCGGCGTCTCCCTTTGGTGGGGGCCGATTCCCATCCCGGTCATCGCCGGTCGATATATTGAAGAGCATGCAGAGCAGATAGCGCCGGCCATAGGTTGCCGTGCTGCCGAAAGCTTGCGTCCCGGTCTTATTGACGCCGCCCTTTGCTCCAGCGCCATCGACCGGGATTGCGCCGGTGCCGTTCCGGACGTATCCGCCTTCATGGGAGATTTCCCACTTGATCAGCAGTTCGCCCTCGGCGTTGTATCCGTCGGGCTGAAACGAGACGCCAAAGCCGTGGTCGTAGATGATCGGCATAGCCTGATCTTCGATAGCCGCCAGATCGGCATAGTTGGAATTGGTGTGGCTATTGCGTCGGTTTTTCGTGACGACCGGCAACTCCTTCTGGCAAGCTGACATCGCCGCGAAGTAAGCGGTCTTGGCCTCATACTCGCGATCCTCGCGATGCTGATCGCGCCGTCGGTCCTCTATCTGATATTTCATCTCGAGCATCTTCTCGAGGCGTTCGATCGGTACAGTCGGGTCCATCGCGAGCCGTTCGATCATGGCGACCATGGGTGCATCATTGGCCGGGATAAGGTTCGACGGCTGAGTATCTTCGTGTTTTGCCAGCGCGGTCATGGACTTCTCCTCAATATTTCAGGGTGACGTTGGGGATCAGGCCGTCGACTAATTGGACGACGATGGTCTTGGCCTGTTCGGACGTGATGCCGGAGCAGGCGACGAGGGCGGTCACGATTGAGTTGTTGACCGACTTGCGATGCTCACGGTCCTGGTCGCGGCGGCGCTGTTCAGCTTCCTCGGCAGCCTTCTCATCCTCGATGCGCTTGCGCTCCGCTTCTGCTTTCCGGTCGGACTCGGCCTTGGCGTCCGCAATGTCGCGTTCTGCCTTGGCCTTGGCCTCTTCGGCGCGGCGCTCAGCATCTGCGATAGCCTGCTCAGCTTCGCGAGCGGCCTTGTCAGCAGCATCCTTGGCGGCTTGTGCAATCTCAGCTTGCCGTTTCTCTTCCGCCAGCCGTTCGGCCTCGACGCGCTCGGCTTCGGCCTTCGCTGCTTGTTCAGCGGCAAGACGTTCGGCTTCCTTCCGGTCACTTTCAGCCTTTGCGGCGCGAAGCTCTTCCAGCTCGCGGGCATCGGCTTCGGATTTTTCAGCGGCGACGATCAACCGGGCCAGGGCGGCGGCGGCGTCTTCCTTGGCGATGGCGGCGCGATCCTCGAATTCTTCCCAAGATGCATCGACGATGGTCAACTCGACCGTCAGCGCCGCGTCGCGAAGCTCGGCAGATGAATGGCCGGTGGGTGTCGAGATGAACGCCAGTAGCGCATCAAGTGCGGCCTGATGCTTACCGACCCTGGTATCTTCTTCATCTTCCCAGTCATCAACGGGCTTGCGGACGCTGGCCTGAAGCTCTTCAAGCCGGGCCTTAATCTTGTTCCGGGTCTCGTTGACTTTCTTCGTGTTGTCGCGCCATTCCTCAGTAAGCTCCTTGCCCTGCTGGTCCAGCGTCGTCTTGGTGCGGGCAATCTTGAAGGCGAGCGACTTGATCTCATCCCGTCCCTTCTTCGTCGAGGTGTCTGGAACATGTACCTTCACCTTCTGTAGGATCGCGTCATAGAGCTTGTCGAATTCGGCTTCGTCGGTGAACGTCTTGACGTTCGGGACGGCAGGCAGAGTGATGATTAGATCGGTCGAGCCGGCTTCTACTACTTGGTCCATTGGACGGACGCCTCCTGATTGATGAGATCCTGCTTCCGATAAGCTTCGTTCGCGCTCGAAAGCGCCCCGTAGCTGATCGAGATCATGAAGAGGGTGAGCATCGCCATGGAAAAGAACTGCTCTTTGGCGGTGAAGGTGATGAGAGGGGCAGCCTTGGCGGTCTGCTGCTGGCAATTGCCGCCCTTGCAGTAGCATTCCCTCATTCTTCTGAAATCGCATCTTTCCATGATTAGCACCTTGAGTGTCGGCTGATTGGGAAGCCGCATCCGGAGATGCGGAAACCGAAGCAGTCGGTTAGTCGGCGACACGACGCGCAATTTCGGAAAACGGGTCGAATTCACGCGAGACACGAAATTCGTAGATGCCGGGATCAAGGTCGTAGCCGCCGTGCGGGTTCGCTGCGTCCTGAATGAACGACTGCGGTTCATCCAAAATTGCGAAGAATATCTGCATGCCGACGGGAACGTTGTTGGTGCGCTCCATCACGTCGCCACCGGTCAAAACGTGATGGTGTCCGCTTTCGGAGTGAGAGATGACGAAGCCTTTCGCAACGCGATCGACCGTCTTCGTCTCGATGCCTGCGGGGAGAGCATCGATCTTTACGATCCTGCATTCGCCCTGCTGTCCAATTACCTGTTTCATATGCACGTTCCTTTCAGGTTCTACGCTCGGGGTGGATGTATTCGGATTGTGGGTCGCCGATCCGCCAGGCCTGAGCGGCCAAGGCGGTATTGATCGGAAGACCATCGATGTCGGAGATACGCGGCACGCCCTCGACTATGATTCCGTTGCGAGGGCATACGGCTTTGAGGAAACGTCCTGGCTCGGGCAATCCCGGCAATGTCAACTCGATTAATTCGCCAATGTCGGGGCTTGCGTGCTTGTCGACCGTCTTGGCTTTCAGGACGGTGAGCATCTTCGGCCAGCCGATGATTGCCGCGCCTGCGGCTCTCTGCTCGACATTCGCCGCCTTGATGACCTCATTGGGGTCAAGGTTTTCTCGATCCTCGATCCAATGCGCAGGCACTTCCACGCCATGCCAGAAATAAAGGCACCATCCATCACGCCACCGATGCGACGGGCCATTCTCGCAATGCGGTCGGTTTTGATCGTCAACCTTCAAGACTTCTGGGAAATCCGATACGAGGCAGAATTCTTCGTGCATGACACGGAACCCGCCGTGAATTGCCGCCTGTTCCCAGTGCGCGTAACCTTCATGCTCTCGCAATTCCAAGCCTAGAATATCGCGGCAGGCTGTGAGGTAGCAGTCATATCCGGCCCACATGTTGCCGCCCTGGTAGGAACTGGACCAGCGCGGCGCGCAGCTAATCCCTAGCTTGCCGCCAAGCTCTCGGCATACGCGCGCCGCTGCGCTCTCTGCGAGAGCTTTCGCGCCTTTGGCGCCAATCGCCGTGGCGTTGGCCGTGGCGTTGTCCGTGGCGTTGCGCGTGGCGTTGTCCGTGGCGTTGCGCGTGGCGTTGCGCGTGGCGTTGTCCGTGGCGTTGCGCGTGGCGTTGCGCGTGGCGTTGTCCGTGGCGTTGCGCGTGGCGTTGTACGTGGCGTTGTCCGTGGCGTTGTA
>Ga0307510_10010041_pt1 | contig 11250 bp, 14 predicted proteins | sample 12_EM_MG_FD_207224 | JGI IMG/M metagenome (GOLD analysis project Ga0307510, IMG submission 207224) | Populus trichocarpa ectomycorrhiza microbial communities from riparian zone in the Pacific Northwest, United States - 12_EM | ecosystem: Host-associated > Plants > Roots > Unclassified | place... | reverse complement strand
CGCTTCTCCACAGAATGCGAGCTTTTAGGGGAGTACATGGAGGATGGGCTGGTTGCTACAGCCTAATCATGAGTGCATTCAATCATGATCCACTCGACTCGAACGTTTGGTTCCTCGATTGCACGTGACACGTGACCATTCTTTAACTTGACCCACGAGTGGCCCTTTGATGTGCTTTGAGCATGTTTTGTAGTATCGATGTAGTCATACTGTCTACTTTCCTTAATGTGAACATCCTGTTGTGTGTATTTCGAACTACAGTACATTCATCACCGAAAATACTATGATGCTATGGCTCTGGGTCACCCGATTTTAATCAACGAATCTTATCTTATCTCACCTAGTTTTTGTCGTTCATGGCACGGGTGAATTTTTGCATGCCTCCTCTCACTGCTCCACGCAGCTCTCCTCTATCATGAACAGACCAGAAAGGTTCAATTCAAAAGCTCGCAAGAGCGGTGCTGCCACCTCCTCTCACAAGCGAGGGAAGCAACGTCGTCTTAAAAGACAACTGGCTTCGGATACGAATTTGGAGGTCGTACAACGCAAGTCAACTGAAGAGAAAGAACTAGATCGTAGAGAACAGCTGAAGAAAGAGGTGAGGGTTAACTCTCTGCACACTACCTCTATCTCACTCGTCGTAGTTACTCGCGCAGTCTCAATCAAAAGCGTCAAACAAGAAGAGGAAGAGGTTGGATAAATACATCGTGCGTACACTATATCTACTCCATCAACATTTGGACTGCTCATTCCTATGTTCAGGAAAAAAAGTTGAAGAAAGAAGAGCGCGTTGAGCTTTTCGAAAAACTCGCGTGGGTGGACGGTCTGTTTACCTCCCTTGATGGCTGGGACTGACTCCTGGATGAAGTAAAAGCCAGGCTGAGCTTCCCAGCACACTTCAACTACAATCCTCGTCTACCCTTGGTTCGGGTAAAACTTATACTGCACAAGAGAGGTTGGAAAAGGACGAGGACCAGGAAGTTCGTCATGCCATACGTTCACGTCACAGAAGAGGCGGTCACCTTGCCGACATGGAAGAGAGCGACAGCGGTGAAGAGGATATCGATAACGCCCATGATGTCCACTCCGAGCGCGATAAAGATCAGCAGGATGGCGAAAGCGCATCGCGCCGAGGTCAGGTCGTCGTTGTGGATTCAGTGCCGATTGCAACGCGAAGAGAGGACGCGTCGGCTGATGTCGTTATTGGGGGTGCACTACAACGAAATGCCGATGGGTTCGTTGTGAAGCCGAGAATCATGAAGAAAAAGGATAAGGGTGCCGGTGTACGCCCCGTATCTCTTCGTTGTTGTGTTAATTCTCACTTGGTCCGTTTCAAGACGATCTTGCGGAGGTGGAAACGCGCCCCACCCACGACCACATCCACCATTGCAGATGATGACTCAGAGTCTTCGTTCGACAGCTCAGAGTCTGAAAATGACACGGAAGCAGAAACGGACTCGAGTTCTGATGCCAATGATCGATCTGAAGATGGCACCTCAGAGTCCAGTACTTCTGAAGATGAATCTCCTCGAGAAGGTGGTACGGACATACCGACCCCTCCACGAAGAAGTGGGGGTTTCAAACAGTGGGCCGTGACTCAGCTAAGTGCTGTCAAAGACTACGTCGCCCCAGTGCAAGAGGTGTCACATCCCCCTCACCCTCCCGAGGAGGATATTGTGCGAGAACCGTCCCGGCCCAATAAGAGGAGGAAGATCGATCCGTCAGCGCCAATAGAGATGCGGGGGCCACTTGGCGAAGATACCACCCTCCCACATACGTCCTTTGCTGAACACCTGAAACGCCTTGGGCAATCCACGGAGGCTAGGAAGAAAGTCGTTGTTGTGACACGCCCTCCTGAAATCAATGATGCACGACTTCTCTTACCCATCGTAGCCGAGGAGCAGCCAATAATGGAGGCGATACTATTAAACACTGCTGTCGTCATTTGTGGTGAGACAGGGAGCGGCAAGACGACACAGGTCCCTCAGTTTCTATTCGAAGCCGGCTTCGGGTCGCCTGACAGCGGTACGTTATCGATCATAGTGCTAGTCGCCTACATTTACAACGTTTTGTAGACAATCCTGGTATGATTGGCATCACACAACCTCGTCGAGTTGCCGCCATGTCCATGGCATCACGCGTAGCCCATGAGCTTTCGCTACCATCATCTCGTGTCTCTTACCAGATCCGCTACGATGCCACGGTATCACCTTCAACATCGATTAAGTTCATGACCGATGGCGTCTTACTGCGTGAGCTGGCGTCAGACTTCTTACTTTCCAAGTATTCGGTCCTCATCATCGACGAGGCCCACGAACGGAGCATGAACACGGATATCTTGATCGGCGTCTTGAGTCGAGTCGTGAAGCTACGGGAAAGCATGTGGCGAGAAGGGAAGGAGTCAACAAAGGTTCGTTCAGCCCACTGCTTGTGACCACGAATTGATACCTTCAAAGCCGTTGCGTTTGGTCATCATGTCTGCTACGCTTCGGATCAGCGATTTCGTGGAAAATAACGCATTGTTTGGCACACCGCCTCCGGTCATCAATGTCCCAGCCCGCCAGCATCCGGTGACAATTCATTTTAGTCGACGAACGGCGTCAGACTATGTGAACGAGGCTATCCGAAAAGCGTCCAAAATTCATGCACGATTACCTCCTGGGGGTATCCTCATCTTTCTCACTGGCCAAAACGAGATATCTGGGGTCTGCAGAAGGCTGGAAGAAAGATACGGTGTCCAGAGCATCGCAGAGCGGAGGAAACGCCGAAAGGGCTCGCAGCAAGTTGGGCTTGACGCCCAACGTTTTTTTAGAAATGATGACGACACCGTCGGCATCAAGCCTTCGCAAGGTTTGGGACAAACTGCCAATGAAGTCAAGTGGGCTGATTAGAACCGATATATCCGTTTAGTCGACTTTGAGGCCGAAGAGATGGATCTCGGGGGCTCTCACGAAGATGACCTCGCCCTCGGTGTGGAGGACCAACCAAACGATGGGAAGGATGCGGACATGGATGCGTTAGACACTGACGATGAAGCAGAGGACGAGGCTTTAGGAATCGATACCGAAGAATCGGATGGTAAGTTGTTTGTTCTCAATGTGGGAATATCTAAGCTCCGATTGCAGTGCCAATGCATATCGTCCCATTATATTCTTTACTTCCAACAGAAAAGCAGATGAAGGTGTTTGAGCCACCTCCTGGGGGGACACGACTAGTCGTTGTTGCAACTAATGTGGCTGAGACGTCACTAACCATTCCTGGTATCAGGTATGTCATCGATTCTGGGAGAGCAAAAGAGGTATATGGATTCTCTACATCGCATTCGGCCGTCATCTCACGAGTGCTGTAGCGCAGGTATAATCTCGCTAATGGGATTCAGTCGTTCCAGATTAACTGGATATCCAAAGCTTCAGCAGCCCAGCGAGCTGGACGTGCTGGTCGAACTGGACCAGGGCACTGCTACAGGTTGTATTCTTCTGCGGTGTTCGAAAACTATTTCGATGAATTCTCTCAGCCCGAAATACTTCGTGTACCCATCGAGGGCGTGGTCCTGCAAATGAAATGCATGCACATCGATACCGTGGCTAACTTTCCCTTCCCCACCCCACCCGATCGCCAATCGCTCAGACTCGCCGAGAAGATGCTGACGTATCTCGGAGCTTTGGAAGCACCACCGAACACGGCACCCCTCGGCACTGCAGGAGGTGCAGTGACTAGTATCGGTCGAACGATGTCGCTTTTCCCTTTATCCCCTCGCTTTTCAAAGATGCTAGTGAGCAGCCGTCGGCACGGGTGCTTGCCATACGCTATTGCGATCGTCTCTGCTATGTCTGTGGGCGACCCATTCCTACGCGAAGAGGCGCTTGGCGTTGAGGACTCATCAGAAAGCGAAGACGAGATTGCCGACGTCGGTGACGAGAAAGCGCGGGCAAAGGAGACATCGAGGCTTCGTCGGCGAGCATATTTTCAGTCGCAACAGGTACTCCATCCCATGCAATCTATTGATATTTATATATATCAACTCGGCTTTTGGCCTTAGTTTCACGCATCTCTCGGCAAGTCAACGAGCGATCTGTTCAGGATCCTATCTGTGGTCGGCGCTTACGAGTACGCCGGTGGAGGCCAGTCGTTTTGTGCAAAGCATTTCGTGAGACCCAAGGTATGTATATAACCCCGACAAATTATACCCGCGTCCCCATATTTTTCTCTGCTAAAAATGCACTGCAGGCCATGGAGGAGATACACAAACTAAGGGCGCAAATCAGCAATATCGTCCGCATCAATTTCGCAGATACGGACGATGGCTTCACCCCTAAGCTGCCCCCGCCTCAAGACATACAGGTAAGGAGCCCGCGCCGCGATTAGTTGAGATGGAGTATGACTCATAATCTCTACGCTCGATAGCTGCGTGTGCTGCGTCAGCTTATCACGTCGTCTTTTGTCGATCAAGTCGCCGTGCGCAAGGAATTAGTCGAGAAGGACAGCGCGACCGGGGTACAGCATACAACCGCGAAGGGAGTCCCATATCGGGCGATGGGTATATCCGAGGACGTATACATACATCCGTCATCTGTGCTCGCAACGACATCACCACCCGATTACGTTGTATACCATGAGGTTGTACGGACGAGTCAGGTTTGGCTTAAAGGTAGGGTTAGATTCTCACTGGTGGGATAAAGACATCGTTGACTTTCGCGCGAATAGGTTTGACCCTCATCAACCCCGCTTGGCTGCCCTCTCTTGGGAGCTCTCTGTGTACATTTTCAAAGCCTTTTAAGAACAAGGCAGGAGACATGATGGTGACGCCAAAATTCGGCCCCGCTGGATGGGAACTACCACCAGCGAAGGCAGACAGTGTACAGTGATTTATTGTAGTGATAGAGTACATGCATGCAAGAACCCGAGTTACTAATTATACATATCTAAGGGGAAAACCCGCCTTTCTAAGGGATCCAGGTATAAAGTGATGGGTCCAGATGAAACAATACTTCAGGCATCTAATATATATGCGCGGCCATTTGCCGTGCTACCAGCGAGGTGCTACGCTCGCTTTTTGTTGGGAGGCCCCCCGCCTCCACCGCCCGGGAGAGGGCGCTAATAATAGAGATGGTCATTGAACGTGATCAGAAGGGTACGATTGAGACGCACCTTCTTGGGGATAAAAAGACTGGGGGGTTGCTTCGGCCGTTTCACGGGTGGCACGGGTCGAGGCTTCTGTGTAGGTTCCGGGTTGCTTTTAGCAGGGGGCGGCCCGGGCTCGTTTGAAGCTGGTAGTGTCCGACTAGAATTCGCGACGGAAGACTCCGCGGATGGTTTTGAGGGCACCGAGGAGATACCAGGCGATGGAGCAGGGGTTTGTGATGATGAGGGATTACGTGTAGGCACAAGTCCAGGGGGCAGAGCAATGGAGGGGAATTTTGAAGGTGAGCTGCGGGGTCGCTGTACCGGTGTTGCGTTGTTTGTTCCATGCGAGCCGATGCTGCGTGCAGGAACAAGTGTGGTTGGGATGGTTTGTGACTCCGGTACGATGGCGGTCTTCTTCAGGGGCCTGGGAGGCGGCTTAGGAGAGGACTTTCGTTTCGGTTGTGAGAAGAGGCCCACGTCGGCCTGAAGAAGCGAGATAAATTACGTCTCCATACATGGCTGGAAACACTTACCTCAATCAGGTAACTGCGCTCGCGTGCGTCAGTTATTATATCTTTCCATGTTCTATCGCTACGCTCCAGGGTGGGGCAGTGGCCCAATACAAACAGAGAGGCTCGCGCGCGGGTTAACGCAACGTTCATCCGCCGAACATCTGTGTCGTGTAAGTTTCATATGGCCCAACAAAGTTCTAGACGTACCAGATAAGAAGCCAACACTTTGTAAACCAGGACCAGCGCGGACACATGACAGGATAATAATGTCCTTTTCTTGTCCCTGGAAGCCGTCCACAGTGTTGAAATCGACGTGGCTCGTAACATCGACCCCAAAACGTGCCTCAAATGCACGGCGCAATTCCTGGATCTGCGCTCGGTACATAGAAACGACGCCCACGCGGAAATTAAAGTCCACGGAATCAAACTCCTTAAGCAGACGAGCGTAAAGGGCAGCAGCGACCTGGACCTCGGCCTTGTTTAGCAGGGAATGTGACGGTCCCGTCGTCTCTTGTCCACGAACGATATTAAAGAATCTATACGGTCCAAATATATCGCTCTCGTGCCAGGGGCGGGCAGTTTTCTCTGCCATGTCTGGTCCATCTTTGAGTAGCCCTCTGTAGAAAACGCGACTTGGTAACTGGCTGATGTCTGGGTGCATTCGGTATTGGATACTAACACGAATTTACGCATGTTGGTGGGAGATCTCAAAATTGTGTGGAAGGGAAAGGCGTACCTCAGCAGGTGGACAGCATCTGGGTCGAGCTTCTGTAGGCGTACGAAGAGCGATTGGTTATAAAGGTACTTGGTCGCCTGGACGAGGAGATAAGCAAACGCGAATGAGCCCCCCAAAAATGACTGACCTCCTGTGAGATAACGGTGGGTGGGAGTTGTTGAGGATCTATGCAACGAAAAGACTCAAGCAAGGCGTGAAAAAACGAGATGTGGTCGCACCTCCAACCATGACACAACGTGCCACATTATACTTGAGGGGAATCAAAGAACTCAATTCAATAGCCTGTGCTGCTTCGTCTATGATAATCATGTCGAACTCGAGAGCCTCTAGAATGTCATGACCTGAACCGGACAACGTGGAGCAAATTACATCGGCCTCCGCAAGGACCTCCATTCGGAATTTACGGCGAACAGCGTCCAGCGTTCGGTTGTCGGACTTCTGCTGGTCTCTGAGTCTATCAAGCTTCTGGATAGTCGTAACTCGCCGATAGTTGAGCCTCTTTATCTCTTCTTCCAGGGCCGTTGACTTGGCCGCGTTATCATGCAAAAGCGTCAATTCCGTTTGGTTTTGCTGCCGTGATTGCCGAATCGTCTCAAGTTCAGAGCGGAGCCGCGCAATTTCGTTTGCGGAGTCTTTTGAGCCGCCACCGGCTCTCTGACTCGAATCCAACTTCTGGTCCACGAGGTTGTCCAACGAGATGTCCTTCACGCTGATGTTTATGGCCTTGTCTGTCCCGACCCGAACGACCTTTGGGATAACGGTTCGTTTGCCAGCTCCAGAAACACCTTCTTTGAGTCGATTCGCAATTTCGTCAATTGCAGCATTGCTGGGCGCACAGAGGAGAATCTTCTTTGACGCCACCTTATCCGTTGATCGGCTGCCATTTGCTGAAATAAGCTGCGGGCGAGCAGATAGAAATGCTTGGACTAGTCCGCAAATAGTCGATGTCTTGCCTGTCCCAGGAGGGCTGTCATCAGGGTGGTAAGAGAAAATGCAGCAGACGGCCAAAAAAAACGCGCACCCTTGTATCAGGGAAAAGCCATATGTGCGCAAAGCACAAATTATCGCACGCGCCTGGGGCTCATTCACGTTGTACTTTGTCATCGTGAGCTGGACTTCCTTCTGATCAACAGACCTTGGTTTCGGTAAGTGGGGCTTCAAAATAAAGTCAGCACAGTCGTAATGAGGCATCGCCATCAACGCAGCGTATTCTCGATGCAATGTACTCAGACTAAAGATTAAGGTAAGCAATGTGCGCTTGAACAGAACGACTACACCCCTACCTGAATACCTTTCCGATACGACAGGTGGTACCAATTTGCAAACCGGGATCGCGCCTCTTCCCAAAGTGGCATCGTACTGACACCCGTACTGCGTGCTGGGTACCCGTAGCGGAGCTATTGACATGCTGTTGCCCAAATGTATTAACCTTAAAATTTAAGACCTTCCCCATCACTGGAAATTTCCCTCCAGGTTGGCGTAAGAGAATAATGTCATTGTCACGGAGAAACCACCCCTTTCCCAGAGGCTCAATGATTGCCAATTCGAAATCTACGAAGTCGTCGACGAACTGGCGCGAGGCGATCTTGGATTCGAACGTCTCCGTCGTTTCCTCTTTCGATTGAAGTATTTGGGCCCAACATTCTAGTAACAGCAGGGGTTCGAAAATACTCTGGTAGTGGCTATAATTTGAAAAGCGGTCGGGGATGCTGACGAACTTTGCTTTGGGATCGTTTGAGGGAGGATCAGGGCCGCTATGTTCGTAATCCCAGGACAGTATCGTGCGATGAAGACAGGAAATATCGGGCTTCATGCGTAAAGCCCTCCTTCGGGCGTCATCCCGTTCGCGCATCCGCCGCATCGCAGAATTGTTCTCGACCTTTGGGAGTTCTAGCATCTTCACCTGGCGACGTTCCGCAGGTTTCTTTAGCTGGGGAGTACGCTGGAACTTGCCCAGTGCAGCTAGACCACGTTCACGTCCGCTCCCTTCGTCGCTCGAATCTTCACTAGAGGGCAATAGTTTCTCTGCGGCAGAGGAGTGTCCCGAGTCTTTGGATGGAACGGGTCTGGACGATGATGAGGCCGACGGCAACCGGGGCATGCAAGTGTCCTTAGAGAGTTTTTCTTCATCCTTCGATGTGAAATAATCCGATTGACGTCGTGGTAGGGGTTGGACAGGCGGCGCTTTGGATAGTGTTGTGGGTCGATGCGAGGGCTCAATCTTTGTATCCACGCGAGGCTTTTTGTCTTTTGGAAGCTTATGCTGTGGCGTCTTGGTAGGGAGGGTATGGGATACGATTTCGATGTCATCGTCGTCATCATCGAATGCGGCTAAAGTGGCCTCGAGTTTCATAATACGAGCCGAATCGAGTCTGGTCTGAACCTTCGCGTCTTTATTCCGTGAGCCCTCGATGTGTCGGGTGAGTTTTTGTACGCCAATTTCTGAGGGTCGTACGCCAGTTTTCTTGAAACGATCCAAAAGAGATTGCAGCAGGGCGAATGACTGGTGGAGTAATTCTTCGTCCGTTAGACGCAGCCACTTGGTGAGCTCCGGTAAGAACTGCTGTAATTCGTCAATCATTTTCTTTCCGATACGTGAGAGCTTCTGTCCCGAAGGTTTCTGGGAAGACGATGAATCCGTGTAGGAATTAGCAGCAGCTTCGAACGTCCTCCACTGGGCGAGCATATCACGACCAAAGATCAGTGCGTCGCGCATCCACCGAATCATATCCTCTGCATCGAAATAAACTGACCATGCCGGTGTCCTCCTAAAGATGATGGAAATAGACTCTGTCATTAACGCCCAGAACTTCGGCAGCGCACGCCGCAGGACCACGCCATTGTCACTCTGCAAGAACTTGTCGTCAAGCAACAAACTGTTTGGCGACGAGCAGAGAACTTCGATGACGTCCGTCAAACAACGGACTAGAGCTTTTGAGATATCGCAGGCCTCGGGAACAATGTTTGTGTACTTTATGAAAGTTTCCAAAAAGGCGAAGATGCCCTCCAGGGTGTCGCCCGGCAAATTGCGTACCATGGCGTGAAAACACTCCACGCGCACGTCCGCATCGAAAGCCTGTCCTACTAGTGCCTGCGCAGCACCTTGAAGATCTTCGCTCGGACAAAGCATCAGGATTGTTACATCCTTTGCGACACCGGTTTGGCGAAGGAGCGCTTCCGTGGCCGTAGGGGAATTATAATTGGCGTACTTTGAGATAGCCTCAGAGCAACCAGATCGTAGTACCGTCAAGGCGCTATTGACCTCCTTGAATGCTACTTTCGCACTGGAGCCTGGTTTGTCGAGGGCATGCGCATATGCGTTCTGGGAGAGTGGGTTCAGATGGGCGAATTGTGCAGCAATGGAGATTATTGTTAAGGTAGCATCGGAATCATGGGGCAGAATATTGGTAAAAATCTTCGCCCAGGACTGTCTGTGTATGTTTGGAACGGTTATTTCTGAGTCACGGTGCGATATAGCTCTGGATAATTGTGTGATGGTCGTCGAGATATCACGACAATCCATCGTCAAGACTTGAGATAGAAGAACCCGAATTGATGTGCGGGCCACCGCCCACTCTGGGCCACCGTAGATCCGTGAAAAGGCTACAGTGACGATACGATCCACATGGATGTCTAATGAGTGAAGGATAGTGCGACGTCGGTTAGAATCGTTCTCATTCCCAGATTTAGAGAGGACAGAGCGAAGTAACTGTCGTGAGTGTATAAGTGAGCCTTCATGGATTATGTGAACGGACTTACATCGGCTGCGACAACCATAGCAACAGGGCGCGCATCTTGAAAGCGTTCATGCTGCAACTCTTCACATAGAAAGTCGACCATCTTCACCAGAACATCATCGAAGATTTGCCAGGTCCAAATACTATGAAGATAGTCTGAGAACCAGAGCAAGAGACGAGGCTCTCGATCTTGCGAATTAAGACCCCGCATCAAGTCCGTGAAGCACGAATTGTCCTTAATTGAATCAAGAACGACTTGAGGGTAGTCGGGTTCCTCATTTAACCAGAGATCGGCCTTTAACCGCCGAAGGAGGAAGATGAAGCATTGAAGTACATCCGCGAAGTCTAGTAAACGCGTCGGAGGATATATTCACAAGACGCAGAGGATACGTACGGGGTCCCGCATCATGTAGATGTCCCGCGACAATGTGACTCAAGTCAACAGGAGTCCACTTTCCGGACTTGAGATACTCGCGCGGTAATAATCGAAGAGCAGACATAAACCCGGACCATATACTTGCAGGATCCTGGGAAAATGGGAAGGTGAAGCGAGAGCCGGATTTCGTGGCTGGGTTGGCCATGGTCAAAGCATCTTCAACTGCTGCAAGAGCAGTTAAGTATGGGCCAACGAATTTATCCATGGACATTGGCGCGCGCTGACACCGCATTAATTGCAGCTTAGCCCAACGGCTGACTGACGGGCTCTCGTGAAACAACAAAAAGAATAGACCAGGTGGGGGAGGGTCTGGTGGCAACGATGAGGACGCGGAAGGGGGGGCATATTTTGCAAATATTGACAAGACGCGGTTGTCACTAAGGACATCGAGATTCCACAGGGCAAGGTAGATCAGGGCTGGAGGCGCATCCAACAATGTGAGTTTCGTAGGGCCTGTCAGACCCTCTGGGGTGATGTGACAGGCAGCGAGGCCATCTCGGAATAGGGAAATCTCCCAATCACTGAAACTTGACATGAATATTTGACGAGTCTTCAAGGGAAAGACTGCTAAGTATCTGATTCACCTGGTCAAAGGTGATGTTTCATTGGACACTACAAATAGACGCACGTCTGTTGGGATGTCCTCTTCGCTTCCTGGAGAGCTCGAACACAGCCACAACAAGAAGAAAGGATCTTCTTCATGCG
>Ga0307510_10010040_pt1 | contig 11250 bp, 9 predicted proteins | sample 12_EM_MG_FD_207224 | JGI IMG/M metagenome (GOLD analysis project Ga0307510, IMG submission 207224) | Populus trichocarpa ectomycorrhiza microbial communities from riparian zone in the Pacific Northwest, United States - 12_EM | ecosystem: Host-associated > Plants > Roots > Unclassified | place... | reverse complement strand
ACCAAGTCAAGATGTGGCCACCCACTCAACAATTAGTCATCAAATCAATAGTTCTAAATTTTGGCCTATAAAAGGAGGCATTTGCCATGCATTTAGGCATCTTGGTTTTCACATCAAGATCATGTTCTTGCTCTCTTTTAATATTTTTGTAATGCTTAAGTTTTGTTTATATTAATCTCTTGTTTATGCTTTTCATTTCCTTTTCTTTACTTAGTTAACTTACATCTTATTTATGTTCTTGTCTTGTTTATTTATGTTTCTCTCTTTCATTATGTTTAGCTAAGTTTATTTAAGTTTGTTTTCACATCAAGATCATGTTCTTGCTCTCTCTTTATATTTTTGTAATGCTTAAGTTTTGTTTATATTAATCTCTTGTTTATGCTTTTCATTTCCTTTCCTTTACTTAGTTAACTTATATCTTATTTATGTTCTTATCTTGTTTATTTATGTTTCTCTCTTTCATTATGTTTAGTTAAGTTTATTATGTCAAGATGAAAATGTTACACTAATGGTGTAAGAATAGGTATAATATAAACTCAACATGGACTTTAATGTTTGATACTAACATGTTTTGTATTTGTTATCTTGTTCACTTTTAATACTTTGCTTGTTAAATGGTTAATCTAGATTTATGTTGTATAACCCTTGGTACAACAAATACTTGGCACTTTCATAGCCCAATCGTATGGTATAACCGACACCTGTGCTATTAAAGGTGTTGTTATCCAGGGTTCCCCCACATAAAATGAAAAAAAAATACAAAAAATACATATCAAAAAAATATATTCGAAAGGAAAAAAATAAATAATAGGAGTGAGAAAAGGGTGCTGGAACTCCCATAAAATGGCTAGGAATTGGTTGAGGAGGTTCAGAAATACAATAATTGAAATTTGACAATATATTTTTGACTGATGAGAGCCATGTTGACAAAGAAAATTCAAGTTGAGGAAGAAAAGTCCAAAATCAGATGTTTGTGAACTTAATTAAATTTTATCTAAGGTTTAATTGAATTTATGGAGGGTTGGATTGTAAGAAAAATTGATTTTTAAGTCAATTTAGGCTTTTATTGGAAGAAATTAAAGTTCTGGGGTCCAATTATAATTTTGAAGAGCTGATTTGGTCAAATCAGGGACTTAATTGCATAATTATTGAAGTTTGATGACAAATTAGGGACTTGATTGAAACAATCCGAAAACAAGGACCAAACCGGAAAAGGCACTAAAATCAAGGGATCCAATTACAATTTATCGGAGGGGCTTGATTACAAAATTGTAAAAAACATTCAAGGATCAAATCAGAAATATCCATTTTTGATAGGAAGACGGTGCCGTTTTAGAGCACTATTTCATCACCTTTCTTCAAAGCCGTTTCAGCAGACAGTGGAGCCATTTCAGCAACAAAAACAACAGATTGCTTCAGTTATAGGGAATGTTTCACGGCTACTATTCCTCTACAAGCCGTTACCAAGCTGAACATTGCACCGCAGGGCATTCTTTGGCTTATAAAAAGCCAGAGAAAGACGATGAAAGAGGGGAGAGAAACATAGGAGAAAAAGAACGACAAAGGAAAGGAAAAAAAAGGATAGAGAGAGAGGGGAATATAAGGGGGAAAAACAGAGATGAGCTGGGGAGAACAGAAGAGAACTGAAGGAAAAAAAAGAGAGAAAAAAAAGAGGGAAGACAACGAGACAATAAGGAGAAAACAGAGAGAGGACAGTGTAAGAGAGGAAAGAAAACCGAGAGAGGGAGAACGTAAGGAACAGAGGAGGAGGAGAGGAGATAACACAGTGGGAATATAGGAGATTGAAATGCAAAGAAAGGTTGCACGAAGAGACAAAAACAGAAGAGCAAGGAGAAACCGAGCGACGGAGCAAAGCTCACAGACAGCAGGGGAGGTCAGCACCACCACCGGTTTCCTTTCTCCAGGTATGCTCATTTCCTTTCTTCGCAAAAATTGATGCATGCTTGTCTAGAGAAACAAAAGGAAAATAGAAGACGAAAGAAAAGCCTAAAGATCACCATTTTTGCACCCTGTAACCTGGGGTCTTCGTTTTTTGCTATCTGCAAAAAAACGAAGAATGAATAGTGCAAAGGTAATTTAATTACCTTCGCATTGTTCCATGCACGCGTAAAATTTTACGCGTGCATGGCTTGGGTAGGTCACTTGCTTGGGCCAGTGACCAGGTGGTTGGGTCCAGCCCAGCCATATGGGCCGAGTTGGGCCCAGCCTGAAAAAAAATTCTTAAAAAAAAGATTCTTTTAAAAAAAATGTGATTTTCCGCAGATATTTTATTGTTTTGAAATATTGGTTTGTATTTTTATACTATAAAGATACAAATCCAGTATTAAAATACCTGATTTTCGTAAAAAAAATAAAAAAAAATAAGAAAATAAAATAAAATAAAATAAAATATTTTGTTTTCATGCATACGACTAAGTCTCTAAAAAAAATCATATTGTATTTTCATATAACAAGAAAATTTCAAAAATATGTGTTAGCATGCATTTTGGCTTTAATAACCAGTTTATTAAAGTCACGAGAACTAGGCTAATATTTCAAAAATTCCAAAAAAATTATTTTGTTTTCTTTTAATATCTGGGGTTACGACCTTGTACGTAAGATGTATTCCGGATATTAAATTCTTTTGTTGACGTCAGAACAGTTAGGTTTTACCCGATAAGATAAGGATCTCCTTACCGAGGATGACTTTTTTTAAACCATAGACGGACCAATAACTAGAAAACATGACAAGACCTTAGATTTTATCAGACAATAAAACAATGCAGCCTACCTTAGGTAGGGTGTATTTGGGGTGCTAATACCTTCCCTTTACGCATCCAGTCCCCGTACCCGATCTCAACTCTTTGATCGTGTCAGTCTTTGTCACTCACTATAGAAGCAGGTAAGCCATGTAGTTTGTAGATGTTATTCATGAAGGCATTCACCACTGTTGCAACAGTATAGGGGTGAGATAGGGTAATGAAATGGGCATACTTACTGAATCTATCCACCACCACCAAGACAACATTCCTCCCTTTTGAGTTAAGTAGCCCTTCAATGATATCCATGCCGATGTCCACAAAAGGTGCTTGGGGTATAAGGAGGGGTTGAAATAGACCAGGTGTGAGGACATTCTCACTCTTATTCTTCTGACATGTGTGACACTTCCTCATATATTCTCTCACATGTTTTTTTTGTTTCTACTAATAAAATAGTGACCCTAACCGTTTTGCAGTGACAGTAACACCAGAGTAGCCCTCTATTGCTGAGTCATGATAGATGGAGATTAGTTTACCTTGCATGTTAAAGTCATTGCCCACTACCAACTTGCCCTTCCTGTGTAAATGCCCATTCACCCATGTATAATGTGGGTGTAGACAAAGGTCCTTCTCTAAATTAGTTATGATCTCCATTAAAGCCCTATTCATAGTCTAGGATGTTCTTAACTCTTTTAACAGGTTGGTTGAAATGGTGGACATTATTAGGGTGAACACCTCACTACTGAAGCACTTAGATAGAGCATCAACGACAATATTTTCCTTTCCCTTCCTATATTCAATGTTGTAATTGAAGCCTAAAATCTTGGCTAGTCAGATGTGTTGAGAGTGACAGGATACCTTTTGTGCTAATAAGTACTTGAGGCTAACATGGTCTATTTTGATTGTAAAATGTCTCCCTCATAGGTAGTGTCTCCATTTGGTAACCTCATGTAGGATGGCCAACATTTCCTTTTCATAGGTCGATAAGGCTTGCTGTCTGGGTCCTAAGGATTTGCTAATGAATGCTATAGGGTGTCCCTCTTGCATATGCGCGACACCTATACTAGATCCTGATGTGTCTGTTTCAACCATAAAATGCTTGTTAAGGTTAGGTAGAGAGAGAACTGGTGGTTATGTCATAACTTTCTTTAAGCCTCTGAAGGCCCTGATTGTGTATTCATTCCAGGAAAATGCATCTTTTTTTAGTAGCTGAGTTAGTGGTTTGCTAATGGATCCATAGCCCTTGACAAACTTTCTATAATAGCCAGTGAGGCTTAAGAATCCACGTAGTTGCTTAACATTCTTGGGCTCAGGTCAGTCGATAACAACCGGAATCTTTTTAGGGTTCTACTCCCTCCTTAGATATCACATGCCCTAAATATTCCACTTGATAGATGCCAAATGCACACTTGCTGCTCTTAGCCATAATTGATGCCTCTTTAGTAACTCAAATACTATTTGCAAGTGCTCTAGGTGTTTTGTCATTGAGTGACTGTAGATTAAGATGTCGTAAAAAAACACTAACAAAAACTTCCTTAGATGCCTTCAAAACACTTCATTAATTAAGGTCTGAAAGGTGGCGAGGGTGTTGGTTAACCTAAATGGCATTACCAAGAATTCATAGTGACCATTGTGAGTTTGAAATGCTATCTTGAACACATCTTGAGGAGTCATTCTAATATGATGGTAACCAGATCTTAGATTCGCCTTTAAGAATAAAGTTGCACACACCAACTCTTCTAATAACTCATAAACTAGAGGTTTTGGAAATTTGTCTTTGATGGTAAGTTGGTTGAGGGCCTTGTAATCAACACAGAGTCTTCAGGAACCATCTATTTTCTTAACCAAAACAACGAGGGAAGCAAAGGGGTTGTTGCTATGTTGGATGATTCTAGACTCGAGCATTTCCTTCACCATCTTTTCCAATATGTCTTTTTGCACTCTAGAGTATCTATAGGGTCTGAGGTTATCTAATTGAGCACCTTCCTTCATCAGGATAGTGTGGTCATGAGTTCTGATGGGGGGCAGTCCCTCGGGTTCTTTGAATATCTCCTTGTAACTCTCTAGTAATACTTCCAAAGTCAATCGTCCTTTATAGTTGCTTTTGGTTGATGGTGACATGGAGTTTGTAGTACTGTTTTTATCCATGATAGCTCTCAAACTGCATAGACTTATACCTGCCAATTATGTAGGGTTAACCATCAAGTTGTTAAGTTGTGTCAACTCAATGGTCTGTACCCTAGCGCAGTCAATGCCTTTGAGCAATACATCTTGGTCATGCCATTTGAAGGACATCTAAAGATCCTTATAGTTAGATACAATATTTCCTAGTGTTGCCAGCTATTGGATGCCCAACACCATGTCATAGTTGATTGGATCGACAATGAATACATCAGTCATGAAACTCACTTCTTGCATTCTCCATCTAAAATTTATGCACATTGTTGAGCAGTGTATAGTTCCACCATTTGTTATTTCCACCACTAAGGTTCTGATGGGAGTAACTAGGCATTGCAACTTATTGGCAAACTTATTATTGATAAAGTTATGGGTGCTACCATAATTAATCAGAATGTATAGAGGATGCTTGTCAGCCTTCCCAGTTACTCTTAATGTGTGGCAACCTATTATGCCTTCCAGTGCATTTAGAGAAATACTGGGAGGGGGGGTGAGTGATTCATGCTCAATGACCTTCTCTTCACCTTTTGCATCTACAATATCCTCATCATCTTCTATTATGCACAAGGAATACAATCACTTATTTTTGCATCTATGGCTTGGAACAAACCTTTCATCACACCAGAAGCATTGTCCCTAGGCCCTTTTTTCTTCGAAGTCTTTGGGTCTTATTATTTAACATCCTCATATCCGAGATTAAGCAACAATCTCATGTCAACTGATACATAGAGTAATTAATCTTATATATATATATATATATATATATATATATATATATATGTATGTGCAAGGTGTTCGTATTAAATTTTACCAAAATTTTCACTAAAATTTCAGCAGAGTCTTCCTTACATCGGGAGGTCTCAAGTTATCGATATTTAACATGTTTACACTTCTAATATTTCACATCAAATAACTTAATCACGACCCAATCGTCATAGGTCTCAATCCCACAAGCATCATCGTCATCATAACCATAATATTTATAACATACATTGAACAACAAATATCATTATAGAGGAATAAATGAGATAAACATGTATACATGGACACATTCATATGAAGTTCAGAGTTAAGATTATTTATTCAAGTTTAAACATTGATTATACAAATTAAGTTATATAAAAGTTGTAATATTATAAAATACAAGGGTATACTCCCTAAAATCTAGAATTACAAAAAGTGAACATAAGTTAGGATATACTCCTGTCGTGCATGTGAGGGTCCTGAAACAAATACATATTATTGAAACATGAATATCACAATAAATATAACAACACAATTATCCAACAATTTAAAAAGGCAAGCATGCATTCATATTTTATTCACTTCTCCCTTATGGTTTTCATTGGAAACTCTTTCTCATTCAACTAATAAAAACCGTTTCCTCTTCCATTATCTACCTCCATTCAAGATTTCATAAGGTCAACCATGATTATTTCTACTTAACACATTCCCGATACCAATTTCATCGGTATCATCATCACCCTGTAGGAGTCGATGCAAGGTGATCCCCCTCCCTAGGATCCTAACATACACTAAATGTATGTTAACCAATACATGATGATCCCCTTACCCGGGATCCTAACATACAGTAAATGTATGCTAGACAATACATGTTGATCCCCTTACCCGGGATCCTAACATGCACTAAATATACGCTAGTCAAAACATGAGGATCCCCTTCCCCAGGATCCTAACATACACTAAATGTATGCTAGTCCACACCCCATATCACACTTCTCATATTTCCGTTGTCAACGATAATTTCATCACTTAGCAATTCACACAACAACCTTTTACCTCGAATCACATACATTCAGAATACTATCCAAAATATCGACATCATTACGCAACTTTCCTCATTTCACATAATATCCAACATTCGGTAATTCACATTTCACATCAATAACATATTAAATCATGGAATTTAACTAGAAAGTATAGGTGCGTATCACCTACCTGCAGTAGAAGCTCTACTCGCACTCTCCTGATACTGTTGCTGCACCACGTCTGTGGTCCCTCCTGAAATCATAAGCTTATCTCATAAATTTTCCTCATTCAATGATATGTTCAATAATAATCATATTATCAGCTAATAGGTCTTTCTTTCAATCATTTCTTTCTTTATATTTTACGTTTTTCTCATTACACCCATTATGTTGTCATCCTTTATCCAACCATAGTAATCATTCCTTTCTTTATATTTGAACTGTTACTGTTTAAATCTTGAATTGTTACTGTCTAACTGTTACTATCTAGACATTGGATTGTTACTGTCCAATTGTTATTGTCTTGAAATTGAACTATTACTATCTTGAATTGTTACTGTTGAGATATTGAACTATTACTATCTTGAACCGTTACTGTCTAGACATTGAACTGTTACTGTCTAAACTTTAAACTGTTACTCTTTATAGAGGTCGTATTTCGACCTCCTCTCAAATTTTTAACTCTATCTGGAGTTATAAGACTCCATTTCAAGCGAGATTAGTCGTGTTGGAAAGTTAAGACATGGGGCTACAAGTCCTCTGATGAAGGAGAACCCAATTCTACCTCTAGGATAATCAAAATTGCTCATCAACAAATCAGACTTACTGCCCTATAGGGTCTATCATGATCCAATCTTGGTTGATAGCCCATAACTGGAGTTCTATAGCTCCAAATTGAGCAAGACCAATTTTCTTAGTTAGCTAACATCCAAAAATACAATTTCTATGAAGGAACCTGGTCCTAATTCCTCATCCTCCTATCTGAAATCTTATCGAAAGTCAGAAGACAAGTCTGTCTAGATTTGTCACCCCCTTCCCTTCACACATAACTTTCACAAACTATATTTTCTGGGTAAATTATCATGGTTTCACGTCCCCAATCACATACCACATATGAATCAACTTAATTTTAACAATAAATACTTTTTCCCCAATTCAAGTCTAAGAACCCTAATCCATAATTCAACATCAAAGCATCAATTCATTATCGAATTTGAAATGAATTATAAGATCATGTTTAAAACACCTTATCCGGTACGAATTAAGGTTTTGATCTTCAACCAGTTGAAGATTTTCAACTCCCTCTTTTCTTTTTTAATGACAGTCGGCCCTCCTTCTTCTCTTCTTGTTCAATTTTCTTGTTAATCTTTTACCCACAAGTGTTTATTGCATCTATAAACCCTTAATCTTGGATGAGTTCTTGAAATTTTGGTGTTTATCTCTTGATTTTGCAAGAATGGATATAAAACTCTCTCTTTTCTTCCCTTTTGGTTGATGCAGATTTTTGTTAAGCAGAAGAGTATTTATACTTTATATTTTTTTTTATTTGTACTTAGGCCCCATTTCCCTTAAGTGTATTATTTTTACCCCTATATTTTTTTTCTTCTTAAAATCAAGTTGTATTCTTTTCATTTCTTATAACTCCACCCTAGAAGTTTATTTCGTTTAATTAAATCCAACCCTCAACATTACCGGGTTAATTTATAATGTCTCAAATTATTTTGCCTGAAAATTTATATCCAAAAATTTCTGAATTCTTGTTTTTATTTAACCCTGTACATTAATTTCTTCACTTTTATTTCCCATATAGTTAGGTTGCAATTTAAGCAATCTTTATTTTTTTCCCGGGGTTTACATATTGACTTGGTTGGTTTTAATGAGGAGGGTAGTGTTGGTGTAGGTAGCATACCATTTTGTGGTTGTTTGAGGTTGTTAAAGTTATGGAGTGTTATATGTCTTGAATACGGTAGTGGTATGTGTTGTTTGGCGTGAGTAGTCTGAGGCAGGACTTGGGAGGTGTATTTGTGGTGTGTTTGATATGGTTGGGAGTGGGACCTTCTATAAGCCAGAGTATTATCTTCCAGGTGAGCAATATTATAGACTTGTTTAAAAGCTTTAGGGTCGAACATTTTAACTGGATTCTTGATTTCTAATTCCAATCCTCTGATAAAAAACACCTTTGCTTGCTTTTCACTAAAGTCTGCCTTGTTCCGGAGGACATCAAAATCTTGAATATATGCCTCCAAGCTGCCAGTTTGCCTTAGCTCCATAAGCTCCTCGAGGAGATCCTATTGACCGCTAAACCGGCCACACAAAGCTCAATATATTCTTCCCAAATGACCTCTCGACCCCTGAGACTCCTTATAAAGTTTTGATGCCAGTATAAAGCCATGCCGTCTAAATAAAAAGAAACCATCTTAACCTTTTCTGATCCCTTAATCTCTTCCATATCAAAGTATTGATTGCATTTATATAACCATTTGTGAACATCTTCCCCATCAAAACATGGGAATCTCTTCGAGGCTTATGTACCTTATAGGAAAATTGCCCATCGTTGCTAGACCAACCGAGTTTTAAAGCAGAACCTTCATTGTGAACGTCCTGGAAATCCTTCATAGGACTATGCTCCATCGTATTCAACTACATCCTTTTTAGTAAGGTATTTTGTTGGTAAGCTATCCCACTGATGAGCTTCTTGAGCTATTTAATCTTAGCATCTTGAGTTGATTTGGTAGCGTGTAACAGTTGCCCATAGGTTTCCAATAAATTCAACACTTGTTCATGCCATTGTGATTGTTCCTTGTTTGCAACGTCGAAGGAATCTTCTAGCTTCTTGAGATCTTGAGACCTTGTGTCTGGTGCTATGGCTAAAGTCTGAAGATCCGTGGTTTTGATACCACTTGTTGCAAGTTGGATCTTGAGAGAACCAACTAGAAGGGAATCCAATTGATGAGCTAGGTTGGCACTGGCCTTCCCAGCTAATATAAAATGTGAGTAGAATAACAGAAATGGGTTATAAAGAAGACGAGAGAAAGAGAAGAGGGAACAGAGGGAAAAACATAAGAATTGTATTGCATTATTTTGTCTTTTTTATTCCATAAGTTGTTACAAATATAGAGGGGATAGATTCTAGAATATTGTTAAGCTTAGTTACATACGTGTCTTTTGTAATAGTGACAAATAACAGAAGTAAGAAACAACACAAGTGTTGCATTATACTAAGTGGTTTTATTTAAACAGTGTGGGTTGGTTGAAGGCTAGATAGAACATTACTGAAAAACACCATCATTTCAATAACGATCTTTTGATTTAAAATCCTCTTCCCTGCTACTGTTATTCCTGATTTGCAACAACTACATACTTAATATTTAAGAAAAAACATCAAAAGTAAATTGAAAAAGAACCATCCCCTTATTAGATGCAATTATGCAAGTAGAAGAGTCCCTCGAACAACTCCAATCAGATTAGTCAAAGAGAAAAAACTTAGCCTAGGTCAATGAAAAAGACTATATGAACAAACCTATTTAGATCTTACACATCAACCTCCATTTATATTCCAATGGACAGGGAGGAAAAATTAAGGGGTTTAATATGTTTAAGCAATCTTATTTTCTTTTTATTTTTTAAAAATGGCAAGTCTAGGAAGAAACGAATTAGGGTAAAGAACGGGCTGGAGAGTTTCAATAACATGCAATGTAATTTACTATGAATCAGAGTTAAGGTTTGTATTTTACTATGAAAAAAGAGCATAGTAAATTAATAATTCATAGTGCTACATACGAAGCCAAGATTGATCCAAGGCATAGTGAAAGTGAATGTACATGAAATAGATCCTTCATTATCTTCCTTATATAAAGTACATAAATAGAGCTTTCAAAAACTATTAATGACATGCTCGTTATAAAAGAAGCATCCAAACAAAAAGTTAGGAATAACATAGCAAAATTGCAAGAACCGACAAAAAGGAATTCCTGGTTATATGTGTCAAACAAAAGTGTGTTCCTTTGGATTTATTGCTAGTTCTCTTGCAGAAAAAGGGTGATTTAATTATTGATGTCAAGACTAAAGGTTTTGAAATGCAAGTTTTAAGATGATGAATAAATATGAAAACAACTTGTTGGACATTAGCAAAAGAATGTCCTCATAAATAGTAAATAACACCAGTCTCGCAAATGCAAACGAAAGGCTAAATATTGACGTATTCACAAGCAAAAGTTATCGAAGATGTTTAAAGTGAGCTGAATGTAACCACAAAAATAAAAATCAACAACAAATCATGAAAGAGCTAGTACCCACTCTGATATGGAAATTTTAAAAAAGATAGCAGGATCATAACCAAAGAGGCAAACAAAAACAAAAACTACAGCAGAAGAGCCTCTAAACGAACAGAAATGCAAGCTTGTTGCAACCTTTGATATGGGAAAGCATGGCTGTCAACATGACCATTTAAAACACAATTAAATTCATATGTCTTCATCCTGGATAGCCCTCCATATCAGCACCTAGAGTTAACATGCAAGGCTCATCAAACAAAGAAAAAGACA
>Ga0307510_10010039_pt1 | contig 11250 bp, 15 predicted proteins | sample 12_EM_MG_FD_207224 | JGI IMG/M metagenome (GOLD analysis project Ga0307510, IMG submission 207224) | Populus trichocarpa ectomycorrhiza microbial communities from riparian zone in the Pacific Northwest, United States - 12_EM | ecosystem: Host-associated > Plants > Roots > Unclassified | place... | reverse complement strand
CGCTGATTGGACGGATTCCCCGCGTTCGCTCAGAATCCCCATCCCCTGCCGGGTGACCAAATTCTCAAATTCCGGCTCCTCAATCGCCGAGACGCGTCACTCGTGGTTCTTCCTTATCACTTACAACCCTTTATACTGCAGGATGCTTGTTCCCCCCCAGGTTTTTTGTCATGTCCGCAACAATGTGACTTTCGTGATCAGAGCGTCCTATCGCAGCCCCATGTTGTGCCCCACCCCGCCCACACTTTACTATATCTCTCCCGGCCTGAATTTTTCGCACCTACCCTCATGCTCATATTATACTGATCCATACTCCGTAAACCGTCCTCCATCTCCTCATTCTCCGTCTCATTTCCACCACCATCCATACCTCTCTCGATTACCTGGCAATCCCCCCATCCTAATTTCCCTACTGTATTCCCAGTAAAACTCATGTTATCCAATGTATTTGCGCGAGAATATCTAGTTAACTCGCGTCAGTAGCGACGTGTTACCTACCGCTGAGGTTTCCTGCAAGTCACATGATCTCGGATCTCTGTGAAGCCGCAGTGCTGCGGAGGCCCCGAGACGTGGCTGGCGACGTGACCGGTAACTGTGAGCCTCCACTCCCACTCCCCCAGGGCATGGCCCCAGAACTCCCAAGCTGCATCTGCGTGGCACTTGGAATCTCATTATTATATCCTAACTCTCCACGCCATTACCCCCCCCAGTTACCGGACTATTCGCCATACGCCAGCTCAGTCGCCCGTACCCGCTTGCTACACCCGCACGTAATGCACTCAAGGACAAACTCAGAGCCCTTGGTTCTGATTGTTGCGTCCATTTCGCATTGCCTTTCGTGTGGCCCTGGAGTTCGTCACCTCAAAGATGACTTGTGCACAGCCAGTGACTTCATTCGAGGTGCTCTTTCCCTTCTCGAGAACCTCACGACCACTCAACTCGCGGCCCCATTCATTTTATCAGTGTCAACGGCTACGTTTCCACTCTACCTAAAATGACATTATTTCCAACCCTCGGGCCCCTCCTCTCGCAATCAATCGACACACCAACCCCCGTTTTAGCCGGTCCCGACCCCTGTTTAACGCGGTCAATCAGGCAGCCGGACGTGGATAGTGTAATTTGGAGCGCACCACTAATTCCAATAAGTACTCTCAGTGTTGATCCGACGCCCCTCGTATCTGTGATTGTGCAATCATTCTGTGTTCTCGTTCCAAGTCAATACCATTTCTTGTCACACCCGGGTTGTGCGAGACAACCGACGCAGTTTTCTTAGGCCATACAAACGTATGGCCCGGCACCCGAATATATTTTGGGTATCGCATAGGGGTGAATAAATAAAACATGAAAAAGTCGTGTATGGGTGTGAAGACAAAAGCGCTACAACGAAATAAAGGGGTTCCAAGAAAAGTGCACCGAGCGAGTATAAATCTCTAACTAAACATTCCCGGGCCGCCTCCGCTTCCTAGGTGCCAAGCGTTCGGAATTCACTCGTTTACGCGGCTGAGGGAGGGTAGAGGCAGTAGGACGGTTCTTGATATCGCCAATCGCTGTCAATAAGACGCGATCAATGTCCTTGAGTGTACGGAGACAGTCGGCGCACTCCCTGTTCGACTTGGCCTTCAGTCGTGTGCACCACCATGACATGAGGACGACAAGGGTGCAGACCCCGGTAGGTCCTGCAAATCGAATGCTCGGAACTCCAACAGGCGGACAAATCACAGCCCACCATCTCATGATCTGATTACCAAGGGTGTGGACTTCGACACCGTAGTCCCTTTGATAGTTGTGTCCATTCTTGTAGAATGCACTGACGACTTTGGGACGCTGTTCCACCGGGAATCCAGCTGGGGTCTAAAAACTTTGAGGAAAATGTAGAACAAGTCGCTGAGGAACACTTACAACGCTTGGAAAACCAAGTAGTTCCTCGAGTTCGTACCAATGCTCAATTATATTGGGGAGGTCACCGAACTTGATTACACCGCGGAAATAATCGAGCGTTCGCCTTTTCTTCATCCAAGCGGGCTCGTTTGTGATACCGACGAGGATATTGAACGGAGGAATGACGCTCGGTTGGGAGATCACTTCATTGGTGAGAAGTGAACCAAGAAGTCCCGCACTCGTTCGAGGATGCAGCTGGCTTGGGACGACGGGCTGAGGTTCGCCAACCTGGAGAAGGGAAGGGCGTGTGGAGTCTGGGATAGGAGAGGAGAGACTGGGGTTGACCCGAGACAGCGCAGCCGTAACAGGCGGGTGGGAGATATCGGGTTGAGGGACTCCAACGCTGGTGTCTGGTTGATCGGCTGGGGTGCTGAGTTGATTATATGCGTGACTGGGTTGAGTGGGTGAAGCATCTGGCAAGTTCGGCGCAACATCTAGATAGTTGTGCGTGATGCTTGGCTGGACAGTATCAGGCTGATTGGGTGTGATATCAGACTGAGCGGGTGAAGCGTTAAGCTGATCAAACGAGTCAGGTGAGGGGGATGCAGTGTTGATATAGGCCTGGTCGTCAGCTGCCCCGTCCCCGGTCGCGGTCGTCGGAGTCGATTCCAACGCACTGAGACTAAAGCGGGCCCAGTCGGACATCGCTAGGCCATTGCGTACTGATAAGTAACGGCACCAGTGAATTGTAGATGAGTGCGTACGGTATATCTCGCACACCCAATTCGTGAAAAGCTGCTTGATTTCTTGTACCTTCTCAGCTCCGATGTACGCTTCGAAGTCCTTGCCATCGGATGTTTCCCCAGAGCATTTGCTAGAAGCGGTGAGGTCAGTGATGGAGCACGATAAGCAAAACGAACTCACAAATGACCAACTGGCTGTCCGCCCTTAAGAGGGGATGGGCACGCTAACCAAAGGATCCCCTTGCCCGCGCACTTGAGCTCAACATTCTTGAGCACATTTGTCATGCTTTTTTTCAACGAGGAAGCGTTCCTACAGATGAGACAGACGAGAAGAAGTTAGTGAAGGGTGTGTATTGCAGGGCCAGCCGCTTACTTCCGGTACTCTCGAACAATTTCCAGCCGCTCCTCCTCGCTGCCAGCGTTGTAGACCGTCTTGATCAACGCACCCGCCTCGCGCTTCGATCGGACCTCCACCTTGATCTCTTCCTCTTCCGCATCATATAACTCCTGGGCAACAAGATTCTTGAAGCAGAGGGGTATCTTGGTATCCTTAAACAAGGAACTATCTTCGGAGTCGACTTGGCTTTCCGGAATGGCCGCCGAACTGCCGCTGAAGTCCATATTTGGAATGCGAGCATCAGCCCACCGTTCTACGACGATTTCTCGGATTCTTGTGTCGTAGAAGAGGGACATATAGACCTGAAGTTCCGACCGTTTCCGAGGAGCAGAGGTGTCTAGATGAAGGTTTCGCCGGCCACTTGTGGCGTTTTCATCTTCTGCTGCTTTGAATACACGTTTCAGCTGCTGCAGAGACACGGTAAGTTCGGGCTGACGCGACTAGTATGGAAATTGTACTCACAGCAATCTTTCTATCCCGTTCCACTTTCGCCGCCTTCTCCACACTTCCCTCTTTTTCTATGGCGTCGCAAGGAGGTTCTGGAAGGGGCCAGGTCTCGAACCACGCCGCGAGGAACTGTGGCCAGAAAACACTCTTTGTCGTCTGGGCTTCCACATGTTTCCAGTAGGAAGCTAGGTGCGCATCCGTAAAAGCTTTCTGATCAGCATCTTGCCATGGGGCTCCCATCGTTGAAGTAGCACCGTCGATGGTAGGAGAGGGGGTGGGTGGAAGAGGGTGGGTGACGAGGAGGGGGTGTCAAAATTGTCACGGATTTTATGGTGTCCCCCATCCGACAGATATGCTTGGCTGTGTTGTGACACTTACTTCGTGGATTCTAGAATCAGCCCCCAGTTCGCCGCTCCACTGAAAACTCCGACCCGACAACGGGACACCTTCCAAAAGGACGGTAGGTAACCAATCGCCGCTTCGGCCGTTCTGACAGGTTATCACAGAAGGTTTTGGACTTGCAGATTACGCGTCCTGCTAGTGAGTTCGCTCGAAAGAGTTCTTTTGTAAGAACTCTCTCGAAATCCCTACAACCACCCAGCCACACGCTCCCCCACTTTCCCGAAGGAACTCCTCGCCAGCGGAGGAGATACACACGGAACTTGATTCTCCCCCGAACGTTGGTTCTAGTGCGCGGCCGGGGGTTGCGGCCGGGGGTCACGTTGTCGTACTATCGATTGCTTCTATATCACCAAGATCCCCATCGCAGCAAGGACCCCGTTTCACCAAGGTCCCCGTCGACTAGTCTCCATTTCTGGACTCCGCCGACACAGGTTTAACCCCATTTCCAGATCTGCCCCTGCTTTCCCCTGCCTCTACTTGACACCGCTTTTCTAGCACAACAAATGGCCTCAGCTCCTGTCCCCCTCCTCCAAACGCAGCTCGACGCGACTCTCCGGCTTCTTATATCACTGTCGTCAACGATGACAGTAGATGAACTCATTTCAGTCAGGGTGCGCCTCACTGAAGCCAGCATTGTTCTGGGACACGCTTTGGTTGAGCTCGAGCGCAACAACGCAAATGCTGACAGTAAGTTAATGCCCGGTCCACTGTTGTCATTTACTTACTTGTGAGAGCAGACCACGTAGAGCCTGCGGTGACTCTCCAGAATATCAATGCCACCGAGGGTAACTCTGGGGATACTGGTCCCCTTGACCGGGTCTCTGTGCACCACAATATTGCCGGTGACCCAACCGCCAACTCCACTCGTCGCAGTGCAGTTCGCCGCACCGTCACCCGGGCCGCCGCTCGCAATATCAGAAGTCTGGCTCGCTCCCAACGTGCCAGAAATGCATCAATCCCCCTCATCGAAATGGAGAGCGATGACAATTAACATTAACCTCGTTAACCCTCTTCTTGTATGTACCCTTCGTTCCCACTGCCACGGCTCTCATTGACAACCACACAGGATTTTTATGGCTGCTTTTCCGTGTGTTAGCCTGCTGTTTCTGTTCGAGAAATACCTATCGTAGTTGTAGACAGTAGTAGCACAACAAAAATAACTTTCCTCTATGAATTACGACACAAGACGAGCCGTGCTTTGAGCACGCATTCTATTTTACAATAATCGGATGGTTACAGGTTTCATGCTGTCAGGCCGTATTGAATAAATCTGAAAGTGGTTGAGCATTGGCCAAATGTAGAACCAGACCTACGTAAGTGCATCCTTGTGCGAGAATCGCCAAGTATGATGATGGGTTCATGTGCACGCAGCAACCGAATGGCAAACGAGTATGATCGGTTAAAGATCGGCCGGTCGACGAGGTGAGGAATTGGAAAGAAAAGCCAGTTGGGGAGAGCATGAAGATCGATCATCGGAGAGAGCGCAAGGATCGGTGAGCCTAGTGCGTGGAAGAGGATATGCGCAGGATCTGCAATCGTCGGGAGGATTACAGCGGATATTGACGAAGAGCCCACGTAGGGAACCTCTGATGATAGTGGCGCTGACAAAAAAACTCAGAACAATAGCGAGGAAGTAAAGGCACTCAGTACTCAGTACTCGAAGTCTTTCTGTTTTCGATGATTATTCAGACTTCAGTGACCGATCGATTCGACTCCACGAACGACGCCGTTACCTCCGCAGTATCTTGCAATCTTCCAACGAAAAATCCCATACCTCTCCATAACTCTCATGATATGCCCCTGCGGCGAGGAGCCCGCGTCAAAGCCAACGAATGCTATTGTTATCGTACCGGTAGTTCGTTGAACTCGTTGGTCAGTCGATCGAGCGGATGATCAATGACATTAATGAGGACAGATGATCACTGGAGTTGCACACATACCAACCCAAGTGAGCGACCGCCCTGATATCCTCAAGCTTGGGTTGAACGATGTCCTGTAGATTCAACCAACTCAGCAACAGGTTATCAAAGTCGCTTGCTTGATATTTTCCAACAGCTCATGCACGCGCGCGCACCTCACTATTGTTGTCCAATCCCAAACAGGTATCGTGAGTACTGGTTATAGGTATGATATCGGGTCATCCCTGAAGGCCTGATATCCGGCCTTAGGCTGGACGCGATATTCTACCGGTGGGTCTGTTGCAATACTACACCCACGCCGTGTATGCATATCTTCACTCTTTATTCGGCTCTCGCAAACGATACTGTTATCAATAGCTAGTCTTTCTATGTCGGGGCCCCCTTTAACTTGTTTTTCTCTTTCCCTACCCTAATCATATGCGCGATGTCCTCGATAACGAGCTGCTGCAGCGACTCGCGTGCCACAGTACAAACAGATCGGATGACTTTGCTGACGTAACGCTCGACCCTCTCTCTCTTCTCCGTCATGGTAAAACGTGACCGCAAGAAATCCCTTCCCGACAAAACGCGAAAGCGAAGATGGAAAGGCATGTCGTCCAGCAGTTCAGTTCTGGGCCCTGCTAGCACACCACCCGGCGAAACGCAGCTCATGCAGGTTTGGCATACGAACACCGAGGATCCATTCACGTATCGAAAGTCAGCGGTGGCAGTTCTATCTGAACCCAAAACCTTAGACACGGACACTGAGGGTGGTGGAACGGACCTCGAGACCGTTACACCGGCGTTGGATACGGCCCGCGCGCGGCCAAAACGGAAGCGAGGGAATGATAGTGTAAGTCGTGATACAACCAATTTAAACACATCCTACGATTCTGATATTGATTCCCTCGGACAGACGAAGATGGAGACATGGCTGTCATTCAGGCCGATGATATTGGATGAACTTATTCGTCGCGACGGCCTTCAAGAGCACGTGTCCCCTCCCTTGTGTGCCAGCTGTGTCGAAGAGCCGGGAAGATACAGGTGTATCGACTGTACCACTCCTATGCTCTACTGCGCTCCCTGTATTGTTCATCGACACGAGAGCCTTCCGTTGCACCGTCTTGAGGTACGTGTTTACACTTCCTCAAACAACACCTTCTCATCTTCGGATAGGTCTGGGACGAGGGGTTTTTCCGGCGCACATCTCTCAAAGATCTAGACTACTGCTTTTACATCGGCCATCAGCATACCTCTTGCCCATCGTCAGGCTCGATATCTCAAGTCATTCTTGTAATCGATGTCAACGGGGTTCACCACGTCAACGTACAATTCTGTACTTGTACAGAAACGGCAGAATGGGTAGAGAACTATCGTCAACTCTTGCGAATGGGCTGGTACCCCGCGTCGTTCCAACGACCGAAGACGGCGTTCACATTCAGCGTCCTTGACACATACCACAAACTCGCGATCCAGGGAAAACTCAATCTGTACGATTTCTACTCTGCTCTCCTCCAGAAGACGGATAACTGCGGCCAAAAGAAGGTGATTGTAAGTCATGTTTCCTTCCGTGGCCGATATCTTCCCACTGACGTGTGCGGCTTTAGTATCGATACCACGAGATGTCACGGTGTGTCCGCCAATGGAAACACCTTAAACAGATTAAACGGGGTGGTGGTGGTCACGCCGTAATGGACCTAGCTTCCGTCCCAGATGGTGCATTCGCGCTGGAATGCCCAGCATGTCCTCATCGAGGTCGCAACATTCCCCAGGACTGGGATCAAGCTCCTGAAGACAGACAGTAGGTTTACCTCTTATCGTCTTGCACAGAATAACCGAAACCTTTTCAGGTGGTTGTACCGGTGTTTCCTCGCAGTTGATGCAAATTTCCGCCTAAAGCTCAAAAGTCGTGGGATCAGTGATCCGGAAACCGGTTCCGGATGGTCCTACTTTGTCGAAAACGAACGATACGGTAAACATGTCTCTCGAAAGGCCATTGAGGAGGAGGTAAGTCTGGAATCCCTATTTTAGTCATCGTACTCATCATTTTCAGGCCGTTGGCTGTAGTTCCGCTTTCCACGCCGTAAACCAGGCTAACAGTAAGTCCTCGAAGGACTACACCGCTTCTGGTGTTGTCGCATGTGTGTGCGCGCGACACTCCCTCATGCAGAAGAATGGAGTCGGCGACTTACAACGTGGCGAACGGTGTGTACGACTAGATCTCAGCGAGTACCGAGCACTGACCACTGGACAGGTATATTAACACAGACTATATTGTCACGTCTGTGTTGAAAGGCCTTACCGTTCGCAACGTCGTTATCTCATATGATATCGCTTGCAAGTGGTCAATCCATCATCTCCGGAGAATTTCAGATAACCACCCCGATTTGGATATCAAGAACCTGCAACTCTCTTACCTCATTCCCAAATTCCACCTCCCCGGTCACGGTGCTTCATGTCAAACAAAATACTCGTTCAACTATGCGAAGGGGGTTGGTAGGACCCACGGTGAAACTGTTGAGCATGGCTGGGCAAATATGAATCTTGCCGCTCTGTCCACTCGAGAGATGGGTCCAGGTGCTCGTCACCTGTTCCTCGATGATAGCTGGAGTGGGTGGAATTGGAAGAAGATCCTAGGGATGGGTATGACCTTGTTTGCTTTGCTATGCTGGAATTGGACGCTGATCGTTTTCTCAGGCGACTTCCTTCTTCGGAGCTTATTGAAGGCCCTCCTCATGAAAGAGAAACACACTTCGGAGAACCGGAAGTTTGATGCCATGTTCTCCACACATCTCCGTGACGAGTGGGTGTTAATGATCCAAAACTGGGAGCACGACATGTCAAAACCTAACCCATATACCCATACGGAGAAAGGTATTCTGATCTATGTATTGTAATCTTTTGTATGCTCATGTTTACCCAGCCAGCAACCTTGCCGAAGTCCGTCGGAAGCTCGCCGAAGCAGACGAGGAGGACATTAGACGAGGGACCGTTCCACATCAAGTTCCGGGATCGGTTTTTATTCGTAACGGGTTAGAGATCGAAGAACAACAGTAGGTATCCTCTGAGCCTTGCGTATCGATTGCATACTTACTGTTTCTCTCGACATAGGCGGCAGCTTGCGTTCACCATCAAGAAGAAGTCACCTAGATCAGATGGTCAAATTGCTTCAGTTCAGGAAAAGCGCAACGCTCTCATGCGGCAGATTGGAAAATGGCGGGAGCTCCAACTCGTCTGCATGCCTGGGGCCGCCATCAATCCGCTTCAGTCATCTGACGACACCGAAGACGACGATATCGAAACGGCCGAGAATTTACCTCTCCTCCTTCCCTCAAGCTTGGACCCCGAAACACGCATGAGAATTTGTCTCCAACAAGTGGCTGAGCATGAGCGACTACTACGCATGGCGCAACTCCAGGACTCCCTTATTGAACTACAACACGCCCGCAAGGTCCGCCGTAGGTTACTTGTGAACCACTATACCCAGGTTGCCGGACAAGGACAGCGGGCTAATACTCGCTCGCGTACCGTGATGAACAGCGTCGAAAATCGAATCGCCAAGTTCGTAGGACGTTACCGTGCCGCCTACCAGGCTCTCCTCCAACTCGATCCCACTGGCAATTGGCAGCAGACGTTCCTGGAGTTAAAAGACAGTGATAACCGAGGTCCAGGCAAGGAGGCTGACGAGGAGGGGGTAGGCGACGGCTCGTACTTCCGTTCGTGGATATGGTCGTCGAACCCACAAGTCTCCGATACTCCCAGCGGTGAAGGGGGGGAAGAAGGCGCTTCGGAGGAAGATGTCAATGAGCTCCTCCGTGTGGAATGGACGACGTCCTTTGCACGGTTGGAAAGGTGGGCCGAGGAAGTGGACCTTTTACAGGAGGAAATGCGACGTGTAGTTGTGTTCCTGGAGTGGCGGTCGAAGGATTGGTTGGCGAAAGTGGATGTTCGCAGGGAAGGCTTGGCCTCTGGCGTCCAATCTGGACTTGGCGCGTATGCCAGAAAGCAGGCTGCCGTCTACCACAATCTCGCGGTATCGTTTGCCAAGCTTTGGCGTCCAACACTCGTGTCGTACCACCTCCGACATTCCTGGGTCACGGAGTACATGACGGAGCACGGAATTTCGCTCGACACCAGCGTCTCGCGCGCGCGTGGGATTTTCAAGTTCAGGACTTCGAATGAGTCTCACAACTCCACGTTGCCCGCCCCACCCAACTCGTCTGTGGCGGAGGGGACTACCAGTAGCTATCTACTCCTGGAGGAAACCGACCATAGCGAGGATAGCGGTTTGGAAGATGATGGTTTGGACTCGGACTTCGATTGGGATGACGATCTTGATTTCTAGGCCTTTTATTCATACCGTACAGATTTTGTTTTACTACAATTGAAGAACTCGAACATCTTGGATCTTATATTTTTCGGGGGAAAACAAAGTCTAATCCGAATTAGACGCCAGTTGCAAGCAGGGGGAGTGATCTACCTCTACATTCGGGGAGATGTACGGAGCAAGCAGGTTTGTTCCTGGTTCAACGAGGTGGCCTCTATTGTGAGGCGTTGTTGAGGTGCATGTCGTTGGTCAGTGACGCAGCTGTCGCTCGTGAGCGGAGAGGGCCATGCGAACTGAAAAACAGGGTATTGTATGCAGGCTAGTGGAACAGGATGTTGTCCGCATGGGTATGATGGACCAGGCTGTAGATAGGACGTTCAGGGGCTCGCAATTTAGAATGTAAAAGGGAGGACGCGCTCACGACTAAGTACTGTCTATAAGTCCCCGCGAGTCGACCAGCACCGGGATCTCTCATTACTTGTTGGAAGCAGTGGTTCTGGTCTTGCGGTTGAGGGAATCGTGTGGACCTCGAGTATGATTTTATGAGGAGGAACCCCAGAAAACAACGGAGGAGATTCGGTGGGCATTCGGAGAGGTTCGGAGAGCCTCAGAGCTCCCTCATCCGAGACCACGTGACTTGTGAGAGTCTCGAACCGGGCACAGGGCTTCACTGTCACTTGCGGTACACGTCGCAAAGGCTCAAAACACATATTGAATAGTACTAACAGTATTTGAGAAGGGATAGTAAATAAATTGGAATAGACAGAAGCTGCTGACGACTGGGGGAGGAGAAACAAGCTGAGGGATGCACGATCACGAAAAAAAGGATTGCGAGCCAAGGCTGGGGTGGGGCAAGCAAAATTTATATGTTTAGGTAGGGGTGAATAGCACAAGGGAGGAAATGCTTAGGATGATGTAGAAGGGCAACGTGGAAGGTGAGAATAAGGCGAAACTCTCTGACAGCAAAAATTGAGCTTGCGTGGATATGGCGATAGATCCGGGGTTGAAACGAGCACACAGTGACGGGGTGGCTCCAACCAACATGAATAAACTGCGAAAAGTGTGTTTAAGTGATTTGAGGAGCCGGAATTTGAGAATTTGGTCACCCGGCAGGGGATGAGGATTCTGAGCGAACGCGGGGAATCCGTCCAATCAGCA
>Ga0307510_10010037_pt1 | contig 11253 bp, 11 predicted proteins | sample 12_EM_MG_FD_207224 | JGI IMG/M metagenome (GOLD analysis project Ga0307510, IMG submission 207224) | Populus trichocarpa ectomycorrhiza microbial communities from riparian zone in the Pacific Northwest, United States - 12_EM | ecosystem: Host-associated > Plants > Roots > Unclassified | place... | reverse complement strand
CATTCGGGTCAATTTTCCCCAATAATCTTACATCGTAGCCTCCTCCTGTACGCGTATGGGCACGTTACTCCCACCAGAGGGTAGCTAGTCATTCCGTGGTTGCATACAGGTGATACGGGTGACCACCATTGCGGAATGGTGCGACGGTTTTAAAGTGTTTTATGAGATATTTGGCGGCCGGATAAACTGTTCATTAGGTCGAAACGTCATTAGCACCCAGAAGACAACGCTTTCAATTTTCAAACACTCACATGCACGCCACAGCACGTGCAACGTCGAGGGAGGGCTGATCCAGCTGCGGGGCGCCTAAGCTCGACCCGTCAGATACTTCCTCAGAAGGGGATGGGGATTAAGTTGCATAATGTATTGTGGCAAGATGGCTGTGCTTACTCGGGCCATGGACTCTCTTCCCAGGTATTCAGTGCGATAAGTTTTTGCAATTGTTCCAGGTACAATGTCAGCACGTTATCGCCCAAATGTATGTTTCGATCCTGGGCGCATACTGTACTTTACTGGAGAGCACAGTGTGTATCAGGGGTAGATGACGGACATAATTAGAGCTTAGTACTACGTAGGGTTCTGCACCCCGACTCAGAGGCGCACGTTAATGGAACTCAAAAAAAAAAATAGAGCTTTCGGCTCCGAATGGATTAGTAACCCATTGCTACATACCCATGAGGATGTGGGTCCCTAAGTTGCTGTAAATTTGGTTACACTCGACCGACTGTCGCAAATGATCAAGGTCGCGCCGTTGCGGTGTGACGTTAGAACGCCCTAATCAGTAGCCCATGCCATCTTTGTCGAGTTTCGATTCGATTGCCAAGAGGCGCTTGTACGGCTCTTCCGACACTGATCGTCCGACTGTCGGACCAAAACTGCTCCCGGCGACAAGAGAGGCCGCCCTTTTTCGTGCAATATATTTGGTGCGTGCGGGATGACTGTCAGCCTGGATCGCCACTGCTGCCCGCACATGCACGTACCGCGTACCTTGTTCCGGACGCCGCAGAAACTTTCGACCCGCCCAAAATTACCGAAGACACCCATAGCCATGCACGATCCTAGCTTCCACATCAGGGTCTATGAATTGAATGGCAAAGCGCAACTCCGAAGCTTTCTTTCGGGACGACACGACAGATAGCGGGCTGTTTGGTGCTTGAATATGTATCCCCATTTTCCCCAGGGCGTCCTCCTTTTTGCAACTTATGTCCGAAGGGCAAGTGTCAGTCGGGCACCACATCATTCAATACGGGCTACTGCAAGTTGTCGTACGGCAAGTCATAGATCTAGATAACGTTCTTCCTAACCGACATGTACGACAGAATAATCCTTGGTACTCATGGCGTTCGAGAGGAAATCCAAATGAGGGGCTCAAAATATAATCTACAACCAAAGAGAAGAGGTCAGTACTTGAAAATGACGATAAACTGAAAGGGCTGAAGGGATCAGAAAAAAGCAAGTTGTCGACATAATGTCTTAAGACAGGGATAACTGATTGTGAAATTCTCATCTCTGCAAGTGCAAGGGAGGAGTACCGTGATAACACTCACCCTTTCAAACCTCGGCGTGACAATGCTTCCGCGAAAAAGATTGGGGTATTCCTGCAAGTCAGCGCCGTGGGTTGCGTTGTTGAAACGGGAGAGGAAAAAGAAGAATTTTTTTTTTCAAATTTAGGGCAGGTCGAAATCCGGCGCGGTCCGGACCAGTTCGGGCCACCAACAGCAGGTCTGCGGGCCGGAACCACCTCCACACCTGCAGCTGTGTAATACCACGCACAATATGCCGCCTTCTCTTCCCCCAGGAGGTCAGAACTTTTTCAGAACCCGTGTTGCCCATGAGTCACTCATAGCTAACGTCAAGCTCAGAGGCACGCCCCGCCCCAAAACCACAACCTATAGGATCGTTTCCATTCCTCCTTCTCATCACCACCGCAACCGTTTGCGTGCTTTTCATCATTTGGCGACGGTCTGAAACTCTCAGGACCGTCGTCGCCCATCAGTGCGTACAGTTTGCCCATCCATCTATGCCCTTTTCTGTATCTCCGTTGTTCCTAGATTGAAGACGTGGACACGACAAGAGGGTGCTGTGCGCCTCTCTGAAGATGATGGTCCACCTGCGCATTCGTTTTTGGAAGATGATGAAGAGCTAGAGGATGAGGTTGGTGGTAGTAATGGAGACATCGACAGCGGAAGTACGCCGTTTGTGCCATCCGTAGGGCTCCAGAGACTTGGGAGACCGCCAGTTGAGGTAACCAACCTCGAAGATCTACCTCCAGTTCCACCTGCAAAGGATAGAACCTAAAGCGCAACGGAGGTGTGTCAGACACCCTTTCATATGCATGCCTGATACTGATCGTATTCCAAGGGCGTCCTTCGACCATTCTGTTTCTGGCCCGTATATTTTGGATTTCCATTACTCATGTGTAAACGATGATTTAATTAAAGGGCTTTTTGACGTCATATCACAAACCACACTACTATTCTGTTCTCTCCGTTACCCACACCTGGCGCATTAAATAATCATACAGGGACCCAAGGTTGCTTTCGGGGGGACGCAGTCAACATCTTCTCAGGTGCGCGCGTGAAGTCATCAGTTGATAGTAATCCTGGCAGGTTCCATCTCGGGCATGGATCTCGGGAAAGTCACGTTCAAGACGCCGTGGTCCATATTCGCTTTGATGTCCTCGTTCTAGGTGGCGAAATCAGTTGACCCTTACATCAAGGATCGTTAAAAGCGGCTGACCTTCACGCCCTGCGGCAGTGACATCGACCTTGAAAATTTGCCGCACCGACGCTCGCGCAGGGTGTACCCCTCTTCGTCACGATCACTGGCTACCTTCGTCTCTCCGGATACAGTGAGAATGTTGTTGTGAACGTCGATTGTCACATCCTCCTTTTGCATGCCGGGGAGATCAAACGTCGCGGTGACGGTGTTCGCTTTTTCGTCGTGATGGATATCCAACCTACGTGACGGCGTTGAATTGCTCATTCACAGATAGGGGACCTCTCTGAACGGAGGGCTCACCTGGGGCGGAAGGCGTCGACCTGCTGGCTTTGGCGCGCTCGGATGCTCATCATATCTTCAACGAAGCGGTCAAAGGGGGAGGCGTCGTTAAATAAGTAGTGAGTGAGAGACATTTCGATGTAGGAGTTGGCTTGCTTCGGCTCTTAGGTCTGTCCCTTCCCCTGGCTCTTATACCCTCAGAGAGCGGAAGCTGGTAGAAGCTTCTCGCGCTTCTCATTCATTCTACATTGGTTCCGTCACTTCTCATTCATTCTACATTGGTTCCGTCACTTCGCATCCTTCATCATTTGAGATGAAGATCACGTGCTTTCCTATTTCAGGTAATGTGATGCACTTTCGGACGTCAGTGTGTCGTCAGTCGTCCCCAACAGTTCCCCATTTCCATTCTCCACGTCGAACACGAACGTTGCGGCACACAGGACATGGCCGGCTATACGCCATACGGGTGAACGGCTCCACGGCCACTCCTGAACATTTATCTTCCTTGGTTGACACAAACGCCTCCGAGTCGAACCGCTGCGATACCCAAAGCACTAGAGTCGGCCCGTGCGTTTTTGCAACGTTTTTTTGGAGGCTGGTCTATGTTCATTTGAAAAATCGAACAGATGCGGCGAAAGGGGCAAACCGACTTTGGTGCGTGCTCCGCACAGCCTGGCCCCACTGGGGTCGAGAACGCTCCATGCCATGCGTTCCGCCCGATGACTTTCGTCACTGCGCGCCGTCTCATGTCATGGCCGCGCCCAAAACGTAGAGCTGCTCGGGTTCACCTTCCTTTCTTAGGAATATGCGACACGCCGTCAGATTCCTTTATCCTCCTCCTCGCATCCCTGACGATGGAATATAGTGCTGAACAGGAATGGGGACAAGCGATGCGTGGTCATTTTCACAGCTCTCACCGATCTCACCCAACCTTTCTTTTGTTGGTTTTGCAGAACCTGTATTCATCGTCCTCCCACGTCCGTCCGAGTCCAACTGTGAGCAACGCACCAAGGAGTAACCTAAGCCCGGAAGAATGAGGCTTCGCGTTAATATCTATCATTCACGCCGTTCCACAGGTTGCATGTCCCATCCCCAACCGCCAGCTTGTGCATCACACAGAAAGTCACTGGTTAATATAACCGACATAAAACATTCCCTATTCTAGCGTCCTGCATTGAGGGGCAAGTATAATGTAAGCGTAACCATATCCTGACGACGCGTGATGGTCGTATGGGGGCACGATCGCGTACTGGCCGTGCCGCCTTATGATAAGAATTTTCCCGATTTCCTGACCTATTCGGCGCAAAGCCGATCGGCGCTGTATTTCCAGGCATGAGATGAGACGAGTCATCGGCAACCATGTCCTTAAAAGCCTCCTGCAGCTGCCTGGATGTGCCTGACGAGCTTTACCTCTCAAACATCTCATTCACCATAGCTTCCCGACGTCTGATAGACGTAGCTTTGGGCGCGTAGGCATGACCGGCACGTGATGCCTCACGAGGTTGGCCAATTTGTCCATCTGTCCATCTGGAAATATTCTTTTGCCATGTTTTCCTTTGCATGGATTAGCGCGAGACCACGATCCGGGGGGTAAAACGCTTTTTTGTTCCGAAGTAAACTCACGCGTTGTCTTAGTTCTGCCATGGTTGAAACCACGCTGTAATTTCAACTAGATATTTTTAGTGTGCCCCACGCGCCCGAGCTCGATCCCTCTTTCAACCAGTTTTATTCTAAAGGAACATCCGTGTGAACCAACATACAGGTGGTCACGGATAAATCCTCACCCGCTTTCGCTCTGTGGGAGAATCATCATCCCTCGCTATGATTCGTGCACATAGAACAAATTAGCTTTCGCAATGATAGATCAAAGGAGGCAAAGTCGAACCTTATTGTATTGTCTTCGGATCCGAGAGTCTGGCAGGTACATGCTTTCCCTGCGCGGGTCATGGTGTACATGTAGAGATGTGGAGAAAACAATAGGTTTTACTGCTCGGGCGCTTGGATTACCATACTTGGCAGTGGATGGGAATCATGGGATCACGTGCCTTTTTTTTTGTCGAGGGCCTTTTGTCTGAGGTCCTGCCAGCTGAGTGAGGCCTGAGGTTGTCTGAAGTTTTTCCCGTCAACAAAGCGATGTTCCGTGGGGCTCAGACGGATTTGTCGCAGACATGGAAAATTGACTCACACTAACTGTCCCTGGCGTATTGTCCCCTCTATCAGTTTTTATTGTGAAGCTCATTCAGGTAGTATTCAGGTGTTGCTCACTGTTCTAATCTTAGAACCGAGACCTCGAGTCTTGTCTCTATTGTTCTTGATCGTACAGTGCCACTACAGTACCCGCTGCGTCCGTCACTTCTGTCGACCTAATCGCGCGCTCGTCCACCTTCTGATGTATAAAAGGGGATGAAGCACTCAACGAGCTAACCAATCCGCACCCAAGCGATACAAACTCATCTCACACCCAACAAACCTCACTTCTAAACTAAACAACATCAATGGATTCTTTCGCATCCCTCTTCGCTATCTCTTCCGTCTTTGCCGAGCCTGAGCCCTCGCCGCAGCCTTCAACCCCCATCGATGCTGACGGCGGAGGCGGAACAGGAGGCACCCCCGGCTGCGTTGTCGCGTAGAGGCTATTCCTCTTCGACATGGCGCTTGACAATCCTCATGACTGGTAAGCGTATCTTCACCTCGGCAGTATTCTTCCACCCTTCTCACATCATCGCGCATATGTTCCACAGTACAACTCCGCACTCTCATCCACATTTTTTTCGTTCTCCATGTATTTCCCGCTCCGCCCTCATGGGTGGGGTTATTGGACTACACACCCTTTTCGTTTTCGGGCTTGTGACTTATTGGAGCCAATCTTGTATTATTCCCTTCGGTGGATGTATCAACATATCTGGCATTACGATAGCATTGTCATCCTTCGATAATAGGAAGAAAGCTTTTAATCTCCTCCCACATGGGATGCGCCCTCCGTTAATATTGGGCAGAGGCGCTTTGTCCCTTTGAGAATCCTCCCACTGCCGCGGGGTCAACGTTTTCTCCACTCATAGTTAATCAACGGTGACAAAAGGGGCTAAATGAGTGAATCTGTATCTGTATCTTAGGCTAAGCGCTTCGTTGACTTTGTAAGATTAAAGACATGAAAAGGATAGAACAAAAGAAATGGGTGAAATGTACGTTATCCACCTTGTGCCGAGAAAGCGTCGTCCTTCCCTCAATGTCTTAGATAGATCATCATTGCAACTGAATGAGCCCGCTGCAGCGAACTTGGAGCGGAAAAGGTACACTCACCTTGCTGACCATGAGTCAATGAGGGCGGAGTAATTGTTACTACCCGAGTTGTCTTCCACTCTGATGTGCGTAACTTTGTATTTATGTACGTACAGCGGCTTCGATTTGACTGGCATCCTGACGAGTAATGGTGATGTCTCTACCACCTATTCGGTGCTGGCAAGGACGAGACGACAACTGAGATATCATGACAATGCTTTCTGTCATTCACAGGTGTACCACGAAGGTGCTATTACATCCAGAAGGATGGTGACAGGAAGATAAGGGGCGTCTCCACATAACTGTACGGAGGGGAGATACAATGAAAGAGAAGGATTACCAAGGCACCTAGATCACGAGGATGGGGGCCCGGAACCTGGAGATAACTGTTAGTGCCTTGGCACGGAACTCCTGAATTCCGGGGCGATCATCTGGACGTGAAACTTGAAGCTGCTGCACAGCTTTCTCAACATGTGGGCCTGTCTGCCCTTCGAGAAAACGACCCAAAAGTGACAAGAGCTCATCCGTGATATACGTCGGGTAATTAAATCGATGAACGATGCCTTGGTCGGACGCAACTGCATCAAGAAGGATTTTTTGTGTCCCAAGGGAGTGCTTGTACTTTCTCCAGTCAGATGTGATGACCCGAAATGTGGCGATGTATAGCGTGGAGTAGGGATCCTGGTGCGGGGATTCGGCCCGTGACAATACTTCGTTGAGAGCGAAGAGGAAAAGTTCGACGGTGAAGCCGAGCCCACCACCATCACGGAGATCTTGGAGGTGCCATAGCTGTCGTTGCAATAGATTTCTTAGCCTTTTTGGCCAAGACGAGAGCTCCTTGATATCTATTTCGTCATGAAATATTAATCTCATGCGAGGGCGAACATAATCGTAATTGAAGCTCTGAACGCTATCCAAGATCTTTCCAGGAGATATAAATGGAAATCTGACAGGATCGTTGGGGAAAATGATAAATAGATCCATATTCTGTAGACTGAGAACATGGGGTACCAGTTGGACACCGGGGAATTGTTGAATTATTTGGTGACTGTCTGCGTAGAACCTTTTTCGAAGAGTGGATACCTTGGAATCGGCTGATTTCAAGGTAGCGTTGATTTCAACGATGTCCAACTCTGGACTCTGAAGTCCTTGGTTGGCACAGTGCTCTAGGATTTTCTCGGAATAGTCGAAGGAATTGTTTCGGCAGAAGGTGCGTAGTCCAAGCCACCATACATTTATGAGGGACTCCTCTACTGCTTGAACATTCCTCTCTGCGACTTCATCTTCAGGGCCGGATCCGGTTCGAAGTGATGCATAAGATCCGATGGCCGACCTCGCATCCTCCTTGATCAATTCATTGCCACTTAGCATCCGTCGAATGGCCATAATCGAAAGGAATGTCCAGCGAATCATAAACGACTGGTCTCTTCCCTCTTCCCAGTTGCAGCGGCCGATTTCTCCAAGCGCTTTCAAGACGTCTTCAGACAAGCTAAACTCGGCACCGGCATAGCATACAAGCAAGGTCGTGGCCTCGACACATGCGCGCACGCGCCTCCGCCATAGTTCTTCACTTGCGAAAAGTGCATGGTTCTTGCAAGTATCGAACATGTGGGCCACACGCCTGTTAAGTTTGTGCACGACACTCCCCGACGTAGGGACGACAGGAAGACGAATGTTAGGGGCATGTGGTACCGGTAGGGACGTCATTGGACTCGTGGGAATACAACTTGCAGTGCATATCCTGAACAGACCAAGGATCGAGATGAAGGGATCGGGGATAGTCATGAATCGTGGGGAAGATTGGGCAACATTTGAGGAGGTAGCGTGGGAACTTGCATCTGTGGGTCGTCTCGTAGCAAGTTCATTCAGGTCGGCGCTCTGGTTCGTGCCCTCCGTGATCTCCGACACATTCTTCCACACTCCGAGACCCCATTCTCCATTAAACGAGCCAGGAATCGCCATTGAAAACGATTCTATCTCAGCATCTTCTGTCAGGTTATCCCCTAGCCACCAGATCGCCCGTGCGTCTCGGGCCTTGCGGTCCTCCGTCTCTTCCGTCGCAAGTTGCATCTGTCCAAGTGTCATGTTTGTGCTGACGAGCTTCGATTCTCCATCCCGATCTATGAATCTCCGGCCAAATAGCTTCGACTTCTGGATGACATACCAGACAAGTCCCGAGAATGAGTTCTGGTATGGGGACTGCGGATATATCACAGGGACGAAAATAGTGAGGATGTACATTAACCCGATGATGCCAATGGGGATGGTGGTACTGAGCCCAACTGTCGTGTTGATGTTCATTACGAAGTCGCCAAGCCCCACGAAGAACAGGAAGAGGGAAATATGAAGGAGAGCAGGTACGGACTCTGCCACGACAGGCATGTACCATCCATCGCAGCCTTCATACAAGTATTGTCGAATACGGGCACTCTTCAAAGGGTCGCTATATCGCTGAAAGACATGCATGTGATCCCGCACCCATTGCTGGACAAGTATCGCGAGGAGTGCTGCAGAGAGACTGAAGGCTAAAGCCATAAACCAAAACGCGTTCACACGGACATTGGATGGAGATGGCCTGAAAGGGGGGAAAGGCAGTGGCGGTGTGGTAGGAATGACTAACTGTGGTACTATGAAGGAGAGTTGCTGGGAGATCTGGGATAGGACGGCAACATTTTGTTGGAGATAATATACCATCTGGTCCGATGGGCTCGGCTCCAAGCTCTGTTTGCTATCGAGTATGAACGCAGTGAGGGCAGCAGAAAAAAGACCGGCCTATGGATTGCGCATCAGTGTGATCAAGTCCGTCGTAAGGATGAAAAATGTAAACGGACAAATATGAGAACGCCGTCCATATTATCCTTCAGAGGTTGAATCTGGGATTTGTCTTGGCTCTCGGCTTCTTTTCCGTAAAGGTTCCAGAGCGCGTTGGCGCTACCGTCAAAATCGCCTATCATTGGCCTTCCGTGGGACTCACGGTGAGAACCAACATTGTGGGGGCCATCGTCAACCGGGGATGAATTATCGATCCCTAGTTATCTACGTCAGGTTGTTGTGACCTCCGTGGCGCATTGAGGAATACACACCAGAGTTGGGGTCTACCTCACATGCTGCCTGAGTTTGGGCGCCATCCTGAATCTCGCCCTGTTCCACTCGTGTTGGCGTTTGTCCCATAGCATCAACATGGCCGGATTGTGCGTCGTGAGTTATACCTTCACCGCCTACTGTTGATGGAGGTATCAGGTAGGAAGTCTGATTTGAGATGCACACGGTGCGGCAAAATGGAGGCCGTACCTGTAGCAACTTGACTCCCGCTAGGCTTGACTTCTTGCCTGGCGGACGTTGTCAACGTCCGACCAGATTCGCTTTCCTTCTCATGTCTCTCGCTCCCTACGAGGTCCAAATAATTTCCGAGAAAATTAGCATGTTCTGATCTTAGAGATCGTAGGGAGGAAGATGGTAGTAGACGCCGCACCAAGGGGTTGCCATATGCCTTCTTGAGCCTCGAGGTCACGGCCGACATCAAGATTCATGGATATAGACGCCATCGTCGTGAAAAAGGAGAGTGAGAGCGGTGTGGACGGTGTGTAGTTGGAGGTGTAGGGTAGAAAGAGTGCCTCATGGCTGTTCGTGTGTGACACTTCGCAAAATCGACTTCTTTTTACCACGCACACCACGCGCACTCCCGAGATTCCTCCATTCTCGCATTGAAAACCGGTTCTACAGTACTATTACTAGTACCACCCTAACCTGCCCGTACTGTGTGACCAAATCTTTCATCAATTGCTGCACTGCTCCGTCTTCATATCATTGTTACTCTTCCTTCAGAATTCTCGCGTCATGCGCACCACATACTAACGGGCATCTTGCCGATGGTACTCGCAGCCGACGAAAGTATACACCATCTCCTCTCCCGGACCTAGCTTCAACTTTCCTTTGTGGCCATGCCGCTCGTTCTCCGAGTCCTTGCGGACCTCACAGTTACAACCAGATAGTCAGGCTCTCACACAGGATACTGCAGTAGGTTCACAACATCCGAGTGCTGTATGGTGCCATTCTGTATTGAGCTATATGCCGTTTAAGGGAAGGCCCCAGGCGAGCTAGAACTGAGCTAGTCCCAAGAGTGATCAGCGCACTATTGGATAATGAGAGGATGGCTTTCACACTTTGAACGGGTGAAAATCGGTCAAACGGGTAATAAGCGGCTGGATTTTGTATGGGCGACTTATGGGGAGGAGCGGCAGAATGCACACGCATTCGGAAACTGAGCTGTCAACCTATTATCTAGGTCACGGTTGTATCCAAGTGCCATCTGCGAAGCTCGCTCAGGTGACCGAGAGGACTGGAAGTAAATCAACGGTGTCAACATGTCAGGGTGGCCTTGACTTTTGGAGGTTAAGATGTGCAGGCCAATTTATCGGGCGGTGGTTTTTGCTTGTCATAAATGGTTAGCATCGGGACGACAGCTAAGACGGGGGACTCGCTCACAAAAACAGCGTTTCCCGCACAACAATTTCGAGAGGGTATTGGTCACCAGCTACAGTGACGGAGCTCGGGAAGCCACTCTAGGAACGCCCCATAATTGTTGGCACGAAAGAAAGACCGTGTTAATGTGGAATGCCATGCGTGCTGGACGACCCTGGGAAAGCACCGGCACCAAAAGTTGAAGCACGAGCGAAACTGCGTCTCGGCATTTGCTCACGCGCAGACACTGGTTTGGGCAAGGAATTGGTTCGAAGATGAGACTATGATCTGAGATGCAGTCACGCTACGCGTCTCAATATTCTTGATTTTCGACATTGGGTTAGAAAGCGATTCATCATCATCATCAACCACTGCAAGCGTTTCTCCTCGGACGTGTGTGGGATGTGCTGACAAAGACGCGTGATTTTGGGCCACAGAAGACCGGCGTCTATTTCTTTTGCGGCCCTGCTTTTACGACCTTCTTCGCAGTTGCTGCTGGGGGGGGACAGCCAA
>Ga0307510_10010036_pt1 | contig 11253 bp, 9 predicted proteins | sample 12_EM_MG_FD_207224 | JGI IMG/M metagenome (GOLD analysis project Ga0307510, IMG submission 207224) | Populus trichocarpa ectomycorrhiza microbial communities from riparian zone in the Pacific Northwest, United States - 12_EM | ecosystem: Host-associated > Plants > Roots > Unclassified | place... | reverse complement strand
ACCGGTGAGCCGCCCCAGGCCGTTGTAGCCGAAGGCGAGCTCCCACAGGCTGTTCGTCTGCGAGCCACCGATGTAGGGGCGGTCCGCGGCGGGCCAGAGCGCCACCACGGCCAGGTACCAGCCCGCCGCCACGATCGTCGCGCCCAGCGCGCCCAGCAGGTGCAGCAGGCGTTTGCCCAGCGACGTCGGCGCGGCGATCAGATACGCCAGTGCGAACGCGGGCAGCACCAGGAAGGCCTGCAGCATTTTCGCCAGGAAGCCGAACCCGACGGCGACCCCGGCCAGCGCGAGCCATTTCGGCGAAGCGTTCTCGATCGCCCGCACGACGCAGTACGCGCCGGCGACCAGGAGCAGCACGAGCAGCGCGTCCGGGTTGTTGAAGCGGAACATCAGCGCGGCCACCGGGGTCAGCGCCAGGACCGTGCCTGCCAGCAGGCCCGCCGCGGGGCCGGACGTCCGGCGGACGGTGGCGAAGAGCAGCCACACCGAGCCGACGCCCATCAGCGCCTGGGGGATCAGGACGCTCCACGCGCTGAGCCCGAACAGGCGCACGGACAGGCTCATCACCCACAGCGCGGCCGGGGTCTTGTCGACGGTGATCGCGTTCCCGGCGTCGGTGGAGCCGAAGAACCACGCCTTGAGGCTTTCCGAACCGGCCTGCGCGGCCGCGGAGTAGAACGCGTTGGCCCAGCCCGAGGCCGCGAGGCCCCACAGGTACAGGACCGCGGTGGCGAGCAGGAGGACGACCAGCGCGGGACGAGCCCAGCGCGGGCCGGCGGCGGCGACGGACAGCGGAGGACGGCCCACGGCGGGTTCGCGGGAGGCGATAGCGGTCATGATCTCAGATTCAGGCACCGAGCTGGGGCAAGGTTGTGCCGATGCTGTGCACCCGCTGTGCGGGTATGGCGATCGGCAGCCGGACCGCGAACTCCGTGCGGCCCGGCCTGCTGTGGACGCCGATCGTCCCGTGGTGCGCGACCACGACGGCGGAGGCGATCGCCAGGCCCAGCCCGGTGCTGCCGGCCGCGCGCGAGCGCGAGGAGTCGCCGCGGGCGAAGCGCTCGAAGACCTCCGGCAGCAGCTCCTGCGGGATGCCGGGGCCGTTGTCGGTGACGGTGATCACCGCGCTGCCATCCGCGGAGCGGGTCAGCGCCGCCACGACCGTCGTGCCCGGAGGGGTGTGTGTACGGGCGTTGGCCAGCAGGTTCGCCAGCACCTGGTGCAGGCGCTGGACGTCGCCGAGCACCATCACCGGCTCCGGGGGCAGCTGCAGCAGCCAGCGGTGGTTCCGGCCCGCCACGTGCGCGTCGCTGACCGCGTCGGCGACCAGCCGGGTCAGGTCGATCTCGCGGACGTCGAGCGGGCGCCCGTCGTCGAGCCGGGCGAGCAGCAGGAGGTCCTCGACCAGGCTGGTCATCCGGACCGCCTCGGACTGGATCCGGGTCATCGAATGCGCGACGTCCGGGGGCACCAGCGAGCGGCCCCGCGACGCGAGCTCGGCATACCCGCGGATCGCCGCCAGCGGTGTCCGCAGCTCGTGGCTGGCGTCCGCGACGAACTGGCGGACCCTGACCTCGCTGGCGTGGCGGGCCTCCAGGGCCTGGGAAACGTGGCTGAGCATGAGGTTCAGCGCCGAGCCGACCTGGCCGACCTCGGTCCGCGGGTCGGTTTCGGAGTCCGGCACGCGCACCGACAGGGCGACCTGGCCGCGATCGAGCGGGATCTCGGAGACCCGGCTCGCGGTCGCGGCGACACGGTCCAGCGGACGCAGCGTGCGGCGGACCGCGAACGCGCCGAGGAAGGCGGCGCCCAGTACGACCGCGGCCGCGACGCCGAAGACGATGAACCCCACCATGAGCAGGGTTTCGTTGACCTGCTTGAGGGGGAGCCCGGTGATGATGAAGGAGTCCGGGTCCACCGTCGGCGCGGCGCCGGGGCTCTGGCGCTGGGCGGGCAGCGCGATCAGCCGGTACTCGCCGAGGCCGTCGAGGGTGAGGGTGTGCGGCTTGCCGTCGTGGGGGACGGCCGCCAGGGTCGCCTCCTGCGCCGGGGTCAGCGGGACCAGCGCGGCGCTCTGCTGTTCTGAGAGGACAGTGCCGTAGTCGGTGGTGCCGCCGTCGACCTTGCCGGTCACGGTTCCCGCGCTCAGGCCGGGCGCGCGGGCCGGGTCGTGGCCGCCACCCTGGCCCTGGGCTTGGCCCTCGCTGCTCTGGCTGGCCTGACCGTTCGGCTGGTTCTGCGTGTCGGGCGACCCGCTCTTCTCGAACACCACCGACCGCACCGCGGCGGCGCTGAGCTGTTGGTCGGTCTGCTTGAGGAGGAAGGCGCCGAGCGCGAACTCGATGACGATGCCGAGGATCAGGCACACCACGGTCAGCAGCACGACGATCGAGCCGGTCAGTTTGGCGCGCAGCGAGTGACGCCCGGACCGGGTTTTCCGGTGCGGGTTGCGTGTCATCGAGCGCGCGGCCATGGCAAAAGCGTCCGTCCGGACGGTGTGCGAGGGTTGTGTGCTGCCTGTGTGGCGGCTGTGCGGTGATTGCCGCTTGTCCCACTGTGTCCGTTCCATGTCACAGGAACGGCTGAAGGCAAACACAGTCCGCACACAGCGTCGGGCCCGAACGTGGATCCCACACCGATGGAAATCCCCGAAGGAGTACCGACATGAGCACACCCCAGACCGGCCAACCGTCCACTTCGGACCAGGCGTGGGGTGCGGAACCGGCCACCACCGGCGTTCCCGCGCAGCGGCCGCCCTGGACAACGGGTAAGAAGGTCGCCGCGGGTGCCGTCGCCGTGGCCATCGCGGCCGGCGGCGGCGCGGCGATCTGGGCCGCGTCCTCCTCCGCGAGCACCACCGCCGACACCGCGGCCGGGCCGGGCGCGATGGGACAGGGCGGGACGCGCGGCGCCGGCGGAATGGGCGCCCTCGGCGGCACGCTGCACGGTGAGTACGTCGCCTCGGACGGAAACGGCGGCTACATCACGAAGATCACGCAGACCGGCAAGGTGACCGCGCTGAGCGCGACCTCGCTGACCGCCCAGAGCGACGACGGTTTCTCGCAGACGTACACGATCACGTCGGAGCAGGCGACGGGCGTGGCCAGCGGTGACACCGTGACGATCGTGGCGACCACCTCCGGCGACACGGCGACGGCGACCTCGCTCACCGAAGGCACCACCGGCGCCCCGGCCGCGGGCCAGGTACCGGGCGGCGGAACCCGGCCGACCGGCGCCCCCACTCAGACCGGCTGACCCGCCCGCACTTTCACGTGAAAGTGCGGCCATCGCGAGGGTGCCCCGGATGTAATGAGCGGCCCTTTCATTGCAGAATCTGCCATGAAAGGGCCGCTCATTACATCTCTGGGGCAAGGCTCAGCGGTCGTAGTCCACGCAGACCTCGGGGGTGGTCGCGCGCGCCCGGCACGAGAGGATCCGGCCCGCCGCCACGTCGTCCTCCGTCAGGGCGTAGCGGACGTCCATGTCCACCTGGCCGTGGACCAGCGTCGCCTGGCAGGTCCCGCAAGCGCCGCCGGTGCACGAGTAGGGCACCTCGAAACCGGCTCGAAGCGCCGCGTCCAGCACGGTTTCCCCCGGCTCCGCCGTCACACACGTCGTCGTCCCGCCCAGCGTCACCGCGACCGTCGCGCGGATGCCGGCAGCCGGGTCCTGCACGCGAGCCGCACCGCGAAAGAGTTCGAAATGGACGGTCTCCTCCGGCACGTCGGCGTCGGCGAGGGTCCCCCGGGCCAGGTCGATCAGCCCGCGTGGCCCGCACAGGAACCACTCGTCGACCTTCGCCGGGTGCAGCCGTCCTTGCAGCAGCGCCCGCAGCCGGGTGCCGTCGAGGCGGCCGCGCTGGTAGCGCTCGTGCGAGATCGCCAGTGCCTCGCCGACCGTGTCGAAGTGCCGGACCGGGCGGTGCTTGTGGAGGTCGGGGTCGCGTTCGTCGGTGCGGTAGTGCACCACGTGCAGACGCCCGCTGTAGTGCTGCGCCAGTGCGGAAACCTCGGGTGCGAACAGCGTCGTCGCGCCGGAAGTGTTGACGTACAACAGGGTCACCCGGCTGTGCGGCTCCGCGGCGAGCACACTGGCCACGATGGACAGCACGGGTGTGATCCCGCTCCCGGCCGCCAGTGCCACGTAGTGACCAGGCCTCGGAGCGAGCGTGAAGCTGCCGGTCGGCGCCAGTACGTCGAGGAAGTCGCCTTCCTTCAACGAGGTGGTCGCGTAGCTGGAGAAAGCCCCGCCCTCACGCCGTTTCACCGCGATCCGCAGTTCGCCGGAGCCCGCGGGCGCGCAGATCGAGTACGTCCGGCGCACCGCGACGCCGTCGAGTTCGGCCCGGACCGCGACGTGCTGGCCGGGGGTGAACCGGAACTCCGCCGCCAGCCGCGACGGGACGTCGAAGGTGATCGCGACCGCGTCGGCGGTCAGCGGGCGCACGTCGCTCACCCGCAGGCGGTGGAACCGGCTCGGGCCGAGCGGGACCGGCTTCGGCTCCGGGGCCGGCTCGTCGAACTCCTCGGTCAATGCCTGCCATTCGCGGTATTCGGCCGGGGTCAGCTCGCGGCCCCACGCGGTGATGATCGGGATGCCGCGGGAGAGGTAGGCCTCGCGGTTGTCCTTCCAGGCGCGCAGATAGCGGTAGAACGGGATCGCCGGGTGGAGGTGGTGGACCAGGTGGTAGTTCTGGCAAAGCATGATCGGCGTCATCAGCCATTCCAGGCCCACTCGCACGCGCGTCGCGCCGAAGCGGTCGCGTGGCTTCGCGGCGGGCAGGCCGTGGTGGGGCAGCCAGTCGAACCACCAAGCCAGCACGGCCATCCCGAGCCGCTGAGGGAGCACGTAGATCACCAGCAGTTCCCACCCGTGCCCGCAGGCGAGCATGGTCGCCGCGAACGCCAGCGAGAACGTCATCGCCACCACGGTCTCGGCGCGCTCGGTCCCCGGTCTGCTCCGCGCGCGCGTGGCGTAGAACACCGTGTACCAGACGTCGAGGGTCACCCACCGGAACGGCAGCTGCCACCAGGCGCCCTGCGACGTCCAGGCATCCGGGTCGGTGCTGGAGTCCTCATTGGTGTTGCGGTGGTGCTCGCTGTGGATGAACCGCAGGAAGGGGAAGGACCCGTAGGCGGCGACGAACGGCATCGCCAGCCTCCCGAGGGTTTCGTTGACCCAGGTGAGCTTTCCGGCCGCGTGGTGCGCGGACTCGTGCACCACGGTGAACATCGTGAAGGTGACGATCGCGTGCAGCGGCACGGTGAGCACCGGGGGAGCGATCCTTGCCAGCACCAGCCAGGTCGCCGTGCACCACAGCACCAGCCCGCCGAAGAACAGCAGCAGGGTCGGCACCGAAATCACGGGCAGGGGAATCCGTGCCGAGGGCAGCGGTCGGCGCGTCGTCGTGCCGAGCGGCTTCCTGCCGCGCGGCTGCGTTTCGACGAGGGGCATCGAGGGCGTCTCCTCAGCTGCGAGAAGCTGCGGGTCAAGCGGGAGTCACCGTAGACAACTCAATCCGCTTTGTAAACGTTACGGCAGGAGTCGAAAAAAGTGTCCGGCCAGCGGAACATCGAGCCCGGGTACGCTCGGGGGGTGAACGCCGTCACCCACCCCGCTCCGGTCAGCACCCGTGAGCGGCTGCTGGCCACGGCGGCCGAGCTGACCTGCGCCGACGGCTGGGCCACCGTGACCATGGGCAAGCTCGCCGCCTCCGTCGGGGTGAGCAGGCAGACGGTCTACAACGAACTCGGGTCCAAAGCGGACCTCGCCGAGGCGTTGCTGCTGCGGGAAACCGACACCTTCGTCCAGTGCGTGGCAGGGGTGTTCGCGGAGCACGCCGGCCGCCCGGTCGAGGGCGTCACCGAGGCGTTCCGTTACAGCCTGGAAGCGGCGCGGGACAATCCGTTGCTCAAGACCGTCCTTGGTGGACCCCTCGGCGGCCGCGACGACCTCCTCCCGCTCGTCACCACCCAGCCCGAGGCGGTGCTCGCCCGCGCCGTCTCGGCGGTCGCCCCGATGCTTGCCAGGAGCTACCCCGAGGTGCGCCTCGGCGAGTCGGAGTGGGCGGTCGCGGTGGAGGTGTTCTGCAGGCTGCTGCTCTCGCACCTGGTGCAGCCGACCGGGTCCATCGAGCACGCCACCGGGCAGATGCGCTGGGTGGCCGGGCGGATGCTGGGCGCCTGAGCCCCGCCGAAGCAGCCCCCGCCCAGGTCGTCAAGGCCTCTGGCCTAGACTCGGATGTCCCGGTCCGCCGGTGACCAGGGGCCATTCCAGCCGGATTGTCCGACCACAACGTTTACCGCTCGAGGAGAAGACCTTGAAGAGCACCGTCGAGCAGCTGAGCCCGACGCGAGTCAAGATCAATGTCGAGGTGCCGTTCGAAGAGCTCAAGCCGAACTTCGACCGCGCCTACCGCAAGATCGCCCAGCAGGTGCGCATCCCGGGCTTCCGGCCCGGAAAGGCGCCCGCTCGCGTCCTGGAAAGCCGCATCGGGCGTGCCCCGGTGCTCGACGAGGTCGTCAACGAGGCCATCCCGGCCAAGTACATCGAGGCGGTCCGCGCGAACGAGGTCCGCACGCTCGGCAACCCCGAGTTCGACGTGACCAAGCTCGAGGACCGTGAGGTGCTCGAGTTCACCGCCGAGGTCGACATCCGCCCCGACATCACGCTGCCCGACCTGACCGGCTTCGCCGTGAGCGTCGACGACGTCGAGCTCAGCGACGCCGAGGTCGACGAGCAGCTCGACGAGCTGCGCGCCCGCTTCGGCACGCTGACCGGTGTGGAGCGCCCGGCCGAGAACGGCGACTTCGTCTCGATCGATCTGGCCGCCACCGTCGACGGCGAGGCCGTCGAGGAGGCCGCGACCTCCGGGCTGTCCTACGAGATCGGCTCCGGCCAGCTCGTCGACGGCATCGACGAGGCCATCGTCGGCGCGTCCGCAGGCGAGACCAAGACGTTCACCACCCAGCTCGTCGCTGGCGACCACGCCGGTAGCGACGCCGAGGTCACGGTGACCGTCCAGACGGTCAAGGAGCGCAAGCTTCCCGAGGCCGACGACGAGTTCGCCCAGATGGCCAGCGAGTTCGACACGATCGAAGAGCTCAAGGGCGACCTGCGCGAGCGCCTCGGCCGCGTCAAGAAGATGCAGCAGGGCGTCCAGGCCCGCGACAAGGTCCTCGAGGAGCTCCTCGAGCGCACCGAGGTCCCGATCCCGGAGAAGGTCCTCGACTCCGAGATCGAGAACCGCAAGCACGACGCGATCCACCCGTTCGACCACGACGAGGCCCAGTTCGCCAAGGCTCTCGAGGCCGAAGGCCGCACCGTCGAGGAGTTCGACACCGAGGTCCGCACCGAGTCGGAGAAGGCCGTCCGCACGCAGCTGCTGCTGGACACCATCGCCGACCAGGAGAACACCACGGTCGACGACGGCGAGCTCACCGAGCGGATCATCTACCAGGCCCAGCGCTTCGGGATCAGCCCGGACGAGTACGTCCAGCGCGCCCAGCAGTCGGGCCAGCTGACCGCGATCTACGCCGACGTCCGTCGCGGCAAGGCGCTGGCCTCGGTCGTCCGCAAGGCCGCCGTGACCGACGCCTCCGGCGCACCGGTCGACCTCTCGGAGCTGTTCGGCAGCGACGAGGCGGCAACCGAAGAGACGCAGGTCACGGAAGAGGCGGAGAAGACTCCCGCCGAGTGACGCTCTGAGCGAACTTGGGCCGTGTCAGGCATTCTGCACGGCCCAAGTTCGTTAGGGTCGGTTGCAAGATCTCAAGCATCTGGAAACGACATGCGGCGGCCGGGTACGTGACCGGCCGTCGGCGGCGAAAAGGCAGGCAGACGTGACGCAGCACATGCCCGAGGCGCGGACCGGAACCGCAGGGCTCACCCTCACCGACTCGGTGTTCGAGCGGTTGCTCCAGGAGCGCATCGTCGTCCTCGGTTCCGAGGTCAACGACGAGATCGCGAACCGGATCACCGCGCAGCTGTTGCTGCTCGACGCGGACGACGCCGAGTCCGACATCCGCTTCTACATCAACTCGCCGGGTGGCTCGGTCACCGCGGGTTTCGCGATCTACGACACCATGACGCTGATCCGCCCGGACGTCGCGACCTACGCGATGGGCATGGCGGCCTCGATGGGGCAGTTCCTGCTCTCCTCGGGTACTCCCGGCAAGCGGTACTCGCTGCCGCACGCGCGCATCCTGATGCACCAGCCGTCGGCAGGCGTCGGCGGTACCGCGTCGGACATCGCGATCCAGGCGGATCTGTTCAACAAGTGGAAGCAGGAGCTGGCCAAGATCACCGCGGACCAGACCGGCCAGACCGTCGAGCAGATCATCGCGGACGGCGACCGCGACCGCTGGTTCACCGCGCAGGAGGCGAAGGACTACGGCTTCGTCGACCACGTGCTGACCGCCGACATCGCCCGTCCGGGCTCGCGCTGAGCTTCGCTAAGGAGACTTCGATGACCAACTTCAGGCTCCCGGGCGACTTCCGGGCTCCCTCGGTGCCGCAGTCGCGGTACATCCTCCCGTCGTACGTCGAGCGCACGAGCTACGGCGTCAAGGAGTCGAACCCGTACAACAAGCTGTACGAAGAGCGCGTCATCTTCCTCGGCGTGCAGGTGGACGACGCTTCGGCCAACGACGTGATGGCCCAGCTGCTCCACCTCGAGCACGAGGACCCGGACCGCGACATCCTGATCTACATCAACTCGCCGGGTGGCTCCTTCACCTCGCTGATGGCGATCTACGACACCATGCAGTTCGTCCGCCCGGACATCCAGACCTACTGCCTTGGCCAGGCGGCCTCGGCGGCCGCCGTGCTGCTCGCGGCCGGCACGCCCGGCAAGCGTTTCGCGCTGCCGAACTCGCGCGTGCTGATCCACCAGCCCGCGACCGAGGGCACCTACGGCCAGGTCTCCGACCTGGAGATCCAGGCCAACGAGATCCAGCGGGTGCGGCGCCAGATGGAGGTCATCTTGGGCAAGCACACGAAGAAGGACCCGGACCAGATCCGGACCGACATCGAGCGGGACAAGATTCTCACCGCCGCGGAGGCCAAGACGTACGGCATCATCGACGAGGTGCTGCCTTACCGCAAGGCTTCGGCTCTGTGACGCGCCGGGCCGGTGTGTGTCGAGAAGACGACATACACCGGCCCGCTGGTCTAGGGTCGTCCTCTGACGTGCTCCGAACCCGCCGTGGGTGTTCCCGCTCGTGGCATCGGACGGGTACCGTCAGTGGCAATGCGTGAGGCTCCGCCCGGTCGTTCGTGACCGGGGTCGCAACGTCGCAGGTGGCAACACAGTCAGGCGCGGGCAACCGCGCCGGAGGGGACGAGGTCAACGGCCATGGCACGGATCGGTGACGGCGGAGACCTGCTGAAGTGTTCTTTCTGCGGGAAGAGCCAGAAGCAGGTGAAGAAGCTCATTGCCGGCCCTGGGGTCTATATCTGCGATGAGTGCATCGACCTCTGCAATGAGATCATCGAGGAGGAGCTGGCCGAGGCCGGCGAGGTCAAGCTCGACGAGCTGCCCAAGCCTGCTGACATCCACGAGTTCCTCGAGCAGTACATCATCGGGCAAGAGGACGCCAAGCGGACGCTCGCGGTAGCGGTTTACAACCACTACAAGCGCATCCAGGCGGACGACAAGGCCGGGCCGAAGGACTCCAAGGAGGAGTCGGTCGAGCTCGCGAAGTCGAACATCCTCATGCTCGGCCCCACCGGGTGCGGCAAGACCTATCTCGCGCAGACCCTCGCGAAGCTGCTGAACGTGCCATTCGCGATCGCGGACGCCACGGCGCTGACCGAGGCAGGCTACGTGGGCGAGGACGTCGAGAACATCCTGCTCAAGCTCATCCAGGCGGCGGACTACGACGTCAAGCGGGCCGAGACCGGGATCATCTACATCGACGAGGTCGACAAGATCGCCCGCAAGTCGGAGAACCCCTCGATCACCCGGGATGTCTCCGGCGAGGGCGTGCAGCAGGCGCTGCTGAAGATCCTCGAGGGCACCACCGCTTCGGTTCCGCCGCAGGGCGGCCGCAAGCACCCGCACCAGGAGTTCATCCAGATCGACACGACGAACGTGCTGTTCATCGTGGCCGGCGCGTTCGCCGGGCTGGAGAAGATCATCAACGAGCGGGTCGGCAAGCGTGGTCTCGGCTTCGGTGCGGAAATCCGCACGAAGGCCGAGATCGAGGAGAGCGACGTGTTCTCCGACACCATGCCCGAGGATCTGATCAAGTTCGGGCTGATCCCGGAGTTCATCGGCCGGCTCCCGGTCGTGGCGACGGTCAGTCACCTGGACAAGGAATCGCTGGTCAGCATCCTCACCGAACCGCGCAACGCGCTGGTCAAGCAGTACAAGAAGCTCTTCGAGATGGACAACGTCGAGCTCGAGTTCACCAAGACCGCGCTGGAGGCGATCGCCGATCAGGCGGTGCTGCGCGGGACCGGTGCCCGCGGGCTGCGCGCCATCATGGAAGAGGTGCTGCAGCCGGTGATGTACGACATCCCGAGCCGCGACGACGTGGCGAAGGTCGTGATCACCGAGCAGACGGTGCGCGAGAACGTGAACCCGACGATCGTGGCGCGGCAGCCCACCCGCCGTACGCGCAGCGAGCGCGGCGAGAAGTCCGCCTGAGCGGCAAGTCTCCCGGCCGCCCGGCCGGGAGACTGACAGGACCCCTGGATGACAACTGTGCCACTTTCCGAATCCGGCGCGAACGACGAGCCGGAGGCCGTGCTCGGTTTCCGTGAGCTGAGCGAGCGCGTGGTCGCGTCGGCCTACGTGCGCTACCCGTGGCTGCAGCGGGTGCTGCTCGGCATGCTCGCCGTCTTCACCGGCACCTGCGTGGTGGCCACGGTGTCGCGGCTTTCGCCGTTGCCGCTGATTCCGGTGCCGTTCTTCGTCGCCGGGGGATACGCGCTGTGGCAGCTGCGCGGCGTGCAGGACCGGCGTCAGCTGTTGTCGTGGGTCATGCTGTTCGCCTTGGCGACCATGGCCGGCTTCTGGTTGATCTCCGTCGTCGGTCGATGGGTGGAATGAACCAGAAAATCGCCCGGCAGGGTGGTTTCACCCCTCACTCGGCTGGGTAAGAGTTCACCGTGACAGATGCCCTCGAAACCTTCGGGCATTCAGCGTTGTTCTACCGTGGTGACGCCGAGTATCTGGACGGCGTCGTTCCGTTTGTCCTCGGCGGTCTGGACCGGGGCGAGGCGGTCGCCGTGGCCGTCCCCATACTC
>Ga0307510_10010035_pt1 | contig 11253 bp, 17 predicted proteins | sample 12_EM_MG_FD_207224 | JGI IMG/M metagenome (GOLD analysis project Ga0307510, IMG submission 207224) | Populus trichocarpa ectomycorrhiza microbial communities from riparian zone in the Pacific Northwest, United States - 12_EM | ecosystem: Host-associated > Plants > Roots > Unclassified | place... | reverse complement strand
GGGAGAATGATAAGGAGTTATCAAAGATGTCGAGTTTGGGGGCTTTTTATAGGCACGAGGCGCAGGGAGGTGTGTACGTGAATCCAGTTTTGAGCTCATCGTGACGTATCCGACTCCTTGAGACGCGTGCAGAGAATTCAACTTCACGAAAAGAGCCCATCGAATTCCGACAGGTCCGTTGGACAGACATAGGGCTCACAAATCAACGTAGGTACTCGGCTCCATGGTTGCACCGGCGATCCACTCGAATTGGGTGAAATAAGTCTGCAAGTTGCAGCTAACTTGTCTCACAATGACATAAAAACTAGTGGGTCATTAATTGTGGGTAACCACGCTAATCGAACGCTCTCGGGGTGACCACAGGTATTGGCTTACATAATGGGCGAATAACCCGTCATCGTCGAGGCTGACTATGCATCCTCTTCGAATAATAACCCACTGTAAGACGACTTGAAGCGGTGCAGCAGTACCACGAAACTGCGAAGAGAGAAGGCTTGATTGATTCATGACTAGACAGCCAAATAACAACATGAAAATAGACACGGAAATCGCCCTGCGCTCTAAGGAAGATAACCCATGGAAGAAACGAGATGGTGAACGGTGAAGGTTATGTACGCTCCCATCCAGATGGCACAACCCATGAAATGTGGTAGATTGCGGGCGCAGATAAATCTTGGCCAAGAATGCCCCGATATGGCCGATGCGCCGACTACGCGCATGGTTCGGAAAGTCTGCTCACAGGGCCGCTCACGGGCAGAACGTGATCAGGAGATTCACCTGAGATGTCAACGTTTCATTTTGGAGGAAGAGGAGAAGGTTCGATATAGACTTACATCTTTGGTCTGGCAGCTGAGTATAACCTGGTTGTCGTTCGAGTTGTGGTATGCCGTGCCACAACCTGACGTAGTGCCTGCGAAGATGGTTCAGCTCTTCCAACGGTGGCCGATGGTACAAATAGCCATACAAGTGGCGCCCTGACCATCACAGCCATTGAAAAAGCTACGAATATACGTCAGCGCCGTGCATGCATATTGGGACACCTGCACGAAACCCACCTGAATGCGACAGCGACATTAAGGGCGTGTCTGTAGCGATGATAAGATGAGTATCGGCGCAGGATATCGCTGGAATAGCGAGGCAACGCACGGTGGGATTAGCGAAATGTCCACAAATGACCCGCATCCAGGGCACGCTGGATTATTCAAATTGAATTCCACGAGTGTACAGTACTCGCCGTTAAACAAGCAAGGACCTGCCACAGTGCATCAGTCTACCCGTGGATACAAATTATTGTGTGTCAGTAGAATGCGCACCAGTCTGCAGGTAACTAATGAGGAGATAAGGAGGCTGGTATTAGCGTGTTGTCATCCCACAGAACGTAATACGTACGCAATACCAGAGGCAGATCCGTAGGTTGTCCAGTCTTCACCGTTAGAGACGACTTTACCACCAATGACCAGCTGGGACTGCTCCCACACATTCCCGATTCAGTCATCAGCACTGTATCATGTTGATCGTGCGCTGGGAAGAGGTGCTTACCTTCCCCGTGCCACATCTTTGCGTGCAGAAGTCAGCATTGTGTTACACAAAATCCTTTTGGCAGAACTTCCGCGCTTACCGATTGTTGAAACGGATGGTGTGCGATTCCGCGCGCACGAGCGTAACACCTGCGCTAATAAGCATGGCGATGACAAGCGTAATGAAAGTATTCCCCATGGTGAAAATGGAATCGGAGGGTGAAACGCCAAATGAAGAAAAGACGCAGCGAGTGATGGGAAAGCAGGTTGCTCAACGCAGGGTGGACACCGGGCACAAGCAGAAGATCTGGAAGGCAGATGTTGATGGAGCGTACTTGGGGGTGGAGTGCCATCTTATATGCATATAGCTCGTCAATACGCTAGCATTCCCGGGTCCGCGGAGCAGAAAACTTTATGTTCTGTCTCTAGACAAGCTGTGGGAGAGCGGCGTCGCCGTCAAGGTTCTGTAGTTTGCTACGCCGCATGGCAGCTCTGAGTCTTCACACTAAAATCAAGCCCGAGAGTAGAGTACGAGGTGTCTTTCTTCTCGCGTTCAGGCGTTACCAGCAGTACCTTACCACTTCCATGGTCCAAGGTATCGTTATAGCGCTGAGCGTTGAACTGCCTGTTAGGCCAATTGTTAACATAGTCGCCGCCTGTGGGATGAAGGAGCTATCTCGATCAAGGCTTTACGCAATTCATATGGGAGAAATCTTTGAGGGTTTCATTGAACTTTTGAAGAATACACCTCGTGGAGGAAACAGAAGCAGACACACCTGACGTTCCTTAAGTTAAATTTTTACAGAGCCACCGAACGGGAGTACGAGGTTCAGATGTGGTGACAAAAAAAAAATAGGGGAAGAAACGGGCCGTCTATGTAATGTTGACGCGACTCGAACTCCGACGTTGATGGACTGCACTGGCCACTTCGAGTTCAGATCACGCATACAGTACCCTGCGTCGTGAACTCACTTACTGTCACTGTGGCTCTCGCATAATCACGGATTACTTATGACTCGGAGAACGTGAAGGTCAGACCTGACCGGGATCACAGGCTGATTTCCTGGAGACGACATTTCAGTTCAGTCTACGTACTAGTACAGGATACTCAGAGCTCATTCAGGTTCAACACCGTCTCAGCCAGCGTCTCGGCGTTGTGCTCTGGGATTATGATGCTGGACTAGCTCCTAATTTCTATATTTCTACTTTGGCCATCTCGGTCTCGCTCCTTTGTGCCTGTGATATCATCCACAGGGGCTCATCAAGACTGGAGAGATACTACAACGCCACACGCTAAACAAACCAGTCTCTAGTACGCACTGATAATACCCAGAAATATTCAGAAAAAGAATTTGGCTGCGATCATTATTGGACTATCGCAGGTCTTTCGACTACCCTACTTTGACTCTTACAGGGACTGGCACCGATCACACAAAGATGAATTAGGGCAGTTTCTGGTAAGTTAGGTGGTTGGCCTCAGTGGGCCATCAAGTATCTATAGAAGGGGTGAGGAAGGCCTGGGGGAATGATAGCGAGCTACGTAAGGGGCTACAGACAAAGCCAACAACAGTCCGAAAACATGGACAAAGACTTGGGCTGTCATAATGAACTGGTACCTTGAAAGTGAAAATAAAGATGCGTGAAAAATGACGAGAATCCGGCGTTATGAAAATACCGTCGAAATTTGAGGGTTCTGAGGGCCTTTTGCGAGAAAAATACAAGCAGTCTCACGACATCGACATCCGCTCGGCACTTCGGTTACAAGGACGACCATGATCCGCCGGATCTGGGGCTCAAATTGGGGTGAGATTTTTGTCTGAATTGAGCGGTTAGCTCACGATAACATAACCACTGGTGCATGATTGACGGAAATCGAACGCTCTTGGTGTGAGAGCGGTCGATACGTGATATGGCATAGTGACGGATTGACGGCTCACATAGTGGGGGCAAGCGAGGGCAGCGGCCTCAAATATCCCCACACCATAAATGGTGACAGTCCGAAACTGTGATGTTCTCCATAGGTTTGTTCAGGTGACACTCAATGTCATTTTCCTCATGAACGTGCATGAGCGACCATTCATCCCCTTCAATTGCCTCCGAGTCGGGTGTCATCACAGAAATCCTTTATTCTGAGCGTGCGTCGCATCTGAAGAACGTATATGCTCCTGCCGCCTCGATTAGGTATGCTAGGCCAAGCAAAATACAGTGGTAAGTTGTACTACGAAGTCGTGAAGAGAGGAGGCTTGGTTAGAATGTGCTCAAGAGTAGATGGCCAAATAACAACATGAACAGAGACGCGGGAATCGCAGAGCCTGCGCTGCCCATACAGAAAGGAAGAAACGATACAGTAAATAGGCAGAACGCAGATATGCCCCCATCTAGACGGCACATTCGAAAGAAGATGAGCTACGGGAGAAGAAAGGAGGTAGCTAGGAGCCTCTGTACACCATCAAGGTCGGAAAAGAGGGTATACGTGTCAGCCGCATAGCAAGAAAGGAGAGCGACGACATGGTAGGGGAGGGGGAGAGAATACTTTTCATGCGTGTGCGTGGGGAAGGGGGTGGCCATGCATGTGGTGGCCACGCCTGGGTTTGCAAGTTTTCCTAGAGGGCTTTCCTGCGCTCTTTCCGACACTTACACCCGTAGAGGACTTCGGCGCTGGTACCGCACTGTTCTTGTGGAAGGTGCTAGGGAGCGGGAGAGGGCGAGTAGGGTAGGAGACTACTTCTGGTTTCGCCGGAGGTGCAATACTGGTACTAGGTTTGGAAGTATATGGGGCAAGAGAGGATGTGTGGGAAGGAGAATGTATAGTAGATGGAATCGCGTTTGGCTCGACCTTGCTGCTTTGGGGAGGTTTCTCTGCAGGGGCAGGGACCACCGGAGTATCGTTCGGGCAGAAAGTGATTAGTAGATTTACCTATACATCGAGGTTTTGTTTGAGAGGAAGAGGAGAAGGGTTAGAGATAAACTTACATTGTCGTCCTGGCAGGCAGCTTGCACCTGGTTGTCATCCGGGTTGTGGAATGCCGTGTTACAACCTGACGTAGTGCCTGCGTATAATATTCAGACATTCAAAAAGCGGAAGATGGTACAGCCAGTCGTACAGATGGCGCCTTGACCGTCACAGCCGTTGAAGTAGCTACGAATGTGTCAGCACCGCGTATACACATGGGGAAAATAAAGCGCACCTGAAAGCGAGAGGGACATTGAGGCCGTGTCTGGTAATGATCGGATCATTGTCTGTCCTGGCTCCCACAATAATAGTGATGTAACGTACGGTTCGATAAGCGATATGTCCACACTTGACCCGCATCCCGGGCACGCAGGATTATTCAAGTTAAATTCCACGAGCGCGCAGTACTCGCCGTTAAGCAAGCAAGAACCTGCCGCAGCGCATGAGTTCGCCGGCCCCAGCCAATTATCAGGTGTCAGTAGAATGCGCACCGGTCTGCAAATAACTAATATGAGATAGGGAGGATGGTGTCAGTTGCCGGTCCACACAACGGCTTATAGTACGTACGCAATGCCAGATTGGGCAGGTCCGTAGCTTGTCCAGTCTTCACCGTTGGAGAGGACCTTCCCACCTATGACGAGCTGGGGCTACTCTCCCACACGTTTGCATTTCCACAATCAGCCCCACGCGGCCTTGAGCATGCACCCACAAGATCCTCACCGTTCCCACGCCGCACCTTCGCGTGAAGAAGTCAGCATTGTGTTACGCACAATCCCGGACAGAATTTCTGCGCTTACTGATTTTTGAAACGGATAGTGTGCGATTCCGCGCGCACGAGCTTAACACCTGCGCTGATAAGTATAACGATGGAGAGCATGAAGAAAGTATTCCCCATGAGCAAAAAAGGAACGGGAGAGGTGTAATGCCAACGAATGAAAAAAGGAGCGGGAGAAAGGGAAGGAACGGGGTTCAAAGGAAGGTGAATGCCGAAAACGAGCAGAGGAACTGGAAGGCAAATGTTAGAACATATCTGAGGTGTGTGTGTAGTCTTATATGTATGTAGTCTGTGGACGCTGTTAGTGCGCCAGCTATCTAGGTCCGCGGGACAGGGAACGTTCTATTCCTTCCTGTCTCTTGACAAGCTGTGGGAGAGGCGTCGCCATCGAAGTCTTGCATGTTGGTAAGCCGGCTTGCTGTCCCAAATCTGTATACGGTACTCGATGGCAGCAGGTGCATTTTTCGTCTGGGTCGCCTTCGCCACTGGCAGTGACACCTTAACTTTTCAGTCACCAACCGTATCCTCTCTGGCGTCGGGCTCTTCATTATAGATGCGCCCTGCGTTACGAAGAAACCAAGTTAAGGGGCATACGTAATGCACTTCTTGGAGGTAGATTAGACTTTTGAAGGAAACGTGTTGATTTAAACTTAAAAAGACACATACTACCTGACGCCCCTCAACATGCCACTGATAGGTCTACCACACAGTGTCCAAGTCAAAACAGGTACCAACCCAAAGCTTCCATTGAAGGCCACCTTTTTTTTTTTAAGATTAGACGATGTAACGATGCGGCGTATAGGCGGTAGGTGACGGTACTCTGGCAAGAGAAATGGAAGTGGGTAATGTGGATTCGTCTTCAGTTGCATCATGCTGACTCAGACCGAACCCAAACAGGCCCAAACTCCGACGGTAACCCAGGAGTTCTTGCATTATAATTTTCATCCACTACCATCGTGGTTCGTGGAGGTGTATGCTCACGGGTCATCAGGAAGACGATGTGCATCTAGAACAACTGGAACAACTGGAAATGCTAGGGTTTCTAGGAAACCAATCCTAGTGGTCCTAGTCTGCATTTCCATCAATTCCAGCCATTCTAGTTTGACCCAATGTCCTAGTAACATGGTCTGGGTCCAGGTCTCCTAGAAATGAGGAAATTTGCTAGAACTGATGAAGTTTCCTAGAACTGATCAAAATTTCTAGAACTGATGACTTGGAAAGTTCCAGTGTTGAATGAGTTTGAGGCATGCAAAAGGGTCTGAGTGTGATGAAATGGCAACCAAAGGTGACCAGACTGCTGTGTTTCTCCACTGTGCTAATTGCAGAGGCCCATTTGAAGCCACCTGCCACAATGGATGGGAGATCACCCCAGATCTTGCACAAAGCATCACAGGTGTCATTGGCACAGTCCTCAATGACATGGATATATATGAAGTTTGGATGCACATCACAAATGTGTTCCACAAATCCAGTGAATGTTGGAAGAGGATCCTTCATACCCATGTAGTCCATGACTTGGAGCCAAGTGTCTGTAGGGCAGAGACAGTGTCTGCGATTGAGTTTGTAGTTCATCCCCAGGTGAAAGATAGAAGGTGAAAGAGGAAGAAGAGGCTGCAATGTTGACTAGTGAGAATGTGTGAGTAGGTAGAAACATGAAGGACAAGGACATTGATGCGTTGTTGCCAAGGCTAGCTAAGAACTCGAGATTTCGACAAGGCGATGGTGAAAGCGGTGGTGATGACAGATAAAGTGGTGATGGCAGTGGCAAGTGATGGTGAGGACAGACGATGGCAAGGGCAAGCACAGACACAGAACAAGAAGAGAAATCAGAAGGGCAGTTGTGGTATAGCAGGCATGCAAGTTATCACACAGACAAAAAGCACACAAAAAGGAAAGGGGGGAATAGGCTGCAGTTGCCTTCATTATGCCTCTTGACAAAGCCAGGCATGGGGGTATTCATACACAGAGTATGGTCAATACAAGTACACTATGTGCGAAAGTGAGTGAGAAAAGTAAAAATGAAAGACGAATGTCTATGCAGGTGATAGGCCACATGGCATTGTATGCGATATGAAATGGTGTCTGAAGTTTTACTGAATGGTTGTGAGGTGCATGACATTGAGTATGAACATGAAGAGAAGGGGGAATGTTGCAGCAAATGACAATGATAAAGTTCTAGGGCTAAAAGGGGAAATCAGGAGTGGGGAGCAGACAAGTCTAAAATGAAATAAGATAGAGGTGTACACAATGGAAACCAATGATCCTATATGGATCCTACATTCCTTCCAAATTGAGGGGATCGGGACGGTTGGTGAGGGCAGTGCAAAGTGCATACAGCATGGGGCAATGGTGACTCTGGGTCTTGACATTGGCCAACCTGATATGGGCAATCCAAGAGTTCTTTGGTAGTGGGTTTTGCTGTGCAATGAATAAGACTGCTTGACTGCTTGAGGGATATTTGCGATCTCTTGACGACGAGGGTGGAAAACGGGAGAGATGAGAGGGGCGAGGGCAAGACAAAGACAATGTGGACTCGGGCAGCTTGGGAGGCATCATGTGGTTGAAGATGGCCGATTCCAGGCCTACAGTGTGTGCACACCTTACACATTTCGGCAGATATCAATTTCACTGTATTTCTATTGTGGCTTGCACAGTGTGGTGTAAGGCCGGTACGTGTGCTAGGCTCGGAAACAAGTGAAACCATGCTGCGCAGCCATATTTCTGAGCCATAGCCCGCCTTATCGATCCTGTGAGTCTGTTCCCTGTATGTGCTGATGAACACATGATCTAGCCTCTCGGATTGGCCCGCCCCGACGCGTTCAAACTCAAAGTCAACCACATCGCCTCCACATGCCCACCTCCTCCTCTCACGTTGTTTTTCCCTCTTATCTTTTTCATTTCTACCATTTGTCATCAAGAGATCGCAACCTTCCCTCAAATAGTCAAGTTATTTCCCTCGTCACACCGAAGAATTATCGGATCGCTCATATCGGATCGGCTGATGTCAAGACCTGGAGTCGTCACTGCCACACGCTGTACACGCTTTGTGCTGCCCTTGCCAACTGCCCTGGTCTCCTCGAAATAGGAAGGGATGTTGAATGTAAATAGGATCGTCGGCTTCGTTTTCGTATGCTCTCCACTTCTGCTCCGTCTTAGATTTGCCCGCTTGCCATGCCCGGTTTCCTCTTTAGATTTAGACCTTCTCTGCAACCATTCCTCTTGCTCTTGCATTCGTACCCGACGTTGTGCACCTTGTGACCATTCAAATATTTTCTCTTTTCTCTGGACACTGGTTCAACTAGTCTACGACACTGCATGGTCTGTCACCGGCAGTATCTCATAGTGTTCGTCTTTATTTCATTTTTCTTCTTACTCATCTTTTGCATGTAGAATATCTTGTGTCATACTGTCCTTGTCCATGCGTATAAATACCCCCGTGTCTGGCCCGTCAAAAGGTCAGGCAATAGCGGCCCCATCTCCTCTCTTCTTATTTTCTGTGTGCTTGTCTGTGCGACGATTGCGAGCCTGCTGCGCTGCAACTATCTTTCTGAACTCTTTTCCTCTCGTCTTGTTATCTTCGCTTCTGTCAACATCGTCTCCTTCATCGCCAACCATTGCCGTCACCATCGCACTGCCATCCCTCTCGCTCTCCCTCAAACTCGTCATCTGCCTTTGCCATCCCTTTTTGCCATCTCTGACATCTTCAACCTTCATGTATCACCGTCTCATTTTATCAACGTTTCACAAGAACGCTAGTCAACATCGGTGTCAACATGCTGACATCTACGCTTCTCCTGTCCTTCTCATCTGCGTGTTCTCACTAGTTGGGAATGCGGCCTCTCTTTCTCACACACCATCTCATCTGGGGATATACTCGAACTCACCTTGTAGACACCGTTCTACCTTACAGTGGTTCATCAGCCGCCACCAGCCCCATTTTCAGCCATCATTGGACTTGGGAAGCAGTGGAGTATGTGCTGTGCTTGCTTTCCATAAAGAAGTGAGTTTGATGGTTCTCAAAGACAAAGCGCTTCTTGAGTCACCATTCTGCATTTAAAGCAGGGTAACCTAGTCATTACTGTCATCTCATCTTCTATTTTTTGCACAAGCACCGTCGAAGATGTAGGCCATTCAAATCCAGGAGTGGCGCACAAGTTCACATAAAAGTGAGTGGTTTATACTGGTAGTGTCTGACTCTAACACTACCACTGCATGGCTGTTGAATCCACGCTTAGTGTACCTTTCCTCACCAGAATTCTTGTCCTTTTCTCTCTATTCCTCACATGGTATCAAAGCGGTGACCCCTTGGTAAGTCACGTATCATCATATTACTGTGACCAGTCCTGATAGATTGAGTCCCTAGCTCAATGCAATCCTTACTGTGGGATATTCTGACCCAATTCTCTCCTACTTCTCCACTTTCTGCTACCACTTCTTAGATGGCCAGTCCATGATTAATGAGGGCTACAGGAAGGTAACACCATCCCAGTCATTAATTCATGTTGACTCACACAAGCCCCAAGGGGGGGGCGGAATTGCAAAAAAGGAACAGGGGTCGATTTTTTTCGAATTGCCCTCAGAGCTTGGACTACCTAACTATGTAAGCGGGCGCCTACCCATATATGGTAATGGTGTTTCTATATATGTATGATAAGATATACATTTCCGATCTTTGCATATGAATGAGGGTTGCGCATTGAACGTTGAAACTTGAACATAACATTAAATGCCTGTGTGGTCGAGGCATTCTAATGAGACTAGTTACAATAGCTACTACCGCCGTGTCCTCTTATTTAGAGCGCATACCTCACAAATCCATTGTCTTGCTCCCTTCTCCTCATACCCAACGCACCGGAGATGGTACTAAACTTATTCAGCCTGGGGCTTTCAAAATCAACAGAATTACTCACCCATACTGTCTCGCATCCAGCCCTATTGCATTTGATCAAGCCTACATCACTGGGGTGCACACTCCCTCCACACAGGCATAGGGACAAGTCACTCATGTCCCTGCATCGCCGCTTACGGCCCACGCGTGTTGGCTTGGAGTCAAAAAATATAGGATTCGGTCCAGGTGAATCAGATGCAGCCATAGGAATGGAGTCTGTACTTGCAATAGGTGCAGGCATGGCGATAGGAACGGAGTCCAAGTCCACACTTGCGATAGGTGCTAGCAGCGCTCAGAGATCAGCAAGGAAACCCGTATCGGCTTCGAATATCACTCACTACCATAATCCAGGTCTTGTACCTTGGCGCCGACATTAGCTGTCCCTACCACAACTGGTGTGGTATCTTCTTCATCACTCGACTCTGCCACCTCCTCATCGTGGCCACTGCAGGAGTCGCTTGAGCTGCCTTTGTCGGATGTGTCCATTTCCGGCTCACTGCTGTGAAATTTATCCATCAGTTGAGTTGTTGATAAATAAGAATAGGATAGAAACACGTACTCTAATACAAGACGTGAGCGGTGCGTTTCTGAAATCACAAGGGGTGCGCGCTGAGACTTCCGGCGCAATGTCTGCTGCTTGAGGCGATTTTTCCAAATGTGCTTCATTCCATCCCTTTCGAGCTTTGTCAGTGTCAACATATCGTGGTGGTCTTCCAGGGAAATTCTAGGATGTTTGTGAAGCAGGTGAAATCGGAAATTATACGACCAAATGACTTGGCTCGACTCTGAGTCATCGCAATGCGGGCAGACGATTGGGCGATTCGTACAAGGGGATGAATCTGAACACTCCGCTGCAACAGTAATGGAGAACTTCACGAGATTGGGGCATGAACTTGCCTTCATGTCGATAGCAATTTTACCTGCGTGTCCTTTTGCTTTTTTCAAAACGATCTTGCACAGTGGCGTGGGCCAAAGACAGAGCCCACATGGTTCGGAGGAGCAGTCTGCTGAGGGGTCGTAAAGTATATGAGCACCAATGTGCTCCACGATGCGTTGTCGGAGTGATGGATTGAAAGTGACAATGGGATGACAATTCGGGCATGTCAGGCCAATATGATCC
>Ga0307510_10010034_pt1 | contig 11254 bp, 7 predicted proteins | sample 12_EM_MG_FD_207224 | JGI IMG/M metagenome (GOLD analysis project Ga0307510, IMG submission 207224) | Populus trichocarpa ectomycorrhiza microbial communities from riparian zone in the Pacific Northwest, United States - 12_EM | ecosystem: Host-associated > Plants > Roots > Unclassified | place... | reverse complement strand
TATTGTTAAACTAAGTGTTTAAAAACATCAATTCAAGAGAATGATTATTAGATATTGGTTAGAATCCTGGTCTAAGAAAGAATCATTGTCTAAAAAAGATTTGTGTTAGACTAATTAATTAGAATCCTTATTGAATTAATTAGTTATAATCCTTATTAGATTATGATAATAAGAGCTTGCAATATTGGATAAATACTTGCAAAATTGTAAGAAAGTGTTTAAAAGAATGTTGAATATCAATGAATAAAAGCCTTTGTGTGTGTGTTTTTTTTATAACATGGAAAGATCCGATGGCTAATGGATCTTCAGTTACACAACAACGATAGCAGCTCTCATCATATCTAAATCCCAACTCTTTATTTTGAGGATCCAGAGTTGAGTGTATGCTGGATCTTACGATAGTTTTAAAGTCTAAAAAAAAGTTGGAAATTATAGTTTTTTAATCGATATTTTAAAATTTTTTTTTTAATAAAACCCATACAAAATTATATTATACACTAGGAAACCAAATATTTTAAAATATATAATTAGATTAAAACATTTTATCACACCAGCCGTAGAAACAAACATAGCCAGCTGTCTGCTGCTTCGATGTAAATGCGATCAATTTTGTATTTGCCAAAACTGGACGAGTTAAGGAGGTAACTCAGATTCTCAATCCCCAAAATCCTTGATACGTGTGAGGTATGTCCTGTTATTCCTATTATACTTAACCTTGACGATACGTAATTCCAGCAATTATTATAATTTTCTTCTCCTCGGAGTGTGTTGGAGAGGACAAAGGGATTGACTTTTACGAGGGTCCGACTACTTTTCAAGTTTCCACTTTGATGAAATCAAGATCCAGCTGTGCACTTGAGGCATTGCCGCGCGCCGAGGAAGATCCCGCGTGTGTAATTAGAATTTTATTTATGTTTTTATAATCTTAAATATTTTAATGTCTGGATATAAAAATTAAATTTTAAAAAATTAAAATAAATATAATTTAAAAATATTTTCAGATAAAAATATTTTAAAAAGCTAATACTATTATTATTTCAAACACCCTCTAAGTGCTCCACGCAATATTTAGCAAGAGATTAAATTTTTTATTAAATATAATCTTTATTGAGAGATATTTAGCAAGAGATTAAAAATCAAAGTGCTCAACAAGCCTAGTGATTATTTTTTGTTCGGTTTGGTTTTTATTAAAAAAATAACCAAATCGATTTAAAAAAAAAACCAAAATTGAACCGAAACCAGTTCAAACCGACCGGTTTTGATTTTTTTGGAAAAAAACCGGTTCAAACCGGTTTGGTTTTTTCGGTTTGGCTCGGTTTTTTCCGGTTTTCTCGGGTTTCTCGGTTTGGCTTGGTTTTTTTGGTTTGGTTCGGTTTGGTTTTTTCGGTTTCAGGCTTGTAAAACCGAAACCGAACCGGTCGGTTTTTTCAAATTTTTAATCGGTTTTTTTCACGGTTCGGGTTTTTTGATTATTTTTTCGGTTTAATCGATTTTCAGTTTTTTTGCTCATTCCTAAATGAAAGTTGAATTTAAGAACGAATTTATATATATATATAAATAAGATTTGTAAATCCTAATGCCAAAAATTTCTTGGTACAAAATCAAATAAAAGACAAAAAAGAGAGAAGAATAGAAAGAAAAGGTAAAAATTCTTCTGTTTTTTTACCTTTAAAATCTTTGACCCCATGCTCTCTGCATAAAACGTGGAAAGAAAGAAAGGGAGAAAGGACTGAAATTCGAAGTGGTTGAAATTGTCCATATGAGAAATGAGGGACAATCTTCCCATGTGGGTCCCCCACCACCTTGGTTCTCTCCAATAATGGAGAAAAAACCTCTCGCAGATTTAAATGTTTTCCGATTTTCTAATTTTACTCGTAATTCTTTACCCCATGAGTTTAAAATATGAAGACAAGTATTATGCACTTTGCTATCAAAAACACAATTTTTTTCGTTTTCCTTTTTTAATCCATCAGGAGAGAGATTATAACTTAGTTTTTTTAGCTTATCATAGCTAATTAATTAGTGGATTTGGTATCATAAATAATTAAATAATCCCTTGATTTGGACTGATCATCCTAAATTTAGTTTTTTTTAGCTTATTATAAACACAATTAAAATAATAAAAGTTGATTTCACTCAACAGTAAACTAGCTTGATATATTATTTGAATTATTTGTCATCAATTTTGATTGGTGGCATAGTTAATTAGAGCATGTGTAGCCTTGTGGACGACACATTATTTTCTTTGAAAACAAAAACAACCTTAATATATTATTGGAATATGTGTCATCAACTTTATTAGGTGATTTAGTTGGTTAACACGTGTTGATATTATTATGGAGATCACAAGCTTTATGATTAAACTAAATATTAAACTAAAAGTCAAGCCAAGGTGTTTTTTACCCTTTTATATATATATATATATATTAGAAAATCATGTGTTAACCGGTTTTTTTTTATTGTTGAGTTGAAGAATTTATTAGGAAAGAAAAATATTATTTTTTCATAAAATATACATCAAGAGTTGAAAAATATATAATAAAAGCAGTTCATATACAATGAATGGAAATAAAATATTATTTTAAAAAATAATTCTTATGAATGGAAATAAAATATTATCTTAAAAAATAATTCTTGTTTTTTTATTTATTTCAATCTTACTCCCATAAAAATGAGATTTTATTCTCATTTCCATTGTTTATTCACATTTTTATTTTATTTCTTTAAACAAAACTCCTATAAAAAATAGAAATAAGACTTGCATTTCCATTCCTACCGTTATATTCCTTGCTACCAAACTCATCAATAAAAGCTTAGAATTTACTCTATTTCTTTTTTAAAATAAACTCAACAATACCTATGGATAAAATTTGGCAAGAAATTAATGACACACATGAAAATAATTCATTGACTAGGAAAACATGAGAATCATTAAATGGTTTTTATAAACACAAGTAAACTCCTTTTCTTTGTGCTAACGGGCCTCAACTCCCCCGGTCCAGCCCAATTAAATAACCCAAACATCCAAGCCCAAGTGTGTCTTCAATCCAATTCCCCCTCCGAATACACTCTTCACTTTTCCCGCCCTCTTCACACACCCAAATTTGTTTTTTTTAAAAAAAAAAACACTAAAAACTTGAGCACCACCTCGCTCAGCAGAAAAACAAATCCCTAATTTCACGGAAAATGTAGACGTGACAAATCTTCTCCGACGCCGGGAAAAAATATCCGATGGGAAATAACCGGCCAAATCATCCACACCAAACCCGAACCTAAACCAAACGGAGCCCTAACTCCACTCACAGCCCCAAAACTGACCTCCCTTCCATGGCCGATCTCTTACGCCAAGGTTCTTCAATATGGGTATGTATAGCTGTATAAATACGCGTGTAATACATGAATTCACGTATGGATTGTGTTTTTGTCTGAGTGAAGGATGTCCGCTTTACGGAAATACACCGATTTCCGCACAGGATCAGGGAAATCAGTTGCGTTAAAGCAATCTTCGATTGCGAAAGCGTTAGCTGTCCTCGGCGGTGGCGAAGACGACGACGACGGTGCGTGTTCATCTCTATGATTTTTTTTTTTCATTTTAGGTATTAGTTTATTTACAAACCCTAAGGAATTTAAATTGCTCAGTGATTTTTTCTTATTTAAGTATTTGTTTATTTTATTAGATTTAGCGTTTTAAATTTATTTATAATGCTTAAGCCATATGTTAAGCACCTAAAATTGATAGTGAAATAATTTGTTAGCGTTCTGTTGGTTGTCTATTGTACTGTTGTGGAAATGGTTTTGTTTAGTTTTGTTTGTTTGGCAGGTGAAGCATGTGGGGGAGATAACGAATTTGGTTTTCTGTAGCTTTTGGAGAAAGGGAATGAAGATGATGGAAATGCACCGATTTTCCATACAGGATCAGGTAAATCGGTTCTATTGAGACAATCTTTGATTGCAAAAGCGATTTCTGTTCAGCAATTTGCGTGGAAACCATCCATTGTTGAGCAATTTGTGTGGCAGGATTTATCACATTCAGGGATGATAGCCGGTGTGAGAAATAATGGGGTTATTGGTGATGATCTGCTAGTTCCCAGGTCTCTTTTAGTTTCCAAGTCTGGTATATTAAAAAGCCAATTGGTAAAGGAGGTCGATACAGACTTGTTGCAACCTGAAGCACAATATTCTGCTCCCAAACCACCACCATTTAAATTCCACACTACTGGTGCTGGTGGAAGATCCTTTTCCGTGCAAGGAGTCTTCTTGGTGACCCAGACATAGGAGCTTTCTTAAATGAGGGGGATGCATTTGATATGGGTCTCTCAGTTTTTGAAGATATTATATTTGATGAGGCTTCATCAAACAAGGAAAATTCTTTTTACTCTGCATTTACCCATCCAGAAGCTTCAAAGAGTAAACATATCTCAAAAACTTTCATTTCACCTCTTAAATTATCTGCGAACCATGTCTAGCCATCCATTAATAAAAAAAAAAAAGTCATTTCAGGGGTAACTTGTTGGAGAAATTTGATGCTGTTCACAATGACAGCACCTGCGAGTTTAATAACAAAGCAACTTGTATACAGAATTGCTTAAGGAATGGACTGTGTTCATTAGATACAACAGTTGCTATTCTCTGGATAGTGGTACTGGTTCAAGGATGAATCCACTTCAAAGGCTACTGCGTGTGCCATTGGTTGATATTTCAAATAAAAATGGCACAGCGTACTCAAATAACTGCCAAGTGATCTTCTCGAGGGACAGGCCCATGCTATAGCAGGACTGTTACTTGTGAACTCTGATTCGAATACACTTTGCTTACAAGCAAGAGGATCTACAACCAAATGGCAACTTTTGTCCTGGCAATGCAACAGTTTCAGTAAGCCTCTATTTGCTTTTCTCCTATCTTAACAATTGAATCTAACTAAAGGCTGTCCTTTTAAGCCATTTTTCAGCCCTCGAGTATCAGTATTATTGTCAAATTTGGGTGAAGTTCCTCTTTGTTGGTAAATTACACATATCTATCTTTTATGGATCCCACCTCTGCTTTCTTGGTAAACAAATAAACCCAGTCCACTTGCAGCCATGCTGATCAAAATGACAAATTTCATGACTCGACCAGTTTGGTTCCCCATTGTTTTTTGATTATCGCTGCACTTGTGTTGCCCGTGGGAGAGGTTTATACAGCTCCTCTGCAAAAGAAACAGTGTGTGTCTGTGATTGATACTGCCATTTCTACATTGGATTCAGAGGTAATGTCAAAGTCCTGACTTGCCATCAGCTTCTGCTCACCATACATAGATAACGATTCATTTACACCAACCAACTATAATCTTGCTGGATCCTTGAGTGTATTAGGTACTTTTATTGTCAGCCCTAGAATGCATTAGTTTATAATCTAATACGAGTTGATTCATGGTGAAAATTTCCAAATGGAAATTAGAAGGATGGATAAGTTTGTGAATGCAAGTCGTTATCTTTGCAGGTTGTCTTCTTTGATCTTATAAAGAGAGCAAAGGATCAACTAAATCATCCCTGGATAGCTGAAGCAACAGAAAACTCGACTTATTCTTTGAGTTTTGATTTCACAATTTTTTTTACACCTTAAAAATGCTGCTTCCTCTACTCAAAGCTGGCCTAGATCTCTACCTTGGTGAACAATATAGAATTTGATCATGATAGTTCAGCTTTGGTATATGATGCCTGCTATTATTTACCACCTTACTTGTTTTATGCTGATTATTGATAAGTTCAAGAAGAAGGTTTTATTTATAATTGGTGATTGAAAAGGCTAGAAGTTGGAAGAGGCCACTTTGAACTGACAAGTAAGCCTCCTTGTATGTCAAATGATCCTTATTTGTGTCAATTGACTTTTATTAGGGAGAGTTAATCTCTTAGTTGTAGAAGTAAGATCTTAAAATCCACTCATGACAGTGGTTTTGTTTCTTAATATTGGAAAACAAATTGCTGATGGATTTAGCTCAGTATTCACTCATCTTCTTTGTGAATAATTCTGCTAGCTTTTCCATTGATTTATTCTTATTGTTTTATTACTTATTTGAGCTATTTTATCAAATAGTTTAGGCCTTATGGATTTATCCTTACTGACAATAGGAAGAGTACAGATGCAGAAAAGGATAGGATACTTATTGTAAGCAGCCAGCGAGCTCATCCAGTTAAACCGTTGAATCCTTGAAATACCACTGGTTTGTGGTTGATTTGTGATTTGTCAGCCTCTCCACCTGAATTCCATGTTTATGAATTTATTACATTCTCCTTATAGATTTGTGCTACATTGCCAATGTTTGAGCAGCTGAAGTTCCAGGAGAAATATGTAGATATCAATCATGCAACGAAGTCATGAAGGCTCCCTCAGTTCCAGACCATCCCATCGCTTAATTTTCAATGTTGGGCACAGTGGGGAAGGGCATGGGTCAAGCATCTCGGAATTGGTTTAGCTTTCAACGGAGGGAGATGGTCCCTCCACGCTGTAACATTTTTGGTTTAGTGTACAATCATTAAATTCAACTGAAACATCTATGTAAATAATTAAGAACAAGTGAGTTTTGATTGAAAACCTATGTAATGTCAAAACTCAATTTAGCATGCTGTGTTATAAAATTAGAGTTTGTAAACACGTTCTTAAGACAGTACAAGAATCATGTCTTTATAAAGTTCAAATCAAATTTGTTGTGCCCCCATAGGTTGCATGAAATCAACGGAGTTATTAATCAACTGATTTGACCCCTGTAATCAGATGAAGTAATCAAACAATTGATGCCATCCTTCACTGTTTGGTGAATAATTTTTTTTGATCATGTCCTTAATTGGATTATCAAATGATAAATGCAATGGATAATTGAGTTTGGTCATGTAAAGCAGCAAGCTTCTCATCTGGGGTTCAAATAAAATAAAATAAAAACGAAAAAAAAGGTGCTCATCTTTGTCTACTGTCCTTCCTATTTTAGGGCATAAAGTGTTCTGTTTCCAGTAGCTGTGGCTTTTGCATGTTTGTCCCATGTCGTACCCTACTTGATTCTTGGACTGTCCATGCATATATTCATTGGAATTGGCTAAAAAGGGAGGCATCTCTGCTATCAAGTATGATATTTATCCAGTTACTAGTTGGAGTTCTACAAATCTCAAAATCATTAGAGACTTATATAACCATTAATTTTAGGGCTCGTGGAATTAGTATCCAAGAAAAAATATGGTGCATCAAACCGTATATTTATCCATCAAATGACACTCCGATCCATTTGCTAATCTCAAGGATGATTTTCTGGGTCAAACTGAAACAAGCCTGGTTAGCGTCTTACACTTTTGATTCCCTCCTTTTTGTTTCCTTTTACCTTTATGTTGTTTTCTGTATATATTAGCAGATAGCAGTGGAGAAGAAAAAGAAAAGAAAACTAGCATTAGCAAAACTGAAGACTGAAGAGGAGAAAGGGAGGAAGAAAATATGGTAGATGAAAAGAAGGTGGTGTTAAGTGGCTGCATCAAGACTAGCAGGGGGCCTTGGAGAGTACATAGAGCTACAAAAGATGGCCGCATTGTCACCAAATTTCGCTATCCTTCTGATAGGGAACGGCAAACGAACCAGCAGAGGGAGCGTCGAAGACGAGCAGTGGCTAAGAAAATTTTTGAAGGTCTTCGAAAGCATGGAAACTACAAGCTTCCGAAACATGCAGACAGCAATGACCTGCTCAAGGCTCTCTGTGAGGAAGCAGGATGGCTCGTTGAGGAGGATGGCACCATTTGTAGGATGGTGAACCTTTTCTTTCATACCTATAATCTAATCAATCTGAACTGCTTAGGAAATTCTTCCAGCTTACATATTTTTGTTTTGGTAATGATGCTATTTGTTGCTGCTGAGTTTCTTGTTTCGTCAAATACCGCTGCTTTCCTGTTTTGCCTCTTCAAGCAATGTCTGTTTTTGCTTCTTACTCTCCTTTTACTTGGTTCCTGAGCTTCTTCTCCTTGTACTGCTTTGATTTCATTAAATGTTATGCTCTGTTCCTTTATTTAGTTTTCCCAGGCCACAAAATTTTCTGAATCTTATTCTGTGCTTGTCGAGTGCATTTTCTTGTCCATGGGAATCTTTTGTTTTTCTAGTTTGGCTTTGGCTTGGTTTTTATTTGCTGTGCTCCTCAGGTGCTAAAGGAGCAGATCTTCTCTAATCTTTAGTTCTGATATGTTTTTGCTCTAGTACATTTTCTTCATTCCATTTCTTCTTTTGGACAGGTTCTTCATAACCCTTATCATGAAGCTAATGTTGCAAGCTCCTATGATGCCTCGCCAGAAGATCACAATTACTGCACCTGCAACAATCATTTGGATTCAGAATATGGAGCATTTCCACTGAGCACCAGCTCACCAATTCAAGAGTGCCATGGAGGAAATGATGTCAACCTCATCCTTTCACTCTAGCTTTCAAGTTCATTTTGAGAAAGATAAGAGAGTAGGAACTAGGAAATCAAGATGGTTTTTGGATTTGGGCAAGACTGGGATGGGATGGTACAGCTCAGCTTCTCCTGCAGCCTGCTCGTATAAAAACCAATGTAGAGGCCACAAAAGAAAGGAATAGCATATAGTACTCGTAAAAACATCAAATGTGTAAACAGTTCTAGGATTATCAATAGGATGTTCTAATTAGCCTATCCTATGAAGGCAGGCAGCTCTGGTGCCAATTTTGTTGAACTGATAGACATGATCATCCTTTGAATGAAATGTGCTTCTTGTGCTATCAACTTCTGCATGCAAGTAGCTCCATATTCTTAGATGCCATTGTTCTTGAATACTGACGTTGGGCATCCCTGTATCAAATGTGTTTTGTGCTTTTAGCTTTTAACTTCGGATTGAAGGCAGCTTTATATTCTTGGGCATGCAGTTCCTCCTTCAGCATCAACTTGACCATCCCATCCTTTATTCAAAAAGTACATTTACTGAAAGTTACAAATTGTGCTTTCAGAAACGATCTACGAAATTTTATGCAGAAAATCCAAAAGAAATTAGGATTATATGATCTGAATAATGGGATTACATCCACCAAAACTTATCTTTAATCATGTGAGCTAAATTGATTAACCTTTATCTAAAATTACAAAATATGTAAGCTTGCACAGCTTTTCTTTTAATGAATGACGTCCTTGGCAAGCATTTTTGCAATTTCCTTTCCAAAATACATATCGCTACAGTGATTCTCTTCCAATTGCTACAGAAAATGACTTGCAATGTGGACAGGTACATTTGCTTTTACAACAAATGGAATAGTAATTCGTTCCAGACATCAGGCACACCAGGCAAGCACCAATGTATACAATCAGAGTAAGATTTTGGGTTCGATAATTGTTCAGGGCTCAATGTCTCCCAGAATTTTCGATAGATTGAAGGGTGGCCATCTTTACGATACTCTGAAAGCTGTGTAATATTGAGAACTGAAACCTTTGATCCCAATCTGCCAAGAACCTTTTCCACCATGCGCATTGTAGGCATATCAGAACCACTTCCCCAGTACCCCTCCCAATCAATTGGCATCTTCTCACTATAGCAATTTCCATTACTTCCAGGCTCCCATTCACGGCTCCTGAAATATGCAAATAGTTTAACATGAACATGAGAGGTGGATTCTCAAATTTGCTAAGGGTGACAAACTACTATAACCTAGACCAGGTGCATATGCTAGAAGCTTGACAATCTTAAATCACAAAAAAGTACGACTTGTATCTTTTTCTTTCAAACAAGTTTTGAGATTGCCAGTCTATTACATGTATACCTGCATGGATGTATGAGACTAATTGCAAAGGCAGCTTAAAAGCCTCTTTCTAGGACATTGAAATGCACCAAATATGGCACTAGCTAAACTTCTTGGACCCTCCTCTTTTAAATTTGTTACTTATGGTTCATGCCCCGCGTAACAAGAGCGGCAATGGATGTCTGAATGTCTAATACAAGAAAATTGAGGTGGAGCTTAGGCAAAATGGTGTGCCCAGTGATATGTTGCTTAATGCTGGTCATTAAAGTAGAATTGAAACAAAATTGGTTACTCAGATAACAGCCACAATTAACAAGTAACAATTCAGTCTTTTGAGATTAAAAGAAAAAGGTGGCAGGCAAAGACAGTAGAACAGGGGCAAGGGAGGACAAGCTTATAGTGAACAATCTCACAGTCCATGCTCCGATCACCAGTTTACAAATGAAAACCAAACTCAAGTATTAACAGTTTACATTTGAGTCAGCAGACAATCCTTGATTAAAATGATTCACATAACTCTAAACTTCATTCTGAATTCAAGTCACTAACAAAGGACGGTTAGAATTCTCCGAGAGTTGGTGAATAATTATATGGCATTTGTAGTCAGCTCTGTGGTTTAAACACCAAGAAGTATATGCAGAAATAACTCGCGGTCATAGAGTCAGAATTAAGTTCACAGGCAATGGATCAAACTCACCAGAGATGTGTTGGAGACATGGTAACAAAGAAGACTCGTTTCTTCTGGGGATCAACTTTAGAAGCCACCCAGTCAGCCCAGGCCCCCATAGCCAACTCCATAGCTCCTAACCCGTCTAATTCTTCACAAGCTCCATTCTCTTCAGCACTCCATCTGCAAACGTCACAAAGCTTGATTATTGCACCAATTCATAACCAATTCTATAACTGCATTACAACTCGTGTCTTCTAAAATGATGAAACCTCAATGGTGTAGCACTCACAAAAGCTTAACAGGGCCTTGTCTCCACCACAAGTACGAGTTGAAAACTAGTATGTCTGCATGCTCCCACTTTGATGAATGCTTTAGAACTGAATCTGGGCGCATTATCCGTTCATCCAATCTGTGATTCACTGGGTCATCAGAATTAGAATCAACAAGAAGAGGGGCCCAGAGAAATTCGATAGTGGCATTGTATTCCTGCAAACAAACACAAATCAATGAAGAATACCTTACAAATTTTCCTGCAACATATCATAACAAAACTGTAGAACTAAACTTCACCAAACTTTTTCTTCTATTGCACATTAAGATTACTTTAAACTCCATGCAAGGTTTGTGCTTACCTCTGCCCTGAAAATGGTAAGAGGGGCATTTGGTGACATGGATCTCTTATCTGCTGGAATTACTGACTGTAACAAACACACCATTGATATCCACTGCCCTCTATTTAGCGAATCCCCCACAAACATTAGCCTCTTCCCTCTCAACTTCTCCCACATTTCAGTCACATTCCATCTACAACACCAAATGAAAACAACAATGAGAACT
>Ga0307510_10010033_pt1 | contig 11254 bp, 18 predicted proteins | sample 12_EM_MG_FD_207224 | JGI IMG/M metagenome (GOLD analysis project Ga0307510, IMG submission 207224) | Populus trichocarpa ectomycorrhiza microbial communities from riparian zone in the Pacific Northwest, United States - 12_EM | ecosystem: Host-associated > Plants > Roots > Unclassified | place... | reverse complement strand
ATCAGATGATGATCAGCGCCTGATCATGCCTGATCATCCTAGTATATCTTTGCCAATGGGACTGATAGGATGCGACGTAGTAAGCAAACTGAGGAAACCCAGGACCAGACACTGATGCAGGTGTAAGTCTCTTGATGATGGACTCCTGTAGGATCGATAAGTCAACCGTGTCTAGAATTCCTTGTGTCCACCGGTAAGCAAGGACTCACAGAGTTAAAGGGCCAGGATGATGCAAGAACTTGGACATGAATAAATGGGCCAGGTACGGTACCCACGCCTACAGTCCATGACCTGGTATAGAAGCGTGGCCCGGCTGGCTCCGGGCAGCGCATGGCCATATCATGATGTGCGAGTACTACCGAGCTACTAGCACTAGTAGCTCAAGTAGTGAAGTCATCAAAATGTCCCTTCTAATAATCGCCGATACGGGGATCCGGTGCATGCACCACATGTGCTCTATGAAATGCGAGCGCCGAGCAGCGTGCTGGTAATGTTTAAAAAGCGGCCATTTGTCGCAAAAGCCCTTCACATCGCAGTTTCGCGTCTGCGCCAGTCGCAGGAAATGGCGCTCGATAAGCACGATCCGCTCATTCCATCTCTGGTGATAAACATAATATGCCAAACATTCTTCTATGGTGAGCCCTGTCGGACCTCCCGGTCATACATACCATCTATTAACCTTTTCACGAATCCCGGTTCATCTAGGTATATATATTTGTCTCTTTCCCACCTCGATCTACGTCATGGTGTAAGAGACCTCCCTTCTAATCCGCCCGATGCTCGCAGCATTTTTCTCAAGGAATTTCGTGATGGAATAGCACCAAGGGACTCCAAGCTCGATCACGGAAGTGGCTCTTTGCTATGATCACCATCATGTTCACGTTGTCGACCATGAATTGGATCATGTGCATCGTTAGCACCTTTATCATGATCGGCGGGTGCCAGAGCCTGTTCGGCGGCGCAGTCCCTTGCAAACTACCAGATTGGTTGCCGATTGTCAATGCCGCCTTCCAGCCCATCAACGTGAGTGTCCACTACAAGTCCCGTAGTCATATCATTATCCGCGAGCATCCCTGAACTGACCCTTGACTCGGACTGTCTCTGGGGATCTGACTTAGTTTATTTTCACCGACGGTGTTGTCGTCTGGCGGGCTTGGGCCCTGTGTCCTGACCAGAATAGGATCGTCTTGATGTTTCCGGTCATCATCCTTGGCATCAACACCCGTGCGCTTTCTTCGCTCCCCCTTCTTGACCTGATTTGCCTTACCCATCCTCCTTCGAATCATTTCCAGTCCTTTACCTGTTTACGGTCGCAATAAGCGCCGGCATGGTCATCGTCTTGGAGGCAGGCCGGGAGATGATGGGTATTCACCTTAACCACATCATCGGGTTCACGCAAGTGGCAAATCTTGCGCTTTCCTTGTTGACCAACCTATTTGCAACATCCATCATAGCTGTCAAAGCATGGTACGTCCCGTTCCGAGTCGATGACCTGACCTTCCGTTCATTTTGTTGACGGCATCTCGATGGACGACACGCACGGGCCTAAAGGAAATTCCGCAAGACCTTGATGACGAGTGGGGTCGGTATCCGAACCCCCCCACGAGTAATCAGGATATTGGCTCTGATAGTCGAGTCGGGTATGCTTTATATTTTTATTGGCGTAAGTTCCGCCTGTCTGGTACATGGGCGCAAGCACGGGCCATCACGCGTTTTTTTTTCTCGTCAGGTCGTGACTTTGGTCTCACCTTTCATTCACCTGCCCTTCTGGACGCTCAGCAATATCTTCGCACTTCTGACCTCGCAACTTGCTGTGCGTAATCACTTCTAGAATCACAACCTCGAATTGTACTGACACCATGATTCGACGGTCAGGGAATGTATCCAATCGTCGTACTCCTACTCGTGGAGACCAACCGCTCGCTTGACATCACATGCTTCTCGTCCAGCTCCATCATAGACGTCCGTGGGGGTCAACGTTCAGAAATAGAACCCATGAGCTTCGCCGCCGGACCAGTACATGCAGCAGGCAGTCAGATAGAAATTGAAAGCCAAGCCTCACAGCCACGCATGAAAGGCCACGACGGAGCATCTGTCAAAGCCACAAGCCTTCCTGACATTCTCCCCACCTCATCGCCTCGTCCTGTAGTCCCCTTCCGTTGCTATGCTCCTCTCACTGCCTCTGTTCAGTACTTACGGCCTCAACCAACACGCCCGTAGGTACTGACACGTATATAAACTCACCTCACTGTACTAGTAGAAGATAACCATCTGGGGATTAAAAGTTTTAGTCTTCACTCAGAATCTATCGTGTGCGTGTTCGTTCCTTCTTGCTCTCCCCCTTTCCCCTTCTGTCTACCTTCCCCTTGGGTCGACACCATTCTTATTGCAGCCGCCATACATACAAGAGTAGCGACAAAACCACTAAATACTGACATATATATTTCATGTCGGAGGTAATGCAAATCAATCGCGCACTTGGCGCATTGTGGCCCTCAATGGGACGCTCTCTTCTTATCCTTGACAGACATTCACACTTCTTGTACAGACGTATGTCGTAGCGTTCCATGTGGACATTTTAGCTTGTGATTACTGCATTTACCTTTACTCACATTTATTACTTTTGTCACTGATCGCTCCTCAAGTACTTATACTGTGTCTTTGTTGCTAGTAAAACCTCAGTCTTCATGTTCATCAGACTGAGGTTAGTATTGATTGTTAATCTTGCTTGCTACCTTATCGCTTACATTGGCCTAGCGCCCTCTGTCTGCTTACAGGTACATACAGTTGCAATGTAGTCTTCATGTTCATCAGACTGAGCGCCCTCTGTCTGCTTACAGATTATGAGACCTGCGCCTCTGTCACTTTGACAACTGAAGCTCTGATCGCCGTTCTTCCTTGTACACTGTCATCATGTCTGCTCCCCCATCTACTACTGGCAACACCGGTCCCCCTGCTTTGCAGGCCCCTACTGGTACTCCCGCTCTGCAGGTTCCCTCTGGTACTCCTACACTGCAGACATCTGGCACCCCTGCGCAGACTCAAGGTGGAAGCTCTCCTACTACAGGCAGCAGCATGTCGGCAAAGCCATTCATACCTGCCAAGTTCGACCTGCCAATGCTTGACAATGACAGTGAGAACTACGACACTTGGTATACGGCACTCCAGCTCACACTTGACAATTGGGGCATTTGGCCTATTGTCACTGGGACTGAACTTCGCCTGGATTGGACGACTGACCCTACTGGCCACAAAGAGTGGGGCCTCAAGGATCACGAAGCTAGACTTATGATCCTCTTGGCACTAAGGAAGGTCAGTCAAAACTGCATCTTCTGTGGGACATCTTCCAAGGAATACTGGGATCGCATAGCTTCTCGGTACTCCAGCACTGGCGGCGGCAACGAGCATACTGTCTCCCTACTGCAACAGTTCTTCATGATCTCCTTCAAGGACTCAGAACCTATGCAGCCACAGATCGACTGGGTTGTCCATGCAGCCTAGCAGCTCGAGACTGTCAGTTTTCCCATTGATGACTGCCTTCTGGCTTTCCTACTCACTATTCGCCTCCCCGACTCCTATGTGATGCTTCGCACCATCATCACCAACTTGGAAGCCACTAACATCACCAGCAAATGGGTTGCAGACTGAATCATTGGGGAGGAACACCACTGCCTCAACAACTTCAAGGGCAACGCCGCAGCTTTCTACACCAAGGCTGGCAAGGGCAAGGGCAAATCACCCCAAGCCAACACCGACTTGAAATGCTCTCATTGTAAAAAGAAGGGCCACAAGAAGTCGGAATGCCGCAAACTGAAGAAGGAGAAGGCAGAGCAAGAGGCAGCCAAGAACTCTAGCACTACCTCCAGTTCTGCTTCCGGGAACTCTAACCCCACCTCCTCTCCCAGCGCTACGGCGAAGATCGCTGTAGCCAGCGATCCCCCTGCCTGTGGCCCTGCCAGTGACATGGACATTATTCGACTCTTCCACGCTGTCGCCGTCCCCTGCCGATCTCATTCCGTCAAACATCCTTCCACCACTTGCAAATGTATGCTACAGGCCAAGATTGATCCCAGTCCTCAAAGTCTTGAGGCCAGTTGGATCATTGATTCCGGTGCCTCTTGCAATATGTGTGCACACTGCGACTGGTTTCATCATTATTCCCCACTTGTCAACCCCATGGACGTCATCCTCAGTGACGACAGTGCCATTCAAGCCACTGGTGTTGGCCGCATTTCCGTCTGCATGCATGCTGAGGGCAAGTCCTCACCCGCAGTACTGCAAGATGTCCTCCACATGCCGGAACTCCACGGCAACCTACTTTCAGTATCACACTTTGCTAAGTGCAGCTCTGAGATGCAGTTCATCAGAGAGGGATGTTCCATCCTTAACCAGCACAAGCGAGTTGCCTGCGAAGGTGACTTGCGCAGAAGTCTCTATGTCATGCGGATAACCACCATCTCCACCTCTGAGTCGGCTCACATCGTGGTCCTGGACTCCTTCCCCACTGAGGGTGAAGACCCTCCTGAGGCTGTGCTGATTGCCGACAACTCGGGGTCGAAGGTCACCATCAATACTTGGCACTGGCGTCTCGGTCATCTCAACACTGACAATGTCATTCACATGGCGTGAAAGGGGATGATAGGAGGGATGGACATCACTGGCGGCTACACTCCATCCTCCCAGATCTGCAAACCCTGCATTAAGGGCAAGCAAACACATGCCAAAATCTGAAAGGAGATGGACATGCAAGCTGACCTTGTGTTAGGCCGCGTCTTCTCAGATGTATGCACACTTTTCTCCACCCGCTCTCATCAAGGCTTCGCCTACTTCGTCACATGGATCGATGACAAGTCCTGCAAGGTCTTCGTCGACGCTATGAAGGAGAAGTCCAAGGTGGCTTGACACCTGCGCGCTTTCGTCATGTGAGTTGAGCTCAAGACTGGCCACAAACTCAAGGTCCTACGCTCTGATGGAGGGGGCGAATACATCGCCAGGAAAGTACAGTCCTTTCTCAAGGACAAAGGGGTCAAGCATGAGATGACCACAGCTGACACACCGCAGCACAACGGGGTAGCAGAGCGCATGAACCACATGCTTGTCAAGCAGGTCCGCATGATGCTCATCGACGCCAAGCTCCCCAACAGCTATTGGTGGGATGCCCTCCAGTACATGGCGCTACTCCACAATGTGTCCCCGACACGTTCCCTCAGTGACTGCACACCCAAGGAGTCCTGGAGCGGGAACAAGCCCGACGTTTCCCGCCTCCGAATTTTCAGCTGCAAGGCTTTCATCCACATTCCTGACAAGATGCACAGCAAGCTCTCAGCTAAGTCCCCCGTCTGCACATTTACCAGATACGCTTGGCAGTGCAAGGCTTATCGCCTTGTGCATCACCCCTCAGGGCGCTTCCTCAAGTCCCGTGATATTATCTTCAATGAGGGGGGGACCAACATGTCATATGAACATGTCATTCTCGACGCTAATAACATGTCCCTGCTGCTTATCACCCTTGCTCCCACACCTTCTTCTGCTCCTGTCCCCACTCCCTCTCCATCCACTTCCACACCTGAGCCATCCATGACTACGCCCGTTCCCGCTTCCACTAACATACAGCCCACACCTGTCGCCTTGTGTCCCAAGTGCACCATCCACCTGCCTGTCTGGGATGATGACCCACGCTATACAGTTTCATCCTACAACCAATCTTGCCCTGCGGAGCAAGCCAACGTCGTCCTCGTGGATAAGACAGGTGACCCGCAAATGTACAAGGAGGCTATGGTGCACAGCGATGCCGCTGAGTGGGATGTGGCCTGCAAAGACGAAATCCACAACTTCCAGCAGATGGGAGTTTATGACGTAGTCTTGTGGCTGAAAGGGCGCAAAGTTGTCGGAAGTAAGTGGGTTCTCCGTATCAAACATGGACCAGATGGCCAGGTACAGAAGTACAAGGCACACATCGTCGCCCAAGGCTTTACTCAAGTTGAAGGCCTTGATTACGATCAGACATTCACCCCAGTCATTAAACTCTCAACCTTCTGCACCATCCTCACCATCGCCGTCCAGCAAAACCTCACTATCCATCAAATGGACATCAAGGCGGCTTACCTCAACAGCAAGCTCAAGGAGGAGATCTATATGGAGGCCCCTCCCGGTCTTGAGATCCCTGAAGGTATGGTTCTGCGACTCAATCGGGCAGTCTACAGCACCAAACAAGGCAGCCGAGTCTGGTATGAAGACATGTGCGGTACTATGATGGAGATGGGCTACACGAGGATCAAGGCGGACCATGCTGTGTTCATATGGCGATGCAGTGATGTCCTTTCTATTATCGCACTTTACATCGATGACTTCAAACTTGTGGGACCTCCTGATTCAGATGATGTCCACAAGGACAAGGAGACCCTGAAGAAGAAGTACCATATGACCGATCTGGGAGAGATCTCCTAGATTCTTGGCATCCATGTCACGTGGGATCACGAAGAGGGCTGGATCACATTATCCCAACAGAAATATTTAGAGGAGGTATTGGAGCGCTTCGATAAGGCTAACATTTGCCCCATCAGCACCCCCTCTCTCCCCAACCATCATCTCGTCTGTCTCCCTTCGCCTGAGGTGGACACTAAACACTTTCAGTGCGCCCTTGGGGCCAACTCATGTATCTAATGCTGGGCACATGCCCAGATATTGCTTACACCGTCGCAGCTCTTGGTCGCCATGCAGCCAACCCTGGCATTGAATACCAGCACACCCTTGATCGTCTTTTCCATTACCTTCGCGGGTCTTCGGACTACAAACTTGTGTACCGCCATGGGGTTCCGGGAGGCGACACCATACTTGGGTACGTGGACACTGACTGGGGCAGCGATGTCAACGACCATAAGTCCACCTTGGGCTATGCGTTTACTCTCTCTGGCAGCGCTATCTCCTGGAGTTCCAAGAAGCAGAGTGCTGTTGCTCTCTCCAGTACCGAAGCCGAATATATCGCTGGTACGCATGCAGCCAAGGAAGCTATCTGGCTTGGACGACTCTTTGCAGGGTTACAACAACCTTCATCATTCCCTATTCCCCTCCTCATCGACAACCAGTCAGCCATTGCCATCGCAAAAAACCCAGAGTTCCATGACCAGACGAAACACATCGACATCTGCTATCACTTCCTCTGACACAAGGTCAAATTGGGCGATATCACCCTCAATTATGTGCCCACTAACGACCAGTCTGCTGACATCCTTACAAAGGGCCTTGCCCGGGAGAAGCACAAGAAGTTTTCGAAGGAGCTAGGTTTGTGCCATGCTGATTGAGGGGGTGTGTCGGAGGTAATGCAAATCAATCGCACACTTGGCACATTGTGGCCCTTGATGGGACACTCTCTTCTTATCCTTGACAGACATTGACACTTCTCATACAGACGTATGTTGTAGCATTCCATGTGGACATTTTAGCTTGTGATTACCACATTTACCTTTACTCACGTTTATTACTTTCATCACTGATCGCTCCTCAAGTACTTATACTGTGTCTTTGTTGCTAGTAAAACCTCAGTCTTCATGTTCATCAGACTGAGGTTAGTATTGATCGTTAATCTTGCTTGCTACCTTATTGCTTACATCGGCCTAGCACCCTCTGTCTGCTTACAGGTACATACAGTTGCAATGTAGTCTTCACGTTCATCAGACTGAGCGCCCTCTGTCCACTTACATTTCATTCATTCGGCTCCGCGTTGGGACCAGGCGATTCGGAAATTGGCGCTGGAAGCGACAAAGCTTCCAGGGAGAACCTCGCCGTTGCTCCTTAGTGTGGATTGTCAATGTCTAGGGTATTAGAGGGCATATGTGTATGTTTCATGTCAACACCCCACACAATTGTAATTGCTTGTCTATTCCCTCAACACAACTCTTCATAGTCGATCCAAACTCCAAGATAAGTACGAATATCCTGCGGATCAACGTTATGTTGCCGGGTAAAATGGAACTTCAAAATCGAGTAACTTAATTGTCTGCCCATCTCACCGCACGTGATGCCCGCCTTTAGAGGCGGAAAATGGCGCGAAAATGAAGCGGTATACTAATTTACCTGTGTGACGCAGTGCAGCTTCCCGTGCGAGCACCACGGCGCGCCGCTTTTCCTCCACCTTGGACACATGGTTGGATTGTAACCGGACGCTGGTGAGACGAGGGCGATGCTCGTGACCGGCGGGGGATGGGGACATGAGTGTCACAGGGTGCACCCGCCACAGGGAACGCGTTCTCCGAGTCTAGGAGCGTATGCATATTTTGTGACCCAACGTCAACCATCTAAAGACTGTGAACTGAAGAGGTGTAAGACGGTGTATGCAGAGGTGGACTTCAAGAGGTTCTTATATCATTACTTTATAGGCATGAAACGATGCGAATACATCGTGAAAGGATATCACCTTTAGGAGAAAAAAGAACTGCAAGCACGGTGTCTGTGGCGCTGACAGAACCTGTGGTCAGGACAGCGCCTGACCGAAATGCCAGGAATGCGCGCCAAAATGTAAGGGACCATCACCACCCCTGGGATGCGCGCCAAAATACGAGGGATGGTCATCTCAATCCGTGGGATGCGCGCCAAAACGCGAGGGATGTTAACTGATACGAACCGTGGTATGTACAGCCTGACAGAGTAACTGGCAGGAACCGAACCGCAGGCACGGCAATCAATAGACACTGTAGCAACCGGGTCAGACAGAACCACGCCTACCTGCATCATGTATTGACCTCAACCACAAGACAGAGAATGCGGCATTTCTTGTCAGACTACTAGTATTCACATCATTCACATCACCACGAACCTTGTTAGGTATTCGTTCGGCAGACAGACATAAGCACAGGTAGGGAAAAAATGAAGGACCAACCGTACATATTTCGAAAGACACATGACAGAACCCCAAGGGGAAAAGGAAAGAAAGCAAAAAAAAAGAAAGCCCGCACCAGCATTGACCCCACGTGGACAGACCCTCTACATCATTTCTAGAGTTTCGACCCTCGAGAAGTAAATGAGATGAGTAGTGAAATCGGCTTGCACAGAGCGCGAGCAGAGGGGACGGACTGGTAAGCCTCCGCCTCCTTCAACCCTCCTTTTTTCTTTCGCCTCCCAACGCTCTTCGATACCGTCCGGTGAACTACAAGAAGTCCTCTGCGCGTGCCCGCTTTTTCCCGCGCGCCTCCTCTGGAGCAGCAATTGCTGCCCCAGCATCGGGCACGACCTGCGCAAGCGCAGCATCAGTCTTTGCCTCGGGAGCAGACGCAAGCATGTCCTTAGCAAAGTAATATTTCGGGTGTCTAGAGCGGACCTCGTCCTATCATATCCAAAGTCAAATTAGATTATGCATAAACTTGGGAGAAACACGACATAAAGCTTACCGGGGAAAAGTTAGGCTCGGAGTACTTGAGCACCGTCTTCTTCTTTAGTTCTGGGTTCGTCTGTGCGAGCGTTGGATTTGGCAGCGTTAGAGGGGGAGGCGCTGTCGGCTGGCCCGATACGGGTGTTGGTGTAACTGACGATGGAGGCGGAACAGGCGTCGAGCCGGGAATCATAGGCGGAGTCACGGAGGGATGAGGGAACGGTGGTGTAACACCAGGCGGAGGGAAGGGAGGAGCCATACCAGGTGGCAGTGGGAAAGGTGGTATCATACCTGGAGGAGGGAAACCTGGCATAGGGAAACCGGGTGGCAGAGGCCTGGAGTAGGAGAAAGGTGAATACGAGGGGAGCTGATGGGACAAATTTGTAAAAGACGTACCCAGGGGGCATGCCTGGTTGTTGGGTTGGGAAGGGAAGTAATCCTGGGAAAGCGCCCGGAGGCGGTGGGATGCCAGGGAAGGCGGGAGGCGCACCTGGGGGGACCACTGGGACGGGAGGAACTGAAGCTGGAGGAGCCAATGCAGGAGGGACCACATATGTCTGCGGTGTGGCGGCGTAGACAGCACTCTGGCTTGTATCGGAGGGGGCCGGAGCAGGGGTTTCATGTGCGCCCATGAGTGCCTTGTGGGCTTCGAGTTGAGCACGTAGTTCCTCCTCTGAGAATGGTCGATTCTCTGTTTTGGGTCGTTTTGCCTGGGGCTGTGAGATCGAACCTGCGGTGAGGCCGAGCTCGACTTCCTTGCGGCGCTTATAGTCTGCGACATCTGGGGCGGGGACACCTTCCATACCGAATATCTCAACTTCGTACCCATCACGCCCTGGGAGAGCATTCTCAATTCGTGGGAGGCTAGATGGGGGCGATAAGTTGGCGATTAGAGAAGAGGATAAGGAACATACTTGTCAGCTTCGAGCTTGTGGACCTGTTGAATGTGAACAGCAAGACCACCGGCTGTGTTAAGACGTCGAGGACACATGCCACATTTGAAGTGTTTGGCCTTTTGGTGCTGCATTAGGACTAAACGAGGTTTTGATATGAGTACGTGTAAGTGATGATAAATGATCAAACGGACCTTTCTCATCCTCGAACTCTCGCTCGCAGTACCAGCACCATGGACGGAGAACCTTCAAGAAAAAAGAGTCAATAGAGGATGACAATCGATGGAAAGTTGACTTGCCTGTTTATTCTTTTTTTTGGCCATCGTGACGCGTCGAAGGGACAAGTGGGCGACTGTGAGAAACAAAGTTGGTCGACTCGACTCGCCATCCCATGTTTGTTCGCCACAAATAAATTAGTCAGCCGGGACTCGTTGACGACAAGCGACTGCGACTCTGATGACTCTGCTTGGTAGAGTACTGTATAGTACGCTCATCACCTAATCTGTATACTAGTAGCGCAGTATCCATTTCTCTATATCACCCCACCCGAATCGTGCTCTCCTCCCAACCGAATAACAATCCCATCCCTTTCACTTTCACATGAGTTTGTGTCGTGCGCTCGACCATACTTAAACCCTCTATTCCTGCACGCTCCCCAGTCTATTTGTGACCGATACCCAAATCTAATTTTGCTCTGCGACTATGATCGGTCGCAGTCGGCCAGCCTATGTCTTCATCCGAATTTCCATCCTCACCTTCCGCCTCATCGCGCCACTCTCAACCATCTACCTCGCCGCCTCTTACCATGCCAACGCCTTCCTTTGGTCGCCATTTCTTGGCATCTACGCAATAACCGAGGCATCCTTTTATTTCCTTGTGTATTTGCCGCGAAGTTTCTACCTCCAACAAGTACGTTCCCATCGAAGGCTACTTTTAACGCCAACACTTACCGCGATGTTAGGATGCAAAGCACCCACCACGCATGTCTCGTGCCGAA
>Ga0307510_10010032_pt1 | contig 11255 bp, 8 predicted proteins | sample 12_EM_MG_FD_207224 | JGI IMG/M metagenome (GOLD analysis project Ga0307510, IMG submission 207224) | Populus trichocarpa ectomycorrhiza microbial communities from riparian zone in the Pacific Northwest, United States - 12_EM | ecosystem: Host-associated > Plants > Roots > Unclassified | place... | reverse complement strand
AGGGGTGTATACTTCACAAATAACACACACCATGTTATGAACTTACTAAGATCACAGATGATTTTAATGTGATTTTAATTAAATTTATTCACGAGTTACCTACTAACATATTATTTATTATATATATACTTTAGAACAAATCTTTTTCATCATCAAGTCGCTAGGATTATGAATAGTGTAACTTATTTAAATGAGAAAAACTGAGTTACAGACACTTAAATAGAAATACTTTATTAGATTATCTAAGATAAAAAAACACTAAATTAAAAAATTTAGAAATACACAGAGACTGAATCTTTCACTACCTCGCATTTGGTACCTTGTTAGTCCAGTGTCAATGCCAGCACTTCTTAAGCACAAGTTGTTGCAACTAGAGACCTTCAACTTGGTCTTGTGCCTCACATTTTGACTAACCTCAACACATCACCCACGAGATGTAATGAACCGGTTACAAGGACCTGATGCATAATGGAAGAAAGTTTTAAACAATAGTTCAAATGTTATACGAGTAAAGACATGCATCATACATATGAATCTTTTACTATAACCAAAAGGCTACAAATGAAACACTATCACTTTGTCTAGATTTTCAGGAAAGTTTGAGTTGACACATTTCCTGTTGATAAAAGCTATTACTTGTAATATCGGGTTATGGTTTCCCAGCAAGAAATGCTGTGAATCTGTGATTTTCGCAATAAGAAATGACTGCATTTCTTTTATTCTCCTATGCTAGAGGGAAAAACTTCTGCGAAACAAATTTTACAGGAAAAAGAAATAATGGAGTCCTGACTATCCATCACAATTTTGTAGCCACAAAAACACAGCCATGGAACGAGATTCTTACAGTATACATGCATTCTTGTTGCCTCTGAATGATTTTTCAACAGAAAGCTATGCTATTGCAACCCACAGCAGAAATGAAATTTCATGATCTCGTTTTGCAATAGCAAGCATCCGCTTTTACCATATTATTCAGTATAATAAACACACATGCAGGTTGTAAAATTTAGAACAAGATATATTTTCCAAATCAGCATTACCTGATAGCGAACAGATTGATTCTGTTGGACACTTTCCCTAAGCCATTTAATAGCTAATGGGAGGGAAGGAAAGACTGTGCTATTTTCACAAGTGCTACCACCCATTTTGGTATCATCTTTACCTTCTTCACAAACAGCATCCGCATGCTTGGCCTCCCCTCCTGATAAGTCAAAAGTTCATTTCACATACAATCCAATGTTGGCACGAGAACTGTGTAAGATGCATTAACAGTTTCAAATATGTATAACAAAGACAAAATACTAGGTTTGAACATTTAATTAAGGAGTGATGTGTTTATTGTTCTAAACTGCGAAAGCTAATGCAAATACAACAATCAACCTGAGAATTTTCTGAAATTAGAACGAAACAAACATGCATTTAACTGGTACCTTTATCACTCTGTATGAGATTCTCCCAAACTCTTTGAAGAGCCAACTGCCACGATAAATCAACTTGAGAATCAGTTGGTAATGCATGAGATCCAACCTTGTAATACACGGATGTATTTGGAACAAAGAGCGCCTTCTTGAAGTAGACACCTAAATACCAAAGGAATGTTTATAAGCACGAGTTTCTTAACAAAACCATCAACATCAAATGAACATTATCTTTCCTCACAATTCCTAATTTACAGTCTTTGACTTCTCCAAAACAAAAAATTGGGTGGTTGAGATTGTTACACAATGAATTTAAAATAGCCATGGAAAATTTAAAACAGTGTTGAGTTTAATGTCATTCAAGTTTCAACTCTCTCATACTACTTCATTAAGTGGTAACTGTGTTCTAAAAAAGGTCACGAGATCATTAAGTATTTACCATGATTACCACATGCTTTCATCAGACGAGGGAGAAGCAGCTGAGGATCCCGCACTGACATACAATTGAACACCAATATCTGTAAGATGCATAGAAAACATTAAGTTAACTATTTCAAATTGTAGCTTACATGTCTCTCAAGTACAAATACCAAATTTTTACCCAAAGGGTCTCATTTAAGCAATGAAAGTTATGATTAAAAACTGCTTCTTCAATGATTTGGGTTATCATAAGACTAATTGTAATGGGATTCTGAACCCTGTTTTCAAAAGTTGGACATAAAAATAAAAATTATAAAAGCAAACTTGCACCACAGCACCAGACATCTGATAAATAGTGGAACGTAGTGAACTTCATCCCATCCAGTATGTTATTAGCCACATCTTTTCCATGTGAGAAGCCCTATGGCTCCTTTAGAAAGCGAAGCACATCACTGCAGACAAAAAACTCACTTATACAGCTCTTATATCAATTATTCCAGTTAGAGGCACTTTGCCTCAGTGTACTACTGGAATTTGTTGAAATAGATGATTGTGATTTGGGCTTCCCATACCACTTCAGCAACTGCTGAAAGTCTCCCACTTTCCAGCTTGTACTAACTGCATATATTTTGCAGTTACCCGCCTAATTTTGCAACACCAATACTAGGCAGTAGACTTTGACCCCTCCTAGAACCCTTTCTAAGTTAGCTTCTTATGAGCCGATCTAATTGTAACTTCCACCTTTGCATCTTCATTTTTTTTAAAATGTCAAAAATAATGATAAGAAGTTTTAAATCTCTATGCTTACCTGCATGGAAATCTTTCCATCTCTCTCTTTGGGGTTCCCCTGTGTCAATTCAATTGTGGATCCAGAATTGTTCTGTGGGGGATGATTAAAGGCCTTTTTCTGGCTGTCTTCTTTAACGGCAAGAGAAAACCATCTTGCACACATCTCCATGCTTTCAGGACTATGGGCTCCATCCAAATAAAACACAAGATCTCCATATCTCTCAGCATTAATATATTGATCAGGGACTTTCTGAGCCCGCCCTTGCAAACTGGCTGTTGTAAGCCCCTTAATAAATTGCTCAGGGAGTGGGCTCTGTTCCATGCAAATAAATTTAGTAAATAGCTGTGAAGGCCTAACAGAGCTTGTAAAGGAAAAACTCATGTATCTAACTTACAGCCTGTTCCGGGTAAGTGAATTCGTGATGCCCAGTCCTTTGAAGCCAAGTAGAAGATAGTGCAATAGCAAGACCAGCATTTAAATACTGGTGCTCACCTTCAAGACTGAGTTTTAAACCATTCAGCAATTTGGCATCTAATGGCTCTGCCACTTTAAGGGTTACCTGCAATCAGCATACTTATATCAGCCATTTATTTCTTCTATTAAGGAACAACAAGATTTGATATGGCACAACGAATTTTCTCAGCAAGCTATTATCCCAAACAAGTGGTTGTAAAGTCAAATGAAAGGGAAATTCAGAGTTACAAGCTTATCCTTGAATTCTCACCACCAAATTGTTAAATTTGCAACTCCTGGCTAACTTAGCCAAAGAATTCATAGTTGTGCAAAAACTAAATATTTGGTTTGAGGTAACATAGGCTGGCCGGTAAAGGTTTAGCACTTCAATAGGATTGTTACTTAAGCACCAATGTTATCTTATATAGCATGCACCCGCTTCATGCAAGACTGGGTTTAAGATGAGTTTCCAAGACACCAGTCAGTCTCCACAGTTTGGATCCAACATATTTTCCAGTAAAGTGAAAAATAGAACTCAGAGGTGCATGAAATATGCAACTTACATTTAACTTAGAAGCCTTATCTACAAGCACATTCATTGCTTCGTCAGGTTGAGGCACCGTGAAGGCTGGAATTCCATCCTGTATTGGAAAAGGAAAAACTTGAATACGAAGAAAATCAATGATCAAAACACATATTGTGTTGAGGTTGAGAAACAAATGCATTGCCAAGAGTCTAATGGGAATAGTCCTGAAGAACACCTTAAAGATACCAGCCTTCTCCCCAGCAATTTGTGCTAGAGTATTTCCTGTTTAAAGCATTCAGAAAAGAAAATAGATGAACTTCGTAAATGAAAATCTGGTGGAAAAACAAGTTGAACATTAAATTTTCCTATGTTATTGTTCAAGCTTGGAGCACTTCCAAGACTTAAAACATCGCATGTTCTCTTGTGCAGGGCATAGCAGATGCTGATATGAGGTTTAGTCTTGAAAAGTGTAGTAACTTGTTATGCAGATATGGACTATAATGTAATATGGAAAAACTCTTGCAACAGGACATGTTCTTTTTGAAAATTACAGTCCACAAGTAGTCTCGAATGCATCAATAATCAAACAAGTAACAGCTATACACCATTTCACTGTGAGCAATTACCTAACTCAATAGAAATATAACACTAACCAAGAATCTCCATGTGGTCATACCCAAGGGAAGATATACCACACACAATAGGTTTCTGAACCTGAAACATGATGCCAAGTTAGCTCTCTGTTAGAAGTGCATCAAGGGAAGATACTCCTTGCATAAGGAGCTTGACGTGCAACACAAAGTCAAATTCATCAAATATAAATTATGCATACCACATTTGTTGCATCAAACTTTCCGCCTAACCCAACTTCCAAAATAGCTACATCTACCTGCGTAGGAGTACTCAACAAATGAGAGTCCAATCCAACATGAAAGATTAGATTGAGTAATTGTGTGTTTACTCAGACAGAAAGGATATCATCAAGGATACAAAGTGTTCACACAAACCTGCTCCGCTGCAAATATCTTGAAGGCAAGTAAAGCAAGAAAGCGAAAATAGGTAGGCATTGGTATATCTTCTGTTGCTTTTTCCTGCACAACAGCAGATAATGTCAAAATTAAACAAATCAAACAAGCTTGTTATCCAAAAACTACAAAGAAAAAAATGTTCATTAAATGTATTTTTGGACTTTGAACTTAGCACATCACTTTGAAACCACTCAAAGGTCCTTTCATCAAACTGCCACTAGGGAAGCACAGCAAGAATTCTGACATTCACCGTCATAAGGAAATAGCTACAGAAAGCTTCCGGTTTTCATTTTGAATCAAATGTCAGCTGATAATTACCTCTCAATTTATGAGGCGAAAAACCAACTTATCACTCTCATTATAACTGCTGAATCAATGCTTGAAAAACATGCGCAATGAGGAGAGATATAAATTAAGGGAAAAAAAACAAGGGAGCCAAAACGACCTTTAGTCTGTCAAAGCACCACCAGAAATATGCCAAGAATTTCTCTTCACAAATGTCCATACTGCAATAGAAAAGAAGAATATCTAAACTTAAAACCGAAAGGGTGGGTTTCAAATGCAAAAGATGCACTACACATAGAATAAAGAGATTATACAGATTGCTTCAAAGGAGTGTGGTTACGGGGGGGGCAAGATATTGATTTCATTAACAACAGTGACAATGAAGTGAATTTAGCAAACTTCAACGAGTGGAAATGGCATAAAATTAGAACAGTCAGTCTATGAAAGAATCAGAATACATACGATTGTTGATAAATATGAACCTTGAGTCAAACACTAAAACAGAGAAGCAAAGTAATTTTTATAAAGTCAATTTATTCCAAGGAGGCAAAAAATCTTGATCAGCTAACTTCACATATAATTGGAAATATGATACTACGGATTTGCGTAACTTACCCATCCAAACGAAACCTTTCTCGGACATCAATGAGATGAGGAGATGTGAAAAGTCCAGTGTGAAAGCCACAATTACGTAGGATAGATTCCGTGAAGGTGCACGTGGATCCCTTTGCCACCCAGAAAAACGAAATCATTTAGACTCAAAACACAGACACAAACAATCCTGACTCTATATTGCCTACATGAAGTACTTTCAAAAATATAAAGCGATTTACAGAACTTAAGTCCAGGCACAATTAAGTTTATAAATCAGTGATCGACTTTAAAAATAAACTCTAAACAAGAACATTTAAAATCATATTTGATAAATTGAAGCCAGCATTGGTTGACAGAAATTTAGCACTGCTACCTTTCCTTTAGTGCCTGCCACGTGTATGATCTTCATCTCTGATATTGCCTCCTCTAACTCCAGAATCTTAATTGATGATGATAATAAAAACACACAATTCGATCAGAATATACATCAGCTGAAGTTTAAATATATATGAAAATTAATATAAATTTTCACTGATGACGCATGATTACTTTTAAATAATCGAAAAGCAAATCAAAACGATCTCCTTTGTTGCTCTTATCAGCACGACTGCGTTTCGTTATCAACGAAGATAAAGCATCCAGTGCTTCCTCATATGGAGTCGCCGTTGGTTTTGACGATCCATTGTTGCAACCTGTGAGCAACAGTTAGCAAGAACTGAATCCATGATAATAACTGCATAAGCAAATTAATACGCACACTCGAGGTTACCTTCCGCCATCTCGCTTTGGCTCTGGAAAAAACTGGATTCAGTAGAGAGTGTTCGAATAGTGTATACAGAGAGATATGTAAAAACAATAAATAAATATATAGGCAAGGGCCTGAGGAGAGAGGAGCTTGGAGGCGTTGACAGCAAGCGAGGGGGGGGGGTGAAGTTAGTGAGCGGGTGATTTTTTTCTTTTTCTTTCTTTTTTATATATTTTAGTCTTCGGTGGGGCGATTAGCGAAGAAAGATGATGGGGTGGGGATCGGAAGGTGGAGGTTGAATGCTAAAAACGACAGGGAATTTTAGATCGGGTTCGTACCCAACGACTAGGGGGGTATTTTTGGTAAGGCAACAGTAGAGATGAGTGCAGGATCTTTGTACGCATTCATATTGTATTATTGGCTCCATTTGCTCTTGTCAGTTTTTTTTTCTGACTATGCTCTGAAGTGGTATCTTTTAGGTATCCCTTTCCTTGTCTGTCTTCTATACCTGCAATGGAATTATAACAAATAGCATTGATGATGACAAGTGAACAGTTTGCTTGCTCTTGATGTAAGTAAAGTGGGCGACTCGACACATCGACCCTTCAGTCAATTAACAAAAACCGAAAGAAGACCGGACAATCACTATGACTTTCGAGGAGGAACACTATTTTTCTTTTTTTCATTATTTTAGTTTTTTTCACTTTGATCCCTTGATTTTTCTTTACTCTTGTTTGGTCCTTTACTATAATTTTGATTTGTGATTAATATTGGTAATTTGTATTTCATGGCCGCTCATGGGAATCTCGAGATGTCAGGGAAATGCTCTGACACTTATAATGTTTGATTTGGCAAAAAAAAATTATATAAATTTAAAATAATTAAAGCTTATCAAATTTGAATCTTTAAGAAATGTTCATTCCCCTTTTCACAACATCAAGGGTTGGTTTTAACGGTCAAGTAGAAGTTCATGTAACTTTTTTAATTCAGATCCCTCAATTTTTTTAAAAAAATTAATCCTTTATAATTGGTTTTATTTAAGATTTTACTTAAGTTTATTCTTATTGTCTTACTGTGAGGATCTTGCAATATCAGGAAAAAAATACAGTGCTCGGTTGATGTTTAATTTTACAAAAAAAATGATTAATTTATAACAATTAAGTGTTAAGGGACTAAATTTGAAACCAAAACAAATATAGAGAATTAAAGTTATGGGTAGGTCAAGATTGGCTGGCATGTGAGGGAAGCGGAAGCCACAACGCTCTGATAGTAGCCTATGCATCTTCCACTTATATCCAAACACCACCTTCTATTGGTGCATTATAAGCATCTCGGTGTACTCGTCTATTTAAGGCGATGCGTGTACGGTAACATATGAATGGATTAATGTCCCTTGAGATTATGTAGTATAATGTAATCAAGGGGCTTTCTGGGTTTTTCAATTTTTTTTATACAGTGCAATGTCTTAAACGCCCTTCGAGATTAAACTTTTTATGGCTCTGGATGCAAGCGCACTTTTGTAAATTTCTTCCATTTTTTTTGTTATTGCTATGAAGGGTCGGGGGTAATTGTATCTTTTAATATAAATATAAAATAAAATTTAAATAAAAAATTAGTTGGCACGTGCGAGCAGATAGACGACGTAAAAGCCTTGGATGCCACTTTTCATGGTGACTCTAAATGCATCTCGCCGCCCTCGCTACGATAGTGGGTCGTGTGCCACCAGAAAAATTGGCATTGAGTTATGACCATGCATTTTTTCTTCGCTTTCTCTTTAATGTCTCCCCTCTATAAAATTGTGTTGCCCATTGTAAGAAAAAAAAAGGTATGGTTATTTATTTATTAAATCAAATCAGGTCTTTGTTTTTTTAATTGCAATATTTGATCTTAAATCTTTTATTGAACTTGTTTATCTATCAATTTTATCATTTGATATTTGATTTTTATGTTAGATTTGGTCTAAATTCTTTTGATTTTGATTTTTTCTTATTCTTTTCTTAGTTGAAATTGTTTTTATTTCATTTCTTGTAATTTTATTTTGTTTTATTATTATGTCAAGTTTGATCCACATTCTTTTTTAGATCTATATTTTTTTCTTTTTGATTTTTTTAATTTTATTCCTACTTATTTTGGTTGGTTGAGAATTTGACATTATTATCTTCTTGGGTCTGCATTTCATGATGTAATCCAACCTTATAGTCAACATCACAAGTTCTGAAGATTAAGCCAAGTTGACTTCAATTGTTTTTAAATCTCTATTTAAAAAAAAATGCATCCCTCATCATTGGGTTCATTGGAAATTCATACTTAAAAAAAACTTTAATTTCAATGGAGTCATTATGATATTATATCCCGGGTCATGTATTTAAAAGGTTCACCAGGATTGACTTGAACTTTTTTTTTTAATTGTTTTTTATTTTATTTTTTTAATTTCATCATTTAATATTAGACTAGTTGTATAATTGAGTTTCATAACACTATTCAGCCTGCTTTTCAAGGGGTCATCTCGATTCCCCAACTAGGTTATATTTTTGATCGGGCGAGATGATAAATAATTATCATTTATGGTTCCTCTGAAGGATGTGTTTTTAAAAATTCATCTATATGCTGGCTTGGACAGGTTCAAGTCGATTTTATTTTTTAAAACTATTTTTTTTTAATTTTATTATTTTTCTATTTTATTTGTTGGAAGTTGAGATTCATTTTTTTTTCACTATTATTTCTATATAATTATTCCATTCTCATTTAATTTTTATTTTATTAGCAAATAAGATTACTAGGATGTTAAATATTGTAAATATATTTTTTTATGATATTAGCAAGTATTATTTTTTATATCTAATCAATATTGAATTTTTTTATTTTATTAAACTAGTTGAATTTATTAAACTTTTTCGAGTTGATGACCTGAATTTTAAATTTTTTTAACAATATTTATATTGTATTTTTTTTTATATTGAAGAAAAAATAGATCAACTTACGAAGGTGAATCACCTATCCAGTAACACATAATCAATAGCATGATGAGGTTATATTTCAAATACAACATGCAATCATCATTATGTAATTTCTAATCCATAAGAAAGTTCCGTAAAAATTACGGGAAATCTCCTACAGTATACTAGTAAGTAGTAACAGAACAGACCATCTCTCTAATTAACAAAGAAATTATTTTGCCTGGCCAACGTTTCAAGGCCTAGACAAATTCTCTCCGGGCGTATCTAATAGCGTGCCGCCTAAGCCAAAGCTGATACATCACCATATGAAACGAATCGTACGGCTGCGGCATGTGATTCCACACAAAATGCTGGCTTGCCACCACACCCAATCTCCTTCTTCCCGCGCACTCATCATCCTTACACGTACGATCCAACACACGCTTCACTTCCTTAACACCACCACGGGATCCCACAAAAATAGCAATCTTCTGCCACCCGATCACATCCATCAACGGTAAGTCCTGCATCGGACGGTCCATAACCATTACAGGCACACACCCAAAACGCAATGCTTCACCAATCCCAGAAACATCAGCTCCATACTCGAACAAACAGAAAACACTACTCCCTAATCTCCCCACTAAAGTCATTCCATTTGACGGCTCGGATTCAATCAGAAAATCGGAATCTTTTCTCAACTCGTTGACCAAATTCGATTCTTTAACCTCATTGTATCTTACAAAACCTAGATATTTCGCTGTCCTGTTCCCCTGCGCGTGTGGAGGAAATGTAATATCTTTGTGAGGCACAAACCTACCTTCAGTCGTCGGGAAGCAGGAGATCTGAACCGAGTTTTTCTTCAATTCCACCAGATTTCGGTCAGACTCGTAACCCAGACCAGCACAGGATACATAAAAATGATCTGCGCCTAGAGTGCGGTTCCAGTACGGGAACTCCATTCTGAGGTCTCTAATAAAACGCGCGACAGAGCGCGTGGAGAGATTGGAGGAGAAAGGAACAAAGTAGAGGTGAGCCTCTTCTGGGTTCTGGGTTACAAAGGGACTGTTTTGGAGACAAGTGAAAAAATTAGATTCAGTGGGAGAAGAGAAAGAAAGGGCGTTTGGAGGGGTATAAATGTAAATTTTGAAAGAGATGAGCATGTTTTGGTAATCGGGGAAGAGTATGGTGGGTGAGAGATAGAGTGAGGTGGAGTCAATCATTGATTTGGAAACTGAAGTCAAGAGAGAAAGGCAGAGAAAGTAAATAAAAGTAGACATTCTAACATCCAGTCAAGAACTTTCGCGCATTTAAACCTTAAATTTTCTGTTTTTTTGGAGTTTTGAGGTTGAAGATGAAGAGAGCATGGTCAATGGAGCAGAAGCAGGAACTGAACGAGGTCACCGAGGCTGCTTAATGAGCAGGAAAACCATAGTGCAAACGCGACGCGACCGTTCTTGTGGGCCCAAACTGGGAATCAGGCAAGCAACGTCAGGAGGGAGCGTCACTGCCGGTGAGATTAATAAAAGCGAGATGGGTTCTATTCGTGACACGTGGGAAATGATGTAGTGATAAATCGACATAAAAGAATCATTTGACTTATTTTATGTCAATTATAATAAAAGGGCGAAAATTGTCGGTTGTCTGGTTGGTGCAGTTGGTTTTCACTCTACACGCACACGCAAGAGGTCCTCAGTTCGAACCAGGGCTCAGCCATACTTATTTCAAAGTTTTTTCCCATATAAAAAAAGTAGCAATTATTTTCTATTTTCTTTTCCGCATAGCATAATAAATAAACCCCCACCACATGGTTTCTCGACACGAAAATTTTTTATAGAAGCGTCGATTTTTTACAAAAACATTTTGCAAAATTCCTTCACAATACTATTTCTTCTCTTCATTTCAAATCGTATGATATAAAACCTGATTTTGATTTTTTTTTTTGACAATTTAAGAAGCACTAGATATTGCTGCTTTTCTTATTATTGTTGTTATTACCAAAAAAATCCGAGGGAGATGGATTGGGGAAACGTAACAGCAGAAGATCTAATCGGGGCATT
>Ga0307510_10010031_pt1 | contig 11255 bp, 10 predicted proteins | sample 12_EM_MG_FD_207224 | JGI IMG/M metagenome (GOLD analysis project Ga0307510, IMG submission 207224) | Populus trichocarpa ectomycorrhiza microbial communities from riparian zone in the Pacific Northwest, United States - 12_EM | ecosystem: Host-associated > Plants > Roots > Unclassified | place... | reverse complement strand
AACACCCGGTCAGAAAAGATCCTCTCTCCTGCTCTCAATGGATTGTTTTCTCTTGGGATGAAATACGAGGAGAACCGTTTCGCCGCGATCTCCGAACAGATACGAGACACCTTCACTGATTTCGCAATCCAACTGGAAGGGAGGCACGGATTCCTCCCCAAATGGGTGCAGATCATCACTCCAGAAAGTTATGGGGCGGCACGCCGGGCGAATGATCATCTCAAATGGAAAAATAGCGATGCAAATCTGTATTTGATCAAGATCATACGGCTTGCCAAGCACCTGAAACACAATCTCTGCATCGTCATCCCCCCTGTTCGCTCCGACTACCGAGAAGCTGTTGGTATCGGCTCTGCCAAGCTGTTCCAGGAGTTGCTGGACATTTGCGGCGAATTCCAAATCAGTTCCATGCTGAACTGTTACGATGGCGTTGGATTTGCCGATGAGTATTTTGGTGACTTCGACCACCTTTTGCCCGAGGGGACCGGACCAAAGCTTTTGACACGAGCAATCGACGCGGAATTGAGGCGGGTTGAAGTGTCCATGAAGGTCCGTGAGCAATGACATCGGCAGCTTGCTCGATCTGTTTGGCGCGATCATGAGAGTTTTGATCGTTGGGGCAACCTCGTCGCTGGCACAGGCGCTCATTCCGCTTCTTCGCGGACAGTGCGAATTGTTGACGGCCGGGCGGAACGGTTGCGAGGTCGAACTCGATTTATCCTCGCGTGACATCCAAATTCCCGCCGGGATCGACTGCGTCGTGAATATGGCCGCGACGTTCGGGGGAAAGGAGCTGACCGACATCCTGCAAGCGATGGATGTCAACGTGCTCGGTGTGATCAAGCTCTGTCATGCCAGCTCGAAGGCTGGTGCAAAACACCTTGTGCACATCTCCAGCATTTTTTCGGATCTCGAGAGCGTATCTCCCTTCTTCGGCGCCTACGCGCTCTCAAAGAAGCATTCCGAAGATGTCACGCAGTTTTGCGGGCGGGAATTCCGTCTGCCGGTCGCGGTGCTGAAGCCTTCCCAGATTTATGGCGTGGGGTCAGGATTTCGACGGCATCAGCCATTCCTGTACACCATCATGGACAAGGCTCAGGGCCATGAAGACATCAATCTGTTTGGCTCGAATGACCCTTTGCGGAACTTCATTCACGCGCAGGACGTAGCCAAGATCATCTCGGCCGTCATTGCGACGAAGATTCAAGGCACCTACCCTTGCGTACACCCCGACAATGTCACCTATTCGCAAATTGCTGCGGCGGCCATTTCCGCCTTCGAAAGTAAAAGCAAGGTCGCCTTCCTGAAGGACAAGCCCGACATCCCGAGTAATGGCTTTGCTTGTGACGAGACGCTGTTCCGGCTGCTCGACTATTTTCCTCGCATCTCCATGGCGCAGGGAATGCAGATGGAAGCGGCCCATCGAAGGCAGGCGTCATGAGAACGATCCTGATTTCAGGCGCCGCCGGAATCGTCGGCTACGGAATTTTGCGCTCCCTGAAAAGGTCGAACAGGCCGATGACGCTCATCGGGACCTCGATCTATACCGACTCGGTGGCGCAGGGATTCTGCGACGTCTTCGAACGAGTACCCAGGACGGATGCGCCGGACTACGTCGATCGGCTTCTCGCGCTCCTGCGCAAGCATCACGTCGATGTGGCGATCCCTGGCATCGATGCGGACATGTACAAGTGGGCTGACAGGCTGGCTGAAATTGAATCGACCGGAACCAGGGTCGTTATCAATTCGCTCGACCTGATTTCCAGATGCTCTGACAAATGGGCGTTTTACGAGCGCCAGCTGGAACTGAAGTTGCCCTATGCGATCCCAAGCTATCTGGAAATGGACTTCGATTTTCTCAAGGAGAAATGCGGCCTGCCGTTTTTGCTAAAACCTCGCCGGGGTTTTGGATCCAAGGGAATCGTGGTAGTCGCGACTACGGAGCAATTTGCCGCGATTGATCCCGCGACAAAAGCGACGCTGATAGCCCAACCGATCGTCGGACGCGATGATGAGGAATTCACGGTCTCCGCGTTTTGCGATGGCCGTGGAGGCTATTCGGCCATCATAGCGCTTCGGCGAAGGCTCTCCAGGGAAGGATTCACGGAGAAAGCCGAGGTTGTCGACGCGGCAGAGTTTTCCGAAGCAGTTCGGGATCTATCCCAGGCGTTTTCCCCGGTTGGGCCGACCAATTTTCAGTTCCGCCGGACTGACCACGGCCTGAAACTGCTCGAGATCAATCCGAGGATTTCTTCGTCCACGTCGATACGCGCCGCCTTTGGATATAACGAAAGCCTGATGGCGGTTGACATGGCCATCGAGAACCGGATGCCAGTCCAACCGGAGATCAAGCGCGGGAGAGCCGTCCGCTATACGGAGGATCATGTCTTCTATGACAATAGCGTTCATTTCTGACATCCATGGGAATTTCGAGGCGCTGACGGCGGTTCTCGCCGAGCTCGATCGCATGCGTGTCACCGAGATCTACTGCGTTGGCGACGTGGTCGGTTATTATTCCCAGGTGAACGAATGCTGCGACGAACTGAGACGGCGCGACATCAAAAGCGTCATTGGCAACCATGACTGGTACCTGGGCTTCGGCGGCTTTTGCATCCGGTCCAAGAGCGTCAACGAATGTCTGGCCTATCAGAGGAAGGTGATCACGTCCGAGAACGTCAATTGGCTGAGGACGTTTCAGGCGCACATCCAAGTGGGAGACGCTCAAGTCGTACATGGTGGGTGGTCGGATCCGATCGATGAATACATCAGGGAGCCCGACGAAGCCTATTTTGCGCGACTACCCGGCAGCATCTTCGTGAGCGGCCACACCCACGTGCAAAGTCTCCATCACTTCGGCGGAAAGACCTACTGCAACCCCGGATCAGTCGGGCAACCGCGCGACGGCGATCCACGGGCCGCGTTCGCAACGTTCGACGGCAAGGGCTTCGAGCTCCATCGGGTCGAGTACAACATGCAAAAGGTATTCGAGCTGATGGAAGCAGCAGGATTCAATGACTACTACTACGGCGGACTGAAGGCCGGCGCGAACCGGCTTCGACGACTTGAGGATTGAGATCAGACCATGTTGCAATGGGAAAAGCTTGGAAAACTCTTTGATCCCCGCGACCACAAGGATCATCCCTGGATGCGTGAATTCGCGCAGTCCCCGAGCACCCTGATTTTCGATGATATCATCAGGGTCTATTTTTGCTCAAGGCCTGCGCCGGACGAGAAGGGCGAATACAAGAGCTACATTGCGTTTATCGATCTCGACCGGAAAAATCCCTCGCGCGTGCTTCGAATTTGCGACAAGCCGGTGCTGGAGCTCGGCGGGTTCGGGACCTTCGACGAATTCGGGACGAACCCGGTCTCGGTGATCCGGCACGAGAACCAGATCCGTGCGTATTACGCGGGATGGACGCGATGCGAGTCGGTTCGGTTCAACGCCGCGATCGGCATTGCCATCAGCAACAATAACGGCGAAACCTTCGAGAGAATTGGCGAAGGCCCGGTCCTTTCGTACACGCCGCATGAACCGTATCTGCTGGGAAGCCCGCGAATTCGACGGTTCAACGACACCTGGTATCTTTGGTACGCCGGGGGCAAGCGATGGATAAAGACCGCGAGCAGGACCGAGCCGATTATCAAGCTGCGCCTGGCCACATCCTCCGACGGATTGAATTGGCGACGGGACGGCGTCGATTTGATCGAAGATAAACTGGATGAAGACGAATGCCAGGCGGGCGCCGATGTCGTCGAGCGCGCCGGTCGTTTTCACATGTTCTATTCCTATCGGAAAAGCCAGGACTACAAAGGCAAGGACGGCGGATACCGCATCGGCTACGCCGTTTCGGACGATCTGATGAACTGGAAAAGGAATGACGAACTGGCCGGACTCGGAGTTTCCGCCGACGGCTGGGATTCCGAAATGGCAAACTATGGTCACTTGTTCAGTTTGGATGGCGAGACGTATATGATCTATCAAGGAAATGAAATGGGTCGAACAGGCATCGGCTTGGCGCGCCTGCAAAATTGTCCGGATTGGTTCAAGCCATGAGGTGGAACAAGCTCGGGAAGATCTTTGATCCCACTGAACATAAACTGCCAAATGGTTGTCTGGAGTTTGCCCAGTCGCCGCAAGCGCTGGTTCTCGCGAATCGTGTGCGGGTCTATTTTTCGACTCGCAGCCGCGACCAGGTCGGGAAATATCTAAGCCACGTCGCCTACGTGGATTTCGCCAGGAACATGCGCGAGATTCTCGATGTCGCCAAGCACACGGTCATTGAACTGGGAGGGCTTGGCGCCTTCGACGAGCATGGCATTTTCCCCATGCATGTTTTCGATGATGGCGGGCGCGTGCTCGGATTTACCACGGGCTTCAATCGAAAGGTCTCGGTCGGCGTGGATTCGTCGATTGGCCTTGCCATCAGCAACGACGGCGGACGGACGTTCCAAAAGCACGGAACGGGTCCGATCATGGCCGCCTCTCTGCACGAGCCCTTTCTGATCGCCGATTCATTCGTGATGTCGATCGGTGGCATTTACTACATGTGGTACATTTTCGGAACGAAATGGAAATCGTCCTCGGAAAACGAGCCGCCCGACAGAGTCTACAAGATCGCCTGTGCGACATCCGTCGATGCAATCAATTGGCAAAGGGACGGAAAGCAAATCGTCGCTGACCGCCTCGGCGAAGATGAGTGCCAGGCGCTGCCGACCGTATTTCGTCGGAACGATCTCTACCACATGTACTTCTGCTTCCGTCCGTGCCACGGGTTCCGGAATGGCGGCAACAGCTATCGTCTCGGATACGCCTATTCGCACGACTCGATCAGTTGGACGCGAGACGATTCAAAGGCCGGCATCGATCTTTCGCAGGATGGCTGGGATTCGCAGATGCAATGCTATCCGCATGTGTTCGCCTGCGAGGATAGAGTCTACATGCTCTACAATGGCAACGAGTTTGGCAAATCCGGCTTTGGACTAGCCGAGTTGGTATAACCGCAGAATCCTTGAGAGGCCCCTTATGTCGCAAATGAGAGACTACAATCGCGAGCTGAATGACTCGGGTAACGTGGAAAATCAAAAGTACGCTTACCAGTTCGATTTCGACGTGATGCAGCCATTCATGATCAGGTCCTTTTCGCCCTTCTTTAGAGGTGAAAGTCTTCTCGAGTTAGGAAGTCACAAAGGCGAATTCACCAACAAGCTTCTACCGTTTTTCAAAGATGTAACCTGTGTCGAAGCATCGGATGTCGCGATTGCGGAAGCCAAGAGCCGCTTCGGTTCTCGAATTCAGTTTATCAACTCGGTATTTGAAACCGTGCAACTGCCGAAGCGATACGACAATATCGTGATGACCCACGTCCTTGAACATCTTGACGACCCCCAACTCGTCTTGCGCTTGATCAACGAAAAGTGGCTTTCGGAAAATGGCAGGCTGTTTCTTGCAGTCCCGAACGCACACGCGCCCTCGAGGCAAATTGCGGTCAAGATGGGACTGATCTCGCACAATTCCGCCATTACGCCCGCGGAAGCAGAGCACGGCCATCGCATCACCTATTCGCTGGATACGTTGGAGCGTGATGCGGTTGCAGCAGGCCTCAATGTCATCCATCGCTCCGGCGTATTTTTCAAAGCCCTGGCCAACTTCCAGTGGGATCGCCTGCTGCAGACGGACATCATTTCGGACGCCTATCTCGAAGGCGCCTACAAACTGGGCCAGCAGTACCCGGATCTCTGTTCGAGCATTTTCCTGGTTTGCGAACCTGGACAAAAGAAAGCTTAGACTGGGTGCTTTCCCAATATCTGTGCCGTGATCAGCGCCTTCTACAACTGGAAGAGCCAATCCAGCCGCTGAAGGCGTGCCCTGCGCCTAAACGAGATCATAGTTCTCGGCTATCATGTCGTGCAGTTTCGAAACTGAATTGAACATCAGCAAGTCCACGATCGAAAGATACGGCACGTGAGCTTGTCCCAATTGCTCATAGGGAAAAGGCCTTGTTCGAAGAGCTCTGAATTCGATTCCGCGAGCACCAAAAACATCGGAATCGTAGAGTTCCAGCCCACCAATCGCGTTGATGTACTTTCGCGCACCCGTCGCCTGGCACAATGCGAGCACCTTGTCCTGAAACTTGAGTGAATGGTCGATGGAAATCTCGGACGAGATTTTGAAGGCGGTTTTCAGACCCAGATGCCCGCAGGTCATGCGCAACGAATTGAGAAGATAGCGAAACAGATTGCGGTCTTGAAAGCCGACGATCTCTTCCAACAGCGGAAATGTTTCCTTGAAGAAGGGCGCGGCGCCATAAGCACCTCGCCATTGACTGAGTAGCTTTGCGCGGTCGAAATCGACCGCCAACTCCCGGTCACGAATATCCAGGGCATCCGAATCCTTCTTCAGCGGAAGCGAAAACAGGGCGTCCTTTCCGTTGACGAGCATCCGGTTGCGATTGATCCATCCCTTTTTGGTATATTTGATGTTGTCGTAGACGATAAAAAGATCGACCGCACCAATGAGCTGATAGTACCCGATGTAGGGAAGAAAATACGGCTGCATGATTGCGATCTTCATTTTGTGCAACGCCCTGCTACCGTGAAGAAGCTCATTCGCAAACTTCGTCCACCACGGTCGAATCCATATCGAGGTAAATCTGCAGCCAAGCCACCTGCCCGGCCGCCGAGAACGCAGCAGGGTGGTGACGATCGGCGCTCAATTTGAGTTCACCAGTCCTTCACCTCAGTAAAGGTGGTGTGCATCTAGCCCCAAATCCGCGCCGCGCTCGCGACATGACTTTGGGTCGAGGAGTTGGCCGCATCGTTGCGGGGCACCACAAGCGGTGCAAAACAAGCATACGCTTTGACGAATCGATAGATGCTGTTCCCCATCATATCGGCTCCCATCGTCGTCAGCGCGCGGTTGCCAAGTGCCTCGATGGTCACCACCCGGTTGTCCATCGGGAAATAATATGGATACATTCTCCGCGCTCCTGCAGGGGACAATACGTACCCACCCGGACCAAAGCAGCAGTTCAGCCGGAAGGCCGCAACCTGGGATGTCGATCTCTGGAAAACGGCATCGGTCAGGTCATCCGCGTGCGCAGGCTTAAAAACCATCATCGCTTTCATGCCTGCCGCCGGCTCGATACCGGGCATTGAAGTCGACGCTATGGCCGGCGCCAACTCAAGGTCGAGAATTGAATCGGTATTGTAGCCAAGTACCAGAACATCCCAGTCTCCAAGGGACGGAAGAAGCGTCGCCAAGCGTGCGTTGATGTCGTGACGAATGGTGCAGTCGTCCTCAAATACGAGGGCTGGTTCATCCTGCTCGGCGACCAACTTCCATATCCGCGCCATTGATGCGGTACCGCCGACGGTACCGGGGGCGAACCGCGAGCCGCGAGCCACGATCCCCATCGCCATGACTTCCTCGTCGGTCAATTTCAAGCCGTCAACCGCAGGGAAACGTTCGAAGGCGATCCCGCAGCCTTCATTCCGTTTCAGGAATCTTTCGAATTTCTCCGGCTGGCGATCGAGATTGACGACGAAGTTCTTCATTTTTCCAACCGTGGTGTTGAGGCGGATGCCGATATGATCCTTTTGCCAACAATCGATCCTGATTCGCCATATCCCACCATTCCAAAATGGGCGTGTTTGTGGAGACTCCCCGCGGCGCGGCATGCTTCGCGCAAGCTAGAGCCGATATCGGTAATCAACCAACATCGTGGACTCGAGATGACTGACGCGGCCGCCAAGCGTTAAATTGGGCGCCGTGGATGTCAGCCTAGAATTCGGGTCTTCATGGCCTTGCAACGCGTTGCGAATTGGGATTCCGAATGCGAACTATTCTGGTTACCGGGGGCGCAGGTTTTATTGGTGCAAATCTGGTTCACTACCTTATGGAGAAATATCCTCTCGACAGGGTCGTGGTCCTCGACGCGCTGACCTACGCGGGTGCCGTCGAAAATCTTCCGCCCGATATGGTTCGCTTGCACGATTCTCGCGGGTCACTCTGGTACGGCGATGTTTGCAACGCCGCGCTGGTCGACACGCTTGTTGCAGAGGCCGACGTGGTGATCCATCTGGCGGCAGAGACGCACGTCACGCGCTCGATTCACGATAGCCTCCAGTTCTTCCAGACTGACGTGCTGGGGACTCAGACGCTTGCGAATGCGGTTGCCAGGTTCGGACGCAATATCAAACGCTTTGTCCACGTCTCGACATCCGAAGTGTATGGAAATGCGGTCTCGGACATGATGGATGAAAACCATCCGCTCAATCCGATGAGCCCTTACGCAAGCGCCAAATGCGGTGCCGACCGGCTGATCTATTCCTATTGGGCTACCTACAACATCCCCGTCGTGATCGTTCGGCCTTTCAACAATTTCGGCCCGATGCAGCATCTGGAAAAACTCGTTCCTCGCTTCATCACCAGCGCGATGCTCGACGAACCGCTGACGGTTCACGGCGGCGGCGTAGCCGCGCGCGATTTCGTCTACGTGGAGGACACCTGCCGCGCGATCGATCTCGTCCTTCAGGCCCCCGGCGAGCTCGTCCATGGCGAGGTCTTCAATATCGCGACCGGCGAGCACCGCACGATCAACGAGATCGCCCACGACATCATATCCAAGATGAATTATTCGCCCGCCAAGATCGAATTCGTCGGCGACCGTCCCGGACAGGTCGTGAGACATACCGGTGATTGGTCAAAGATCAATCGCGTGCTCGGCTGGAAACCAAGCTTTACGTGGCAAGATGGCCTCAGCCGGACGATCGATTGGTATCGCGAGAATACGGAGCGCTGGTCGCGGCAGCTTTGGCTGAGGAAAATCCCGATCACGTCGGCGGCAGGAAAGAAAGAGTATCACTAGTCGACCTGCCTCCCTGTCTGACTTCGTTTGCAGGGTGACCTGCGTCAACTGCTTGTGCATCAAGCCCGCAGCGGCTCGAAACGTCTATGGTTGCCGCGAGCTGAGGTCGGTCGCGAGTCCCCGTGGCGTGGGCATGCCATACCACCATGGAGCAAAAGGTGCAGGACTATATCGGTATTCGTCGTGGACTCGAGAGGACTGACGCGGTCGTGCCTGAATTTCCGATGCCCCGGGCCCAAAGTCCCATCAACATAGTGCGTCCAAGCTTTCCAAAAACAGAGCGGTTCCTGGCCGCTTTTGAGGCGGCGCTGGAAACCGGCCAAGTCGCGAACAATTCCCGTTGGGTTGTCGAATTCGAGCGGCGTTTAAGCGAGTATCTTGGTGTCCCGTCCCTCGTCTTCTGCAATGGCCAGATCGGGTTGATGGTCATGCTACGGGCCGCTGGAATCACCTCTGGCGAAGTGATCGTGCCATCATTCACGTTCTGCGCCACACCTCATGCCGTTGAATGGGTGGGCGCCGAACCGGTCTTCGCGGATATCCTGGATGATCTGACCATGCGCCTCGACCCTGATGATGTGGAGCGCAGGATTACGGATCGCACCGTCGCCATCCTCGCCGTCGACGCCTACGGAGTAGCCAGCGACTACGCGTCACTCGCTGACATCGCCAAGCGCTACAAGCTCAAATTTCTTGTCGATAGCGCGCCCTCGTTCGGCACCCGTGTCAATGGCCAACCGGTAGGGAGATTCGCGGACGCGCAGATGTTCAGCTTTCACGCCACCAAGACCTTCTCAACCATGGAGGGCGGATGCGTCTCCAGCCACGATCCGGAATTGCTCGCCCGCGTCAAAGCACTACGCAACTTCGGGCAGGTCGACAGTTTCGATTGCGATGAGCCAGGCCTGAACGGCAAGATGTTGGAAATATCGGCCCTCATCGGCATCGAGCAGCTCAAGACGTTCGAGCTTGCCGTTGCGACACGCCGTCGGGCAGTCGAGCGCATGCGACGCGGGCTTTCCCAAATTCCCGGCCTGCTCGTAGGGCGAGAGCCCGCAGGTGTCGAAGCGAACTGGTTATTCCTGCCAGTCGTTGTTGATGCCCGGCAATTTGGCCTCGACCGTGAAGCGCTGGCATCTGCGCTCGAGAAATGCAACGTCTTCGTCCGGAAGTATTACAGTCCGCCATGCCACCACATGACGGCTTACAGGACTCAGAACGACGTGAAATTGGACGTGACGGAACGAACGGCCTACAACGTGATTGCGCTGCCCGTTTATAACGACATGACCGATGAAGAGTGCGATCTCATCGTCGCCGCCCTACACTACGTGCACCAATCGGCGCTCGGCGCGAGCAAGCCTTAAGCACAAAGAGGTCGCTCAAGGCTGGAGCTCAGGCGGCGGCGAGCGGTCGAGCACGTCGCCCCTGGCGCCTTCCAGCAGATCGATGCCGTAGGTTTCGACGACAAGCGGTCCGCGCTTGCGCTGCAACTGCGCGACCTGCGTCACCTGCGCGAAGAGGTCCTTGAGGGCGGGATGGCCGTCACCGCGCAGCTCGTCGACATAGATCAGCTTGCCCGCAAGCAATTTGGGATCGGGCTCGGGCATGTTGACCCAGCGGATGCGCTGGTTCTGCTGCACCACGCAGGTACCGCGCGGCAGATAGAAGGCGAGCCAGCCGGTGGTGCCGTAGTCCGGCGCAAGCACGCAGGTTGCGCCGTTGCGGACGCGAACGGCCTCGATTCCCGCAGCGAGCTCGCGCCAGCCGACGCCGACGCTGCGCACGGTGGCATCGCGGCGGTAGCCGGACAGCCAGCCGGTATTCGCCTGCACAATGAGCGCAGCAAACATCACGATGCCGGTGGGTGCAGCCCAGCGCAGACAAAAATCGACCAGGCGTCGTGCAGGCGGCTTCCACTGCACGAGGTTGGCGGCCGCGGCAGCAGCAATGACGAAGGGCGGATAGACCGGCGCGAACCAGTTGGCCTCGACGCGGGCGTGCAGCGAATGCCAGACGAAATAGGCGACGATGGTCCAGAACATCGTCTCGATCAGCAGGCGTGAGGCCAGCGCGCCGGCCCGGCGCCAGGTCAGCGCGTGCAGGCCCATCGCGCCGAGGATGAAGACGAGCGGCGTCGCGAAGGCAATCTGGGTCGGGATCAGCTCGGCGATGAAGACGGGGCGGAAGTCTTCTATTCTGGCGCGCCCAAGCTGCTTGGCGAATGAGACCCATTGATGATCCGCATTCCAGAGGATCACCGGCGAGAACAACGCGAACGCAACGATGCCGCCGAGATAGGGCCAGGGCGAGAGAAACCAGCGCCGCAGTTTCGGCACGGAAGCGAGCCAGATCAGGATCGCAGCACCGAAGAACATCGCGGTA
>Ga0307510_10010030_pt1 | contig 11256 bp, 9 predicted proteins | sample 12_EM_MG_FD_207224 | JGI IMG/M metagenome (GOLD analysis project Ga0307510, IMG submission 207224) | Populus trichocarpa ectomycorrhiza microbial communities from riparian zone in the Pacific Northwest, United States - 12_EM | ecosystem: Host-associated > Plants > Roots > Unclassified | place... | reverse complement strand
GATCCTAACATACACTAAATGTATGCTAGCCAAATACATGGCGATCCCCTTCCCCGGGATCCTAACATACACTAAATGTATGCTAGCCAAATACATGGCGATCCCCTTCCCCGGGATCCTAATATACACTAAATGTATGCTAGTCAATACATGGCGATCCCCTTACCCGAGATCCTACCATACACTAAATGTATGCTAGTCCACACCCCATATCACACTTCTCATATTTCCGTTGTCAGCGATAATTTCATCACTTGGCAATTCACACAACAACCTTTCACCTTGAATACACATACATTCAGAATACTATCCAAAATATCGACATCATTACGCAAACTTTCCTCCTTTCACATAATATCCAACATTCGGTAATTCACATTTCACATCAATAACATATTAAATCATGGAATTTAACTAGAAAGTATAGGTACGGATCACCTACCTGCAGTAGAAGCTCTACTTGTGCTCCCCTGCTGCTGTTGCACCACTTTGGTGGTCCCTCTTGCAACCACAGGCTTATCTCGTAAATTTTCCTCATTCAAGGATACATTTTATAATAACCATATCAACAACCAATAGGTCTTTCTTTCAATCATTCCTTTATTTATATTTGGACTGTTACTTTTTAAATCTCGAACTGTTATTGTTTTGAACCGTTACTCTTTTAAACCGATACTCTTTTGAACTGTTACTCTTTCGAGCCGTTATTGTTTTGAACTGTTACTGTTTTGAACTATTACTCTTTTGAACCAATTACTGTCTGCAGAGGTCACATTTCAACCTCCTCTCATATTTTTAACTCTATCTAGAGTTGTAGGACTCTGTTTCAAGCGAGGTTGGTCACATTGAAAGCTAAGACATGGGGCTACAAGTCTCCTGAAGGAGGAGAACCAAGTTCTGCTCCCAAGACAGTCAAATTTGCTCATCAACAAATCAGACTTACTGCCCTATAGCATTTGTCATGACCCAGTCTCGGTTGGTAACCCATAACTGGAGTTCTATAGCTCCAAATTAAGCAAGACAAATTTCCTTAGTTAGTCAACATCTAAAACTATAATTTATATGAAGGAACCTGATCCTAATTCCCTCATCCTCTTACCTGAAATCTCACCGAAAGTTAGGAGATGAGGCTGTCCAGATTCGTCACCCCTTCTATTCACACATAACATTCACAAATTACATTTTCTAGGTACATTATCATGGTTTCATGCCCCCAATCATATACAACACATGAATTAACTTAATTTTAACATTTATTACTTTTTCCCCAATTCAAGTCTAAGAACCCTAATCTATAAGTCAACATCAAAGCATCAATTCATAATCGAATTTGAAATGAATTATAAGATCATGTTTAGAACACCTTACCCGGTAAGAATAAAGGTTTCGATCTTTAACCAGTTGAAGATTTTTTACTCTCTTCTTCTTCTTTTTCTAATGACAACCGACCCTCTTTCTTCTCTTCTTGTTCAAATTTTCTTTTTAATCCCTTGCCCACAAGTATTTATTCCATCTATAAACCCTTAATCTTGGATGGGTTCTTGAAATTTTGGTGTTTCTCTCTTGATTTTGCAAGAATGGATACAAAAACTCTCTTTTCTTTCCTTTTGGTTGCTACAGATTTTTGGTGAGGAGAGTATTTATACTCTATAATTTCTCTTATTTGTACTTATGCCTCATTTCCTTTAAGTGTATTATTTTTGCCCCCACATCTTTTTCATCTTATAATCAAGTTATACCTCTTTTCATTTCTTATAACTCCACCCCAGAACTTTCTGTTTAGTTTATTTTGTTCAATTAAATCCAACCCTCAACATTACCGGGTTAATTTATAATGTCTCGAATTATTTCGCCCGGAAATTTATATCTAGAAATTTCTGAATTCCTGTTTTTATTTAACCATATGCATGAATTTCTTCACTTTTATTTCCCATGTAGTTAGTTTGCAATTTAAGCAACCTTTATTTTTCCCAGGGTTTACACTCTACCATGACTTCTTCTTTCCATTTTATTCAATTTTCTTTGTTAGATGTTCTTGAAATTGGCCTCATTTCATTTCTGTTTCCTTGTCCTTTTAGTTAATTTCAGTTTCCTTCACAGCTAGATTAGGTCTTAGGTTAATTTGCTTAGGGTCCTCTTCTTCATTTTTGGTTTTGGGTCTTAATAACAAGAGGAAGGGAGTTTCATGACCCATACCTTTCGAATCTAAGTAAGTTTAGGGAAGGTTTGACAATATTCTTTCTCTTCTCCTGCTGGTTCTCCTCCTTCTTCTTCCTCTCACGTTTTCTAGCCCCTTTTCCCTTCCCTCTAGGCAGTTGTTCAATCTTCTCTTAAGATCTCAACTCTCCCTCACACGTTCACAAGGCACTCTCTACTGGTTTGGTTGAGGTTTTCTTTAGGAAGGAGGAAGAGAAGAGCAACATGCAGTTGTTGCAGACAACTTTGGGAAGAGGAAGGGTCATCTTCACTCTCCTCCTTGTATTTAAACTCCCCATTAAATGAGGTGGGGTGTTTGGAGTTGGTTTAGATGTGTTCTTATCCTTGTTTTGGTCTCTCCAAAATCGGTTTAACCCCTCCCTCCCAGCTCCTTAAGACAATCCAATTTGTTTCCCTAACTTTTAATAAAACTGCGTCGCTGCCTATTTAGAAATCGACAGCGAAAACCGTGTTGCTGCCGATTAAAAAATCGGCAGTGACGGTGGAGTTGTTTTTTTTAGGTGTTTACATAGTGAACAATCAGATTCAGATTCAGTTGTAAAATGCGCAACTGTCCAGTTTTACAGCAATAATCATAATTCTCACTCTGACCGTTGGATCGAGATGAAATTTGACGTAGTGTCTCCTGACATGTTTTCCTACCTTGGGTTAAACTTTTAAGTCAATCGGAGTTCGGGAAGGCATCGAAATTTGGACATCGTTTGGTTTAGGTTCCAAATTCGGGTTTTAAAGGGGCTGATTCGCATCAGTTTCGCGTCCATATATCAAATCCATTCGAAATTAAATCAAACTTGATATTCTGGTTGTTTAGGGTGAATTTGCTCTAAATATCAAATTTCAGACCATTTGGAAGTCGTTTGGTTTAGGGTCTAGATTTGGGTCTAAACTTTTAAGGGATTCGTTATGTCGTCAATTAAAAATCCATGTAATTTTGGGTAAGTTTTCAGTCCTCAGTATCTTCTTACTTTCTTTACTATCATTAGCTTTTGTTTTAGTTTCTAACAAAAAAAAATGCAAAGGGAGTATTACCATCATGATTTCATGTATTCTGATGAGGTATTATGGCAAAAGAAGAGGAGGATTCAAAAGAAGAGGTGGTATCAAAGGGAGAGAAATAAAGAGATTAGTGTTCTCAAAAAAGAAACCAAGAGTCTATCCCGTATTCTAGGGGAGATGCGCAACAACTTGATGTGTTAACGACATTAGTCGATGCCCAGCAAGCTTAAGAAAGAGAGGAGCAAAAATGTTGCAATGATGATAGACAAAAGAGAAGGGCTGCTACCTTCATCCAAAGTTGTTGGTGACAATTGTTGACAAGAAAAGGACTCCAAATGCTTCAAAAAGAGGCTAAAAATTTGTCCCTTATCCCTATTAATGATTCGAGGACGAATCATCTTGAAGAGAGAGGGAATGATATGATATGGGTAACGAAAAAACAATCAGATTCAGATTTTGACGTAAAATGCGCAACTGTCCAGTTTCACAGCAACAGTCATAATTCTCAATCCGACTATTGGATCAAGCTGAAATGTATGTGGAGTCTCCTAACATGTTGTCCTACCTTGGGTTAAAATTTCAGGTCAATCGGAGTTCGGGAAGGCATCACAATACTGGTCAACATAGGCTGTACAAATTTTGTTATTTACTTCCTTTTAACTTGTGGACTTCCTATCTGGCTATGATTCGTTTCCTACAAGGATGTGGTAGCTAGTTTTGGGAATTTCCTAGTCTTGCAAGGATATTTAATGGGAAACAACATAGTTTTCATATGTGGTATGGACTCCATATTAATGTGGAATCCTTATGGTGTATGGAAACAATTATTCTATCCTTATTATAGTAGAAATCTATCATTAAATAAGTTTTCAACTCAGCTAAGAATACTTTGCAAACAAGGAAACTAAAGAGGAGGCAACTTGAGATTTGATTCTCCTAGCTTATATGAGATTTCTAAAGGGCAACAAATCTGATACTATTATATTTAGGATATTAAATTTGGATTTATTATTGTTATTATTATTTTCTCCTTAGTTTAGGGTTTATTTATATTATTTGGGTTTAATTGTAAGTGGGCATCATATAAGTCCACATAAAGGGTTCATTAGGGTTTGTTTTAGTCTAGAGTCAATATAAATAAAGGTATAATTAGACATGTAAGGGTTACGCAATTTTCATATCAATAAACTTCTTTTGCCGCACTTGTTATGTCTTGGTGGGATAATCTCCCTTCCTTAGTTCTCTAAAAAACTGAAAAACGACTTATCGAAGAATAACTGACTTCATGGCGTCATCCTTATACTTCTCATTCGTGAATCAATATTCATTGGGTGGGGGTTTCCATTTCCAATAGTGTTAGTACCTAGGTATAAGTTATCTTTGTTTCACACTCCTATCAAACCTGATTTACTTGGCTTTCTAGGAATTGGTATCTTTGTGTGTGGGTTGCTTGACCTCGTGTTCAAGAGGTTCGCATCAACATTTCTTGAACCTTTCAGGTTGCTTTTAAAAATCTTCCTTGAAAATTTCTAAAAATATGTTTATGATATTTATGTATATATACATTTTTCTTGTTTTGAAATATAGATCCCCTCTTTTTTGTCAACTTCTTGAACCCTTTTGTTTATTTGGTTTCTAACCTACTTGAGCCAGCATATAGGTCTTTGCATGGTTTTCACGATGCTTTATAAATTATTGAGATCAATGCCTTGTTTGGTTTCTAACCTAAGCCAGCATATATGTATTTTTTATATATATATACTTTCATCTTTTTTTGTTGATTTTTTTCCTTTTTAATAATTTTAAGAAATTTACAATTAATTTGGCATAAAAAGTTGCAATTGAAAAAATTACAAGGATGAAAATTAAAACAAAAATGAAATTATTATGGAATGATATACCATGTTTTATTATAAAAAAAACTTTTTTAGTATAATTTTTAATTTGGGATAAATTATCTTAACAAAATTTAAAAAGAAAAGAAGAAAAGAAAGAGACATAATTCAAATTTCAAATTCATGCTCCAACGGTCATATGCTCTAGGGTTTTTTCACCCGAACCCCTCAAGACAACTATATAGCCACAGCTCTTCACTCTCAAAAGCAGCCACAGAAACTGCACCAGCACCTGCTCCAGCTTTCGCAGCCAAAGCAAAGCAAAAACATCTTGTTTTTCGTTTTCATTATCAATTCAAAGATGGATTTCCACAGTCTTTCGAGGAAAGAGCTCCAAGATCTATGCAAGAAGAACAAGATCCCTGCTAACATGACCAATATCGCCATGGCCGATGCCCTCAAAGTTCTTGACAAGGTACGAACGAAATATAATCTTTTCTTTGAAATGATTAACCAACCATTTAATATTCTTGCCTGTATTCAATGAAATTAAGATTTAATCTTCCGGATCCAATTTTCTATCAATGAACGAGCAGCCTTTCTTGAAATATTCGATAAAATCCGTTGATATTTTCTTGATTTTATTGCCATGGATTTGTCTCATGCAGACCGATTGGCCACTTTGAGTGAACCATTGAAAAAAAATATTATGTTATACTATTAGATATTTGTGCAATTATTTTGGTTGTCAAATAATTTTGAATACTGCATTTCAATATATATATATATATTGGTTTCTAGCGACCACACAGAAGAAATCTAATGAAATATTTAGTAAAATGATGCCATTTATATTTCACAGAAATCAAAGAATGCTTTAACAAATTAATTTTTTTATCAAGCCCAGTACCCAGTTGAATTATCATGTAATTTTTCCTTTAGTCCACAACCCCTTTAATCTTATTATTAGTTCACAAATTGAAAGGAAACTGTAGGAATTCAAACCTTTAAATAGTTTTTCTGTCTCCAAAAAATTTACTTAATTTTTTCAGGTGGAAGGACGTGAGGAGTTCACCAATGTGCCCGAACCCGATCCACAGCAATCCCCAGAGAAAGCTATAAGTGGATCACCAGAAGTTCCTCAAACTTCTGTTAGAACCTTGACTCGAAGAAAGCCTCTTCGTATTGAGCCTGAAAGCTCAAAACCCTTGACTCGTACTCGATGCACAACAAGAGGAACAGTTGTCGGGGAGGGTGATCAAGAGAATAAAACTGCAAATCTCTCAGAGACTCCAATAATGCTAGCCAGGCGAATAAGGACTTCAACAGCTTCTGCTCGTCACAAAATGGAGAGTAAATCGATGGAAAGTGTTGAGAATCAAGAGAAAAACAATGTGCCGAAGACACCAGCAGCACGGAGTAGCCGGAGGAGGGCTCCAGCAGTTTCAGCTCGGGGGAAATTAGAGGCTCAGAACGAAGAAAAATCTGTTCAGAGGGTGTACAGCACGAGGCATTCAGTGAGGTTGTTGGAGAAGGGTATGGAAGGATTAGGCTTAAAGGAGAAAGAGAGGGTTAGGCTATTGAAGATGGATGGATTGTGCTGGGAAATTGAGGATGTTGAAACGAAGGATGAGACTGGTAAGTACTTTTGTTTTACGTGTGTGATTGCAATATATATATATATATATATATATAAGTTAAAAGCTGTTCATTTGAATCTGTGGTGGTCTGGTCAGAGTTAGAACTGAACAAATTGAATGCAATACAAAAACAAGAAACAAGGAGTTAGAACTGAACTTCGACTAGAAACTATTTTGCTGGATTTTGGTTTCCTTTGAGCCTTAACATCAGTCATCATGTGATACAGGAGATGATTTGCTTACAAAATCCGAAAAGAGTTTTAAGAAAACCATTGATGCAGAAGCGGTGGCATGCCAAAACCTTGATCATTTACCGGAGGAGAGAAGGGAAATCAAGCGTGAAATTCAAGAAGAGAGCAACAATGACGAGTATGAAGTGGAAGATTGCAATGCAAAACAGGAAATAGGCCAGAAAGGTGTTTATTCTAAAGTCGTTTCATTGGATAATGAAAGTGAAATGAACAACGAACTTGAAGAGAATGACATGAGAAATGACTATGAAATGGATCGTTACAATCCAAAATCGGAAGGCTTAAATGGACAGGATGAATCAAATCCTATTATAGTTGAAAGCTCAGAGAAGGCATTACCGGCGACTCAGGAACTGATTTACAACAACGGTAATCTGACTTTATATTTCTTCAATATAAAAACATCCGTTCATCTCTTATTAACAATTTTGATGTTGATGGTCATTTTTTTTGTTCTGTGCTTCTTTGAAGTTTCTTAAATGGTAAGAGTCTTGCAGGACGACTAAATGTTTTGTTAATTTATTGTCAGATTCACCAACCGTAGTATCTGAATTTGTGGAAGATAAGCGGCATGACAATAATGACCTCCAATCAAACTTTGCAATTGTGGGTGAGTCTGTTAGCAATCAATCAGATGAAGCTAAAGAAAATGGAAATGCAGAAAGAGTTGTTGAAGATGCTAGCAACCAGATGTCAGAAAGCATACATGAAACTGAAAGTCTCCAGTCATTAATCGGGTCTTTTTCAACCAATCACTTTGTCACTGGTAATCTTGTGGCACCCTCCAAGGATATCTCAGTTGAGTATAATGATGAAGCACTTGTTGAAATCGATGTGATGGAAGCTGGAGAACTTGACTTGATATCCCACGAATGCCACCCATCTTGGGTTTCACGTGAGACTCCAGGATCCATAGATCAGATTACTTCTTCCTGTACTCTGGCATCTGATAATGCCTCAAGTGAAATCCCTTTGCACAAGGTTCACGAGCATAGCAGTTCAGAGACTTCGATTCATATTACTGTAATGTCACCAGAAAAATTCGCCCTGGCGGCAGCTCCAGCAGTGGGCTCTCCAACTTCCAAAAGGGAAATTTATCAACCCTGGGTTGCTGGTGGCGCAATGTCAGGTCAAACAACATGCTTATTACCCTTCGCAGCTGACACTCTTCAAGGTCAGTTTCCTCGTCCAAGTGAGTTGACACCAAGGAAATCTTATGCATCAGAAATTAACAAGGAGAGCATTGACGACAATGGAAAACAAGTGGAACCTAAGAAAGAAAATGCATATAATAAGACCATTGATGAGAAGATATCGGATGAATTAAGCCTAAGGCAGCTGAGGAAGATGATGAGAGAAAAACTACAGATAGCCAACAACAAGTACAGTGGAGAATATAATGACACAAAGGTTCTCTCCTAATTTATTTATTTTTCAAGAATTTTCAAGCTCGCCTACCATTCGTGCTTATGTGGGGCCATGTCCATTGTTAAATGTTCAACAACAGGACAAGACTGGCCCAGACACACTGCCTCATGAGAGAATTGTAAGCAGGATGCTGAATCAGAGAACTGAGCAGATATAGATGTTGGACAGACGGAGCATATATACATGGTCGCATGGCGAGACGAGACTGAGACTGCTTTGTTCTTCAATGGGATGTGATTCAAAATCATATAGCTTTCTTGTCTCAGAATTTTTTGTGGGATTTTAAATATGAATATAATGATTATAATTGCAAAAGGCTATGGTGCCATGTAGTGGATTTTTGTCCGGTTATGGTATTTTTAATAAAGAGCTAAACTTTTATTCATAATAAATTAGTTATATCTTATTAGTGAGTTGACCATGTCAAACCCCATTTAGCCAACATATTTAAACACTTTTATTGTCACTTGATATATTAAAATAATAAAATTCATTAATAAAAAATAAAAAGGTTATTTGACAATTGCTAGGTAAAGTTATCACCTTTGCCATATTATACTTGCAAGGTTATTTGACCTTTGCATTAAACTACACATCACATGTAAGGTTATTTGACCATTGCAATTAATTGATGACTCTTTTGGCCACTATTCTAACATCTCCCACTTGTCCAATTAGGGCTGAAATTACTTATCATTAACACCCCTTGATCTTCATGCACCTTGATTTCTTTTGAAATATATAAATCAAAACTATAATGATATTAGCGGTATATATATGTTTACTATAAACCAATTTCACCATTTTTAATTGTATGTTCTTGATTGTCACATTAGATTTCAAGAGGCTCATTACTTCTATTTTCAATGATTTTTTTTATCTAGACACCCTTTGATGTTGAAGTGCTATAAACGTTGTATATTCTGCTTTCATTGTACTTTTAGATATACAACTTTGTTTTTTTACTATATTGTGAAATAGCATTATCAAGACATTCTTGTCACCGAATAGCGATTCCATAGCTACTCAAAAGAAATTGGCTACCAGAAACTTCTGTAAAAATTTGAGAACGATCCAACAATCGGATCAAAAGTTATGACCCTTTTGAGTCATTACTCTCGTCTGCCGACCAGACCTCCTCATCATCGAGTAGCGATTCCATAGCTACAACAAGGTAAACGGCCTCTGAAAACTCATGTAAAAACTTTTGCGTGATCCAACGATCGGATCAAAAGTAATGGCTATTTTAAGTCGTTACTCAGGTCTGGCCGACAAGGCCTTTTCGTCACCGAGTAGCGATTCTATAGCTACTCCAAGGACAACGGTCTTCAGAAAGTCTTGTAAAAAAATTAGAACGATCAAACGGTCGGATCAAAAGTTATGACCCGTTTGAGTCGTTACTTTTGTCTGGCGACCATATCTCCTCATCACCGAGTACCGATTCCATGGTTTCTCCAAGGAAAACGACCTCCGGAAATTCCTGTTAAAATTGAGCGCGATCCAACGGTTGGATCAAAAGTTATGGCCCTTTTTAGCCGTTAATTTGGTCTGGCCCGCCCATATCTCATCTTCACCGAGTAGAAATTCCATACCTAGTCCAAGGAAAACGTCCGCCAGAAACTCCTGTAAAAATTTGAGGGCGATCCAACGGTAGGGTCAAAATTTATGACCCTTTTGAGCCGTTACTCAAAGTCTGGCCAACAAGACCTCCTCGTCACCGAGTAGCGATTTCATTGCTACTTCAAGGAGAACGGCCTCCAGAAACTCCTGTAAAAATTTGAAGGCGATCCAACGGTCGGATAACAATTTATGCCCTTTTGAGCCGTTACTCAAGTCTCGCTGATTAGTACTTAAAAGTACATTTTTATCAAGGTTTTATATCATCATTTTGCACTTAAAGCATCAATAACTCCTTAACTAAAGCATGTTTTATAATAACAAGTCTGATATTATAAGATACCTTTAATTTATGGCAAATGTTCATTTTAAATGTAGGCCTATCACATAAATTAAAGGATTGATTGATGAGTTTAACTACTGAAATTAAGGAGACAAAACGAGGGTTAAGCTTAGAAAAGAGATGTTAGTTCAGTCCAAACTGGAACACTGTTCAGTCATTGGGTCATATCTGAAGCTGTAGATCTTGGATTTCAATTTGGTTTATATGACTAGAAAGCTAAGATATAGGTCTAAAACATTCATGAGGAGTGAAAGACTCAATTCTACTATTTGGAAGTCTAAATCTTAGCAACAACGGAGAAGTCAGAATCTGTCCTGCAACCCAGACATTGTTCAGTGTTCAGCCCATATCTCGAGTTCTAGAAGTCCAAATGCACTGATTCATTTTTTGTTGGAAAGCTGAGATAATTTCCTAGAACTTCCATGAGGAAATTTTGTTCAAATTCTGACATCAGCAATGACGTTTTGTTCAGACAAGAAGATAAGGATTGTCACCAAGTCAAGATGTGGCCACCCACTCAACAATTAGTCATCAAATCAATAGTTTCAAATTTTGACCTATAAAAGGAAGCATTTGCCATGCATTTAGGCATCTTGGTTTTCAGATTAAGATCATGTTCTTGCTCTTTTTCTTTATATTTTTTTAATACTGAAGTTTTGTTTATATTAATCTCTTGTTTATGCTTTTCATTTCATTTTCTTTACTTAGTTAACTTATATCTTATTTATGTTCTTATCTTGTTTATTTATGTTTCTCTTTTTCATTATGTTTAGCTAAGTTTATTATGTCAAGGTGAAAAAGTTACACTAATGGTGTAAGAATAAGTATAGTATAAACTCAAGATGGACCTTAATGTTTGATACTAACATGTTTTATATTTGTTATCTTGTTTACTTTTAATACTTTGCTTGTTAAATGGTTAATCTAGA